>Ga0187821_10000350_pt1 | contig 11544 bp, 6 predicted proteins | sample NC_wetland_sal_i_20_FD_132442 | JGI IMG/M metagenome (GOLD analysis project Ga0187821, IMG submission 132442) | Wetland sediment microbial communities from Neuse River Estuary, North Carolina, USA - SourceSoil_1 | ecosystem: Environmental > Aquatic > Freshwater > Wetlands > Sediment | place...
CGGTGCGCCGGTCGTCAGTATCCCGGCGATCCACATCCTGGCGGCTCGCATCCGCGTCGCGCTGGTTTGCGCCGGTGTTCGCGGCCGCTGACGTGCCCGTCGAAGTGCTGGCAGACGTGCGCGTCGAAGCACTTGTGGACGAGCTTGGCGAGGTTTGCCGGTTGTCGGTGTCGCGGCGGTCGATATCGCGGTCGCGATCGTTATCGCGAGCATCCCGACGATTGTCGGCGCGGTTATCGGCGTCCTGCCGCTGGTCATAGTTTCTGCGGTCCAGATCGGGACGATTCATGTCACGAGCGCGGTCGGCGCGAGCATCCTCCTGGCGGTCATAGCGGTTCTCCTGGCGCATGAACGCGTTCGGGTTCTCGCGGATCTCCTGGCTTACATTGGGGTGCTGTTGCAGATAGGTTTGCAGCGCCGGATGGCTCTGCACGAATTGCCGATTATTGACCAGCGATGGATCTTTGCGGACCTGTTCCGCAATCTCCCGGTGGCCGTCTAGAAATTGGTCGAAAGACGCCAGTTCGCCACGTGTGGTATCGCGGTCGTAGCCCCGTTGCGTCTGGTCCGTCTGTGTCTGGCTCGATGGGGACTGGCCGGTCTGTGTCTGGGCGATTCCTGGCGCCACACACAGAAACGTCAAAACTGCCAGAGCTCCCATGGCCTGCTTCACGTACAGTTTTCTTTCCATGTTACGTGTTCCTCCGCTGAAATGCTTATTTGGGCAATTAGAGAAGGTGCAGGCTTCATGCCAAAGTGGGCAAAATTCCCGAAAGCCCTTTGGAATTAGTGTTTTTCGAACTCCTCGGCTATTGAACGCGCAAGGACTGCCGTGACATTTCGACACGATGCAGAAAATTCGTCGTACAGTTTCCGCACTAAATGCATGCGGGTAGGTAGTGCGCCGCAGAGCAGATTCGCAGTGGTTGGTGCAGCGATGCGAATCGTGTGCGTTTAGTCGGGGATGAGTTTCAGGAAGATGGCCGCCAACGGAGGCAGCGTCAGGCACAGGGAATAGGGCCGCCCCTGGCGCGGATCGTTTGCCGCGTGTTGCCCGCCGATATTGCCCACGTTTGAACCGCCATAATATCCCGCGTCGGTATTCAAAACTTCTTTGTAGTGGCCGGCCTTCGGTACTCCGACGATGTATCCTTCCCGCACCACCGGCGTGGCATTCAACACCACCACCATAAGGTCCTGCGGAGATTTACCCCAGCGGACAAACGACAGCACGCTGTTGTCCGCGTCGTTGCAATCAATCCATTCGAAGCCGTGCCAGTCGAAGTCCACCTGGTGCAGCGACGGCTCCGCGGCCACCAGCTGATTGAGGTCGCGCACCAGCTTCTGCACGCCTTTATGCGAATCCCATTGCAGCAGGTGCCAGTCCAGGCTGCGCGCCTCGCTCCACTCCTGGCGCTGGGCGAATTCCTGGCCCATGAACAGCAGCTTTTTGCCCGGATGGGCGTACTGATAGGCCAGCAGCAGCCGGAGATTAGCGAACTGCTGCCACGAGTCGCCGGGCATTTTGTGCAGCAGCGAATTCTTACCGTGCACCACCTCGTCATGCGAAAAGGGCAGCAGGAAGTTTTCACTGAATGCATAAATCAACGAAAAGGTGATTTTGTTGTGCTCGTACTTCCGGAAAATCGGATTGGCGGAAAAATATTTCAGCGTGTCGTTCATCCAGCCCATGTTCCACTTCAGGCTGAACCCCAGGCCGCCCAGGTACACCGGCCGAGTCACGCTCGGCCACGCGGTGGACTCCTCCGCAATGGTCATGATCCCCGGAAAGCGTCCGTAGGCTTCTTCGTTCAATCGTTTGAAAAACGCAATAGCGTCCAGGTTTTCACGGCCACCGTAGCGGTTCGGGATCCACTCGCCTTCCTTGCGCGAATAATCGAGGTAGAGCATGGAAGCCACGGCGTCCACGCGCAGCCCGTCAATGTGATACTTGTCCAGCCAGAAGAGCGCGTTCGAGATCAGGAAATTCTGCACTTCATTGCGGCCGTAGTTATAGACCAGGGTGCCCCAGTCCGGGTGCGAACCCTGCCGCGGGTCGGCGTGCTCGTAAAGATGCGTCCCGTCGAACTGCGCCAACCCGTAGGTGTCACGCGGAAAATGCGCCGGCGTCCAGTCCAGAATCACCCCGATGCCGGCCTGGTGGCAGCGGTCCACAAACTCCATGAAGTCCGCCGGCGTGCCGAACCGGCTGGTGGCCGCGTAATATCCGAGGGTCTGGTAGCCCCACGAGCCATCGAACGGGTGCTCCATGATTGGCAGCAGCTCGATGTGCGTATAGCCCAGATCTTTGACGTAAGGCACCAGCTGGTCTGCGAGTTCGCCGTAGGTCAGCCAGCGCTCGTGGTCTTCCGGAACGCGCTTCCACGAACCCAGATGCACTTCGTAAACCAGGATGGGCGACTCCAGCCAGTTCTTCTTTTGGCGCTCCGCCAGCCACGCGGAGTCGTTCCATTGGTGCTTTTCAAGATTGGCGACCACCGAGCCGGTCTTGGGGCGCAGCTCGGCGGAAAAACCATAGGGATCCGCCTTCAAAGGCAACAGCGCGCCGTGGTGCCCTACGATTTCATATTTGTAGATGGCGCCTTCGCCAACTTCTGGCAGGAAAAGTTCCCAGATGCCGGACGAGCCGCGCGGGCGCATGGGATGCACCCGGCCGTCCCAGCCGTTCATGGTGCCCACCACGCTGACGCGTCGCGCGCCGGGAGCCCACACGGCAAAATGGGTGCCCGCGACGTCCGCGACGGAGTGGGGATGCGCGCCCAGTTTTTCGTAGGTGTCGTAGTGCCGGCCTTCGCTCATTAAATGCAGATCGAAATCGGACAGCAGAAAGGGAAACGCGTAGGGGTCAAAAATCTCAAAGGTGTCGCCGTGCTGCGTGCGCCCTTGGATCTTGTAGCTGGTTGGCTCCGGTGCGTTGGGCTGATCGGAAGGCCAGGTAGCCTCAAAAAAGCCCTCCGGGCGGATTTTCACCGCGTCGGCAATTTTGGCTGGCGAGTGCGCCGGATTTTTGAAAACGATGCTGGCTTCCGCGGCCCAGGGAATGAAAAACCGGATGGACCAGCCGGACGGCACCTGATGCGGCCCCAGCAGCCCAAAAGGATCGGCATTGCGTCCCGCCAGCAGCCCGTTGATGCGCAGGTCCAATTCGGTACGCGCCTGTTGTTCCGCGTTCGATGGAGAAACGCTGCCCGCCCTGGGATTTTCGGATGGCACTGAGAGTTCTCCGATGCAACTAGCGCAGCAAAACACGGACCGGGTCAACTGAGCAGGATTCTAAACACTCCGGCGAGGATTGCAAAGTTTCCTGCCGCAGCGTTGCCAGTATATAGTGCCACGTGGATTTTAACGATGGGCGAATGCGGTGGGCTGGTATTCGGCGGCGGTGCGATGAGTTCTGAGCAGCCGCCAGCAAATCAGAACGGCGGCTGAGGGTTTCCGCGCCCGAGTCCCACCCTGAGCCGCCGTCGCCGGCCACAGATTTTAGCTGTTGCCGTGTTCGTCTTTTTCTGGGAGATCGAACAGCGATAGTGTCGGATGCAGCGGCGCGAAATACAATACTCCTGAAAACAATTAGACGAACGGATTTGAACGCGATTCAAGAAAGATTCAGCCTCTTTACCAGCAGTAGAAAGGAACACACCGCATGGTGTTTGAGCCCCGAAAGGTCCGGTTCGGCAAGCCTGGTTTGCTGGTAGCGGCGGTTGCCGTTTGCTGCCTCGGGAGTGCAGCGAACGCGCAGGACCGCAGCCAAACCCGCTCCATGGTCATCTCCCGAGGGGGCATTGTGGCCGCGGAATCTCCACTGGCCGCGCAGGCCGGCGTGCGCATGCTAGAAAGCGGCGGAAATGCCGTGGATGCCGCCATCGCTACTAACGCCATGATGGGCGTGGTCGAGCCCATGATGAACGGCGTGGGTGGAGATCTATTCGCCATTGTTTACGACGCCAAAGCCAAGAAACTCTACGGTCTGAACTCCAGCGGGTGGGCGCCCAAGGGTTTGACCATAGAGTTTCTAAAAAGACAGGGAATCAAAGAGATGCCGCAAAAAGGCATCAACACCGTTACGGTCCCCGGAACCGTCGAGGGCTGGCAAAAACTGGCCGATAAATTCGGCCGCAAGAAACTCTCTGACGACCTGAGCGCCGCCATCGCCACGGCGCGCAACGGGTTCCCTGTCCCGGAAATGGCCTCCGCGTACTGGGCCGGCGCGGTGGAAATGCTTCGCGCGAATGAAGCGGCCAGCAAGACCTACTTGCCCGGAGATCGAGCACCCAAAACCGGCGAAATTTTCAAAAATGAGGATCTGGCATGGTCGCTGCAGCAGATTGCCGAGCACGGCCGCGACGCATTTTACAAAGGCGAAATCGCGCGCAAGGTTCTGGCCGCCGAGAAAATGCATGGCGGCACGATGACCGACGAAGATCTCGCCAAGTTTGCCGCCGAGTGGGTCGAACCGATTTCCACCACTTATCGCGATTGGACCGTATATGAACTGCCGCCGAATGGGCAGGGATTGGCGGCGCTGGAGATGCTAAACATTCTGGAGACGACGCCGCTCGGCCAGAAGGGCTACGAATTCGGTTCAGCCAAAGCGCTGCACCTGATGATCGAAGCGAAAAAGCTGGCCTATGCGGACTTAAAACGCTACATCGGCGAACCACACGGTCAGAAAATGCCGGTGGAGACTCTGCTTTCGAAACAGTGGGCCGCGCAGCGCGCCAAACTAATTGACGAACAGAAAGCCAATTGCGAGGTGAGCGCCGGCGAAATGACCGGCGGGACCGACACCACCTATCTGACGGTGGCAGATCGCGACGGCAACATGGTTTCGCTGATTCAGAGCAATTACGACTTGTTCGGTTCGGGCATCGTGGCCCCGGGAACCGGTTTCGTTCTGCACAATCGAGGTGGCTTGTTTGTCATGGACCCGAAGTCGCCCAACGCGCTGGCTGGCCACAAGCGCCCGCTGCACACCATCATTCCGGCGTTCGCGCAGAAGGGCGAGGTGCGCATGGCATTTGGCATTATGGGCGGCTGGAACCAGTCGCAGGCGCACGCGCAGTTCATGGTGGATGTGGCCGACTACAAAATGAACATTCAGGCCGCGATGGAAGCGCCGCGCTTCACCAAGAAGACTTTTGCGGGCTGCGACGTCGAACTGGAGAACCGCTTTTCACAGAAAACGCGCGACGAACTGAAAGCCAAAGGCCACGAAATCAAATTGGTCGGCGCGTTTTCCTCCGACGTCGGCGGAGGACAAGTCACATTGCGCGATTTCGCGTCTGGTGTGAACTTCGGCGCCTCTGACCCACGCAAAGACGGCGAAGCCATTGCTGAACTACCACAACAGTAATTGGAAACTACAAACCGGCGTCATAGGCGGCTGCGGCGATTTCGCCGAGGGCCTGGCCGCCGACGTTCTGCGCGGCCTCCGGATCGGCGGGAATTGCCACATGGTTTACGTACGCGGCGAAGGCGATTTTTCTGCCGGACTTGGTGATGACGTAGCCGGCCAGTCCTTTTCCGTTGAGCATGCCTCTGGCGTTGAGGCGGTCGGCGGAGCCGAAGGTTCCGGTTTTTGCGAAGACGTGGCCGGCGCCTGGGTTCTGCACCTGTATTTTAGCGAGCGTGCCGTCTTTCCCGAGAATCGGTAAAGCATGGAAGAAAACGTCGTAGTCGGGACGCGTCGTCCAGTAGGCGAGATAGTGGCACATGAAATCCGGGCTGAAAAGATCGGCCCAGTCCCCGCCCGCGCCGTCGCCCTGCGAAGCGCCGGACAGATCGAGGTTGGCGGCTTGCAGGAAATCGTGTTCGAGCTGAAAACCTTTTTTCAACGGATTGGTGGTGTCTTTGCCGGCGAGCGCGCCCAGAAGATACGGGCCCATGCCTGCGTGCAGGTTCTGGCTGACCTTCAGCGTGACCTTAATTTCTTCCGCCAGAGGCAGCGAAACGTGCTCGGCAACCTGATTTTGGGCGGTGTAAAAATGCGCCAGCGACGGAAAATCGGGTTGCAATAGGGCGACTGGGCTTTTCAACTGAATGCCGTCGGCGGTCAGCGAGTCGCGCAAAACCCACTGCGCGAAAAGAGTGGGCGAGGGCACGCCAATGGAAACGGTTTGCGGATCAATGCCCAGGGGCAGCGAGCCGGAAAGCACGATGGTCACGGAACCGTCGGGGTTGCTGATGAATTCCGGGTCGCTGAAGCTGAGCGGGGTTCCGGCTGCGGTGGTGGAGGCGTGCACGGTAAAGCGTGCGTAGCCAGTTTGCGGGGAAACAGCGACGGAAATCGGATCACCGGTTTTCGCCCCAGGCTTGGCCACGATATCCAGCACGTTGTCATTCACCATGATCGAGGACATCACCACGTCGGTGCCGCCTTCGCGTGGGCCATCGGGGAATAGGGAAGTGTCGATCAGAACGCGGCCGTCAATGCGGCGGACCCCTTTGTCGTAAACCTGTTTCGCCAGCGACTTGATGACGGTAAGCGGATCGCCGGGGAGAGCCGGGCCGCCGTAGGAGTGGTCTTCATCGACGAAGGCCAGCGTGCTATCCGGCTGAATGCGGTTGGAAAGATTGGGATCGCCGGAAGCGACCAGGATCAAATCGCCTTTGAGGCGGCCTTTTTTATCAACGGGCCCTGTTGCGTAAATTTTGGTGTGGAAGCGATAGGCGGGGCCGAGACTGGCGAGCAGCGCTCCCTCCGTGAGGATTTTGGTGGTCGAGGCGGGGACGAAGAGCTTTTGCGCGTCGTGGGAATAGAGAACGGTGTTGCTGGCGTAGTCGAAAAATTCGATGCCGAAATTGGCGTGTGCGAATTCGGGGCGGTCCATCACTTTCTGGATCGCGGCGGCCAGCTGGGAATTTTGCTGCGCATTTGCGGCCTGAGCGAATGCCAGTGCGAAAAGAAAAAGAATCAGAAAAGGCAGTAAGGAAAGCCATCGATCGGGAGATCGGCGTTCCCGCGGGCGAATGCGTTTTGTGCATAGTGGCAGGGCTAACGTCGATGAGGCGACGCTGGGCATCTTGTGTATCTCCAGGAGTTATTTCGGTGCGACATCGAGTTTCTCAAAAGGGATGTTGCCGATGGCGTACTCGTGCCAGTCCTTGTAGTCGAAATGCCACCATTCGGATTCATAGACAGTGAAGCCTTCGGCTTCCATAGCCCAGCGCAGCAAGTCGCGGTGCCAGCGCTGGAGCGAAGTACCGCCCGGATAATCGGGGAAGGCGCGTGGCGACATCTCGTCGTACAGGCTGGTCATTTCCACGACTTCGTTGGTCTTGAGGTCGTACAGAGTGAGATCGACAGCGCAGCCGCGGTTGTGGCGGGAACCTTGGGCTGGATCGGCCACGAAAATCTTGCCGCTCTCCGGAGTAGCGTCCCAAAACAGTTTCGTGACGTACCACGGGCGATAGCCGTCGTGAATGAGCAGCCCGTATCCCAGCGGCTGCAGGCGGCGCAAGGCTCGGAGCATGGCGTCAGCGGCAGGACGCTGCAGAAACGCGCGCGCCTGGGTGTAAACCGGAGTGCCCAAAAAGTCGTTGGAAGTGGCGTAGCGGATGTCCAAGTGAATCGCCGGATCGAGTTTGGCCAGTTCGACGAGATCATTCTTGCGGAAAATACCTTTTTCTTCGGGAGGAGTGGCCGCGAGCGCCGCGTTGCGGAGTTCCTTGATGGAGCGGAGCGGCTTGACCAGATTCACGCTGCTGCTGCCGGTAGGGACGGAGTAGGGAAGGCGATGGTACGGCCCTTTCTCCGTAAAAATGTCCCAGATGGGATCAACGCCCCGCTGCTTGAAAGCGAGCACCCAGACCGGATCGGGTTCGTCGGTGGCGAAGGTTGACGATGTCACGTCGCCGGCGGGAGCAGCGCGAAGAAGCTTAAGCAGGTGTTCCGTTCCGGCGGAATCGCGCAGGTACAAGCGCCGCGCGCGTTCGAGGATAATGAAAATGTCTTTTTCGCGCTGGTCGGCAAAATCTCCGACCTTGCCGCGCAAATCTTGCGGGATGCGCGCGGGACGGGTGCCGGGAAAAGCCGCGGGAGCGCCCGGGGCAGTACTCTCGGAAGCAGCGGATTCCGGACTGGCGGACAAATCGCGGAGGTAGATTTTGCCGAGGAACTTGAGGCCGGCGATTTTTCCCGCCTGGTCCCGGAAAAAGCTAAGTGCCTGATGGTTGTTGGTTTCTACGGTCTGGAAAACATCGCCGGGAACGGCTTGCACCAGGTGAAATTCCGCCACGGTGAGGCCGTCCGCGGTTTGGTAGAAGAGTTCGCCACCTTTGTCCACGATGCGGGCGCTCTTTCCGGTGGCTGGTTCCTTGTAAGTGCCGACGAGTTCTCGCCAGGAGGCCGGGTTGGGGCCCGGGGTCTGCGTTCGTGTGGGAAGAGCAATAAGGGGCGCGGCGAGGTTATACAGCGAAACGGCAAGAAACGCTCGCCTCAGAAGGCGGCCGCTACAAGGAAGCACGGAAGGATTGTTTCTCAACGGTCCATCTTTCGATGAGGTCTGTGCGGACATGATAGCCGAGTCCGGGGGATTGCGGGACGCGGATGGTGCCTCGCGGGGTAACGGTCACTTCGGGTTCGATGACGTCTTCGACCCAGTAGCGCTGGCTGGCGGAAACATCGCCGGGCAGCGTGTAGCCGGGCAGCGTAGAGACGGCAATATTGTGGGCGCGGCCGATGCCACATTCGAGCATGCCGCCGCACCAGACGGGAATTTGCTTGCTGAGGCAGTAGGCCTGGATGTCGCGAGCGCTGGTGTGCCCGCCGACACGGCCGAGCTTAATATTGATGATGCCGCAGGCAGCGAGTTCGACGGCGGTTTGCGCGGCGCGCAAGTGGGGAATGGATTCGTCGAGGCAGAGAACGGTCTTGATTTGTTTCTGCAGTTTGGAATGAGCATAGATGTCATCCCACCATAGCGGCTGCTCCATCATGAGCAGGTAATAAGGATCGAAGCTGCGAAGAAGCTCGATATCGTCGAGGGTGTAGGCGGAGTTGGCGTCCACGGAAAGGCGGATGCTGGGATAGGCGTTGCGGACCGCGGAGATGTAAGAAAGGTCTTTGCCCGGTTTGATTTTGATTTTAATGCGCTGGTATCCAGCGGCTACTTCGGTGGCGACTTTTTCCAGGAGTTTTTCGTGCGAAGCTTGCAGGCCGAGAGAAACGCCGCAAGCAATTTCCTGCTGGGTACCGCCGAGAAGTTTCCAGAGCGGCAGGCCGCACTGCTGAGCTTCGACATCCCAGAGGGCACATTCGATTCCGGCGCGGGCCATCTCATGGCCGCGAATAGCGGCTAAAGCTATTGGAATGTCAGACGCGTGTGCGAAAGATTTCCCGAGAACCAGCGGGATCAGGATTTCGCGAAGGACCACCCATGCGGTGCTCACAAATTCGGAATTGAAATAAGGGCCTTCTCCGGCAGTGACCTCGGACCAGCCAGTGACGCCATCCGCTTTAAGTTCAACGAGGAGCACGGGCCGGTCAAAGGAAACCCCGAAGCTGGTTTCAAAAGGCGCCTTGAGGCGCATGTGCAATTTGCGAAGCGTGACGGATTCTACGCGCATGAAGCTCCTGGGAAAGTCCGCGGCAATCCGATAAGCACAGCAAGAAAATGAGACGACAGGCAAGCAATGGGAGTTGGACGTGAGGCGTGCAACAAATGTTTCACGGCGCGGGAATAATTCGGGTCAAAGGAAATTTCGGCCATTGATTACTCGCGGAACCAGCGATAGCCGTGGCGCTGCTCTTCGGAGATTTCGCGAACGATCTGCAGAGTTTCCGAGCTGCGCGTGTGGCCACAGGATGCCAGCAAAGCATTGAGGAGCGCGACGGGAGCCACGTAGGAAGCGCCGAAAGAAGGAGTCTCGATGCCGGCGAGGAAGGTCTCGTCGGCCTGACGCGCCAACGGAGAGAGAAAGGTGTCGGTAATGGCAACTAGGTAGGCGCCGTGGTGCTTGGCGTGTTTGGCGCCTTCGACGGTTTGTTTGAGGCCGCGGCGAAACGAGATCGCGATGACCAAGTCGTCTTTGGTCAGGGAACGGGTGAGGTGAACGATGCGACCGGGTGTAGTAGCCGCGAAGACGGGAAGGCCAAGGAGCGTGAGGTGATATTCGAGGTAGTCTGCCAGGAACGCAGCCAAGTCGCCGGCGAGGAGCACGATTTTACGTGCCTGGTAAATACGTCGGGCCAGAGCCGCGATGCGGTGGTGATCCAGGGTGTTCTTCAGGGCCTGAAGATTCTTGAGGTCGCGTTCGACGGAGTCGGAAACATAAGAGTGGCGGCCCTCGCGGTGGGAGTCGGCGGCCTGCATAGTGTCGGCGGAGGTGGCAAAGGCAATGGAGAGGTCGTGGAGGTGCTTCTGGAACTCGCGGAAGCTGAGGAAACCGAGGACTTGCACGATGCGAACGATGGTGGCGGGGTCGGTGCCGAGGCGCTTGGCCATGTCGCGGACGCTAAGGAGGACAAAGCCGCGGGGGTGTTCCAAAACGGGACGGAGGATTTCCTGTCGCTTGGCTGTGAGTTTTTCGAGTCGCGCCTGCAGATTGACGGTCTCGGACGTGGTTGTGGCGCGTTTCATGAACAAACAGGCTCTCCGAGGCGTCGAGGGTACGTGGATAGTGTAGCGTGAACGGGAGATGGGAGGCGAGAAGGTGCTCCCGCACTCCGCAGACGTTGCGCCACGATTATTTGTCGGAGGTGGCGGTTTTCACGCTCAGGCCGGGGGCGACCACGGGTTGCAAGAAGGGCATCATGGCGCGGAGGCCCGGGCCGAGCTGTTCGATGGCGTGCTGCTGTTCGGCTTTACGCCTGGCCAGGAAGCTGACGCAGCCGTTGTCGTTTTCGGCGATCCACTTCTTGGCAAAGCTGCCGTCCTTGATTTCGGCGAGGAGTTGTTTCATGGCTTTACGGGTTTCGTCGGTGACGATGCGCGGGCCAGCCGTGTAGTCGCCGTGTTCGGCGGTATCGCTAATGGAGTAGCGCATGTAGCTGAGGCCACCGCGGTAGATGAGATCGACGATCAGTTTGAGTTCGTGGAGGCACTCGAAGTAGGCGACTTCGGGCTGATAGCCCGCTTCGGTGAGGGTTTCAAAGCCGGCTTTGATGAGGGCGCTGACGCCGCCGCAAAGGACGGCCTGCTCGCCGAAGAGGTCGGTCTCGGTTTCTTCGGTGAAGGTGGTTTCGAGAACGCCGGCGCGAGTGCAGCCGATGCCGCGAGCATAAGAGAGCGCGAGAGCTTTGGCGCTGCCGGAGGCGTCCTGTTCGATGGCGAGAAGGCCTGGGGTGCCGCCACCTTCGGTGAAGACTTCACGGACACGGTGGCCGGGAGCTTTGGGAGCGACCATGGAGACGTCAATGGTGGCGGGCGGCTTGATGGTGCCGAAACGGATGTTGAAGCCGTGGGCGAACATGAGCGTTTTGCCGGGCTTAAGATTGGGCGCAATGGCCTCGTTGTAGAGCTTTTGCTGCTTGGTGTCCGGAACGAGGACCATGATGACATCGGCCCAGGCAGAGGCTTCGGC
>Ga0187821_10000352_pt1 | contig 11524 bp, 9 predicted proteins | sample NC_wetland_sal_i_20_FD_132442 | JGI IMG/M metagenome (GOLD analysis project Ga0187821, IMG submission 132442) | Wetland sediment microbial communities from Neuse River Estuary, North Carolina, USA - SourceSoil_1 | ecosystem: Environmental > Aquatic > Freshwater > Wetlands > Sediment | place...
TGGATCGGCGAAGTCTTGCCCGTGACGCACTTTCTGCGCGTCGTGCGCGGCATTTTGCTCAAGGGAAACGGGGCAGTCGAAATCTGGCCGGACGTCTGGCCGCTCATTCTCTTTCTGTTCGCAGCTCTGGGGGTTGCGCTCCTCAGATTTCGCCGCACCCTCGATTGAGGCTTTCGTGCGGCCTTGCTAAAGCTAACTGCCCGTTCCAAGTTCGGGCCCAGGCAGAACCCCCGGGCAACGGGGCGTCTTTTCGGAATTTTTTGGTGGGGTCCGAACGCTTCGCATGACCGGCCTATCTCTGATTTTGCAAATTTTGCTCGCAGGCGTTCTTTGCGTCATCGCCGCGCTTTCGTTGCAGCTGATTGTTCTTGGCTACATCCGGCTGTACCGGCCGGCACCGCGTGTGCGCAGGCCCCACTTGCCGGATGCGGCACTGCCGCGCGTTCTCGTTCAGTTGCCAGTCTGCGATGAGGGCCCGCTCGCGGTACGCGTCGCCGCCGCCGCCGCGCGGCTCGATTGGCCGCTCGACAAGCTCGAGATCCAGGTTCTGGACGATGGTCGCGCCGGCGACCCCGACGAACTTGCGCGCGGTATCATGAGCGTGGTGCCGCAAGAGGTGAATCTCAATGTACTGCGTCGCGGCGATCGTTCGGGCTTCAAGGCGGGCAATCTCGCCTTCGGACTCAAGCATAGCGACGCGCAGTATGTGGCGATCTTCGATGCTGACTTCGTGCCGCCGAGCGACTTTCTGCGCCGAACAGTCCCGGCCCTGATCGCCGATTCCGGCTTGGCTTATGTCCAGGCGCGCTGGAAACATGCCAACCGCACCAAGAACTGGCTGACGCGTGCGCAAGGCATGCTGCTCGACGCGCATTTCGCGGTGGAACAGGAAGCGCGGTTCAGAGCCGGCGTGCCAATGTCGTTCAACGGGACGGCAGGCGTGTGGAATCGCGATGCGATCGACGATGGCGGCGGCTGGACCGGCGATACCCTGACCGAGGACCTCGATCTTTCGATGCGTTGTGCGATGAAAGGATGGCGAAGCGCGCTGCTCTCCGATGTCGAGGTGCCGGGCGAACTGCCCGACACGGCTGCGGCCTGGCGCGCGCAACAGGCGCGCTGGACCACGGGCCATGCCCAGACGGCGCGCAAGCTTCTGCCCGCGATCTGGATGAGCGCCATGCCGCTATGGAAAAAGACGGCCATGTCGCTGCAGATGATTCAATTCGCCTTTTACACGCTGGCCTTCGTCAGTGCCGTGATCAGCCTGTCCCTCATGTATATGGGCGTCGTGTACATCATGAGCGTCTCGCTGCTCGGTCTGTCGGTGTCCGCGCTCGGGCTCATCGCGAGTACCGCTTACCTCTATCTCGGCCAGGTGATGCTGGGACGCGAACGCCTGCCCTGTATTGCTCGCTCCATCGCGCTGGCCGTGGTGTTCCCAAGCGGGTTGATCCTGGCCAATAGCCGCGCGACATTCGAAGCCTTCTTCAGCACGCGGCTGAATTTCCAACGGACCCTGCGCTCGGGCGAACGTTACGCCGGTGGCTGGCGGGGCGGTCCGGAGTTGGTGGCGGGTTTGCTTTTGCCCATTTTTGCCTTCGCCGAGCAGGCGTGGAGCGCGCCGTTTTTCTTTTTTGCGGTTACAGGCCTGGTTTCTATTGGCGCCATGGGTCTGTCGGGATCGACGGCGGCACTGCCTGCCCGCGAAATCCGATCCAGAGAATAACACAGAAATCAACCACTTTTATTGCTTTTAAAAGTCGCCGGTCTCGGCTAACTGCGTTTTGAACCTTCCTTGCAAGCATGGCCCGGTTGGCCATCGACTGGACAAACAGGGGGTAATTCATGGTTTTTGCAGGACTAGGGCGCTGCGCCGCCGCCGTCGCCGTGTGCTCGCTGCTCGCGGGTTGCGGCACGCTTGACGGGATCGCACCCTCGCACTCCGATTGGTCCTTCAATAACCACCGCACTTCGCCGTCGGGCTCTGCCGGAGATCCGACTCTCTTCCCCGATGACGATCGCGACTCGGCACCTTCACTTGTGGCCGGCGCTGTTCAGTGCGTGCCGTACGTGCGCGCGCATTCCTCGGTCGATATCCATGGCGATGCTTATGTCTGGTGGGCAAAGGCTGCCGGCGTCTATGCGCGCGGGTCTTCGCCAGTCGAGGGCGCTGTCATGGTAATGGCTGGATACGCGGGCAAGCATCGCGCCCATGTTGCCATCGTGCGCCGGCTCGTCACCACACGCGAGATCCGTATCGACCACGCAAACTGGCTGAATGATGGCGCGATCTACGTCAACGATCCGGTGATCGACGTCAGCGCGGATAACGATTGGAGTCGGGTCAAGGTGTGGAACATCCGCTCCGGCACCTGGGGCACCAAGACATATGCACTCCGTGGGTTTATAGGGCCGGACCGGACTGATGGCCGGTCGCTCGTATCGGCGAACGTCAAGCCGTCCGTCGATTTGATCGCGCGCCAGATTGCGGCGTCGGACGCGCTGTCCGGTTATCCAGCCGCTCCGACGGTTGTCGCGCCGGCTGTCGGGCCGATTCCCTGAATGAATTCGAAGGCTTAGCAAGAGCTCTGTGCCACTCTGCCTCCCCCTCTTTTCCAGGAACGGGCGCAAGACTAAGGTCCCGCGCCGCGCGGCGGAACTTTCCCGCACTTTCGCCGTTGCGGTCCGCGAACAAGAGGTGTGTTTTGCGTTTTCTGTCCAGCGACCGATGATTTTGGTCCGAGCGTGACGACTCCAGAATCTAGCCATTCGCTGCCCGCGAGCGCAGATCCACTCGCCGGACGCGACGAACTTGTTGTCGCGCCGCATTCCGCGTCACGAGCGATCACGCCGTCGCTGACGCGCAACGCGACGTTAACTCTCGGAGCGCTTGGTGTCGTCTACGGCGATATCGGCACCAGTCCGCTCTATGCGGTGCGCGAATCGGCGTTGGCGACGGGCGGCGCGAATCCGTCGGCGTGGGCGGTCTTGGGTGCGGTGTCGCTCATCTTCTGGTCGCTGATGATCGTCGTCACGCTCAAGTATGTCTTTCTGATCATGCGTGCCGACAATGACGGCGAGGGCGGAGTGCTTTCGCTCGCATCGCTTGCGCATCGCTCTACAGGTCTCAGCCGGCGCGCCAAATCGGCGATCGGGATCGCGGCGGTGGTTGGACTGGCACTCTTCCTCGGCGACGGCATGCTGACGCCTGCCATCTCGGTCTTGAGCGCGGTCGAAGGGTTGAGCGTCGAGAGCGCATCCTTCACGCCGTTAGTCCTGCCTCTGTCGCTCGTCATTCTGATCGGCCTCTTTCTTCTGCAATCGGGCGGCACGGCCAAGGTGGGACGCTTGTTCGGCCCGGTCATGGTGGTGTGGTTTATCGCGCTCGCCGCTCTTGGCCTGGCGGCAATCATAAAGGCGCCGGAAATTTTGAAGGCCCTGAGCCCATACTACGGAATCTCGCTATTTATTCGCGAACCATGGACCGCGTTCGTGTCGCTCGGCTCTGTCGTTCTCGCAGTCACGGGCTGCGAAGCGCTCTACGCCGATATGGGACATTTCGGACAATTTCCGATTCGGCTCGCCTGGCTTGGGATCGTGCTGCCGGCGCTGCTGCTCAACTATTTTGGCCAAGGTGCCGCGCTGCTGCTCAGTCCCTCGAAGGCTTCGGTCGCGTTCTACGCAGTGGCGCCGCACTGGGCTCACTATCCCCTGGTGGTGCTGGCCACCGTTGCGACGGTCATCGCATCGCAGGCCGTCATTTCGGGCGTCTACTCCATCACCCAGCAGGCCGTGCAGCTTGGCCAGCTGCCGCGCATGGAAGTCCGGCATACCTCGGCGACGGAATATGGTCAGATCTATGTGCCGCGCATGAATGTGGTGCTCTGCGTCGGCGTCGTGCTGATCATTCTGATATTCCGCTCGTCGAATGCGCTCGCCGCCGCGTACGGCATCGCGGTCACGGGCGTCATGGTCATCAGCACATCGCTTGTGGGTGTCGTCGCACTGCGCCAATGGCGCTGGCGCAAGAGCGTCGTGTTTGCCGTATTCGGTTCGCTGGCGCTTGTCGATCTGGCATTCCTGTCGTCGAACGCGCTGAAGATCGCCGAGGGCGGTTGGCTGCCACTGGCAATCGCCGCCGGCGTCTATGTCCTGATGGAAACCTGGAGGCTCGGCCGGCGAACGCACCTTGAGCGGGTGCGCAGCGATTCGATGCCGCTGGAGCTTTTTCTCGAACGCGCCGACAAGACACCCGTGCGCGTAGCGGGGACGGCCGTGTTCATGTCGGCGCGCAACGACGTCGTGCCTGGCGCCCTGTTGCACAATCTTAAGCACAACAAGGTGCTGCACGAACGGGTGATCCTCGTCAACGTGGCGGTGGAAGACGTTCCGTTCGTTCGACCGGAGAGTCGCATCGAGCTGATCAAGCTCGGCAAGGGTTTTTTCCGCATGCGCATCCATCACGGCTTCTTCGAGACGCCCGACATTCCCAAGGCGCTGGCCGATGCGCGCCCCTTCGGCATTGCCATCGACGTCGATACGGCGACGTTCTTTATCGGTCGCGAAACGCTTGTACCGGCCGAGCATTCCGAACTCGCCAGTTGGCGTACCTGGCTCTATATCCGGCTCGCATCCAATGCACTTTCGCCGGCGAGCTTTTACCGGCTGCCGCCCAATCGGGTCGTCGAACTCGGCACCCAGATCGCGATCTGAACTCAGTCGAGCGCATAGACGAGCGCCTTCAGATAGGCGGTCTCAGGCAGAAGCGGGTGAACCGGATGGTCCGGCGCCGCGCCGGCCTGGCGAATGAGCGCGCATCTGCGATTGGTGCGCGAGATGCCTGCCGCGCACTCCATAGCGAAGCGCTCCGGCGAAATGTTGTGGGAACAGGACGCGAGCAGCAGGAACCCGTTCGGCGCGACCATCGAAGCCGCCAGACGCGCCAGTTTGCGATAGGCCTTCGCACCCGGCTCCAGGTCCTTGCGGGCGCGTACGAAGGGCGGCGGATCGGCGACGACGATGTCGAACAGCTCCTTGGCTGCCGCGAGCCTTTCCAGTTCCTCGAACACATCCGCCTTGACGAATTTGCAGGTCGCACCGTTTGCCGCCGCCGCCTGGTCGCCGAGTGCCAGGGCTGGTGCCGAGGAATCGAGGCAGATCACTTCGCGCGCGCCGGCTTTGGCCGCGGCGATGCCGAACCCACCGCTATAGCTATAGGCGTCGAGCACAGTGCGTTCTCTGGCCAATGACGCCATGAACGCGCGATTGTCGCGCTGATCGTAGTACCAGCCGGTCTTCTGGCCGCCAGCCACGTCGGCGAAATAGCGAACACCGTTCTCTTCAAGGGCGATGCGTTGCGCCGAACCCTTTGAGGCGCGCACATAGGCGCCGAGGCCCTCCAGCGTGCGCGACGGCGTGTCGTTGCGAAGGATGATATTCGACGGCGCAATCGTCTTCTCGAGAGCTGCGTTCAGCGGCTCGATGAGGTTTTCCATACCTGCGGTCGTAATCTGTACCACGATGGTTTCGTCGAAGCGGTCGATGGTCAGGCCGGGGAGCCCGTCGCCTTCGGCATTCGCGAGCCTGTAAAAAGGCTTTTCGTAGAGGGCGGCCCGAATGGCGATCGCCCTCTCGAGACGGCGCACGAAGAAGCCGGTCCCGATAATCGTGTCGGCTGCAGGATCGAGCAGGCGCACCGCGATCAGGCTCTTGGAGTTGAAATAGCCGCAGCCGAGCAGCCGGCCGTCATCGCAGGCGACGTTGACGATTGTTCCAGGCGTCAGCGATTTTGCCGCCGCGTCCATTTGGATTTCATTGGAGAAGATCCAGGGCGCGCCGGCGCGCGCGCGGCGCCCTTCCTTCGGCTTGAGGCGAATGGTCTTGTGCGAGGTCATGGTGCTCGCGGGTTAGCATGAAGAAAGCGCGTCGGCCATCACGCTCATCCTCATCCGTCATGGCCGCCTCGAGGGCGGCCATGACGGGGCAGCGACGCCTCAGGGGCCGATTTTGTCCGCGGCGATTTCTCGCCAGGCTCTGCGGCGTTCCTCTGTGGGCGCCGACGTCAGATGCGGCGCGCCGTCGCCGAAGATCATCGTCATACGCTTGGTAGCGTCATAGGGCTGCCACTCGCATGCCTCGCTCGATGGGTCGCCAGATTTCGCAAAGCCGAGCCACGCATCCATCATCGCGTTGGATAATTCCTCCGCCTCGGCACCCGACCCGAAGAACGGTGCCGCACCTTTGACGCGCATGGTGCCGAACATGAATCCGAGTTCGAGCGCGTGACATGCGCCGAGCGCGCCATCCATCATCGGCGACGTCCAATCGAAGCGATAGGCATAGACCGGCGCGTAGGCCGCTTGGCTCTCGAGGAGCCGTGTTGCCGGAATGAAGAAAGAATGATCGGTCATCAGCTCGTTCCAGCGCTCGAACGGTGTTCCTTTCTCGTAGCCCGCAAGCAAATCGCTGGCTGCGCCTTCGCCGACCAGGTTGATTGTCATCTTGCGCAGGCGCGCTTCGTCCATGTCGCGCAGGTTCGTTGCCGCGACCGTGAAGAGCTTCCATTCGTCGCGCGTTGTGCCGGTCATTACTGGCACGCCTTTGGCCGAACCGGCAGCGACGCATTCGCTCGCGCGTTTGGGAAGAATCGTTCCGTCGATCGTTGGGGCGAATGGCATCCCAAGCCCCACCTCGCGCGGCGACGCCAGCAAGTCCTTCTGAATGGCGAGGATTGTCTCCCAGGGCGCATCTGCCGGATCGGCGGAGCCGAGCTTTTCAAGCACATGGTGCGCAACCTTCGCCGAGGTGTCGCGGGCATAGCCGATGTCGCTGGCGCCGGATTGCGCAATGGCCTTGTGGAAGAGACCGCGTGCAGAGGGTGCGGCGAGCAATGCGCCGACGCTCATGCCTCCGGCGCTCTCGCCGAAGATGGTGACGTTCTCGGGATCGCCGCCGAATTCCGCAATGTTCTGCTTTACCCAATTCAGGGCGGCGATCTGGTCGGCAAGACCTTCCGCGCCTGTCCCCGGCAGCTTGCTGCCGCTGGCGTCGTGCAAATTGAGAAACCCGAAGGCGCCCAAGCGATAGTTGATCGTGACGAGCACGACGTCGCCGCGCGGTACAATGAACTTGCCGTTGTAGGTGCCCACGCTGCCGGCGCCGTTGACGAAGCCGCCGCCATGAATCCAAACCAGAACCGCGCGCTTCGCTGAATCGCAGGCTGGGGTCTGGATATTGAGATAGAGACAATCCTCCGAGCGTGTACCAGGCGTGCCGCCAAGCACCGCGCCCGACGCGCTTTCCACCTGAGGGGCGATGTTGCCGAAGCGCGCGGCGTCGCGCGTGCCTGTCCAGGGGTCCGGCGCCTCGGGCAGGCGCCAGCGCAAGCGTCCGACGGGCGGTTTCGCGAAAGGGATGCCGTTGAATTTCAGGACGCCGTCCCTTGCGACGCCCTGGAGCTTGCCTTGTGCGATCTCGACGCTCGCAGAAACGATCTGGTCCATACCATCCCCCAACTCGGCTATCCCGGCCTCCCCAAAATGGGTGGCATAAGAATGACGGTGCGCCACATCGAAAGGCGCTGGCGAAGCTTAACCGGAAATTGACAGGCAGGGAGCTTTACTTTGGGCATGCGAACGGCAGTGCGCTCCGACCCGATGAAGGCGTTCAACGAACGGGCGAAGGCCTCGGGCTGGACGTTCAGCTGCGGCCCGGCCACGGGCTTCGATCATCCGGCGCTCTCGGCTGCCTTGGCGCTATGGCGCGAAAAGGCGAAGGGCCGCGCGATGCCGGCACGCTCGGACATGACGGCCCGCCTGATGAAAGCCTACATGCCCCACATGTCGATTCTCGAAAAGGTCACGACCGCAAAAGGTCCGCGCTATCGTGTCCGTCTGCACGGTACCGCGCTTGCAAGCTACGCCGGCGACCTGACGGGAAAGTTCCTGGACGAAATCATTCCGCCAAGCCTCGTCGGCAGCTACACCAGCGTCTACGACACTGTTCTGGAACTTCTCGAGCCGGTGCGGCTGGTGCGCGACTACCAAGTGCCGGAACTCGACTATCTGGCCGGCGAGAGCCTGATTGTCCCGCTGTCCGCACCCGGCAAACCCACGCCGCTCATTCTCTCCATCACCTATGTCGAGCCGCGCGCGAATGCGCGGCGAGCGGCTGTGCAATCTTGAAAATCTAGGCTGCCTAGAAAATCTAGCTGCCTGCACCGAAAGTCCTCGAGCCGGCCGGCTAAGCTCGGGACATGTGAAGTCTCAATCGAGGCAGAGGTCTCGATCCGCATAGTCGAACGTAATCGCTCCGTGTTTCCAGAGAGGAACGCCGAGCGATCCATCAGCGAACCCAGAGTCGAACGCGCGAACCTGTCCGGTCAGCGCAATTTCCAGATTCGAAAATCGCTTATCCGCGACGTCAAGTTCGGCCACTTGAACGGAAGTCCCGTCGACGGCCCCGCCTGTGCCGGTGCCGATTTGCTGGGGTCTACCGGATCGCAGCAGTGCTTGGCCGGCGGGGCTGTGCAGAAATGACCCGCCGACGACTGCCGCGAAATGACGCGTTCCAAGATCGACGATCAGGTGAAGAATAACTGGCGCGTCACCGGTTTTTTTTGGCCGAAGCACGACTTCGACAATCGGCACGCCGTTGATGATCTTAAGCGGTATCAGGTTTCGACACGCTGGCGCCCGATTGGAAGGCATGAATGTGACTGTCTGGGTACGGTAGTCGATCTTGATCGCACTCGCAGCGAACACGGGATTGCCAATCAAAGCATCCACCGGAAATCCGGCAGAGGCCGACAAGGACTGAAGATCCAGTGCAAAACCGGCGACGTCGCTCAATCGGATGGGTCCGAGCTTCACCTCGCCAATGCCAATCGCAGAGAGTTGTTGCGGACTGCTTCCGCCGCCAAGGGCCGAGCCTGCTGCAGCGCCTTGAACAACATCGAGTGCGCTCGTGTGCGAACGATTCACGATCACACCGTCGGTCCCGCTATCAAGAACGGCACTCACCGATTGACCGTTCAGTTGGGCGGTGACATGGACCAGATTGTCCTGAAGCACGAATGGAATTGTCTGTTCATCTAAGGCGCAACCCTCAACTGGGAGTGCAACCCCGAAGATGAGAACCAAGCTTGCTATTCGCAAGGCCAAACTCGCTATATTGGCGTCACGGAAAATCCTGCCCGCGGAAAATGCACGACAACGTCGCCGACTTCGGGGCTTGAGCGGCGTATCGCGATTTCATGCGCGTTTGAGAACACGATTTCGCCCGCGATCGGGTCGCGGCCGTAATCGTCGGCTGCGACGTTGACCCTGTCGCCGGGCTTTCGGCCATGCGGATCGTGCGGATCGTGTGCCGGCTTCGCATCCGATGTCGCGTTCTTGGCGATTGCGAGCGCCTCTTTCGGGCTCAGGTCGGACTTGGTGCCATGACCGATGGCGCGCACGCGCTCGTACCACGCCTGCACTTTGGGAAATTCCTCGAGCGTCGACTTGGCCCGATGCGGCAACGCATTGTTGATGAACCAGGGATTCATGAACGCGTGAATGTCGGCGAGACCCGCCTGTTCGCCGCCCCAGAAGGGTCTGCCGTCTTCGAGCTGATCGGCAAGAAATTTGGTATGCGCGCGATATTGATCGCGCATGAACGGAACGGCGGCCTTGAGGGCATCTGCGGAGAAACCGCCGCCGCTCATCGCCGCGCGGTCCTTCTTGAAATCCTCGGGCACCATATCGCCGATTTCGCCGAAGATGATGGCCACTGCCGCCTGAAAGATCTGTCGATCGGCCCAGAATCCAAGACCGTAGGGCGCCCCTTTGTTTGCGGGCGAAAGACTCGGTGTCGGATAGCGGCGCTCGAGCTCGCGCAGGATGATCTGCGTGTCGCAGAAGATGTCGGCACCGATCTGCAGCACCGGAATCTTGCGGTAGCCGCCGGTCAAGGGAATGAGATCGGGCTTGGGCATGATCACCGGTTGAACGACCGAGCGCCAGGAAAGCTTCTTGATGCCGAAGGCGACGCGCACCTTCTCGGAGAAGGGCGAATTTGGATAGTTGTGCAAGATGATGTCGTGGGGCACGGGGTGCGACTCCCTCTGTCTATTGTTCAACTCAATTCGTTCGAGAAGCGGATGTTGTTGTTCTTGATGCCTTCGAGCACGACGTCCAGACCGCCGGAACGGATCATCCATTCCAGGCGATGATCGCGATATTCGCGCTTGAAGACGCCGCTCTGTACCGCGCCGGCAACTTGGGTCATGCCCTTGAGCGAGTCGGCCGCGGCGGTTGCGGCCTTTTTCACCGAGGGCCGCGCGTTGGCGCGAGCGAGCCACTGGCCAAGAGCTGATTTTTCTTCCGGTCCGAAGCCGTTGCCTCGCGCGCCGTTGAGATAAGGCACGACCGAAAGATCGCCCCAGCCGAAGGTTTCGCCGTTGAACCATGGTGCGTTACCGAGATGGCGCGTCAGCCATTCGTAGATCCCGCGCGCCTGCGACATCGCGCGCGCTTCGAGCGTCCTGGCACGCTCGCCTTCAGCGCGCTTGAACCAGCGGATTTCACCCATGCCCCAATTGATCGGCTCGAACAGCGTGTCCATGACGTCTTCGATGGTGCGCGCATTGGCGCGCGCGGCGGGCGACTTCGGCAGGAGCGCAGGGCTCGGCCACTTGTCCTCGATATATTCCAGGATGATCGTCGAATCGAAGATCATCGTCTCGCCGTCGATCAGGGCCGGCACTTCGCCGCGCGGATTGGCCCTCAAGAATTCTCGGTCCGGTTGGCCCGAACCGATGGCGCTCGGCATCTTGGTTTCGTATGCGACACCTTTCTCGTCGAGTGCGATCTTGACCTTCTGCGCATAGGGGCTGAGGGGATGCTCGTAAACAGTGACGGTCATTTCCTGTCCTTCCACAATTGTGCCATCCAGCCGAACAGAGTGGCGGCATCCGACGGCACGTCTTTCGATCCGAATTCGCGATAGAGCGTTGCGACATTGACGGCAATACGTTCGCTGTCGCCCCAACCGGCATAGTCGTCGAGCGCAATCGAGCGCGCCGCCTCGAATGCGTCCATGCCGGCGTCGAAGCGCTTCTTCGCTTCGTCGCGGATGAAACAAAGATAGTCGCGCACCCGCGCCACGCCCTTTTTGTCGGTGACGGGGCCGTGGCCGGGGACGATCGTCTCGATGTCCATCGCGGCGATGGTTTCGCAGGCAGCGATCCAGTTTTCGACCGGCCCGACCCACATGATGGGCGTGCCATCGATGAAGAGGATGTCGCCGGTGAAAAGCGTCTTGTCGGCGGGAACGTGCACCAACGCGTCACCGCCGGTATGGGCGGGGCCGACTTCGATCAGCTCGACCTTCTTGGCGCCGACGCGCCGCGTCTTGTGGCCGGTGAAAGTCGTGTCGGGCGCGCGGAACGACGTCTTGTCGAAATCGAAATCGCCGAAGCAATGGAGGAGATATTCGCCGGTCAGTCCGAGCCCGGGTGCGGCCTTCATGAATTGCGCAA
>Ga0187821_10000353_pt1 | contig 11492 bp, 6 predicted proteins | sample NC_wetland_sal_i_20_FD_132442 | JGI IMG/M metagenome (GOLD analysis project Ga0187821, IMG submission 132442) | Wetland sediment microbial communities from Neuse River Estuary, North Carolina, USA - SourceSoil_1 | ecosystem: Environmental > Aquatic > Freshwater > Wetlands > Sediment | place...
CTAGGCACGCCGTTGATCGGAGCGCCGAAAGCGTTGAGATACTCGCTGAGATCGCAGTTACCGGTGGGGTTCTTGGCCGGATCGCAGGTGTTCAGGACGGTTGCGGTCGGAATCGTATAGAGGTTGGTGATGCCCTGGATCTGGCGAGTACCCTGGTAGTCGCCGAAGAAGAAGAGTTTGTTCTTGATGATCGGGCCGCCCACGGAACCACCGAACTGCTTCCAAGTGGCGGGAGCTAGGGGCACATCCGGCTTGTTGGTGAAAGGATCGCGAGCCTGCTGGTCGCTGTTGCGATAGAAGTAAAAGCCGCTGCCGTGGAAATCATTGGAACCGGATTTGGTCTGGACCTTGACCAACCCAGCGACGGCTTTACCGGATTCGGCGTCGTAATCCTGGAGGGCGATCTTGGTTTCACCGATGGCATCGAGGTTCGGATTAACAACGATGATGCCCAGAATGGGATCCTGGTTGTCGGTGCCGTCGAGTTCGAAGTTGGTTCCGGAGAAATGCTGGCCGTTGACGAAAATCTGGCCGCCGCCCTGGGGATTTTCAGTGGCCGCGTGGCTCCAGCCGACCAGCTTCTGGGTGCCGGGAGAGAGCAGCTCAAAGTTGGTGAAGTTGCGATTCAGAACCGGCAGTTCAGAAATATAGGTCTGGTTAAACTCGATGTCCACGTCGGCACGGTCGGTCTTGAGTTGCGGGATTTCTCCGGTGACCTCGACGGTCTGTGTGACGGCACCAACCTGGAGGCTGGCGTCAGCCTTTACGGAAGAGTCCGCGGTGACGGTGACGCTGGCGACGTCGTACCCCTTGAAACCGGGAGCCTCCACGTGAATCTTATAGTTGTCCGGGATTAAGTGGGTGACCGCATAGTTGCCGCTCTCGTTGGAAGACGCTTCGTAAGAAGTGGTCTTGGTGAGAGATGTGACGGTGATCTTGGCGCCGACGACGGCGTTGCCCTGAGCGTCGGTAACGGTACCGATGATGCTGCCGAAGACGGCCTGCCCGGAAGAATTGGGCACTGCCAAGGCGAAAACCAAAGAAAAGACTGCAAGCCACCCAAAAAGAACACGACTTCTCATTCCACCCCTCCTGATCTGACTGCCGGCCCGCGGCGTAGGCTACCCCAGCCTCACGGCGGATCGTCGAGCGATACAGCTCAAGACAAAGCTGGTGGGTGACCCGACGGGGAAAGAAGTGCAAGGAACGAATTCGCAGAGCAGCAGGACGCGAAAACGAAGCTCCCCGAACACCACCCCCAAAACACGACCCACCAAACAACAGGCACCGGAATAAAGAAGAAAGCGACGGGATAAACGCTAAAGTAAAACCTCGGCCGCGACACCCCGAAGCCGGATGTACCGAAAGACGGCACACCTCAAACTAAAAATGTAATGCGACTTATCTGTGTTTCGAGTGATGGAAGCAAGTTTCGGGGCGTCTGATACGGTTACACGGGGTAAATGCATCCCTTGCAATGACATCCACGGCTTGGTACCCTCCTGTTACATCGATGTAACAGGATGCCCCTTTGACCGAGCGGGCCCAATTTCAAGCGGAAATCGAAAGACTCGTAGCGAGTCACGCGCTACATGGGTCGGAGTCCCTCTGCAAACTATTGCGCTATCTGGGGAAACAAGCGTTGGATCACCCGGGAGTGCCGGTGAAGGAATATCAGATTGCGACAGAGGTGTTCGGGCGGCAGGCGGACTTTGATCCACAGCTGGATTCGATGGTGAGGGTGCAGGCGGGGCGGCTTCGGGCAAAGCTCGGAGAGTATTACGGAACGGAAGGAATCGCGGACCGGCTGGTGATTGAGTTGCCGAAGGGCAGCTACGCGATAACGTTTCATGAACGGCTGGGAGCGGCAAACACACCGGGAAACGGAACGCCGGTCGCTCGATACGCAAACCAGCCAGCGGAGGGAAGGCAGGACGGCGGCCAGCGGAGTATTGCCGCGCCAGTACTGGCGGTGGCCCTGGTCGCGGCGTTGGCCACGATTGGCTGGCTAATATTTATAAGACGCGAGCCGGCGGTTTCGTCCGCTGCGATATCCCTGGAAGCACCCGTGCCGGCGCCCGTGCAGATCTTCTGGAAGGGCTTCGTGCATGGGCCGGACGAGCCGTGGGTGATATTCAGCAATGCGCAATTCGTGGGGCGGCCTGATAAGGGGATGCGCTACTAAGACGCGGCACGGGACGGGAACGCGGCCATCCTGGATCACTACACGGGGGTGGGCGAAGTATTGGCGATACACAGCCTGGACACGGTGTTCGACGGAATGCACCGGACGCTGCGAGTAAAACGCGGGAGCCTGTTCTCACTGGACGACGCGAAGAACAACGACCTGATTTTTATCGGCTCGCCGGGCGAAAACCTGACGCTGCTGGAGATTCCGAGCACGCGGGAATTTACGTTCCGCCGGATGCAGGAGGGGCCGCGCGCGGGGAACATGGAGATACTGAATTCGCGGCCACAGCCTGGAGAATCGAGCACATATATCGCCAGCCCGTCGAATGTGCCGATGCTGGAAGACTATGCGGTGGTAGCGCTGGAGAAGGCGATCAATCCGGAGCACTACGAATTGATCCTGGCGGGGACGACTACTATTGGGACGCAGGCGGCGGTGGAATTCGTGACGCGCGAAAACTACGTAAATGACCTGCTGATGAAGATGCATGTGAGCAAGCCTGAGGAGCTGAAGCCGTTCGAGGCGGTGATTCAGGTGAAGGTGGCGAAAGGCGTCCCCGTGGAATCGTCGCTGGTGGCTCTGCGCGTGTTGAATTAAGTTTTTCAGGTTACGGCGCGACGAGCTTTGGATCGAGCGAACTGGCTTTCTGGAATTCCGCCGCGGCGTCTTCCTTTTTTCCCAACTGACGAAGTGCAATAGCCAATTCAAGGTGAGCGGGTGCGTAGTCTGGTACAGCGCGAATGGCAGCGCGGAACTGAGCGACCGCGCCATCGAGGTCGCCCAAGCCGCGAAGGCGGCGGCCGGAGTTGGTGGCGAAGAGCGCAGCCTGGAGATCGGTGGTTTGTTTGGCGAGAGTTACGCCAAGTTTGGCCTCGGCGGCAGCACCATCGTTATCGCCGAGCTGGCGGAGGACGGCGGCCAGCGTGGTATGGGCTCCGGCGAAACCCGGCTGGAGACGAATGGCTTCGCGCAGGGCCTGTGCGGCTTCCTGGAAGCGCGACTTTTGTTTCAGGACGGTGCCGAGCATGTAATAGGCCTCGGCGTAGTCAGGCTTGGCGCGGATGGCGTTTTGCAGTTCGGCGATGGCGGCGTTGGCATCGCCCATTTGCCAGAGGGTGACGCCGAGGGTGTAGGGGGCGTCTGGCTGCGAAGGATTGAGCGCCTCGGCGGCTTTAAGTTCGGTAACGGCTTCGGGAAGTTTGTCCTGGAGCTTCAGGGCAAGGCCGAGGTTGTAGCGGAGGGACTGGTTCTTGGGGTCGAGCTGAAGAGCTCGCCGGAATTCATCGGCGGCCGCGACGAAGTCGGCTTTTTGTAGATAGGCGGCGCCGAGATTACCGGCGTAACCGGAGTCGCCGGGGCGAATGTTCAGGGCGGCCTGAAAAGCGGCGATAGAGCCTTCGCCGTCACCAGCTTGCAGCAGCGCGAGGCCAAGATTGTTTTGCGCGTCGGGATTTAGCGGATCGAGGCGCAAAAGTTCGCGAAAAGTGGCGGCGGCTTCGACGGGGTTGCCGGCGCGCTGGAGAGTCTGGCCGAGAAGGGTGAGGAGGTCGGGCTGGCCGGGCCGGAGTTTCAGGGCCGACTGAAAAGCGCTGATGGCTTCTGGCAATTTGTCTTCTTCGCGAAAGGTGCGGCCGAGATAGCTGAGAGCCAGGAAATTTGCAGGGTCGAACTGGCTAGCTTGGGTGAGACTTGCTTCGGCTTGATCGAGTTGCCGCTGTTCGAATTGCAGGACACCGAGATGCAAATGCGCGGAGGCCAGCTGGGGATTCAAGCGGAGCGCTTCCCGGAATTCGGCAGTAGCGCTGGAAAGATCGTTCTGGCGGACCAGGAGCGTACCGAGAGCGTCGTGCAGGTCGGCGCGCTGCGGAGCGAGTTCGACGGCGCGACGTAGCGACTGCACGGCCTCGGGCATGTTGGAAGCCGCGCCCAGAGCGCGCGCCAGTGCGAGGTGCGCGTCGGGATCGTTTGGCGCGGACTGGACGGCGGCGTGGCCTTCGCGCACCGCACCTTCAAGATCGTTGGTGCGCAATAGGGTGTTGCAGAGATTGATGCGCGCCTTGAGAAAATCTGGGTTGATGCGAAGGGCTTCCTGGAATTGGGCGATGGCGCCAGGTAGATCGTTTTGTGCCAGCAAAACGGTTCCGAGAGCGTTACGCGATTGCACGTCCAGCGGGTTGAGCAGCACGGCGTTCTGAAAAGCGGCCCGGGCGGCGTCGAGGTCGCCTCGCTGCAGTGCGGCGGCGCCTTCGGCGAAAGCGTTGGCGGCGCTGGACGAAGCAGCGGTGCCCGGCGGGTGCGACTGCGCGTAAACACGAGTGGGGATGAGACTGAATCCAAATCCGCTGGAAAATAGAAGCGCTGCGAAAGCCCGAGCCCGTCTAAGCAAGCAAACTCCTCCAAAAACTGCCCTGCCATGGAAAATTCATACTAGCATTAAGATGCGAACGAAACGGAACACGCGCGCCGGGCGCGACGTGAATGCTGGCCCGGCGGAAAGTTCAGGGAAACCCTTGCTCTGGCGAACGTTAAGGAATATCGGCGTGGGACTGCTTCTTGTCGCCGAGAGCACCGTTTCAGTGGCAGTTCCCGCGCTTTCGCAGGACGCCAAGACACCGGAAGCCGGTTCAAACAAAATTGCTTACTTCGTGGACGAAGCGGCAAAGCGTGGCCTGACCGCGACGAACACTTTTGGCGGCGTGGACACCAAGAAATACATCATCGAGACTACCGGAACGGGCGTGGCGATTTTCGATTACGACAACGACGGCTGGCCGGATATTTTTGTAGTGAATGGCACGACGCTGGACGCCAAGCCGGGTGCTTCGGCTCCGACCAATCATCTTTACCACAACAACCACGACGGAACGTTTACCGACGTAACTGAGAGAGCGGGACTGGCGCACAGTGGCTGGGGACAAGGTGTGTGCGTCGGCGACTACGACAACGATGGTTACGAGGATCTCTTCGTCACCTACTACGGGAAAAACGTGCTGTATCACAACAATGGCAATGGGACTTTCACCGATGTGAGCGAAAAGGCGCATGTAGCCGGCAGCGGCAACGCCTGGAGCACCGGCTGCGCGTTCGTGGATTACGATCGCGACGGCAAGCTGGATCTATTCGTCGCTACTTACGTGGACTTTGACCTGAAGATCGCGCCGGCTCCCGGCGAACGCGCGTCGTGCATGTGGAAAGGCGTGCCGGTGATGTGCGGCCCGCGCGGCCTGCCGTGGGGCAAGAACATGCTGTACCACAACAATGGGGACGGCACGTTTGAAGAGGTCACGGCCCGCGCGAAGATCGATCAGACCAATGGCCATTACGGATTCAGCGTTTCGACGTTTGATTTTGACGACGATGGCTGGCCCGATATTTATGTGGCCTGCGACAGCACGCCGAGCATCCTCTATCACAACAATCACGACGGAACGTTCACCGACGTCGCAGTAACCGCGGGCGCGGCTTTTAACGAGGACGGCAAAGAGCAGGCCGGGATGGGCTCGACCATTGGTGATTATAACGGCGATGGCCGACTGGACATTTTCAAGACGAATTTTTCCGACGACACGGCGACCCTTTACCGCAACAACGGCGACGGAACGTTTGATGATGTGACCTTCGCCGCGGGCCTTGGCCTCTACACGAAGTATCTGGGGTGGGGAACGATGTTTCTTGACGTGGACAACGATGGCTGGCCGGATCTCCTGCTGGTCAACGGGCACGTTTATCCCGAAGTGGACAGCCAGCACCTCGGCAGCGATTACCGCGAGCCGCGCATTCTCTACCACAACAAAGGCAACGGAACGTTTGAAGACATTTCGGCCAGCTCCGGTCCTGGTATTACCACTCCGGCCTCAGGCCGCGGCCTGGCAGTGGGCGACCTTTGGAACGACGGCAGAATGTCCGCGGTCATCAGCAACATGAGCGCGCCGGTGAGCTTGCTGGTGAATCAAATGCATTCGTCCAACCACTGGATCGCCTTCAAAACGGTCGGCACAAAATCCAACCGCGATGGCATTGGCGCTCGGATTCGCGCGAAAGCCGGAGACCGCATTTTTGTGGACGAAGTGCGCAGCGGTTCCAGCTATGACTCGAATAACGACACGCGCGTGCATTTTGGTCTCGGCGCGGCAAGCAAACTCGATTGGGTTGAAGTTCGCTGGCCCAGCGGCCGGATGGAGAAATTCGCGACGGTTCAGGTCGATAGCGTCAATACACTCAAAGAAGGCTCAGGCGACCCGGCACAATCCGTCAAGTAAACAGAATACGTGGTCTCGTTGCTCGTCGCTCTAATCTCCAACTGCGGTACGCGGTTCCGTGGCTTTCTGTTTAGCACAGGCCGCGAGATATCTTGCCCTCATGCGCTCCGCTTCGCCAGGGCTGAAAATCAGGGTCCCGCGAGCTGCCCGCTGCAGTGCCGCAAAGTCCCACTTTCCGCGCATCAGCCCGTCGGCCGAATGGGAACCCAGGCCCAAGAGCAGGTGCCCGAGCTCGTGTACGACTATGTAGCCCAGCAGGTCGCCTTCGTCCACAACATCGAGGGCTTTGGAGGCGGCCAGCGGTTCGACGTACACGCTGGCGTAATCCCCTACACCCTTCTCGTCCAAGTACGATTCCCCAAACACGTCGCCGGTTCTGAATCTGCCATTGTGGGCCAGCCGGACGGAAAGATGGCTGGGGAACGCGATATCCCGGCAACCGATGTTTTGCACCCAGTTGCCGGGCGTGCCGCAGTCCAGCCAGGTCAAAGCGATTCCAGCGGCGTCTAATACAGTTTCCGCCCGCGCCTTGGCGACCTGCAAGACGCTATGTGGGACCTCGGCGTCATTAAAAACAGAGACCGTCAGCCGGATCGTCGCTTCCTCCTTGTGCTGTGCATGGGTTGTGCTGCCAAACAGACCGGCAAGCGCCGCGAGGACGACCCCGATTTTGCACGCCATCGAAAGGCTCCCCCTTTCCATGGCGCAAACTTGGCCGGTCGGAGGGAGTGCCGCAAGGCATGGCGGGTAACGGGGAGCCTAAACGTTGGTGACCAGCTAACTCCGATCTCATCAAGCAGTTACAGCTGTGGATGACATCGTATTTTTCGGAATTTTGCGCGGACAGAAGGAACGAAACTCTTCGTAGTACGTACTTGTAAGAGAGCTCACGCGTTGTCAGAAAAGGGTGAACCCAGGTGGCTACCGTCCCTAACACGAACTTGACAGAGGTCGTCCGATTTGGTGTGTTCGAGGTGGATCCCCGCGCCGGGGAGCTACGGCGCAACGGCGTTAAGGTCAAAATCCAGGAGCAGCCCTACCAGGTACTGATACTGCTTCTGGAACGCCCAGGTGAAGTCGTTTCCCGTGAAGAGCTGAAGCGACGTCTTTGGCCCGCGGACACCTTTGTGGACTTTGACCACAGTCTGAACGCCGCTATCAAGAGATTGCGTGACGCCTTGCGCGATTCCGCCGACAATCCCCGCTTCGTCGAAACCCTGGCGCGCCGCGGTTACCGTTTCTTGGCTCCCGTGAGCGGCTCTCTCCACAATGGAACCGGCCCCTCGATCAAACCGATGACCTCGGCGCCGGGCCGGAACTGGGCGCGCTGGGTCGCCTCGATCGTCGTTCTCAGTGGCACCTGTATCTCGGTCGGTTTCCATATTGGCAATCGAGCCGCACATGCGTCGGTGCCTCGGGAAGTCCGACTCACGGCAAACTCCCCTGATGTTCCGGTGTACCGTGCCTCGATTTCCCCCGACGGGCACCTGCTGGCATACACGGATCCTCGCGGCTTGTTCCTGCGCGAAATCGCCCGCGAAGACTCGCATCAGCTTTGGCTGCCTGTCGGGTTGAAGCCGTTTACGGTCACCTGGTTTCCTGATGGCAACCACCTGCTGGTGGGCGGCGTGCAATCGGATGGAGAAAGGCCCAGTGTCTGGAACATATCTATCCTCGGTGGACCATCACGAAAACTTTCCGACCAGACCGACACCGGGGTCGTCTCTCCAGATGGCAGCAAGATCGCCGCCCTGTGCAGCTCCATCAAACTGAATACTTCCGAGCTTTGGGTCCTGAACTCCGACGGCAGCCAGCCAAAGCAGCTCCTGGAAATTTCCGGCTACTCAAACTCGCTGACCTGGTCACCCAACGGCCAGCGTCTCGCGTACATGAAAGCCAGTTACTGGCCTGGCTATCACGAAGAAGTCCAAATCGAAACGGTGGACCTGTCCACCGGGAAAATCAACACGGTGTTTTCCGATTACCGCATCGGCGGCGGGCTGGTATGGAGCCGCGACGGCCGCCTGCTCTTCAGCCGCGTCGAAGAAAGCGACAACGTCAAGTCTGACATCTGGTCGTTGCGCGTAGATGAACGTTCCGGTGAATCCAAAGGCGACCTTACTCAACTGACCAGCGGCCCCGATTGGAAGCCGCGCCCGGAACTTAGCGCGGACGGCAAGCACCTGGTTTTCCTTCGCAACAACATTGCTCCTACCATTTATCTCGCTCAGGTGGACCCCAAGACCAAGGTACTGGGCCAGCCCCAGCGCCTTACCCTCGATGAAAGCCAGAGCCGCCCTTATGAATGGACGCCGGATGGCACCGCTCTTCTTTATGTTTCCAATCGCGATGGCAAATTCCATATTTTCCGGCAACGACTCGGCGCCGCATCTCCAGAATTAATCGTGGATGGCGACGACAATCCTAATATCATGCGGTTGAATCCCGACGGTACCCAGATCCTCTATCTCAGCGAACTCAGCCGCGCAGGACGAGGTGGGCCTCCCGTCTCGCACACCGCAGGCTTTGATCGCGAAAAGGTTCGCGTGATGAGCGCGCCCATTAACGGTGGCGTGGGCAAACTTATCCTGGAATCGGACGGCATAAATAATTTTCAGTGTGCTCGCTCGCCGTCCACCCTCTGCTTGTTCAGCAAATTCACCAAGGATGCGCTGACCTTGGTGCAATTCGACCCCGTTACCGGCGTCATCAAAAACTTCTTTCAAGCCAATGATCCCGGCTGGCAGGACTATAACTGGACTCTGTCGCCCGACGGCAAGACCCTGGCCCTCTGCAAGCAAGCGCGCGTATCCCTGGACACCAGAATTCGCCTCATCCCCACCGACGGCGGGCCCGAGAGAGCGATTGCGATCAACGATTGGGTGAGCATCTCAGCGATTGACTGGGCCGCGGACGGCAAGAGCTTTTGGGCCAGTGCCACCATGCGCGGTGAAGCGCGTGCCCTGATCAACATTGATCTGCACGGAGACTTCAAGCCCGTACTGCAGGACGGCAAGCCTTATGTCGGATGGGGAATTCAGTCGCGCGACGGCAAACACATCGCCATCTGGCAGGCTACCGGCGGCTCAAATGTCTGGATGCTCGAGGGTTTCTAGCGCCGCCGGCGCGAAGCACATCAAGCCGTAAGTTTCGGATGCTGCGTGTGAAAGCTCGTGGCTTCCTGATATGCACGCGCAAACGCCAGCAGACCGGCCTCTCGATACAGCGGCGCCAGAAACGTCAGACTTACCGGAGTTCCCGGCCCACCGTAATTTCCCTCGATCTCGCCTTTCTCATTTTTCTTGGCAGGCGGAGCATCTTCTCCGCGGAAGCCATTGGGCAAGATCAGCGCCGGCTGGCCCGTCAGGTTGGTCACCACCAGTTGCTGGCTGTTGGTCGGCGCGACGATCACATCGAAGTCTTCGAATGTCTTCGACACTGCTTCCATGGCCAGCGTTCGCGCGCGATTGGCTTGAATGTACTCCACAGCCGGAATAAATCGCGCCGCTCGGAACGCGGTGGGCCAGTCGTCGGGGCCCTGTTCGGTGAGCAGTTTGTCGCGGCCCGTGCGCGTCAACTCGTCAAACGCCGCGGCCGCTTCGGCGTCCAGCAGCGGCACCATCGCGTCGTAAGGGAATTTCGGCAACGCCACGGGAATCAAATTCACGCCCATCGCTCGCAGCTTTTCCAGCGCTGCGCGCTGAAACTTGCGGTCGTACTCCGCGTGCAGCCGGGACTCGTCGCGCCGCGCCTTTTCCTCATCGCGTTTTTTCTTTTCTTCGGCGGAAAGCTGCGCCTCCGGTTTGCTCTGTGGTTCTTCCTGAAACGGTTTCTCAAAATCGTCTTTTAAATAGCCGACGCGAAGTCTCTTCCAGTCCAGTTCGGCGTTCCAACTAAATGCCGCTGGTTGCACCGAACGATCCTGTCCATCCGGCCCATAAATTGCGCTCAGCACCAGCGCTGTATCCTCCACCGCCCGGCAGATCGGCCCCAGCTTGTCCATGCTCCAGGAAAGCGCCATTGCCCCTGTGCGCGGCACCAGGCCAAACGTCGGGCGCAATCCCGTGCATCCACATCGCGTGCTCGGCGAAGAAATCGATCCGAGCGTTTCCGATCCTATAGCGAACGCCACGCATCCCGCCGCAACGGCCGAAGCCGACCCCGCTGACGAACCGCTCGATCCCTGCTCCGGATTCCAGGGATTGCGCGTTTTGCCGCCGAACCAGCGGTCGTCCATCGCCAGCGCGCCCAAACTAAGCTTCGCCACCAGCACGGCGCCGGCCGCGTCCAGCCGCTTCACCACCGTCGCGTCTTGATCAAACTTCTGCTCTTCGAATCCTCCCGCGCCCCACGTCGTTCGATATCCCGCCACCGCCAGCAAGTCCTTGGCTCCCCAGGGCAACCCATGGAGCGGCCCGCGATATTTCCCAGCCACAATTTCCCGATCGGCTTCCTTGGCTTTGCTCAGCGCGCGCTCCTCCGTCAGCGTGATGACAAAATGGAGCTGCGGGTCGTATCGCTTCAGCCGTTCCAGGTACATCTGCGTGAGCGCAACCGATGAAACTTTCTTGGTGCGAACCAGTTCGCCCAATTCACGGGCCGAGGCAAAGCATATATCCTCGAGATTCTTTGGCACTCCGCGCGTTGCAATCGCAGTCGCCGCCGAAATCTTCATCGGCCGCTTTTCTGTCTCGTACTTGGTAGAGGAGGTGCTTGGGATAAAAATCAGCGCCGGCGGCACACTGTTCGGAATGTGCAGCTTGTAAATTTCTTCAAAACTCTTGGCGTGATCGTTCAGGTTCTCCAGCATCGCCTTGCGATACTCCGCCGGAATCAGCACGCCCGCGAGTACCGCCGCCTGCTCAATCATCCCCTCGGTAATTTCCGTTTCGCCGTCCGCCAGCGCCCACAGCACGCCCGGCAGCAGCGTGGCGCCAAATCCCATGCCCGAACATGTTGCAAGAAATCGCCGCCGCTCCAGCATTGCTCCACCTCGTAGCCAAATTATAGCGGCCGCCTTCTGAGGCGGGCGCCTGCCTGCA
>Ga0187821_10000354_pt1 | contig 11475 bp, 10 predicted proteins | sample NC_wetland_sal_i_20_FD_132442 | JGI IMG/M metagenome (GOLD analysis project Ga0187821, IMG submission 132442) | Wetland sediment microbial communities from Neuse River Estuary, North Carolina, USA - SourceSoil_1 | ecosystem: Environmental > Aquatic > Freshwater > Wetlands > Sediment | place...
CTCGGGAGATGAGCGACGCCCTGGCGGGGTTGGCCCTTCTGCGGGCGCGACCCGAGGTTAAGGCAAGTGACGTGGCTGTTATTGGGGCCTCTTTTGGGGGCTCGCTCACTCTGCTTATGGCACAACGAGAACCCGATCTTCGAGCGGTCGTCGTCTTTTCCCTGGCTGGCTATAGTTGGGATCGCTCGCCAGAACTGCGGTCGCGGCTTCTAGCAGCGGCGGCCGACATCAGATCGCCAGTTTTCTTCATCCATGCGGCAAACGACTACTCAACCGCGTCAGGCGAGACCATAAATTCCCGAATGCGGAAACTCGGGAAACCGAGCTATCTCAAGATCTATCCGCCGATAGGGAGTACCTCCGAAGAGGGACACGACATTCCATATCGCGGTGTAAGCGCGTGGGAAATGGACGTCTTCAGCTTCTTGGACAGATACATGCGCGAAGCCAAGTGAAGCGCCAAACCTCGACAATGACCGCATTGGGTCGGAAGCGGACACGGACAAGGCGACGTGTCCTGGTGCTGCGTGTTCGGGAAAGCTCACTCAACGAATTAGGAACTCGGCAGCTAGATTCAACAGTCACATTCGTCTCCACGCCATAGTCAGGTCGCGGCGCTTGCCTCCTCGACTCGCACTGCTTCGAGCCAGTTCGCACGTAAGTCGGCCTCGGGCCGGACTGTTGCTTCATTCATTATCCCGTCCATGAACCGAGCATACTCTTCTCCATATTGGTGGGCCGACAAACGCCAAGCCGCGCGTAAGCCGGGCGAAGTGAAGTAGCTTCGTGCTCCGGCGACAAAGCTCTTGAAGGCGGTGCTATCGAGCTGGCCTGAGAGATGCTGTAGGAAGGAGTCTTCTCCGCTGAGGAAGCCAGCGCGACACATCAACATGTACTGATTGATCTCGTCTAGAGTGAGGTCCTTGTCGCCTCTGCGTGCCCTGCACCATACCGACGACATTTCGGTCTCCGCGAGCCGCAGTGTCGTGTCGGTCACGCGATTGGCGCGTCCCTGCTGCATGAGCGCGCGCTGGTTTCTCTCTGCCTGGTTCACCTGCTCGCTGATTTGCCGCAATTGGAAATAGAGAAAGATCAGAGACACAAGGACGGCAAAGCCACTGACGAAACTGCCAAGCGATGCAAGGTCTGAAAGTGTCATTCGATGCCCCTGGGTTGAGTCCAGGCGAGACGATAGCTGATTTCGCCAGGCGTCCCAGCCGAGGACAATGTCCGCTTTGGGTCGAAAGCTGTCTTTGACCTGACGTGGGCAAACGGGCCGCCCGTCGACGCCGCGCACTTCGCTGCTAGATATTGCCCGAGCAGTTTGAACCTCTGGATTTAATGTGAGTACGCCCTTGACGTAACTGTCAGCTGAATTCGCGATGGAGCAGGGTGGGGTGTTGCGCTCATGCAACGACGGTCGCCGCCTGCCATACCAGATCGGCTCCGACGCGGAAGAGGTGAAGCGTAGATCGGCGGATCATGTGACGTTGGAAGTTGAAGGTGTTGTAGATGGCGGCGTGGGTGGCAAGGAACCTCTAGGCAAAAGATTGCGATTTGAACTTCTGCTGTTTGCGCTCCGTCGTCGGATGACCAGATGTAAGCATTCGAAGGAGTTGGGTTATTGCTTGCGAGGCTATGGATCCGTTGGTTTCAAGGACGACGCGCGCGCGCAGTAGCGTCGAGTTGAGGGTTCAGGTCGTCGCCTCCATGACAATGCGATCGCCATCTCGAAGCCAGACGTAGATCGCCGGGATTACTAGCACCGTCAGCAAAGTCGACGAAGCGAGTCCGAACAATAGAGAGATAGCCAGTCCCTGGAAGATGGGGTCGTTGAGGATCGTCGCCGCGCCAATCATGGCCGCTAATGCCGTGAGCAGGATTGGACGAAAGCGAGTGGTGCCAGCCTCGAGAAGAATGTCGTGAAGTGTCTTATGGGGCGCAGCACCGTGGCGGATGAAATCCACCAGCAAAATGGAATTGCGCACGATAATGCCAGCGAGCGCTATAAAACCGATCATCGATGTGGCGGTGAACGGGGCGCCGAACAGCCAATGCCCCAACAGGATGCCAATCAACGTAAGCGGAATGGGCGTTAGCACCACGAGCGGCAGTTTGAAGCTGCCAAATTGTGCGACGACCAATACATAGATACCTAAGATTGCCACAATGAATGCGGCGCCCATGTCGCGAAACGTGACATAGGTCACTTCCCATTCGCCGTCCCAAAGCAACGAAGGTGCGCTCTCGTCCGTGGGCTGGCCGTGAAAAAGGATCGCTGGTTTTGCGAGTTTGCCCCAGTTATGGGACTTGATGAGGTTGTCAACGGCGAACATGCCATAGATGGGCGCTTCGAATTCGCCTGCCAACTCTGCCGTGACGATGTCGGCATAATGGCCGTCGCGGCGGAAGATCACCGGCGAGCCCAACTCGCTTTTCACGCTCACAACGTCGCCCAGTTCGACGACGGCCTTGTTGCCGGGCTGGGCGTTCGCAGGAACGGGTGTTGAAGCAAGTCGCTCACCCCACGAAAGAACGCTCTTCGGCTCGCGCACAACGATCTCGATCGGATTTCGATCCGCGCCGCGATGCGAGTAGCCAACCGGCACGCCACCCAGAAGGGCTTTCAGCGTGTCGTAGACATCTGACTGCTCGACACCGAAATATTCGAGCTTGTCCTGGTCGATGGAAATGCGCAGCCGCGGCCGCGGTTCGCCCCAGGAGTTGTCAACATCGACGATATAAGGAACCGACTTGAATAGGCGCTCGGTCTCGGCGGCAACGGCACGTCGTGTTTTTGTATCTGGACCATAAATCTCGGCCAACAGCGTCGATAGCACAGGCGGGCCCGGCGGCACCTCGACCACTTTCACGACCGTGCCCTTGAGCAAAGTCAGCTTCGCGAGCTTCTCTCTGAGATCGAGGGCGATATCGTGGCTTTCACGCGAACGGTCCGCCTTGTCCTTAAGGTTGACTTGGAGTTCGCCCAACTCCGGTCGTTCACGCAGGTAGTAATGTCGTACAAGACCGTTGAAATTGAACGGCGCAGGCGTCCCCGCATAGATTTGAATTGATCGGACTTCGGGCAGCTGCTCTGTGACGCGCGCCGCGGCAAACAGAGTCTGTGCGGTATCCTCGGGCGTTGCTCCTTCAGGCAGATCGACCAAGACCTCCAGCTCCGACTTGTTGTCAAAGGGCAACAACTTCACGGTCACGTTTTCAGTGACAAACAGCATGCACACCAACACGGTTGCGATGGCGACATATGCGAGGAAGCGGCGCGCATTGCGCTTCGAGCGCAGGACGGGGCCGGCTATGCGGCGGTAGAACTTGCCGAGCCGTTCTCCGCCATGTTCTATCTTGTCCCCTTGGCGCGTCCTGCGCGAAATCTTGAGCATCGCCCAAGGCGCGATCACCATCGCCACAAAAAAAGAGAACAGCATCGCGGCCGATGCGTTTGCGGGGATGGGCGCCATATACGGCCCCATCATGCCAGACACAAACAGCATCGGGAGCAACGCGGCCACGACTGTGAGCGTCGCCACGATCGTAGGATTGCCGACCTCCGCCACCGCCTCAACGGCCGCTGTCACGGGAGCACGCCCGTCGTTCATCGCCCAGTGTCGAGCGATGTTCTCCACCACAACGATGGCGTCATCGACCAGGATACCAATAGAGAAAATGAGCGCGAACAGACTGACGCGGTTGATCGTGTAGCCCATCAAATTCGCAGCAAAGAGCGTCAGAAGAATCGTGGTCGGGATGACGATGAGAGTGACGCCGGCTTCGCGCCATCCGATCACAAATCCGATCAGAACCACGATTGACACGGTCGCCAATGCCAGATGGAACAGGAGCTCATTGGCCTTGTCGTTCGCCGTTTTACCGTAGTCACGCGTGACTTCGACATTTACGTCGCTCGGGATCAGCCGGCCCTTGAGCGTACCTAGGCGGCTAACGAGCGCATCGGACACGACGACTGCGTTCGCGCCTGCACGCTTGGCGAAGGCCACAGTGACAGCGGGCACGGCGTGCCATGCATCGGACCGAGCCACGGACCAAACATGGTGCTCGGTCGGACTCGGCCCGATGGTCACTTTCGCAAGATCGCGCACATAGACCGGTCGCCCGTCCCGCGTGGTGACCAACAAAAGTCCGACATCCGGTACACCGGACAGGGTGTGGCCAGCCACGGCCTCCAATATCTGGCCGTTCTCGCGCAGCGCACCGGCAAGGAAAGATCGGTTTGCGCCCTGAATTTTGGCTTCTAACTGTTGAAGCGTCACACCGAATAGCGCGAGCTTCTCTGGGTCAGGCTCGATGCTGACTTGGTCCGCTGTGCCGCCTGCCATGTAGGTAAGCCCTACATCATCGCCTTTGATCAGCTCCGCCTGGAGCTTTTCTGCGAGCGCATACAAGTCCTTTTCGTTCCAACGCATAGCGGCGGAAGGTTTGGGCGCCAGCGTTATCGCCACCACGGCCACATCGTTGATGCCGCGCCCGACAATTAAAGGCTCCGGGATGCCCAGCGGTATGCGATCATAGTTGGCACGCAGCTTGGCGTGCACGCGCAGGATAGCGTCGTCTTCGCTCGTACCGGTGAGGAATCGTGCCGTGACCACGACACGGTCGTCCTGGGTTTGGCTGTAGACATGCTCGACGCCGTTGATCCCCTTAACGATCTCTTCCAACGGTCTGGTGACGAGTTCGGCCGCATCTGGGGCTTTGAGCCCGTTCGCTTGCACAAAAATGTCCACCATGGGCACGCTAATCTGCGGCTCTTCCTCGCGAGGGATAGCAAGTAGCGAGACCAACCCGAACACGATCGCCGCGAGTAGGATGAGCGGTGTCAGCGGCGACTGAATCGTTGCACGGGTCAACCTGCCGGAAATGCCAAGGTTCATGGCGCTAGAAGCCGGTCACCGGACTTGAGGCCGGAAAGAATTTCGAGCCCGTCCGGCATCGCAGGCGATGGCGCTGGCTCACCGCGTTGGACTGGCACATCGACGCCACCGTCACGGCGGGTCCAGATCCGGGCGTAGTCGATCCCGAAGCGCGTTGTGATCAGCCGCTCTGGCACGATGATGGCTTGACGCTTACCAGCCGCTATCCAAACTCGCATACGTTGACCGACGAAATAATCGGCGAGACCCGTCACGACCGCATCGGCGACGACATGACCGTTGTCGACTTGAGGATAAATCAGCTTGATCGTACCGAATCGTGGGCCAGAGAGACCAAGATCAGCGCCGTCAAGCCGCACGGGATCGCCAGTCTTCAGATAACGTGCATGGCGTTCGGGTATCTGGAGGCGCAGGACGAAATTGCCTGCCGCTACCGTCGCGATCGTATCGCCGCCCATGACGACCGTACCCGTGGTCACGGGAACTGTGATGACGCGACCCGAGGTTGGCGCAAGGATCTGGCCCTCTGTCTCCTGCTGCTGGATGACCGACCGCTGGGCGCTGACCGAACTGAGGCCACTGAGCGCAACGCTATAGGCTGTGCGCGACTGATCGTACATGTTCTTGGCGATTGCGCCTTCGCGTACGAGGCGCTGGGCGCGATCGAATTCGAGTCTCGCTTGCGCGACTTGGGCCTGCGCCGCCGCCACCTGTGCGGCATAGGATTTGATCTCCAGCGCAAGCTTTCGATCTCCAACAGTGGCGATAACTTGGCCCTGATCGACGTGGTCTCCTTGTCGCACCTTTAGCTCGGCAATAGTGCCGCCTATACGGGCGCGGGCGGGTACGATATTCGCGGACTCGATGGTCGCAAAAACCGCTTTTTCGTCTGTGATGTTGGAGAGAACAACAAGAAACGTGATAGGTGGTGGCTTCGTATGAGAGGGCATCGGTGCCGCTGCCAATCCAAGTGCTACCAAGACGGCATGAATCCACTTCATGGCTCTGCCCCTCAGCGCGTCTCGCGCATCAGCCCGGTCTGGGGGTCGACCGTGATGGTAGAAAATCCAGCCCGCTTCCAAGCTTGAATGCCGCCCTCAAGGTGCGCCGCATAGGGAAGACCCGCTGCCTGACAGGCATTGATCGCCTTCTCCGAGCGCATACCCGTGCCGCAGTGAAATACAAGCTTCCGCTGGCCCATCTCGGGCAGCGCCTTGGGGTCGAAAGTCGACAGCGGACAGAGTAGCGCGCCATGAATGCGCTCGGCAGCGAACTCGGCGGGCTCGCGCACGTCAATTAAAACAATACTGCGCTCAGCAAGCCAGCGCGCGACATCACTTGCGACGAGGTTTTCGATCCTCATCCTCCAGCTCCCTTTCGCATTGCTCTGATTTTGGTAGAGCGACCGAAGCACCAATTGTTTGAGGCGTATCAACGATCAAGCCGTTTTGGACGCTAAACATCGCCTGGCGGACGCGGCGACACTTTGCCGAGAGGAGTTCTTCATGAATATCGATCGAGCAGTTCTTGCCTTCGCTGGAGTTGTTGTATTGGCTGGCCTTGTGTTGGCCTATCTCTTCAGTCCTTGGTGGCTGGCGCTCAGCGCATTCGCTGGACTGAACATGATGCAGGCGGCATTTACCGGCTTTTGCCCGGCGGCCATCGTATTTCGGAAGCTCGGCATGAAGCCGGGTAATGCGTTTTCGTAATACTGAGAGTGCGCCACCCTCGTTCAGTTTCTCTTTAGGGCATGCGGGGCACAATTCTCGTGCGATCTGAAACTCGATCGCTGGGGTGCAATACCACTCGATCGCCTGCGGTGACTCCTGACAGAACTTCGGCAAACTCGTCATTACTGTGCCCAACTACGACGTGCGTCAGTTGGGCACGCTCGTCGCGCTCGACGAACGCTGCCCAATTCTTGCCTTGGCGAAAAAGCGATGCGACCGGAATACGCAAGACCGCCGGTGATCTCCAGATGGTGATATGAACGATCACGCGAAATCCATCGCCGATTTGGGCCCAGTGCGACCGAGGCTCCAAAAAATCCAGCAGGACATTGACACGCTGCTCTTCCACACCAAGAGCAGAGACTTTCGTAAATCCAGCCGGCTCGATGCGGCGGACACGGGCGGATAGTGCGCCGGCACCGCCCCAGTCCGTGATTGTGGCGGCGTCGCCTTCGTGAATCTTAACCGCATCCTCGGAAATCAGGTCGGCGACAATCTCGATCTTGTTCGGATCGCCGACTTCCACAATGGGTGCGCCTGCAGCCAGAACAGCTTCACTTTCGTGGAGCACGCGCAAAACGCGACCCGACACCGGCGCAACAATCGGAATCCCAACTTGCGCGGGGGGCGTGCCCGTCGGATCGATCAGCAGCGCGCGCGCAGCTGTTAGGTCGGACTCCTTCACGCGCAACGCGGCTTGTGCCGTCGCAAGCTGAGCGACGGCCGTATTGTACGACAATTGTGCGCGTTCGAGATTTGCCTTGGAAATAAATCCGGATGGAGCCAATGCCGTCGCACGATCAAGGTCAGAGACGGCGAATGCCAGCTCGGCCCTGGCACGAGCAACTTCCGCAACCGCAAATTTGCGCGCGGCCAGCGCGGAATCAATTGCCGACTCCGCTTGCGCTCGTGTACGCACGTCGAGAAAGGACGGCGCAATCGGGAGCAATTCTGCAACCCTGGTCTTACCGCCGTCTACGGCATCGCCGGAATGGACCTCGACGCGCAACAGACGACCGTTGACCGGTGCAGAAATTTGATAGATTTCGCGCACGCGCGTGCGCGCCTCATCCGACAAATCAACCTGCATAGGGCCACGCGATATGGTTGCGATCTCAACGGCGACAGGTGCGGGCCAGAAGCTCCAAGCGAGGGCGGCGAATACAATCAAGCCCATCGCTATGATCAAAAGAGCGCGGCGTGTTTTGGGAGTCATTCACTATTCTCGGGTCTTTAAAACAGCGATCAGATCGAGTTTTCTGATGCGCCATGCGACGGCCAGAGCGGAGGCTCCCGCTGACAAGAGAGTGATGGTCATAGCGATGCCGTAGGTCGCTGGAAGAATCACGAAGGGCACGCGGAAAAGCTTCGTTTCCATTGCCGCGCTCATCAACCAGGCGAGCATATAGCCAAGCACGCAGCCGATTGGCAGCGAGGCAAGAACAAGCAGCGCCAATTCCCCCAACAGAACATATGTTACTTCACCACCCGTGAAACCGAGCACACGTAAGCTTGCGAGTTCGCGACCGCGCTCGGCGAGCGAAATGCGGGCGGCATTGTACACAACGCCGAACGCGATGATTGCACCTAGTCCGATATAAAAGTCGATCACGATTGTCATGCTCTTCGCCATAGTATCGCGCAAGGATGTAATGGCCTGTTCCCTGGTCGAGACCGTGGCCACCGCAGGGATTTCCTTTAGGCGTTGCAAGAGTCGTGCTTGGACGGTCCTGTCCAACAGGGCTTGTATCGCCGTGAGCGTATGAGGTTCGCCTGTCAATTCCGCAAGGGCACGTCGGTCCATATACGCGGACAATCCAACGTGCTCGACTGCGATGGCCGAGACGGAAATGCGCGCTTGCTTGCGCAAGCCTTCTAACACCTCCACAGTTATGGTGTCTCCGCTTCGAACTTTCAGCAGTTCTGCGAGTTGGTTTGAAAGTACGATCCCATGTTCCGGTATCGTGAAGCTGCGACCTGCAGCGTCATAGAACGCACGGAAGTGGGTGCCTTGTTCGAGGCCCGAAATGCCAAGCCGTTGTGTAAGATGTCCGTTCGAAAGTCGTGCCGGTACGTCGAGGACAGGTTCCGCACCGCGAATTCCAGCGATCCGGCCAAATTCGTAAAGGGAGCGGTCACTGCGTTGGTCGACTAGCCCAATGATGACGTCCTGATGATTGGCTCGGAAATAGAAGCTGTCGATGAGTTCGTCGATCGCGTCGAAGAAAAAGAATAGGCTGAGAAGGAGCATCACCGCCATCGATGCGCCCAAGACTGTCACAAAGGCCCTCAGGGGCCAGCGTTCGATGTGACGCAATATCATTTGCGTCGGCATTGAGACCACGCGTTCCAAGCCAATTCGATCGACCAGTGTTCGACGATAGATGGCCGGCGCGGGCGGTTGCATGGCGCCCGCGGGCTCAAGCCGCACGGCCCGCCGCACACCCACCCAGGTACCCGCGACGGCGGCTGCAAAGGAGACCAAGATCGCTACAGCAAAGACACCAGAGTCCGTACGATATTCGAGGAATGGAAAGCGAAAATAGTCCTGGTACATCCGGGTCATCCATTGACCAAGCGACAGCCCGGCCACGATTCCAGCGACGACCCCCAGCGCGGTGATAGCGAGAGAGAATTTCAGGTAGTGCCATCCGACTTCCCAGTTCGAATAGCCGAAGGACTTGAACAACCCGATGGATTCTCGCTCGGTATCAATGAGACGGGACAGGACCATGTGGATCAGAAATGCTGCCACCGCCAGAAACACCGGCGGTATCACGAACGCGATCGTCTTGAGCTGATCGAGCTCTTGGTCAACGTACGCGTTGCTGATTTGATCGGCGCGGCCAAATGCGGATGTCCCCCCATAGCGGGCAAGGAGACTGTCGAGTCGTCGAATAACCTCGGGCTCTGAAGCGCCTGGCGAGAGCCGTACGCTGACGTCGTTGAAGGACCCATCGAGATCATAGGCTGCCTCCAGGATGGCGCGGTCGACCCACAGAATGCCGAATGCCCTGTCGTCCGCCATCAATTGTCCAGGTGGCAGCGTGTAGACGAATTCCGGCGAGAGCGCGACGCCGACGATCGTGAAGTTGCGCTTCCGGCCGTTCAAGAGAACCGATAGCCGGGAGCCCGCATGGAAGCTTAGCGCCTGCGCCATGTTTTCGCTGATGACCAACTCATAGCGACCACTCGTCGGCAGTCGCCCTTCGCGCAACGCAAGGCGGTTAAGCCTGGGTTCGCTCCCATCAGGAAGCGAAACCAACAAGGCAGCAGCGGGCCGCTGCAGGCCCGGAATGTCGAGAGCGGCGTAGTGGGTAATGCGTGCATCCCAAGCTGTGACGCCGGGGATTTCGGCAATCTGACCGGTTACGCGCAGCGGTGCACGTCGAAGCTGCGAAAAAACATCCGCTAAGCGATAGCGCTCGTAGTAGGTATCGCGAGTTTCGCGCAGGGAGATCATGGCACCATATGTCATCACCACGATGGCGACACCGCAGGCAATCACCGCCGCGATGGCAAAAGCCTGACCTTTCGCATGCCAAAGGTCGCGCAGCAGCTTCTGATTCAACGATCGCATCGTCACCACTTCAACGAACTGGCAGGTTGCCGCGACGCGTTGGCCACAATCTTGTCAATATGGCCATCGGCAAATGAAGCAACGCGATCCCCCATCTGCGCGATGACAGCGTTGTGCGTAATGATAACGGATGTTGTGCCTAATTCGGCGTTGATGCGCTCGATTGCCTGCAACACGACGACGCCGGTCGCCGAGTCGAGGGCGCCCGTTGGCTCGTCACAAAGGAGCACTTCCGGCCGTTTGGCGATTGCTCTTGCGATTGCGACGCGTTGCTGTTCGCCGCCGGACAGTTGAGCGGGAAAGTGATCCTGTCGCTCCTCCAGGTCGACGAGCGCCAGTGCCTCAGACGGCGCCATCGGTCTCGCAGAAATCTCAGTTACGAGGGCGACATTTTCGCGCGCGGTAAGGCTTGGGATCAGATTGTAGAATTGAAAGACGAAACCTACATGGTCACGGCGATAGAGCGTCAATTCGCGATCACTCATCTTGGTGAGATTGTGGTCTCGAAACAGCGCTTCGCCGGATGTCGGCCGATCGAGTCCGCCAAGGATGTTGAGGAAGGTCGACTTTCCGGAGCCAGAGGGCCCCAAGAGTACAAGAATTTCTGACTTGTAAATGTCGAGATCGACGCCGCGCAGTGCCTGGACGGCGACTTCGCCGGTTCGGTATGTCTTCGTGAGCCCGTGCAGATGAAATGTCACGGGTCGATCCCCTGGGCTGGGCCGTGCCGAAGTCATGGAAAGATTTGTGCCATTAGCCGCTGCTCCTTGACTAAGCTACTTGACCAGCGCCGCCGAGAACCGATCCAGCGATGCGTGCCCGACTCGTAGTCAATAAGAGTGAAGGACCGGCACTGGGGGGCGTTTGATTACCATTCGTGTTGCACCGCCAAGCACGAATTCCAGTATGCGCGGGTGCCCAAGTGCTCCCATGACGAGCATATCAGCGTGACTTGCGAGCACATATTGCTCTATGGCCTCCCCCGCGGTTCGGTCGCTGCCATCGATCTTCTCAAGCGTTGGACTTGGGCCACGCATCTTTAAGTGCTGCCGCAGGCGCGTATCAGAAACCGCTTGATCCACCACGAAGTCTGACGTTGGGTCGGCAAAACTCGTCAAAGCCAGAGGGCCATCCTTCATTTCGGCCATTCCATTACCTCCTTCCTTATCTTGGGTTCGCCCAGACATAATGTGCTTGATGGGGATCAACTAAGCGTAGTCTTGGAAGTTGCCCGCTTTGTCTCGCCAGGAAAATGACATGA
>Ga0187821_10000355_pt1 | contig 11462 bp, 12 predicted proteins | sample NC_wetland_sal_i_20_FD_132442 | JGI IMG/M metagenome (GOLD analysis project Ga0187821, IMG submission 132442) | Wetland sediment microbial communities from Neuse River Estuary, North Carolina, USA - SourceSoil_1 | ecosystem: Environmental > Aquatic > Freshwater > Wetlands > Sediment | place...
CGGTTGTCCTTTCAGAAGAAATTGTCGGACGGCTTCGACAAGTTGTAAGCCGGGGGCACGCTCCTGCACATCGCACGTCCGAAGGATCCGACGAATCAGTCGTCGCTGCAACGCCACCGCAAGAATCGAAATCCCTCGCCGATCCAATCGCTGACACCGTTCCTCATCGTTGCTCACCAATGACGACATCAGCCCCTCCACGGTCTGCTCCAGGTAGGCATCATCGTCTCGCAGCACATCTGCATGTCGCTGGAGCACACGGACAGCAGCCGGTCTCAGCCGCGTCAAGGCCGGCATGATCTCCCTTCGAATCCGGTTGCGGTGATACAGAGGCTTGTCATTGCTTGAATCAGCCCGGTAGGGCACCCCCTGTTGATTCAGATATGTCAGGATGTCTTCTCGTGTCGAAGCCAAGAGCGGACGAACAATGATTCCCTCTCTCACGTATGGCATACCGGCTAATCCCTTCAAGCCCGCCCCTCGTAACATCCACATCACCATCGTTTCAGCTTGATCGTTCGCCGTATGCCCGACAACGATCCGTTCGGCCCCTAGTTCGCGGGCGATCTGTTGCATCGCGGTATAGCGCACCTCGCGAGCGACTGCCTGCAGCGAGGAAGCTCTACGCTTCTTGGACAACACTGGCCGATGAACAACAAGGGGAACCCGCCGTTCGCCGCACCAGGTTCGAACGAACGATTCATCACCCTCCGATTCTCCTCCGCGCAGTCCATAATTGAAATGAACCGCTGTGAGAGACAGCTGCCAGGACGGGGCCAACCGATGGAGCAGGGACAGCAGCGCCATGGAATCAGCTCCTCCCGACACAGCCACGAGAAGATGCTGCCCTGGCAAGAACAACGCCTGTTGCCTGACGGTTCTGACCATTTCATTCAGAAGCGCTGGTCGAGCAGTGGCCTTGGATGCCTTTTTGCTAATGGTCGTCTCCATCATCATGCTTCCCGCATTCCTTCTGGAAGACGCTGCAGACTGAGCCGTGCCTGTTCGACATCGCGGGCAATTTGCTTCGACAGCTCGTCGGGGGAAGCGAACGCATGGTCACCGCGTACCCGCGCGACAAACTGAACGGTAATTTCTTCACCATAGAGGTTGCACGACTGATCCAGTAAATACACCTCAATCAAACGCTCTCCCTCTCCAAATGTCGGCCTTGTCCCAATATACGCAATAGCCTCAAACGTCTTTCCGCCATAGACAGTTCGTGCGGCATAGACCCCATCAGGCGGCATCACCCGATGGGGAGGAAGGCGGAGATTGGCGGTCGGCCATCCTAAAGCGTGTCCCTGCTGAGCCCCGTGAACAACGGTGCCTCGAATTCCATAGGCGCGTCCCAACAACATCGCCGCTCGCTCCATCTCTCCTGCTTGAATCAGCTGGCGAACCCGCGTCGAACTCACCACGGCTCCTTCAACGATGACCGGTCGGACAGGATGGACCTGGAATCCGTACTGGCCGCCGAATCGAATGAGATCGGCGATTCGACCGGCTCTCCCCTTCCCAAACGCAAAATGCTCTCCGACAAAGAGTTCTGCCAACCCGAGCTGCTGGTGCAGAACGCGATCGGCGAATTGCTCGGGTGTCATCGAGGCAAAGGTCGGGGTAAATTCCAGCAAGACGACTTCATCGATCCCGGCAGCCTCAAAACGAGCCAGTTTTTCCTCCGAGCCGGTCAGATACCGAAGTTCGACGTGCGGAGCGAGCACCTTCACCGGATGGGGCTCGAACGTCAGCACGAGCGCCGTCCCCTGCGCTTTTCGAGCCGTCTCGACCACAGTCTGCAGTAACATCCGGTGGCCGAGATGGTGTCCGTCAAAATTTCCGATGGTTGCGACAGGATGGGCACGTGGACCGGCATCGGAGAGCCCACGCGTCACTTTCAGCATCGTGGTCAGTGTAGAAGCCGGGCCGCGTCTTTGGCAAAGTAGGTGAGGATCACATCCGCACCGGCCCGTTTGATCGCTAACAAGGATTCCATCATGGCACGCGATTCGTCGAGCCATCCGGCTCTGGCTGCTGCTTTGACCATGCTGTACTCCCCGCTCACCTGATAGGCTGCAATTGGCAACAGCGTCTGCATACGTGCCGCAGCAATAATGTCGAGATAGGGCAAAGCCGGTTTGACCATGACAATGTCGGCCCCTTCTTCGATATCCAGTGCGATCTCACGTAGCGCCTCACGGCGGTTGGCCGGATCCATTTGATACGACTGCCGGTCGCCAAATTGTGGCATCGAGAGCGCCGCGTCTCGAAATGGCGCGTAAAAACACGATGCGAATTTGGCGGCATAGGCCATGATGGGCAGTTCGGAAAATCCGGCTTGATCCAGCTCCGCTCGAATCGCCGCGACTCGCCCATCCATCATATCGGAGGGGGCCACCATATCGGCACCCGCTTGCGCATGCGTGCGTGCCATCGCACGAAGACATTCCAACGTCTCATCATTCAGGATGCGCCCGTCTTTGACGATCCCACAATGACCATGGCTGGTATATTCGTCGATACAGACGTCGGTGACCACCAGCAAACCTGGCACGTGGTCTTTCACGGCCTTCACCGCCCGTTGGACGATTCCGTTGGGATCGTACCCGGAACTCCCCCGTTCGTCTTTCTGATTCGGAATGCCGAATAGGATGATCGCAGGAATCCCCAAGCCTTTGATCTCGCCGGCTTCCTTTACCAACAGATCGACCGACAGCCGGAACTGACCCGGCATCGAGGCAATTTCCTCCCGCCGATCCTTCCCTTCAACGACGAACAGCGGATAGATGAAATCGGCCGGCGACAGGCTGGTTTCACGGACCATTCGCCGGAGCAGCTCGTGCTCCCTCAGGCGACGCAAACGCTGAATCGGAAAGGCCATGGCGTTATTTCCTCGGCAGATTCGTCAAGAACACGACGAGATCGCGGACCGAAATCATGCCCACCAACTTACTGTCTCTCGTCACACCCAGATGACGAATATGCGCTTGCGCCATAAGATCGTTGGCGTCCAGCAGCGTTTTATTTTCCTCGATCGTCAAGATCGGAGCGGACATGATTTGCTCCACATTCGTCTTGGTCGCATCGGCTCCCGCCGCGACGATTCGGCGCATCATATCCGTATCCGTGAGAATCCCGATGATCTCCCGGTCATTGGTGACGAACAGGCTTCCGATACCGCGGTCGCGCATGATGCGAGCGGCCGTCTGTGCATCCGTATCCCGTGCCACCGTCACGAACTTTTCTCTCGGCACCATGAATGATTTCACAGGGACCATGAATATCCTCCCTCCGATAATCAGAACAGACAGACAACAAAAACATTATCGTGACGTCGTCATTCCCACACTGACCCCTTCACTATAATGCTTTGCAATGGCCTCCGCCAACGCCGGCACCGTGTTTTCAACCGGCATGATGGTGACGGCCAGGCCATATTCCTCCGCAGTTTTCGCCGTAATGGGGCCTATGCAGGCGACCACGGTTTGCGCGACCAGATGCCGGGCCGCCTCGGCTCCTCCAAGCAACTCGATGAAGTTTCGCACGGTCGAGGAACTCGTAAATGTGACCACATCGATTCGCCCCTCCTGAAACTGCTGCTTAAGTGGCTCAACATCCACCTTCGGTACAATGGTCCGGTAGACCGGAACGACTTCAACTTGCGCGCCCAATTCACGGAGCTGATCCGGCAAGATTTCACGCGCCACTTCCGCACGAGGAATCAGAACCCGACTACCTCGCACACCCTCCTTGGCCAGGGCTGCAATGATGCCTTCAGCCTGATACTCATCGGGACTGAGATCCGCCTTCAATCCGTATTGTTCAAGTTCTTGCGCGGTCCTGGGTCCGATACAGCCAATTCGTAGCTTGGCAAACACGCGCGCATCCTTTCCATTGGCCTGCACACGCTGCATAAACGGCGTCACGCCATTGACGCTCGTGAAGATCAACCAATCAAACTGATTGATTCGACCGATGGTCTCATCGACCGCCTTCCACGTGGCGGGCGGGACAAGGAGAATCGTCGGCAGCTCGACCGGTTCCGCTCCATATGCCATAAGCAACTGAGAGAATTCCAGAATCTGCTCTTGAGCCCGCGTCGTCATGACGCGTTTTCCAAACAGCGGTCGCTTCTCGAACCAGTTGAGCTGTTCCCGCAATCGCACCACTTCGCCCACGACGATGACAGTCGGCGGTTCGAATCGAGCCGCTTCGGCCTTTCCCACAATATCCAATAGGGTCCCGACAATCGTCCGCTGATCGGCTCTCGTCCCCCAGCGTACAAGCGCGACGGGTGTCGCGGGAGCGCGACCTTCCGACAGCAAATTCGCGACGATCGTGGAGAGGTTTTTCATCCCCATCATGAATACCAGCGTGCCCGACGTACTGGCGAGCTTCGGCCATTCCAACAGGGGCGCAGGTTTCTCAGCATCTTCGTGACCAGTCACGATTGTCACCGTTGAGGCCATCGTGCGATGAGTGACGGGAATTCCAGCATAGGCCGGTACCGCCACCGCGGCAGTCACACCCGGCACGATCTCAAATTCTACTCCCGCCGCCGCCACGGCCTCTGCTTCTTCCCCTCCTCGACCAAACACGAACGGGTCGCCCCCCTTTAACCGAACGACAGTGTGCCCGGCTCTTGCCCGCTCAATGAGGAGGCGATTGATATCCGCCTGGTTTTGGTACTGCCCTCGCCCCCGTCGGCCGACATAGATTTGTTCTGCGGTCGTCGGAACGTATTTCAATAAATCTGGATTGGCCAGATAATCGTATAAGACGACATCGGCACGCTCAAGGCATTCTTTCCCTTTGACGGTGATCAGGCCTGCATCACCAGGTCCTGCTCCGACCAGATATACCTTTCCACGTCGAGTTGATGTTGTCATGCGGTCCCGTAAATCGCTTTGAGAATCTTGTCGCCTCCGCGAGCCAACAGTCGCTCCGCCAGCTGTCTGCCTAATTCGCCCGCACGCTCGATCGTCCCTTCGACGACGTCTCGGATCATTTCTTTGCCGTCCACGCTGGCCACGAGGCCTTCCAGCCGCAAACCCGTCCCGTTGACCGTCGCATAGGCAGCAATGGGAACCTGGCACCCGCCTTCCAGTCGGTCGAGCAATGCTCGTTCCGCCAACACCGCCACTCTCGTCACCGGATGATCCAAGCGACTCAGCAACGAACGGATCAGCACGTCGTCCTGCCGGCCTTCGATCCCCAGCGCCCCTTGACCGATCGCGGGCAAACTGACGTGCGGATCGAGATACTCCGTGATTTCGTGAGTCCAGCCGAGTCGCCGCAGTCCCGCGACTGCCAGCACAATGGCATCGTAGTGGCCTTCCCGCAGTTTCCTGAGTCTTGTATCCAAATTGCCCCGCAGCATTTCGATCTTCAAGTCCGGCCTTGCATGAAGGAATTGCGCCTGGCGTCTTAGGCTACTGGTTCCGACTTTTGCCCCCTGAGGAAGATCCTTAAAGACGCATCCGGTTCGACTGATCAGAGCGTCGCGAGGATCTTCACGCTGAGGAACGCAGAGGATCGCCAACCCGCTCGGTAATTGCGTCGGTACATCCTTCATACTATGAACGGCAAGATCGATTTCACCGGCCAACAGTGCCTCTTCGATTTCCTTGACGAACAGTCCCTTGCCTCCAATGTTGGCCAGCGGAACATCGAGAATCTTATCTCCGGACGTTTGAATCCGCCGCAAGGTCACCGTAACCTCAGGCACAAGTTCTCTCAGCCTGGCCTGCACCCATTCGCTTTGCTGCACCGCCAGTTTGCTGCCTCTCGTCCCGAGAACAATGGTGGAACGCTCAGGGATCGAGACGGCCATAGATTCCTTTCATCGAGCCGGCTCGTGATACGGGGTACGAAACGTCGTAGGTCGGTCCGTTCCCGGCAGTTTTTCTGCTCCCTCGCCGCCCGACAATCGCACGCGATGAGCCGAAGGGTCCCCCAACATGCTGCGATAGGACGACGATACCAGGAGAAAGCTAATGAGCCCGAGGATCGACAGCAAGTACACGAGCAAATCCCAACGAAACCGTTCTTGCCCTCGATAGTCGAATCCACACCGCGGGCAATCCGGAAGAAGCTAGGGGCCGAGGTACGTCGAACGACATTTGGGACACGTGAACAACTTCGGCGCGCGGTCTTCTCGTGCCCTGATGTTCCCCCACAGACGTGCGATCATTCCTCGCATAGCATTCAGCTCCCCGCCCCCCGAGGGTTCTGGACAACTGATGGAGACCCCGATCCTTCAACCTGCGATTCATCATCAGCCGCCCCACGGTTTGACGCACCGCCCGACGAAGAAGAAAGTCCATTTTGACTCGCAGGTGAATTCTCACCCAGATTGAAAAACCGTCTAGCGGCCTCCACGAAGGCAACCCCGTCTGTCGAGTTGACCTCAGTTTTCAGCGTCACCAGAGTGCTGTGAATCAGCTTGTTCACGATCGCCGAGGCCATAGCCTCGACCAATTCACGCTCCTGGACCGAAAGATGAGCAAGCCGTCCCAGCGCCTTTTCCAATTCAGCCCGCTTGATGTCATCGACACGATTCTTCAACGCGACAATTGTGGGCGTCACCTCGAGCGATTGGAACCACTGCCGGAGCACTCCCACTTCCTCGGTCACCATTTGTTCGGCTTTTTCCGCTTCACGCAATCGATCTTCCCGATTTTGTTCGACTCTGAGCTTGAGATCGTCGATGTCAAACAAGAACGCGTTGTCGACGTGCCGAACCGCCGGGTCGATGTTGCGTGGAACCGAGATATCAATGAAGAACATCGGACGATTCATGCGTTGTTTGACCGCCCGATGCACGTCGTCACTGCCGATGAGATAATGTGCCGCTCCAGTCGACACCAGCACGATATCCGCCGACGCCATGTCTTCTCGAAATAGCTCAAACGGCACAGCAGTGCCATTAAACTTGTCGGCCAATTCCAGCGCTTGATGGGGGTTCCGCGTCGTCACCCGGACGTGCCGAACGCCGTTGGCCACAAAATGTCTCGCAGCCAACTTCGCCATCTCACCGGCGCCGACCAAGAGCACGGTTTTCTCGCTCAGATCGGAGAATATTTTCTTTGCCAACTCAACGGCAGCGTAACTAACCGACACCGCCATCTCCGCAATCTTCGTATCGGTCCGCACTCGTTTGGCGACGGAAATGGCTTTCTTAACGACCTTGTTCAAAATCACGCCACTCGTCTTATGGTTCAACGCCACCTCGAACGCATCCTTCAACTGTCCGAGGATTTGAGATTCACCGATGATCATGGAATCGAGACTCGCAGCTACGCGGAACAAATGCCCGATTGCACGATCCCCCGTATGCCAGTACAGATGCGGCGTCAGTTGCTCGGAGGAAAGAGAGAAATGAGCATCCGCCAGAAATTCCTGGATGCGGCCGTAGCCTGCATCGAGTTCGTCGACCACGGCATACACTTCGACACGATTGCACGTCGAAAGCAGAAGGCCTTCTCGCACCCCGGCATAGGAGCAGAGCCTGGTCAAGGCCTCGCCCAATCGGCTTTCTGGAACGGCCAGTTTTTCCCGCACTTCCACCGGAGCTGTTTTATGGCTGAGCCCAACGACGACAATGTGCATGTCAAGACACCGGTCCGTAACTCTTCAGCACGACGCCAACGAGTGTAAGAATGACTCCTGCAAATCCAATAATTGTCAGATAGGCAGCCCGCTTTGCACGCCAGCCCACCGTCAGCCGTCCAACCAGCACGGCAAAGTAAAACAGCCAGGTGACGAGGGCCCACGTTTGTTCAGGATTCCAGCTCACGTAGGAGCCTTGGCCAAATTCGGCTGAAATCGCGCCCGTGATGATGCCGAGCGTGAGCAGCGGAAACCCCATGACAATTGATTGCTGATTCAAATGGTCCAGAAAATCCAACGCAGGAAGTTTTGAATAGAGCACGTTGAATCGTTTGGACTTGAGAAGTCCATCCTGAATCAGATACATCACACCAGCCACAAATGCCACGGCAAATCCGACCGTTCCCAACATGCTCAAGGTCACATGGACCCACAGGGTACCAAACATCGGCCGGAGCGTGGGGGCGGTATCAGGGAGCGCCGCTGCCGAGACAAGGGAAACGAGAGCGAGCGGGACGATAAAGGAGCCGAGGACGTGAATCCGGTGGCGGAACTCCACGGCGAGAAACACAAGGACGAGCATCCATGAGAAAAACGAGAGGGCTTCATGGAATGTCGGCGTTGAACTTCCTGTCGCTCCCATCATCCGCGCCACAATAGCGACAGTGTGCGTGCAGAAACCGGCCGCGGTGATGCCCAGCGACACAGTGGACAGCGCCTCAGCCCGCCGGAGGAGATAGGCAAGGAATAAGACGGTGGCGCCAAAATAGAGCGCCATCGTCACCATAAAAAACACGGCGGCCATCGAGGTCTATCCCCGCAACTTGTAAGGACAAACTGAACAGTCTTTAGAGAGGGAATTATATCGATGGTTCGAGAAGGGAGTCAACCAAAGTCCGCGAAAGACGGCGATCAATTATCTGGATCGGCCCAATCCGGCACCCTCTACGTGGTGGGCACTCCCATTGGCAACTTAGACGACATTACCATTCGAGCGCTCCGAATTTTGAGGACTGTGTCGATTATTGCCTCGGAAGATCCAGCCGCAACTCAGGCCCTCCTTGCGCATCACCGTACCGCTGGGACCGTCACAAGCTACGGCCCTCGGAATCTCGAGGAAAAAGTTGCCCTCCTTCTTAGTCGTCTCAAAGACGGCTATGACGTCGCACTTGTCTCCGATTGCGGCACTCCGGTGATTTATGATCCGGGATGTCACTTGATTAAGGAAGCACACCGCGCAGGAATCCCGGTTCGATCCGTTCCAGGTCCATCCGCCTTGACTGCTGCCGTTGCGATTTCTGGCTGTTCTGGAGATTCGTTACTCTTTGAAGGACACCTGCCGCGGCTAAGACACTCTCTCAAGACATTTCTCTCCGGACTTCGAAATGAACGGAGGACGTTGGTGTTGTTCGCCGCGTCTCAGAGCATTGAGCCTGTGCTCATCGCCCTCACCAAAATATTTCCGACGAGGAGGGTGATCATTGCCCAGGATTTGACGAAAGCAGAGGAAAGAACGCTTCAGGGAACACCAAGCATGCTTTTAGCACACATGCGGCGCGTATCAAGAGGAGAGACCGTGGCTGTCGTGATCGAGGGCCCGTCCTCGAGAAGTCGACCGATACGATGCCCCAGGTCACCCCGCTCTGCTAATCGGTAGGACTCTTACGGATGATCACGCGATGCACGCGGTCCATTCGTTCTTGGGAGAGAATTGTGTGCCCTTCGTTACGAACGCTTTGAGGCACGTTTTGGATCGGATCTCCATCATCGAGAAGGACGGACAGAATCTGCCCTTCCTTCATCGTTTCCAGCTTGAGTTTGGTTTTGACGAAGTTGTAGGGACAGATGACGCCCCGGAGGTCCAACTCCACATCGGGCTGAACGGGAGTCGTTGACTCCTTTAGATAGGATGGATCGTGAGTATTCTTCATCACCGTACGGCCGAATCCGTAGTACCCATTTAATGAGATCGTATCAAGGAGTCGAGAGCCTCGCAAGCACTGTCCAATTGAAGAAGCAAGGTCAAAAAAAAGGGGCAGCGACTGCTGCCCCTTCTCAGACATCCTGAAGATGCGACTGTCGACTTATTGCAGACCCTTCACGAGATTCGGCTTGGCGACGTCCGTGCCATAGTCCGACTTGTTCTGGACCTTGGTCTCTGGCGCAACTGTCTGGTACCCCCACCCTGGCTGCGGTTCACAATTCCAGCAGGGTGCCGCACCGGTATACTCACCGACAGTAGTCGTCAACCCTGAAGTAGCAGAACCAGGAAGCACTCCTCCAACCGGACCACCAGTGACTCCACCGCTGTTGGTCTCAATGCCACGCTCGGTCATGGGATTCGGACGCTGTCCCAGCCCGCCGAAACCGGCGAGCTTCTCGTTGCCACGAAGCACGGATACCTCACGAACCAGCTTACGACCCGTCCCGAACTCCTGGCTAGGTGTGGTTTCGTTGTACCCCGTTATAATCACATCGTCGCCTGCTTGAAGCGCCTTAATCGCTTCCATATTGGTTTTATCATCCATATACACGGTCAGAGAGCTCATGGCTCCGGTTCCAGCTCGTCCTTCATCGTGCGAACTGCCACCTGTCTCCAAGTGCAGCTTTCGGCCCGGGATATCGACCGCCAGCACGCGACCATAGAATGATTCGGGCGCCGAAAGACGATCAAGGAAATTGGTCCGATCGAATGTGGTTACGCGGGTGGATGATCCTGACACATCTCCGACGCCTGCGCCGACGCCCATCCCCTGCTGGTTGGACTGCAAGCGTTCCTGGGCCATGGCCACACTCACGGAGCCGACAAGAAGAAGTGCCGCTCCTAGTGCCAACACGTTACGCATGTGCTGCCTCCTTGTGAGTTAGAGAAATGGATAAATGACGGACAACGTGAAGATAAGGATACTCAACGAAACTTTTAAGGATTTTCATCATGCTAGGCGGCGGACTATAGGCTACTGCTCGATTCATGTCAAGGGGGGGCAAGCACCCTCCCCCCACCACGTTCACCCCCGCTTGTACCGGCATTTCCTCCTTAGCAAGGCAGTCACTTGAAAGAAAGAACGGATGGTGCCCGGAGGGAGGGTCGAACTCCCACTCTCTTGCGAGAACCGGATTTTGAGTCCGGCGCGTCTGCCAGTTCCGCCATCCGGGCACAAGCGGTAATGCGATTATAAGGGCGCCACTTCTAACATGAAGTTCTCAAAGGGTCAATCAGCCAGGCCCCCCTTTCCTTGACCCAAAATCGAATGTTACAATCGCTTCTCACATACGCCAAGTCTAAGGAGGCCGATACCAATGTCACAAGTGCAATGCGTGACCTGCGGACAGTCCGGAGACGCCATCACTGACACCCTGTTCATGGGCCGGCTCGAGACGGAGATTAAAGCGAAGGTCTGCCAACCCTGCTGGAAAAAATGGGAAGCCATGCGGGTGATGGTCATCAATGAATATCAGGTGAACCTTGGGGACGAAAGCGGCAGAGAACTGGTGAAGAAACAAATGAAAGCGTTCTTGAAACTGGGGGAACAAACCGATACATCAAAACTCGAACAGAATTACCGGCCGCCGTCAGGTGCGTGAGCGAGACCGCTGGATGTTCGTCGACCGACGCCTAACGTTCCGGATCTCGTCTGAATTTCTCCTGCGTTCTCGCAGGCTTCGTTGACAGTTTCATCTCAAAAGTGCTAGATATAAGATCTTCTTGGGGCCCCGGTTCATCCTCTTCGTCAGAGAGATCGTGACCATAGGGCAAGAGGTAGCGTGACGCCATGATTGCGCAGATGCATCTGAAAGGGTTGATGTTCGATCCCTACAATAACGCCTACATTGTCATCCTGCGCGAGGAG
>Ga0187821_10000356_pt1 | contig 11456 bp, 6 predicted proteins | sample NC_wetland_sal_i_20_FD_132442 | JGI IMG/M metagenome (GOLD analysis project Ga0187821, IMG submission 132442) | Wetland sediment microbial communities from Neuse River Estuary, North Carolina, USA - SourceSoil_1 | ecosystem: Environmental > Aquatic > Freshwater > Wetlands > Sediment | place...
ATCGATGAAATCGGATTGAGCGAAGACGCGAGTTGCATTCCCACTCTATTGCACCTGGCGGAAGGAGAGGCGGGCCGCTCGACCGGGCCGTTTGTCCGATTGAAAGCGGTGGAAGCGCTTGGGCGGCTGAAGGCTCAAGAAGCCACCGAACTATTGCGAGGCATCGTGGAAGGCCGGCACATGTTTCACTGGACGCACGCGGGTGAGCTGCGGCTGGCAGCCGTGCAGTCCATGACCAAGATCGATCCCAGCTGGGCGGCGGATTTTGTCCCCCGAAGCGGATTCAGTAAAAGCGAATTGGCCATGGCGCCTCTCGATCCGCTGCCCAACGCAAAATATTTTCGCCGCAGGCGATATCCTCGCGTTCGCCTCTCGCAACCCATCACGGCCATCGCGACGGTCGGGCAGGACTCCTACCGGCTGGAAATTCGCGGGCTAAGTTTGAGCGGCGGAATCGCCGTCGGCGAAAAGCATCTGTTGCCGGGCACACTCGTCTCGATGAAAATTGGGTCGGCTCTGCGCCCGATTCGCGCGCAGGTTCTGATGCGTGATGCGCGCGCCCAGGGTCTCGGCTTTGAATTTGCCGACATGGATCTGGACGAACGCACCCGCCTCCGCAAAGTGCTCCTGGAAAATAAGACCTCGCCAAAAGCCGATGAACAAGTGCTTCTCACCCAGTCCGCTGATTAAATTTACAATTCGCTGCGAACCGGTTTGAGGGAAGTCTCGGGGCTCCTGGCTTTTTCATACGCGTTTCTCTCGTTTTTGCGGGGTCCGAATCCAGTAGAAACGCACGACTTATTTTGACATCTGCACAACCATCAGTTGTTTGCGACCATCTATATTTCGTGGGGATGCACGCCACGGGCAGACTGCGCGCCTGTATTCCCTAAGGGGTCAAAAACATAAACCGTCACTTCAACTCAAAACTCGAGGACCGGACTTTGGATTTAGAAAAACGGCACGCAGCACGGCGCCCGAGGCCTGTCGGGTGCATGGGTTATCGTATTTTTCAAAGTGCGGTAACGTTTCTTAAAAGGAGAGAGTCTTTGTCAAAGCTAACGATCCGTGCAATTCCGCTTCTCGCTCTTTTCTTGCTGGCTGGAGTCAATCAGGCAAGCGCACAAGGGGTCAGCGCCTATTTTGGCTTAGGCAGCGCGTTCGACAGCCCGGCAACAAGTGCGGGCTGTCCGTCGCAGCAAATCTCCGATCCGTTCGGCGGTCTCGTTCCTCCGGCTTCCTGCGTGCCCGCGCAGTCGATGGGCGGGGTATTCGGGGTGTTCGGCGCCGACTTCATGATTAAGCCACACCTGGGAGTCAATGGAGAATACTCATTCCGGTTTGCCCAAGCCAACTATTTGCCCAATGAATCGTTTAACGTCCGTCCAGCGTTTTACGATTTTAACGTGGTCTATCAGCCGACGGCGGGCGACAAGCGCGTTGTTCCTGTCCTGGAAGGAGGGATTGGCGGGGCCAAATTGTCTTTTTATGTTTCACAGCAGGCGGGTTCCATATTTACGCAGAGCCAGTTCTTCACCAGCACCAATCACTTTCAAGTGCACGGCGCCGTTGGCGTGAAGTTGTACGTCAAATCGGACTTATTCATTAAGCCTCAATTTGATATCCACTATGTAACTAACCTGACCGACCAATATGGGCGAAACTCTGTTCCGGAAGTTACGGTCTCAATCGGCTATACCTTCGGACGACAGTAAAAATGCCGCATGCCGCCGATGGCGCGGTGAAGTTGCACGATTTATCGTTCTTAACAGGAGCACTTGGGGGCGGGAATGCGTGTTCCCGCCCCCAATCATTTTGTTCCGACTATTTCTGGCTGGGCCGCGCGCCGGATGGGGTTGAATTCGCCGCACGCATAATTTCCAAAAAGCCAGCAGGACCAAGCAGCGTGCTTGCCGTGGCAATTCCGCCCATAAGGGCGCCCATGACTCCAAGCACTGCTGCGTCCGCGCCGGTGAGGTACAAACTGCGGATGGGCGTCTTGGGGCTGAGCCAGGTCTTTCGAAATCTGTCCGGCGTCGCCGGATATCCGTAGATCGCCCCCGAGGGCGCTCCCGTGAAATATTCGAAGGAAAGGGGCGTCGCGAGTTCCGCGTAGGCTACGAGTTCCCGAAAGCCGGGGTGCTGCTTCTCCACGAAGTCCAGCAACGCTTCGGTCATGCGGCCTTTGGCCGATTCATAGTCGGTTCCGCGGCGGCGCCAGGGCTCTTCGCGAAAGGCCTCAAGAGTACGGTAGGAAAAAGGCGCCACGATTTCCGCCGTGTGACTGCGCGCCTGCGGGTCTTTCAACGATGGAAACGAGAGGTAAACCATCGAAGCGCGGCCTTCGAGCAAATCATCCCGGCCGGCGCACATCTGATTGTGATCGAACGAGGAAAAGATCCAGTAATTTTCTCCCTGAAAACCCAGCTCGCGAGGATCCCGCTTCAGGCCCAGAAATAGCTCGACGGCTTCCAGGCCCTGCGGATGCGTTTCCAGTTCCGCGCGGAACGGAATCGCCTGGCTGGGCAACAGGCGCGTGAATGTATTCCATGCTCCCGCATCGGAAACTATGACAGGCGCGCGGAATTCCACTCGAGGTTGCTCCTTCCCTTTCTTGGGCTGAACTTCCACGCCCACGGCCCGGCCATTCTCCAAAATAATTTTCGTGACCTCGTGGCCCGCCAGCAGTTCTCCCCCCGCCGAGTGAATCACGGAACTCGCCGCCTTGGGTATTTCTCCCGCTCCGCCGGAGGGATACCATGCGCCGTTCAGATAGTGGCTTACGATCACGGCGTGGGCCACGAAGGCGCTGCGGCCCGGAGGCAGACCGTAATCGGCCCACTGCGAAGCGAGCACGGCGCGAAGACGAGGATCGCGGATGTGGCTTTCCATATATTGCTCGGTCGTCTGCAATGCCGATCGTTCCGACAAGCGATTGATGGTTTTCACGATCCAGCTGACCGGTTGCGGCGTGACCATCGCCATGATGTGCCGATTGAGCCAGCCGGCGGCCCGTTTGATGTCTTGGAAATATTCGCCGATGGCTTGCTTTTCCGCGGGAAAAGCTTCCACGAGAGCGCGCTCGAAATTCGCGCGGCCCTTCGGCACCTTTACGGTGAGGCCGGGATAAACGAACACATCGTAAACATCCGGCATGGGCGCCCAGTCCACGCCGCCATCGGTGATGAAATCGAAGAGCTTGCGCCCGGTCATGCCGTGTCCCATTTCGCCCACGTAATGAACGCCGACGTCCCAGGTCCAGCCGCCCGGACGGCTGAAGGTGTGCGTGAAGCCGCCGATTTTGAAATGGCGCTCGAGGACGAGGACGCGCCACTGCCGGAGTTTGGCCATGATGGAAGCGAAGGCGAGCGCGCCCATGCCGGAACCGATAACGATGGCGTCGTAGGAATACTGCTTGGGTTCTTGCTTTTCGGAAGCGCTACTCTGCGCCATGGGAGCCTCTCACGCGAAACAATGTGGACACTGACAACATTGTAAGGGATCGATGTTGCGTTTGTCAACATGCCAGGGTATTATGTTATTCAAGTGATGCCCCGACGGCCTTATCATCACGGCAACCTGCGAAAAGCGCTCCTCGAAGGTGCGCTTCGCGTCATCGCCGAAGCAGGGCCCGCCGCGTTCACCCTTCGCGAAGTCGCGCGGCGAGCCGGCGTTTCCCACAACGCGCCCTACCGTCATTTCCGGGACAAGGACGCCCTTCTTGCCGCCGTCGCCACGCAAGGATTTCGCGAACTTACGCTCGCCATGCGAGAGGCGGGCGACCGCCAATCGAATGCATTGGACAAACTGAAGCAATCGGGCATGGCGTACGTGGCCTTCGCGGTCCGCAGGCCGGAGCACTTCACCGTGATGTTCGACGCCCCCGTCATCGCCTGCAAAGATCCCGAATACCTGAAGGCCTCGCAGGAAGCATTCAATACCCTGGTGAATTACATTCGAAAAAGTCAAGAAGAAGGCCAATTGCGGACCGGAAAGACACTGGAGCGGGCATTGTATTCATGGTCGCTCGTCCACGGGATCGCGAAACTTGCCGTCGCCAGCCGCTTTCCCTTTCGGACGAAAGCAGCCTTATTGAAGTTCGCCAAGTTCGCCATCGACGAGTCGGCCATGGGCGGATGATCGAATGTTTTCCGAGTTGGCGACGATTCGCCGGGCACCGCGAGTCAATCGCGGCATAAGAGTTGGCTTTGAATCGTGATGCAGTGCCGGGAAGATCTCGCACCAAGAGCAAGATTGAGGCGGCGCAATGGAACGTGAGGCGGACCTAATTTGCGCTTCGAGGTCCTTCGCCAGTTCGGAGCATTCCTGCATGTTGAAACCAGTGGCCCAACAGGTCAGAATTCTCGGAAATTCCCATTGAGCAAATTGCAACGAATGGTGGCCTCCATGATTGACTATCGAACCGACAACGATTTTGATCTTGACGCGGTGATTGACCTCTACCGGACCTCGACGTTGGGCGAGCGCCGCCCGGTGGATGACCGTGAGCGCATGGCGACGATGCTACGCAACGCGAATCTGATCGTGACCGCTTGGGACACCAATTTGCTTGTGGGAATCGCGCGATCGCTCACCGATTTCAGCTACGCCACATATCTCTCCGACCTCGCGGTGCGGGTATCCCACCAACGCTTGGGCATCGGCAAAGAGTTGATCCGCCGAACACAGCAAGCCGGGGGGCCACACGCGCGCCTGGTTTTGCTTGCGGCACCTGCGGCGGTTGACTATTACCCGCATGTCGGCTTCAAACGGCACTCCAGCGCTTGGACGCTCGGCCCCGGAGAATCCTTGCAATAGGGCGGCGTTCACCTAATAATTTCTTCCATCCTGGTCAGGGCCTCCGCCACTTCCGCCGGTCCGCGCAGGGAGAACTTGGCCCGTGTTGTCCGCCGTTTGCCCACCAGAATTGGAATCCCCTTCCGCGCCGCGGCAAACGCCGGCTCGTCGGAAAAATCGTCCCCGAAATAAATAGGCAGCGCGCCGCGCAAGGAAGGCTCGTCGAGCACTTGCCGCACCGCCACACCTTTGTCGCCAATCGCTATGGGCGCGACCTCTACGTCGCGAAGGTTTGACATGATGCGCAACGTTTCGCGCTGTGGCTTCACGCGCTTCTGGACCTGCTGCCGCACTTGCCGCTGCGTCTCGGGACTGGAGCCCAATAGATGAACCGAAAAGCTGCTGCGCTTCGGTTCAATCCACACGCCGGGATGAGACGGAAGTTCCGGGAGCAGACTTACCAGGGTGCGAACCAGCGCCAGACGGACCGGAAAGGGCACCCTCTGATTTCCCTTCTTCTCCCATCCATAGAGACCCAAGTATTTCAGATTGCGAATCCCGATATAGCGTTGCAGCTCGGCCCGTTGCCTCCCGCTGATGACAGCGAGTGTCAGGTTCCGGTGCCTCGCGAGTTTTTGCAGGATGTCCCGGGTTTCATCCTCCAGTCGAACGCCGGTTGGCACGGGCGCGATTCGCACGAGCGTGCCGTCGAAATCCAGAAACATGACCACGCGTTTTTCTCTGCGGATTCGCCGGGCGACGCGGTCCCAGTGGGCGAACAAATGCGGGGTTGTGCGCCGGGCCCGCGTCATTGCCTCTGCCGCGCCTCCGGACGGTCGGTCGCCTCAATTCGGATCTCCGTCAGATCGCTGAGCAGATTTGCCGCCCACCGGTAGATGTTGTGCTCTCTCACCGCGCGTCGCATCCATTGCATTCGCTTGGCCTGTTCCGCTTCCGGCATTTCGAGCGCCGAGTGGATCGCCTCGCTCAGCTGCATGATGTCGTAAGGATTCACCAGCAACGCGTCGGAGAGCTCGAGCGCCGCACCCGCAAACGTGCTGAGAACCAGCACACCGCGGTCGTCCGGGCGCGAGGCCACGAATTCCTTTGCCACCAGGTTCATCCCGTCATGCAGCGAAGTCACCAGGCACACCGATGCCGCGCGGTAGTAACGCGTGATCTCTTCGTGCGAGTGGTGTCTCTTCAGGAGGACAATGGGCTTCCACCGTCCTGCATGAAACTTGGCGTTGATCCGGTCCGCTTCCGCGGTCACTTCATCCAGAAAATTTTTGTACCGCTCGATATCGGTCCGGCTCGGCGCCCCGATTTGGATCAGGGAAAATCTTCGCTGGAAGGATGGATACTGCTCGAGGAACCGTTCTATTCCGCGAAACCTCTCCAGAATTCCTTTGGTGTAGTCGACACGATCCACTCCCACACCGAGCAACGATGCCTCGATGCCGAGCTCCTCGCAAATCAACGTTCGTTCCGCCCCCGCGTTGCGCATCTCCACTTCGCTTGGCAAGCTCTCTGGAAACGCCACGCTGATCGGATACGGCCGCACGCGCGTCACGTGCCCCTGCCGGTTTACCGCAAAGCGGTCCCACTCCGTCAGCGCTTCCAGAGCGCGGTCCACTGTTTCCAAAAAATTATTGCAGTGCGTCTGAATGTGGAATCCGATCAAATCCGCACCGAGCAATCCATCGACCAGTTCCCTCTGCCACGGGCAAATTCCAAACACTTCGGGATTGGGCCACGGAATGTGCCAGAAAATGGCGACGCGAGCGTCCGGACGCGCATCCTTCACCATGCGCGGAAGCAGCGCAAAGTGATAATCCTGCGCCAGAAGAATCGGCGATTCCGTGCCCTCCATTTCCTGCAGAACTACATCCGCAAACCGCCGGTTGATCCGCTGATAGTGAAGCCAATCCTGAGGTCGGAACACGGGCCGTGTGTGCGCGATGTGGCACAAGGGCCAGAGCCCTTCGTTTGAAAATCCTTCGTAGAATCCCTTGTCTTCTTCATCCGTCGTCCACACGCGGCGCAGCGTGTAGCTCGGATGATCCGGCGGCACGCGAATCCTGTCATTCGCGTCCACCACCTCGCGATCCCCGGTCCCCGGCCCGCTGGCCACCCACGTCCCATTGCACGCCAGCAACACCGGCTCGAGTGCGGTCACGAGACCGCTTGCCGGGACGATAACGCTTATCGTTTTGTCCTTTTCATTCAGCACGTGCATGTACGGTTCTCGGTTGGAAACTACAAAGAGCGGCGTCCCATGAAGCTTGTCCTGCAGGCTCACGCGCAGGCGCTCCGCTGTCCACAGCGAAGCCCCCGAATCGCGCAGCCTCGCCTCTTCCTCGGCTGTCGCTCGCGCCGTGGTCAAGTCGTGCGCCAGATGCGTGACTTCCTGATGTAACTGGTCGAAAATTTCTCCTTGTCCCTGCGGCAGGGCCGGAGGAGGGGCTTCAGCGCCGTTTGCGCCGGCAGTCCTCAGCGTGCGCAGCCAGTGCGCCGTTCGCTTCAGCGGCCGCATGAAGGTCCATCGCACCAGTATCAGCGCCAGACCCGTGATCAGCAGGGTCTGCACTAACGCATTCACCAACGAATCACGGAGCGTATGCGCAACCTGCACGTCGATGTAGCTCGTGTCATGGAACAACGCGAGAGCCCCCGTGAGCTCGTTGTCCCGATGCAGCGGGCACGCCATGATGTGCAGCGCCAGGAACTCCTCTTTTCCGGATTGATCTGCGCGCATTACTTCGACAAATTCGCCCTGTTCCTGATTCTTTCCGGCCGCGTTCTTCACAACCTCCGGCCAGCTCTGGAACTCCCTGGCAATTCCCGGCGTGATCGCCAGCGCCTTCCCTCCCGCGTCATACACAGCGACGCCTTTCAAATGCTCACGCTCGCCAAATCGCTCCACCAGCCGTTGCAAATTCCTGTCCGGGGCGCGATCCATCAGCGGTTCGACATTTTCCTGCAAGGTCTCGCCAAGAATTTCAGCTCTTCGGGACAGATCGCTTCTCAGGATGCGTTTCTCCGTCCGCACCTGGTACCACGCGAACAGTCCGGAAACGACCGCGACGCTCACGATCAGGGGCAGGACCATTTTCAAGGCCGTGCGCATCGTTGTTCCTCTGCTATCTGTCTCGGGGATGGACCGCGCCGGGTTGGGGGGCGGGCGGCCTGAATTAAATCAAATTACCGTTCCGAAGGATCGATCACACCTATCAGGTTGAATTGGCCTGGGCGTGTCCTCAATGCCGAGACTTTCGCCAATCGAACCTACCTCGATCGAATTGGCACCGTTAGAGCCAAACCACAAGCCAATTTTCGCGGTATTGCTACACAATTGCAATTTCAATAATTTACAGGGGGGCCTCTCGCGCCCACGAGCTGACTTCAGGCGCCGTGCCGCTATGCAATTTTTCCCTCGCTGCTCTTCTTTTGCTCAAAATAATGGGGCGCACGTTCGCATTTTGCATGAAAAGAGCTCGAGGTGTCCGTCAGGTATTTACTGGATTTTCAGCCAGGTCATGCCTGTAAGAGGAAATCTGCCGCTTATGAAGGTACCCTCTCGCGCTCCGTCATTCCGGACGGGAAAATCTAGCAATAATTGCGTTCTGTAGCACATTTCAGCCGCGCTTCAAAGCAGTTCCTGCTGGCGATCAACGCTCTTCCAGCCCTTGAAATGACCTCTCTTTGCAAGGCGATTGCAGGACAGGGTACAATGAAGTTTTGAGCGTGCTTGCAGGATGCCTCCATACTGCGCGCGCGTGCATCTCCTACGCAGGGCCTCGGAGCCCGCCGCCGGAGCAGGAAGCTTATTCCGAAGGATACTGAAGGGTTGTGATGCGAGTCGATACCCTGATCGACCAAGTCGTTGCCAAGTTCATCGGCACTAAGCATGAGCGCGACCTGAAGGTGATCCAGCCTCTGGTCACCAAGATCAATGCGCTCGCGCCGGAGTTTGAGAAGCTGAGTGACGCCGAGCTTCTGGAGAAAACGGTGCAGCTCCGCGCCCAAGTGCAGGGACGCCTCGGCAACATCCCGCTGGAAGATCCGGATTACAAAGAGCGATGCAAGGATGCGCTGGAACCCGCGCTGATCCCGGCCTTCGCGCTGGTTCGCGAAGCCGGCCGCCGGAAGCTGGGCATGCGCCATTTCGATGTGCAATTGATCGGCGGCATCGTTCTGAACGAAGGGAAAATCGCCGAAATGAAGACCGGCGAAGGCAAAACGCTCGTTGCCACGCTTCCCGCCGTCCTGAACGCGCTCACAGGACGGGGCGTACACATCGTCACGGTGAACGACTACCTGGCGCGGCGCGACGCGGAGTGGATGAGCCCGATCTACCGCTCTCTGGGGATGACGGTAGGCGTGATCGTGCACGATCTGAGCGACGTCGAACGGCGCGCGGCGTATGGCGCCGACATTACTTACGGCACGAACAACGAATTCGGATTCGATTACCTCCGCGACAACATGAAATTCGATCTGGCGGATTGCGTTCAGCGCGGCCATCACTTCGGAATCGTGGACGAAGTGGACTCGATTCTGATCGACGAGGCCCGCACCCCGCTGATTATTTCGGGGCCCGCCGAGGAATCCACCGACAAGTACTACCGCATCGACAAAATCATTCCGAAATTAATTCAAGACATCGATTACATCGTCGAGGAAAAGCACAGGACCGCGACGCTGACCGAAGAGGGCGTCAGCAAAACCGAGAGGCTGCTGGGGCTTGGCAACATGTACGACCCGCAGCACATGGAAACGATTCACCACGTCTATCAGGGACTCCGCGCCCACACGCTTTATAAGCGCGATGTCGAATACGTGGTCAAAAACGGCGAAGTTATTATCATCGATGAATTCACGGGACGCGAAATGCCCGGGCGCCGCTGGTCGGACGGATTGCACCAGGCCGTGGAAGCAAAGGAAGGCGTCAAGATCGAGCGCGAGAACCAGACGCTCGCGACAATCACCTTCCAAAACTATTTCCGGATGTACAAGAAACTTTCCGGCATGACCGGAACCGCGGAGACCGAGGCCACCGAGTTCAACAAGATTTACAAACTGGACGTTTCGCTGATCCCAACCAACCGGCCGCTCCGGCGCGAGGAATTTTCGGACGTGGTGTACCGCACGGCCGGAGAAAAATATGAAGCCGTGGTCAACGGGATCTTGCAAGAGGACAACACCCATGCGCACGGCATCCGTCAACTTCACGAATCGGGACAGCCGGTGCTCGTCGGCACGATTTCGATCGAAAAATCCGAGCATCTGGCGAATCTGCTGAAGAAGGCGGGCATCCCGCACCAAGTCTTGAACGCGAAGCAGCACGAGCGCGAAGCCAAAATTATCTCTCAGGCAGGCCGCAAGGGCGCGGTCACGGTTTCCACCAACATGGCGGGCCGCGGCACCGACATCCTGCTGGGGGGCAACCCCGAAGCGATGACCCGCGAGCATTGCCTGCACGAAAGGATCGCGATCCCCTACATCTCAGCGCCCGCCGTGATCGGAGGAGAGGGCTCCGACGGCAACACATCTCCCAACATGGTTTTGTTCCAGCAGGAGGGCAAGATCTTCCAGGTTCCCGCGGATCAATGGAAACCCATTTACGATATCTATGCGGAGCAGTGCCGCGAGGAGCACGATGAAGTAATCGCCCTCGGCGGCTTGCACATCCTCGGCACCGAGCGCCACGAATCGAGACGCATCGACAATCAGCTCCGCGGGCGCGCCGGACGCCAGGGCGACCCGGGCTCCTCCCGCTTTTTCCTTTCGCTCGAGGACGATTTGCTGCGCGTGTTCGGCGGCGAGCGCGTCAAGGCGCTGATGTACCGCCTGGGAATGACCGAGGGTGTCCCGATCGAGTCCAAGCTCATTTCGCGGCGTATCGAGAACGCGCAGGAAGCCGTCGAGGCGCAGAACTTCGAGGCGCGCAAGCACTTGCTCGAATACGACGACGTGATGAACAAGCAGCGCGAGACGATCTATTCAATTCGCCGCTCCGCTCTCGAAGGAAAAGAGCAAAAAGATTACGCGCTGGGCATCGCGGAAGACATTGCCCGCGAACTCGTGGAAACCTCCTGCCCGGCAAGCGAGCATCCGGGCAAATGGAACGTTACTCAATTCGCAGCCGAAGTACTGAACCAGTACGGCATTGATGTGAAGGCAGCCGGAATCGACGCGGGCAAAATGAACCACGCGGAGCTGGCGGACACGCTTGTCGAGCGCGTGAAAGAACGCTACGCCGAAAAGGAAAAGCTGTTCGGCGAGCAGATGATGCGCTGGCTCGAACGGCGGATCATTCTCGATATCGTCGACACTCAGTGGAAAGACCACCTGTTAACGCTCGATCACCTAAAGGAAGGCATCGGCCTGCGCGGCTACGGACAAAAGGATCCGCTCGTCGAATTCAAAAAGGAAGCCTTCATTCTTTTTGAGGACATGATGGGGCGCATCGACACCGAGACGGTCCGTTACCTTTTCCTGGTCCAGCCTGCGCGCCCCGAAGACGAAGCCAGGGAAATCGAACGGCGCCAGCGCCGGCAACAGCAGGAAATGAAGCTTCAAGCGGGAGCCGCGGAAGCCGAACAGCCAAAGCCGGTCCGTACCGGAGCAAAGGTGGGCCGGAACGATCCGTGCCC
>Ga0187821_10000358_pt1 | contig 11432 bp, 11 predicted proteins | sample NC_wetland_sal_i_20_FD_132442 | JGI IMG/M metagenome (GOLD analysis project Ga0187821, IMG submission 132442) | Wetland sediment microbial communities from Neuse River Estuary, North Carolina, USA - SourceSoil_1 | ecosystem: Environmental > Aquatic > Freshwater > Wetlands > Sediment | place...
GATGTCCTGAACCTTGAGTGTATTGAAAAGCGTATAACCGCTCGCCTTGAATGTTCGTCCGAAGGCGGTCAGTGCCGGAAAAACAGTATGACAGGCCTCGCAGGCCAGTCCGGTCTGGCGCGCATAGCTTGGAACTGCATCGGCTGTCCGCGGGACTGCCAACAAAACCAAAATCGCCAACACCTGCATCCCGGTGCGCGACGCAAAGGCACGCGTCAGATGAACATTCATGCTTCGCCCCCCGAAGTTGTTCAAGTTGGCTGTGTCTTCGATGCCCCTGAGGTCAACTCTTTTTCACCCAGAACCGGCACCAGCCCGCCGGATCGATCGTACCGGCCACGAGCTTGCATGACGAGGGCGCCTGAAAGAGCGAGCAGCCATCGCAGCGTTTTCCGTCTTTCGGTGTCGGCTGATATCCGGCCGCCTGCTGAGTCATGTTTCCCGCGTCGGCGCGCTGCGGAGCGAATGCTGTTGCTGCGAGAATTGCCGCACCGCCGGCCGCGGCACCAGCATCGCGCAGCAATCGACGTCGCGAGACGCCGACAGGGCCGCCCATATCCACTACTCTTACAGACTCGTGCTTATCGTTTGACATCGCTGACTCCCTACCGCAGCGATATTTACTAGTATAATAAGGGCATTGAACATTGATCAATGTCAATCGAGATTGGAATTTGCGGCCCCAGCCCTGAACATGGGCGTTCGACCGCAAGTCACAAATCCCAAGACACGTCTGCTTGACTTGAACCGACTCGACGCGCCTTGATGCACGCGCATCGCAACTGGGGAGGGGCCGATGTGTCAGATTTGCGATTTTCCGCAGCATGAGAATTCACGGCGGGAATTCTTGCGCGTTTTGGGTGCGGCGACGGCAGGCTATGCGCTTCTTGGAAACGCGTTTGCCGCTGAGCTCAAGGTGCCCCCAAAGCCTCAGAACGTTGTTTCGCCCGATGCCGCGCTTGCGCTCCTGATAGCCGGCAACAAACGGTATGTCGAAGGTGTCACGCGCCGTTACGATTTCAAGAACGAGCGCGAGCCTCTGGCGAAGGGTCAAAACCCGTATGCCGCGATTCTGAGCTGTGCTGATTCGCGCATCGCGCCGGAACTCGCGTTCGACAGTGCGCGCGGCGATCTTTTCGTCTGCCGCGTCGCAGGAAACTTCGCCAACGACGACATGGTGGCAAGCCTGGAATATGCGGTGGCGGAGCTGAAGACGCCGCTCATCATGGTTCTTGGCCACAGTGCCTGTGGTGCCATCGCTGCAACAATCCAGTCGCTCAAGGACAACAGCACGCTGCCCGGTCATCTGCCGTCGCTGGTTGCAAGCCTCGCCCCGGCAGTCAAAGCGAGCCAAGGAAAGCCCGGCGACCTTCTCGACAATGCCATCCGGCAAAATGTGAGCGACACGGTGCGCAAACTGAGGAGTGCGACGCCGATTCTGAATGCCGCCGTCGCCGGGGCAAAGTTGCGTATTGTCGGCGGCGTGTATCGGCTAGCGGACGGTCACGTCGACATCGTGGCTTAAGAGTTTAGCGTGACCTGCGCCAGGGCAGGAGCATTGGAACGCGGCCGCGATAGTTGCGGTATTGGTCACCGAAGACGCTCACGAGATCGCGCTCTTCCAGCACGATTGCCACGAGCATGTAGGCTGTCGTGACAGCTGCAAAGAGCAGGTGTCCGACGGACATGACAGGCGCCGCCCAGAACGCAATGACAAATCCCAAATAGATCGGGTGACGTACGAAGCGATAGAAGAGCGGCTCGTGAAAGCTTGGCGTCGGCATTTCGCGGCCCATAAAATGGCTGAACACCTGTTGCAGCCCAAACAATTCGAAATGATTGATCAGAAAGGTGCTCAACAGCACGACGAACCAGCCGACGAGTCCGAGAGCGGTGACGGCGAGAGCGATTCGCGGATTGGCAATGTCCCAGACGGTCGTCGGAATTGAGCACCACTGCCAATACAGAAGAATAAGTGCGAGACTCGAAAACAGTACAAACGTGCTGCGTTCGACCGCCCTCGGCACGAACCTAGTCCACCAGAGCTTGAAGCCTTGGCGCGCCATGACGCTGTGCTGGATGGCGAATATCGACATCAGGACGAGATCGACGACGATCGCTTCGCCGAGCGGCACCACGGCGCCCGAGTCAATCGTCTTGGGCACGACGAGATTCGTGACGAAGCCGATGGCATAGAGAAAAGTCACGAAAAAGATGACGTAGGAAACAAGACCGTAAAAGAGTCCAACGAACCGACCCATGTGAACCTCCGGATCCATTTGTTCCACTTGGCGTCAACTATACCGGGCCGACGGCAAAATCGTTCGGCCGGGCATGATTTGTTTTGTGAGGCCGCTCTCCGCACCGGCGCGGGGCCGCAGCCGTTTGTCTTTATCAATCAGAGACTTGGCACGACTTGGCCTGCGCCGGCGCACCAACGGAACGAAGGGCAAATCCCTCATAACCATTTTGGGCAATCGCGTTGCAGCGTTCGCGATAGTTGTTGAAGCCGCCGAGATAGACGCCGAACTGTCGCGGCTTACCCGGAATGTTGGAGCCCAGATACCAGGAATTCGCCTTGGGATAGAGCGTACCCGTCGCCACTTCGGCGGTATGCGCGACCCAGCTTGCCTCGGCATCGGACGTGGCTTCGATGACCGCGAGGTCGTGATCGCGCATATAGGTGAGGCAGTCCGCGATCCAATCGACATGCTGCTCGATTGCGGTCGGCATGTTGGCGAGAACCGATGGGCTGAGCGGACCGGTGATGGTGAACAGGTTGGGAAAGCCCGCAGTGCCCAGTCCGAGATAAGTTCGCGCGCCGCTCGCCCACTTGTCGCGCAGGCGCATGCCGCCACGTCCGCGAAAATCGATCGCCAGCAAAGGACCGGTGATGGCATCGAAGCCGGTTGCCAATACCAGCGAGTCGAGTTCGTAGGCGCCGTCCTTCGTCCGTAACGTCTTGCCTTCTATCGCGACAATCGGCGAGCGACGGATGTCGACGAGCGTCACATTCGCGCGATTGAAGGTCAGGTAATAGTCGTCGTCCATGGGTGGACGCTTGGTTCCGATCGGATGATCGGTCGGAATCAGCATCTCGGCGACGGCAGGATCCTTGACGATGCCGCGAATGTATTTTGCCACGAATTGCGCCGCCGCGTCGTTCGCCACCTGGTCGGTGAGCAGATCGGAAAAGGACTGCGCGAAGAATCGCGTCCCGCCGACAGCCCAGGCCTTTTCGAGAATGCGTTGCCGCTCGTCCGGCGACACGTCGCTGGCGCGCGTATGACTAACCTCGAACGGCACGCCGCCGCCGGACGAGAGACAGGTCTTGCGGATCTCGTCGTAATGCGTCTTCACCCAATCGACGAATTCCGCCTTCATGGGCGCGTTCCAGACCGGCACGACCCAGTTGGCGGTGCGCTGAAAGACGGTGAGATGCTTCGCCTCTCTGGCAATGCGCGGAATGGCCTGCACGCCGGAAGCGCCGGTACCGATTACGCCCACCTTCTTGCCGGTGAAATCCACGCCTTGCGGCGGCCACGCGGCCGTGAAGATGAGCTCTCCGGCAAAACTGTCCAGGCCGGGAATATCCGGGCGCTGGACTTCCGAAAGACAGCCCGCAGCCGTGACGATGAAATTGGCCGTGACCTCGTCGTCACGGCTGGTTGAGATTCTCCAGCGACCCTTCGTCTCGTCGAATGTTGCGCTTCTGACGGCGGTATCGAAGCGAATGTGCGGCCGCAAGGCAAAGCGATCCGCGACATGGCTCAAATAGGACAAGATCTCCGGCTGTTCGGAATAGTGCAGGCTCCAGTCCCATTCGTCCTGCAGTTCTTTCGAGAAGGAGTAGGAGTAGTAGTAGCTCTCGCAATCGCAACGTGCGCCGGGATAGCGATTCCAATACCAGACGCCGCCAACGTCGCTGCCCTTTTCGAAAACGAGAACACGAAAACCGAGGGTGCGAAGCTTGTAGAGCGCGTAAAGGCCGGCAAATCCGGCACCAACGACCACAACGTCATAGTGGTTCGACTGTCCGCTCATCGCTTCGCCGCCCCTGCGGTTCTAATTATAACGGACGTTACATTTGGGGAGGCACTCGTTCGAGTCAAGGCTGCTTCACAACCATAACAGCTGTCATATGATCCGCACGAGACACGGACGGGAGCGAACATGGCCGAGAAATGGCGTCTGAAGCACTTCTATCACACCATCATCAACGCCAAGAATGTCGGCGAGACCGTCAAGTTCTACGAGATGCTCGGCTTTACGATTGTCAGCGATCGCCGCGACGCGGAGTGGCCCGATGGCAGCGGCGCGTCGTTCGCGCTCATCCCGAACCCCAAGGGCAGAGGCGTACTGATGATCCTGCCCAGCGATCCCGATGGGCCGATGCTCGACATCATCGAATGGTTGGAACCGCAGGCGATGTTTCCCGCACCGTCGCCGACCACCATTCCCCGTGTGCTGGCATTCCGCACCGAAAACGTCCGCCAAGCGCACAAGGAACTGAAAGCCAAGGGCGTCAGGTTCACGACCGAAGAGCCGACGTCGATACCCGAAGCCGGCATCACCGGATGCATCGTCGCCTATGATCCGAACGGCACCTTGATCGAGATGATCGAACTCGAGCCGGGACTACGCCATTCGAAAATCAAGGAAGTGTTCACGCGCGAGGCCAAACGGTAAGAGCGGATAGACAGGCGAGCAAGCGGCTGGCAACTCAGCCAGCCGCTCGCCGCCCTCCCGGTCTAATAGGTTACGCCAAACCGGAAGCCGACTGTGCGTGGCGGGTAATAGGCGAAATTGTCGGGCTCCAACAAACCTTGGCCGCTCGTGATCGACTGCATGCCGTCATTGGAGATGACATCGGCGTTCTCGATGTTGTTGACGAACGCTTCTGCCTTGTAATGCCCGTCGTTCGAAATCCAGGTCAGGTGCAGGTTTGTGAGCGTATAAGGCTTCTGCTGCGATGTGATGAAGTTGTCCGGCAGGAACTGCACCTTGCCCGAGATGAAGCTGTCGACGCGCGGCGTGACGGTGCCGTACGCGGTGTGGAAGGTGTATTGCGCGCCGAGGTCGACGGTGTACGGCGGCGTCTGGTTGAGTGTATTGCCGCGGAAATTGCAGAGGTTACCCAACGGTCCAAATGTGCAACCCGGCGGCGGCACGCCAAAGCGCGTATCTGACGTGAAGTAGTTTCCATAGGTGGAGCGATTGATGTTGACGGTCGCGTTGAGGCGCAGATCTTCGACCGGAATGGCGTCCAACTCCAATTCGATGCCATTCACTTGGGTGATGCCGTTGACGTTGTTGATGCCCGATTCCGTCGAGCTCTGGACGAAGACCTGAAGATGGGCGATCTCTTCGTGATAGGCCGCAATATTGAGCTGAACGCGATCGTCCCAGAAGCGCGACTTCATACCGACGTCGTAGGACCACATCGTCTCAGGACCATAGACATGGGCAAGGCCGATGATGTTGCCGCCCGACAGATAGCCGCGCGAGGCCGAAGCATAGGCGATGACGTCGTCATCGACTTGCCAGGTAATGCCACCCTTGCCCGTCCATTGTCCCCAGCTCTTCGAAAACGGCCCGGATGATGGAAACGCCAGACCCAGAGCCGGCAGCTCAAAATTGAGGAAGTTGAAGCCGTATTTGCGGTCGTCGCTATAGCGCGCACCGATGGTGAGCGTCAGCGGGATATCCATGGACGTCTTCGCCAGGTCGTAGTCGAGCTGGCCGAAAGGCGCGACGGCCTCGGTCTTGGTGAAGCCGTGGCTCAGGAAGGTGAATTCGTCACTGAAACCCGAAAATGGAGGCGAGGTAAAATTGTCGTTCAACCCGGTGTCGACATAGGCGAAGTTCTCGAAATTGTTCGCCCAGAAATAGTACACGCCAGCGATCCACTTCAGCGGCGCGGTCTCGTCGTTCGACGCCAACCGCACTTCTTCCGAGATTTGGCTTTGCTTGAGAAGCCAAGCGGTGCCCATCGCCAACGGAATGTTGGAGCCGTCGCCGTCGCTGGTCTGACTGACTCTGCTAGTGGAGTAGCCGGTCACCGACGTCAGCGTTGCCCAGCCGAGATTCCAGTTCACCGTACCGGAGTAGAGCGAGACGTGGTTGGAGGCGATTTCCGGGAAGTCTTCGCACATGGTGCGCGGTCTGAATTTCGCCCGCGTGCTGAAGTCGCACGGCGAACCGATCGCTATGGTCTGGTTTCCAGGCCCAGCCGGCGGATTTGGCGCGACGCCGAAGAGGAAACGGGTGGGCGTCTCCCACCACGCTTCGGTCGTTCCGACCGGATCATTGTTGCTCGTTGTGCTCGCGGACAGGTACGCGTTCAGATCCGGTGAAAACTCCAGGTACAATTGGCCGCGTATCATCAAAAAATCCTCCGCGTCCGCGGTGTGCGTCGCGGTTGGGGCGGTCGAGAGGTTCTTCGTGTAAGGCCCATGCTGAGCTGACACGCCGGTAATGCGCGCATACATTTTGAAGCCGCCCGGCTCATCGATCAGCGGTGCGTTCACCCAGCCGCGGAAGGTGTGCGCAGCATAGTCCCCTATCAAGGCGTCCGCACTGCCACCCAGCGTATCCGTCGGCTTGTTGGTGATCACATTGATCGAGCCACCGACGGAGTTGCGGCCATAGAGAGTCCCTTGCGGGCCACGCAGCACTTCGACGCGCTCGATATCGTAGAATTCCGGATCGACCGACGTCGAGCGCTGCAGCGTGACACCATCGACGCTGTAGGCGACCGGCGAGTCGCCACCGGGTGTGGTGTTCTGACTGCCCAGTCCGCGCATGGTGATGACGTTTTCGCCGCCCGTCACGCCCGCGCCGAAGCGCAGCGACGGCACGCGCATGCCGAGTTCCTTGAAGCCGACGACGCCCATGGCATCGAGCATGCCGCCATCGACGGCGGTCAGTGGGATCGGAACCTTCTGGGCTGTTTCCTCACGCTTTTGGGCGGTGACAGTCACAATTTCGATGACGTTCCCGCCTGCTGGTGCGGACTTTGCCGCTGGCGCGGTGACGGCTGCAACTTTGATGGGTTTTGGATTGTCGGCGGTATCGGCTGCCTGAGCCAATTGCACGGTGCCGAGGAAACACAACAAAGCAGCCCCGCTCTTCAGCGGAGCCCTGAGGTCCATACGCATACGCATCGCTCCCCTGCAAATTGGCGGGCGCCGAATCCCGCAATTTGAATTTACGTTTGAAATATAACATCCGTTACATTAAGTGACAATGCCTGTTTTGCTTGCAAAACGGCAACAGCGGAGAGCGCAATGCGGCCGATCGACGAAGTCCGTCAGATGCTGAAAACGCTCGTCGGCGGACCCGATACACCGTTTCTGGAGCGTCGCGCGCAAGCTGAAAAATTCGCCGCAGCGTTTGTCAAACCAGCCGATATCGAATTCGCCGCCGACGAATTGGACGACGTCGCCGTCGAATGGATCGTCCCGGCACGTGCGCACCCTTCGCGCGTTTTCTTTCATTTGCACGGTGGCGGATACGTCTTGGGCAATCCGGCAGGCTCGCGCAATTTCACCTGCCTCTTCGCGCAGCTGGCGCAATGCCGAGTTGTCAGCGTCGATTATCGGCTGGCGCCCGAACAGCCCTTTCCCGCAGCGCTAGAGGATTCGGTTCGAGCCTATGGCGCACTTCTCGCCCAGGGCCACGACGCAGGTTCGCTCGCGATCGGCGGCGAATCCGCCGGCGGCGGACTTGCCGTCGCAACGCTGGTCGAAGCGCGACGCCGCGGGCTCGCGATGCCGGCAGCGTTGACCGCGATCAGCCCATGGACTGACATGCGCTGCAAGTCGGCGAGTTTCGATAGCAAGGCCGGCGTCGATCCCTTGCTGACGCGGCGAAGTCTCAAAGAGATGGCGGATGCCTATCTCGGCGGCGCCGATGCCCGCGACGCTCGTGCCTCGCCCGCATTGGCCGATCTCTCCGGCTTGCCGCCGATGTTGATCCATACCGGCTCGGACGAAGTTCTGCTCGACGATTCCCTTGCATTGCTCGATGCCGCGGGTGCCGCGCATGTCGAGGCTCAGCTGGTCGTCTGGGCCCAGATGATCCATGTCTGGCACATGTTCCACGCCATGTTACCGCAAGGCGCGGAGGCGATGGCCGAGCTCGCTGCTTTCGTCGGCGAGAAGTGGGATCGGGCTGAAGCCCTAGCAGTTTCGCCAAGCAACGAGAGAAGGAAAATCGATGGGCAGGCTCGAAAATAGAATTGCGATCGTGACGGGCGCTGCAAGCGGTATCGGGCGCGGCTGCGCGCTAGCCCTTGCCGGCGAAGGCGCGTGCGTCGTTCTGGGCGACGTCGATGAAAAGGGCATGGCCGAAACCTGCGCAGCGATCGAGGCCGAGGGCGGAACGGCGCGGTCGAAGTTGCTCGACGTCGCCAGCGAAGCAAGTTGGACGTCGTTCATCGACTTTGTGACGCGCGAGTTCGGCGCGCTTCACATCCTCGTCAACAATGCCGGAATCTGTATTTCGCGACGCCTTTTGGATATGAGCTTCGAAGCCTGGCGCCGCCAGATGTCGATCAATCTCGACGGCATGTTTCTCGGCTGCAAGGCCGCGCTGCCGCTGATGGCGCGGTCCGGTCTCGGAGCAATCATCAACATATCTTCGGTTGCGGGAATAAAGGGCATTCCAGGCATGACCGGTTATTGCGCGAGCAAGGGCGGTGTGCGGCTCTTCACCAAGGCATTGGCGCTCGAATGCGCGCACGCCAAGAACAACATCCGGGTGAACTCGATTCATCCCGGCGCCATCGAGACGCCGATCTGGCTGAAACTCGGCAATGACGGCGTGTTGCCTGAACGGGCCGATGGCCGCAACAGCGATGCGATGGAAGAAGTTCGCGCCGCGGGAGCGGCCGCAACTCCTTTAGGGCATGCAGGCTTACCCGCGGACATCGCCGCGGGCGTCGTATACCTCGCCTCCGATGCGGCGCGCTTCGTCACCGGTACCGAACTCATCATCGATGGCGGCGTCATGGCGGGCTAGTCGTTCGATTTTATCGCCCGGGAGCTTTTGCGCCGAGCCACGACTCCAACCAGAGATCGACCAATTGACGCTGCGTCTGCGTAGACGGCGGCTTGCCCGAACGCAGAACCTGGATCGCGATGCCGTCGACCAGCGCCATCGCCGAGCGAGCGGCAAGTGTCACATCCACATCCTTTCCGAGCTGACCTTCTTCTTTGGCGCGCCGGATCAGCCGCGACAAACGCTTGAGCCACTCTTCGTAGCGCAGATGCGTGATCTTGCGCACGGCCGCGTTATGAACGGAGCGTTCCCAGAAACCGAGAAAGAAGTTCCAGTTGCCACGTTTGTCGGCATCGCTTGCTAGCGCCAAATAAAGAACGCCGCGAAGGGCTTCCAGTGGGTTGGGCTCCTCCTCGGCCTCGAGCATGTTGGCCCTAACGTCGCGCGCCGCATATTCGGAAGCTTCGACCAGAAGCTCGTCCATCGACTTCACGTAGTGCACCAGCGCGCCCGTGGTGAAGCCAGCCTCGGCCGCGACGCCACGCGCGGTCACGCCCGAAATGCCGTGTTTTTTGATCATGCTGTACGCCGCGGCCAGAAAGGCCTCCCGCCGGACGGTACGATCGACCTTCTTGGGCATCGAAACGCTGCTCGCAAGCTGTTGGTAGAGTTGAGCAGAGATACACTGCCGAGCACGTCCGGCGAAATCAACCGTTGCGGCCAGTGCGTTGGAATGCGGGCACCGCGATTGCCTTGTTGCATAACACTTGTTATGTTTCCCTTGGTGCAAGCACGCAAAATGAAGAACGGACGGTGAGCCGATGCCGCAGGACTGGTCACTGGAGAGGCTCTATCACACGGTCGTGAACGCGCGCGATCTCGATGAATCGGTCGGGTTTTATCAGCTCCTCGGCTTCGAGATCCTGAATGACCGGCGAAGCGTCGTGTGGCCCGACTTCGTCGCCACGATCTTCGGCATGAAGCGGGCAAAGGGCCGAGGCGTGCTCATGGTGCTGCCCAATGATCGCAGCGGACCGATGATCGACATTATCGAATGGGTTGAACCCGTCGCTACGTTCGCTGCGGTCCCCGTAGCCGATGGCGAGGTGCCGCGCATCATCGCCTTTCGCGTGAAGAATGTGCGCGCCGCCTATGACGCGTTGACGGCAAAGGGCGTGCGCTTCACGCGCGAACTCTTCACCCATGTCGAACTCGGCATCATCGGTAGCTGTTGTTGTTACGATCCCAACGGCAATTTGATCGAACTGATCGAGCTCTTGCCGGGTCAGCGCCACAGCAAGGCCAACGAAGCGTTGCTGGCGAAGGCTTGACCCAAAACCCTCAGGACGAACGCGCATGAGCTTCAACACCAAACAGGACATGAAGACGCTCTTCCAGCAGGTCTCCAATTGGGGACGCTTCGGCAAGGACGACGAGCGCGGCACCCTCAATTATCTGACGGCCGCACGCACGGCCGCCGCGGCGAAACTCGTGAAGACCGGACAGAGCATCAGCTGTGCACGCAACTTCCCCGTCCAGCCCGGCCCGGAGAATCCGACGCCTGCGCTTCATCACATCGTGGTGGGCGGCGATGATCCCTGCGCGCATGGCATTCCGGGGTTGGAAGCCTCGCTCGATTTCATCGGCATCGCCTATCACGGCCTGGCGTCCAGCCACATCGATGCGCTCTGCCACGTCTTCGTCGACGGCAAGATGTACAACGGCTATCCCGCGACGGACGTCCGCTCGACCGGCGCCAGACGCAACAGCATCATGGCAGCGCGCGACGGCTTGTGCGGACGCGGCGTCTTGCTCGATATCCCGAGGCTGCGCGGCACCAGCTACGTCGAACCCAAGGAGCAGGTGACGGCAGCCGAGCTCGACGCTGCCGAGGAACGCCAGGGCGTTCGCGTCGGCGAAGGCGACATCCTTCTCATTTCCGTCGGCCGTGATGCGTGGCGCGCGACGAACAAGCCCAATCCGGGCGAAGGCCCGCCGCTCGCCGGCCTGCATCCTTCCTGCATTCCCTGGTTGTTCGAGCGCAAGATTGCAGTGCTCGGTTCCGACGCAGTGCACGATCCAGCACCCTCGCCGGCGCCAATCGAAGACTGGCCAATTCCCGTTCACATGTGTGCGCTCGTTTCAATGGGCCTGCATCTTCTCGACAATCTCTATTTTGCCGACTTGGAAAAAGCGTGCGCCGCCGAAAAGCGCTGGGAGTTTCTTTTGACGGTCGCACCCTTGCGCGTCGAGAAGGCCACCGGATCGCCCGTCAACCCGATCGCCGTTCTGTAAACAAAGCCAAATCATTCCTGGGGAGAGCGTTTCGTGAAGTTCGATGTGTTCTGTGAAGTCCAGTTGGGCAAGCCCTTTCCGCCCGATCATGAGCGCAAGCTGATTTTCGACACGATCGAGGAAGCGCGTGCAGC
>Ga0187821_10000360_pt1 | contig 11415 bp, 11 predicted proteins | sample NC_wetland_sal_i_20_FD_132442 | JGI IMG/M metagenome (GOLD analysis project Ga0187821, IMG submission 132442) | Wetland sediment microbial communities from Neuse River Estuary, North Carolina, USA - SourceSoil_1 | ecosystem: Environmental > Aquatic > Freshwater > Wetlands > Sediment | place...
TCGTGGGACGATCATCGCGACGAAGTCGCATCGCTGATGATCGCAACGGTCGACGGCTTCGCGCCCGGATTTAGGAAATCGGTGCTCGGCATGCAGGCCTTGAGCCCGCTCGATCTCGAGCGCGTTTTCGGCCTGACCGCCGGCGACATTATGCACGGCCGGCTCGATCTCGATCAAATGTTCTCCGCGCGACCCGTCCTCGGCCACGGCAATTATCGCAGCCCCATCCAAGGACTCTATATGTGTGGCGCGGGCACCCATCCCGGAGGCGGCGTGACAGGCGCGCCGGGTCACAACGCGGCCCGCGAGATCCTGAAGGACGCCGGCAAGCGCTTTCGCTAGTACCGGCTCGAACGACGGCGCATCTCCGCCGCCTCAGATTTTTATGTCGTCACAGTACCGACATTCGACAACTTAATTGTGCGTCGTTTTTTCGGATTTCTTTGCACCCTCCCCCTGCAATTTAGATTGCGCGTTTTCGCCATCGGTTTTGCGGATCAATTCGTTTCCTCAACGCCCATTCGTTTTTGAGTTCTCGTAACCCCTCCCCCCGTCGCTCCTCTTTAGATCCACGCGCCATCCGACGCGGACCGCTGGAGGTGGCGAGCGTGACTGAGTACATCAAGGGAGGGACGTTCACATTCTGGTCAGGTTCACGTTTCGACCATCCACTCGGTCGCAAAGTCGAGAACTTCGTCCATGACTTCGGCATTCGTGCGTCCGCTTCGTTTCGGCACGTGAAAGGAGTGGTCCGCATCTGCGACGAGCTTGAGCTTGGCGCGTCGTCCCAGCGACGCGATCATCGGACGCAGGAGCGCGACATCGGCAAGCGCATCGTTGGTCCCTTGCAGAAACAGCGTCGGGATATCGACGCCTTTCAGATGAGCAGCGCGGTCGACGGACGGTGCGCCGGCCGGGTGAAGCGGGAAGCCGAAAAACACGAGACCGCGCACGCCTTCAAGCGGCGCCTCGGCCTGCGTTTGCGAGGTCATTCGCCCCCCGAAGGATTTGCCGCCGGCGAAGAGCGGCAGCTTTGCGAAATGTTTTCGTGCTTCGGAAACGGCTGCGCGCACAGCCGCGTGCGCGATTTTGGGCGAGTCGACGCGCTTCGAGCCGCGTTCCATGTAGGGAAATTGAAAGCGCAACGTGGCGACGCCGCGCGCCATCAGACCCTCCGCAATCGCCGCCATCGAGGCGTGTGTCATGCCGGCGCCGGCACCGTGTGCGAGGACGAGGCAGGCGCGCGGAGTGTCCGGCACCAGCCAAAGACCGGAGATCTTGCCTTGGCCTTCGACATCGATTCTGACGCTTCGCCTGGACATTCATCGCCCTGCTTCGAGGCTCATAGCGATCATACCAATGCCCCGAAGAAGCCCCGAAAATTGAGCGATTTCCATTACTTACTGTTTTTCGATAAAAGTGTTTACTGATTACCGATAATCATGTATCGTATATCGATAAATCAATGGAGCGAAAGAAATGGAGTCCTTCAGCCGCATCCTGCCCAAGCTGTTTCGTTGGGTCTTTACCGTCATGGTGGTGCTGATGGTCATCGGCGCGGTGGGCATCTTGATCGCGATGATCATCGACCCCGGGCTTCCGGTCGGCACGCATTTCGGTCCGCAGCAGGTGGATATCCTCGGCCAACCCGGCACGATCACGCTTCGCCCCGTCGGTGGCGACTCCAATTTCACGATCTCGGCGCTGCGCAACACGGTCACCATTTCGATCGAGAAGGCGGGCGGGTTCATCCAGGTCTTGGTGCGCAATGGCCTGCCGGTGGCGCTGATGCATGTGATCTTTCTCGGCGCATTATTCGAGCTCCTGCGCCGGCTTTTTCGCAATGTCGAACGCGGCGACAGCTTCACCCGCCAGACCGTGCTCTTGGTGCAGTTCGTCGGTTTGTCGCTGTTGGCATTCTCGGTCGTGTCGGCGTTCGGCGAGAGCTGGCTCTGGCATGCGGCGTATGGCTATGCCGCGAGCCACGCCACACTCACCGTCGAGGGCAAGCAGCTGCACCTGCCGCCCATGTCGGGCATGCCATTCCCCCACAGCCAAGGCGGCAGCCCGATCTTCTTCTCCGGCCTTTTGGTGCTCGCCCTGTCGGAAGTGTTCCGCCAGGGACTGGCGCTCAAGTCCGAACACGATCTGACGGTTTGAAATGGCGATCAAACTCAACCTCGATCGCGTCATGCTCGAGCGGCGAATCTCGCTAACGGAGCTTGCCGAAAAGGTCGGCATCACGCTTGCCAATCTCTCGGTTCTGAAGACCAACAAGGCCCGCGCGATCCGCTTCACGACGCTCGATGCGCTCTGCCGCGAACTCCAGTGCCAGCCCGGCGAACTCCTCGAGTTCGTCGCCGCCCAGGATAGCGGCGATGAAAATCATGGCGACGACGGTTCGAAGGAGGACGACTTATGATGCTTCCACTCAGCGAAACGATATTCGGCCTCGCTGGCACCGTGCTCGACCAGCTCCTGCACCTGGCCGAAGGAGTCGGCGCCATGCTGCTGGCATTCCTCGTCGGTCGCCTGGAATTCGTCGCGCACAATCCCACGAGCGCCATCACCGGTCTCATGGCCAACGTCTTCATCGTCTGGTGGCTGTTTACGACCGCCGAGCGTAGTGCCAGCTCGATTATCGGCGGGTCGAGGCGCTTCGAGTCGACGTCCCGCGCAATTCCGGGGCTCTAGCCGGTCTCGCCGATCGCTCCCTTTTCGGATGCAGCAGCGGACGATGCTCGCTGGGCCGCCAATCGCGCCTCGCCTTGCCTGCGCATTCTTCTGCCAAACCAGAGATTCCACAGAGTGAGCGAGCCGATCGTGGCATAGCCGACAATCGGACTGACGACGAGATAGACGGAGATCGACAAGACGAACACCAGCAGAATCGACAATGCCGCATCGGCGAGGAGGCCAAATCCCCAAACAAGCGTCATGATCGTCATGCCGCGCTTGAAAAAGCTGTTGTCGCGCAGCGACTGCACGCGCTCCAGCTCCGGGCTGTTGGAGCGCGCCAGAAAGGCTCGCACCAATTCGTACATCAAGGGCTTGCCGATCGCGGCCGATCCGAGAAAGACAATCGCAACGACGATCGTGACGAGCCTCTCGCGCAATTGAAGAAGCTTTATGGAGCCGCCGCCAATATAGGCAAAAAGCGAAAGGGCGATTCCGAAGAGCACGAGCAGCGAGAGTGCATCGACCCGGCGATGGCGGATGAACTCGGCGATGCTCCAGAGCGTCGGCGGTGCGGAGGATGCGATGAGTGCGTCGACGTCACCCAACGATCCGCGCGTCAGCCGGTAGATCGCGAAGGGCAATGCGATATTGACGACGACTTCCCGGGCAAACCTGAGCAGCGATTGCAGCTTCATCGTGGCGCCTCTGCGCGGGCCAAGCACTCCAAGCCGCCGTCGGCGAACAAGACTTGTCCCGTCATCTGCGAATTTTCGGGACTGATGCACCAGGCCAACATCGCCGCAGCCTCCTCGGCGCGTCCAGGAAACGCGCCGCGCAGCGGTACCATGCGGCTCGCCTGGGCCCGATTGTTCGGGTCCGAGAGGATATAAGCGGCAGCCGGCGTGTCGTAAAACCCCAGCGCGACGACGTTGAGCAAAATTCCGGCGCCGGCCCATTCGGCCTTCGGCGCGTGAGCGCGACACCAGTGCTGCAGCGCATGTTTCGCGCACCCGTACAGTGCGAGGGGAATGTCGGACTCATCTGCAGACGCCTGGTCTCTCGTCGAAGCAAAGTTGCGCGCTGCGCTCAGCGCCGAAGGCTCGTCCATCTTGAGGCACGCTTCTACAATCGACGAAATGGGCGGCCGCAAGGCGGCGACCGAGGAAACCGTGACCGCACGCGGCGCGGCGCTCTTTGCCAGGAACGGGCGCAATCCTTCCAGTGTTGCGACGGCGCCGAAAAAATTGAGCTGGATGCTGGTCTCGGGCGGCCCGCCTCCGGCGTTTGCGACGATCGCATCGATTGCGCCGCCGGAGAGTTGGCCGACGCGCTCCACCAGCGCGGATCGTCCCGCATCTGTGGCCAGATCCGCGATCACGTCCGCATCGTGCAAGTCGCAGGAAATGACCTGATCGCCGCGCTCCCGCAAATATCGGGCGGTGGCGGCGCCGATACCGGAGGCGGCGCCCGTCACCACGATGGTTCTGCTCATCCTTGCCTCCTGGTAAATGATCATTTACCTCCAGGCAAATCTAGTAAATGGTCATTTACTTGTCAACCCGACTCGCCTAATTTCGCCAAATGGCGGAAACGAGCAGCCATTCGAGAGTCGACCGGCGTCAGCGGAGCGTGGCGGCCGCCGGTCCCGCCTCGCCCGGTTCTACCCGGGAGCGGATTTTGCACTCCGCGCAGATTCTCTTTGCGCAACGCGGCTTCGGCGGCGTTTCGATGCCCGCAATAGCAAAGGCCAGCGGCATCACGGCCGGCGCAATCTACAAGCATTTCCAAGGCAAGGACGATCTTTTCTTCGAGGTCGTCAGTCGAACGGTTCGCTCAGCTCCCATGCCGGCGGTCGAGGCCGCAACGTCCGCTGCCGCACTTCTGCCCGCGATCGTCGCGACGTACTCGACTGCGAGACTGAAGCTGCTTCGCCAACTCGCGCTCGAAATCCATTCCGCCTCGGGCAAGCATCCGAAGGTGCGACGAATGCTGCGACAATCGCTCGATCGCTCGATCGAGCAGATATCCTCGGTCATTGCGATCGCTCAGGACAAGGGCGACATCGATCGCGCCTTGAATGCCGAAATGCTGGCAAGCACCGTCATGGTATTCATCATGGGCCTGATGCACATGGAGACGCTTTTGCCCAACCGCGTTGGCGATCCGGAATGGAACGGTTTTGTTCAGGACCGCGTTCGCGCGTTGCTGGCGCTACACTAGCTCCTGGGCGCCGGAGAATCCTCAGGTTCCGTCTCCACGATCAGGCGCGCGCCGTGATCGTAGGAGAGGTAGCGCCAGAACCACTGGATCGCGACCAAGAGGCGGTGCTCGAAGCCGCTGAGCAGATAGATGTGAATGAACGCCCAGAGGAACCAGGCTGCCGGGCCCTTCAGACGCGACCAACCGAAGTCGAAGATCGCCGAGTGCCGCCCGATGATCGCCGCGTTGCCGCGGTTGTGGAAGACGAAGTCCGGCGCGGCTTTGCCATTCCGAATGTTTTTCGCGAGCGCGCGGCCGAGATAATGGCCCTCCTGCTTGGCGACCTGGGCCAGACCCGGCAGCTGCCTGCCAGAGGCATCCCGCACCAGGGCTATGTCGCCTAGCACGTAGACATTCGAAAGGCCCGGCACAGAGAGGTCGCGGTTCGCCACAACTCGACCACTTCTGTCCAGCGGCACGCCAAGCAGCGCGCCGACCGGCGATGCTTTGACGCCTGCGGCCCAGATCGCGAGGCTGGCGCGAATTGTTTCGCCGCCGACGCTGACGGCGTCATTGGCGATCTTGGCGACGGCGCAATCGACCCGGACCGTCACGCCAAGCGCTGTCAGCCGGCGCGCGGCATAGTCCGCGAGGTTCTGCGGAAATGCGGTGAGGATCCTGGGGCCGGCCTCGAGCAGAAGCACGCTCGCCTCGCTGAACGAGACGCGATGGAAGTCCTTTGTCAGCGTGTAGCGCGCAAGTTCCGCGATCGCTCCCGCCAGTTCGACGCCGGTCGGCCCGCCGCCGATCACGACGAACGTCATGAGCCGCCGTCGTTCGGCGGGATCCTCGCTCATTTCCGCCTCTTCGAACGCAAGCAGGAGTCGCGAGCGGATTGCGCGCGCATCGGCGATGGATTTCAGGCTGGGCGCAAAGCGGGCCCAGTCGTCATGACCGAAATAGGCATGCGTCGCGCCCGTCGCGAGCACGAGGCGGTCATAGGCAATGACCTTGCCATCACGGAGCCTCACCTGTCGCGCAGCCGTATCGATCGCGGTCACTTCGCCCAGCACGACGTCGACACTCGGATAGCGGCGCAGCATCCGACGCACCGGCTCGGCGATGTCGGCCGGCGACAAGGCTGCGGTCGCGACCTGATAGAGGAGTGGCTGGAAGAGATGATAGTTTTCTTTGTCCACGAGCGTGACGGGCACGCCCGCCGCGCCCAGCCCCTTCGCGACCTCGACGCCCGCAAAGCCAGCACCGATGACGACGACCTTTTCGGTCATGGGGCGATCCTCTGGACCCGACCAGTCTTTAGCGCATTTCTCCGTTGACAGCGGCTCATAGTGCGCTCGAAAGTACCGAGGCTGCTTGTAGGACGCATCGGCCAGGGGGCCGGCTGGGCTATGCCCGTCCTGCTTCAAGAAAAGGCAGCAAAACCATGTCCAATATCGAAAACCTGAAGAAGCGGGCGAAGGCATTGGTGCGCCTGCATCGCGAGCGCTCGTATCACCTAGCATGCGTCGCGCGGGAAACTTTGCCCAAGTTCGCGGCCAAGTCCGACCGGGACATCCTCAGCGGCGAATTCAAGCTATCGGATGCGCAAGCGCTGGTGGCGCGTCATGAGGGCTTTGCAAGCTGGAGCGCTCTGGTCGCAAACGGCGGCAGTTCGAGTGATGTGCTCAAGTCCGCGCGAACCCCCGACATTCTTTTCGCGGTGCCGATCCTCTACGTCTCGGACGTGCGCCGGGCGCTGGCTTGCTATGGGGACATACTCGGCTTCGACATCCTTCAGTCGTCGGGCGATCCGCCATTCTATGCCGAAGTGCGCCGCGGCAACGCCAGGCTGGGGCTGCGGCTCGTGCACGGTCACGCCATCGATCCGGCCGTCCGTGCCAGCGAGGCCATGCTCGTGCAGGCGAGCATTCGGGTCGACAGCGCCAAGCCGCTCTACCTCGAATATCTTGCGGCCGGCGCCACATTCAACGAAGCACTGACACGCGACCCGTTTGGACCGTGGTATTTCATCGTCGAGGATCCCGACGGAAATCTCGTTCTCTTCGGCGAGGAGGGACCGAAGGCGCCGAAGGAGTAACCGCAGTTACGCCGCCTGTTCGTCGAGCTTGACCTCGTGGCCCCAGAGCCGCTCGACATGCGCCAGGACGAGCTCCTTTGTCTGATTGTGCAGCGGTACGCCGCGATGCATGTTGTGCGCCAGGCGCAGCGTGCGGTTGCCCTTGAGATCGGCTCCGACGACCTGGATGTTCGGGTCGGCAGTGCTGGCGTCGAACTGGCGCGCAAGTTTGGAACGCACCGCGCGGTAACCGCTCTCATTGTGAATCGCCGACACCTTGTAGACGCTTTCGTCCGCCTTGTCGTAGAGGGCAAAGAGGCGGAAATCGCGCATGACTTTCGGCGATAGAAATTGTTCGATGAAGCTCTCGTCGCGATAATTCGCCCAGGCGGTCTTCAGCGTTTCCATCCAGTCGCCTCTGCCGGCGAATTCGGGAAACCAGTCGCGATCCTCCGGCGTCGGATCTTCGCAGATGCGCCGGATGTCTGCCATCATGCCGTAGCCGAGCGCGTAGGGATTGAAGCCGCTGTAGCGCCGATCGTTGAACTCGGGCTGGAACACCACGCTGGTGTGGCTGTGCATGAATTCCATCCACGAGCCCTCGCTGATCAGCCCGCGATCGAAGAGCGTGTTCATGATCGTGTAATGCACGAACGTGGCGCAGCCCTCGTTCATCACCTTGAGCTGGCGCTGCGGGTAAAAATATTGTGAGAGATTGCGCACGATGCGCAACGTCTCGCGCTGCCAGGCTTTGAGCGTCGGCGAGTTCTTCTCGATGAAATAAAGGAGATTTTCCTCCGGCAATTTCATCTCGCCGCTGAATTCGTCTTCCGGATCGACCACCGGCGGCGCGCTCGGCGGCTCGACGCCCGCCGGCAAGGTGCGCCACAGTTCGTTGTAGGCTTCCTCGTCATATTGCGCGCGCAGACGCCTTTTTTCGAGAACCCGGTCCTTGGAGGGCTTCGGCGGGCGGCGGTAGCGAAAAACGCCCTGTTCCATCAGAGCATGGGCGGAATCAAGCGTCGCTTCGACTTCGTCGCGGCCATGGCGCTCCTCGCACGCGGCAATGTATTTCTTCGCGAACGCCAGATAGTCGAGAATGCTTTCCGCGTTCGTCCATTGCCGGAAGAGATAATTATTCTTGAAGAAATGATTGTGGCCGAACGCAGCATGCGCCATGACCAGCGCCTGCATCGTCATCGTGTTTTCCTCGAGCAGGTAGGAAATGCAGGGGCTCGAATTGATCACGATCTCGTAGGCGAGAGCGGAATATCCCATGCGGTAGAGAACTTCCTCGCGCGCGAAGAGCTTGCCGAACGACCAGTGATTGTACATCAGCGGCATGGCGAGCGAGGAATAGGCGTCGAGCATCTGTTCCGACGAGATGATCTCGATCTGGTTGGGATAGACGTCGAGCTTAAGATCGTTGAGCGCGATGTCCTCGATCGCCTTGTAGGTGCGATCGATGGTGGCGAAATCCCACTCCGGCTCGGTGAAGAGGAGCTTGGTCATTTCGACGCCTCGGCCTTCTTGAACAGTTCGTGGAACACCGGGAAGATGTCCGCAGGCTTGGCGATGCGCTTGGTTGCGAAATTCGGCCACTCTTCGGCGACCGTGCGATAGGCGCGCCACAATTCCGCGCCGGAATCTTCGGATGCGAAGACCTCCATCTCGCGCTCGTCGAGGATTTCGATGTAGGCGTAATACTGGCAGAGCGGCATGATTGACTGATTCAGCAGATCGACGCAGTGCCGCGCATCGCCCGACTGGGTGTAGCCGTCGGACGCCTGTGCCGCATAGATGTTCCAGTCGGCCGTGGCATAACGCTCTTTCTGGATCTCCAGCATCTTGTCGAGCGCGGTCGACACGATGGTGCCGCCCGACTGGCGCGAATAGAAGAATTCCTGCTCGTCCACCTCCTGCGCATCGTGGGTGTGGCGGATGAAGACGACGTCGACCTTCTTGTAGCGGCGCTTCAGAAAAAGATGCAGCATCATGTAGAAGCGCTTGGCCAAATCCTTCTCACGCTCGCCCATCGAGCCGGAGACGTCCATCAGGCAGAACATCACCGCCTGGCTGGTCGGAACCGGCTGCTCGACGAAGGAATTGAAGCGCACGTCGATGGGATCGATGAAGCCGACCCATTTGCGCTTCGCATTGGCGCGGGCAAGCTGATCCTTGAGCGCGGCGATCTTCTCGTCGCTGGCGGGCGTTTCCTGTTCGGCGCGATCGAGTTCGGATTGCAGCCGGTCGAGATCGGCCTGGCTCGGCCGCTTGAGCGCGAGACGGCGGCCAAACGAGTTGCGCATGGTGCGCAGCAAGTTGATCTGGGTCGGCGCCCCCGAGGTGGAAATGCCGGCGCGCCGCCACACCTTGTTCGGTGTTTCCTTGAGCGTGGTGCGCACGAGGTTCGGCAGTTCGAGATCCTCGAAGAAGATGTCGAGGATTTCCTCCTGGGTCATGGTGAACTCGAAATCGTCTTCGCCTTCACCGGAATCCGCCGCCTCCTTGCCGCCTTGTCCGGCGCCGGTCTTCGGCTTTTCGATGGTATCGCCCGGCGTGAAATCCTTGTTGCCGGGGAGCACGAAGTCACGTTCGCCGGAGGTGCGCGGATCGAGGCGGAACCGCGGCTCGTTGGTGCCGCGCGCGGAAATCTTGATCTTGCGTTCCTTGCCGATGTCGGCGACGGCGGCGTCCTTCAGGGACTTCTGTACAGCTTCGCGAATTTGCGTGCGCGCGCGGCGCAAGAAGCGCTGGCGATTGCCCAGGCTCTTGCCCTTGGGATTGAGGCGCCGGTCGATGAAGTGCGTCATGGCACGTTCATCAGGGACGACATCTCAATCACCCCGCCTTGTTGACCCGCATGTACCATTCGACCAACCGGCGCACCTGCCGCGGCGTGTAACCGCGCGCCAGCATGCGTTTGATGAACTCGTTGTGCTTGTTGGCCGTCTCGTTGTCCTTCTTCGACTCGAAGGAGATCACCGGCAAGAGATCCTCGACCTGGGTGAACATCCTCTTTTCGATGACAGAGCGGATTTTCTCATAGGCCGTCCAGGACGGGTTCTTGCCGTCATGCTGGGCGCGATAGCGCAGTGCGAACTTGACCACCTCGTTGCGGAAATCCTTGGGATTGGCGATGCCCGCCGGCTTCTCGATCTTGGAGAGCTCGTTGTCGAGCGCGCTGCGGTCGAGCAGTTGTCCGGTATCGGCGTCCTTATAGTCCTGATCTTCGATCCAGGCATCGGCATAGGCGATGTAGCGGTCGAACAGGTTCTGGCCGTATTCGCCATAGGATTCGAGATACGCCTTCTGGATTTCTTTACCGATGAACTCGGCATAGCGCGGCGCCAGTTCCGACTTGATGAAGTCGAGATACTTCTTCTCGGTATCGTCGGGAAATTGCTCGCGCTTGATCGCGAGTTCGAGCACATACATCAGATGGACGGGATCGGCACCGACCTCGGTGACGTCGTAGTTGAAGGTCTCCGACAGGGTCTTGTACGCGAAACGCGTCGAGATTCCCGTCATGCCTTCGTCGACGCCGGCCATGTCCTTGTATTCCTGCAGCGTCTTGGCCTTTGGGTCGGTGTCCTTGAGCTTCTCGCCGTCATAGACGCGCATCTTCGAGATGATGTTCGAGTTCTCATGCTCCTTGAGCCGCGTGGCGACGCAGAACTTCGCCAGCATCTCGAGCGTCTCTGGCGCCGTCGGCGTGTTGCCGAGGTTGGAGGCGGCGAGCAGCTTCTTGTAGATCTGCGTCTCTTCGGTCACGCGCAGGCAGTAGGGCACGGTCACGACGCTGATGCGGTCGAGGAACGCTTCGTTGTTGCGATTGCCCTTGAACACCGTCCACTCCGCCTCGTTGGAGTGCGCGAGAATGATGCCGTTGTAGGGAATGGGACCAAGCGTTTCGGTACCGATATAGTTGCCTTCCTGCGTCGCGGTAAGCAGCGGATGCAGGACCTTGATCGGCGCCTTGAACATCTCGACGAATTCCAGAAGCCCCTGGTTCGAACGGCAAAGTCCACCGGAGAAGGCATAGGCGTCGGGATCGTTCTGGCCGTAATGCTCGAGTTTGCGGATGTCCACCTTGCCGGTCAGGGCCGAGATGTCCTGGTTGTTCTCGTCGCCCGGCTCGGTCTTGGCGATGGCATACTGACGCAGCTTGGATGGATAGATCTTGGCGACTTCGAACTTGGAAATGTCGCCGCCGAATTCGTCGAGCCGCTTGACGGCCCACGGGCTCATGATGCCGCCGACGCGATGGCGCTCTATGCCGTAGCGCTCCGCCAAGAGATTGGCGAGCTCGGTGGAACGGAAAAGACCGAGCGGCGATTCGAAAACCGGACTGATGGCGTCGCCGGCTTTCAAAACGTAGATGGGATGGACCTCCATGAGATCCTTGAGACGCTCGGCGAGAGAGGACTTGCCGCCGCCGACCGGACCCAGGAGATAAA
>Ga0187821_10000361_pt1 | contig 11413 bp, 10 predicted proteins | sample NC_wetland_sal_i_20_FD_132442 | JGI IMG/M metagenome (GOLD analysis project Ga0187821, IMG submission 132442) | Wetland sediment microbial communities from Neuse River Estuary, North Carolina, USA - SourceSoil_1 | ecosystem: Environmental > Aquatic > Freshwater > Wetlands > Sediment | place...
CAGCAGGTTCAGCAACTTTGCCTCGCTGTCTCCGGCCACGGTCGGAAAATGCCACAGTTTGGCGACCAACGATGGAACATCGTCGTCCGTGTTGCCCCCGGTGAGTCCATTGGGCGGAGGCAACAGCAATGAGTTGCCTCCGCCGTCCAGAAACACTGCTGCCCCAAGGTGAACGGAGACCGCGGCGCGCTTCCGCTGTTTTTCGGGAACTTCTCCAGCAATGCCGAGCTGTCTCGCCTTGCAAAACTTGTGCACCGGACATAGCAGGCACTGCGGGGACCTCGGCGTGCACAAGGTAGCTCCCAGCTCCATCATCGCCTGGTTCCAGTCGCCCGGCGCGTTTCGCGCCAGCATCTGATTCGCGCGCGCCTGCAACTCGCGCCAGCGCCGCGGTTCCCGCAAGTCACCGCGCTGCGCATCAATCCGCGCCAGCACTCGCGCCACATTCCCGTCCAGCACCGCCAGCTCTTCACCGAACGCTATACTCAGAATTGCGGCCGCCGTGTACTCTCCAATTCCGGCCAGCTGCAAAACCGCTTCCTTAGTTCGCGGAAATTCACCGCCATGCTCTGCCACTATCTGACAGGCCGCCTTCTGCAAATTCCGCGCCCGGCTGTAGTAGCCGAGTCCCGACCACAGTCGCAGCACTTCGTCCTGCGAAGCCTCCGCCAGCGCCAGCACGTTCGGAAAGCGTTCCAGAAATTTTTCGTAGTAAGGGATGACTGCGGCTACCCGAGTCTGCTGAAGCATGATTTCGGAAATCCAGATGCGGTAGGGATCGTGGGTGCGCCGCCACGGCAAATCACGCTGAAATTGCGCGAACCACGCCAGCAGCGATTCGCGAAACTCCTTCAATTGTCCGTCTTTCAATGAGCACCTAGCGGCGGCCACTGCGTTCTTCGAGCGACTCGAGGAAGACCACATAGGAAGAGTGCCACAACTCAGCGGAAATCGTGCCTCTGGGCCGACTGGTCACAATCAGCTTGAAAAGTTCCGGCGCAGCTGCCAGTTCTTGCAGCAATTCGCTTTCGACCCCCGGCTTTTCTGGCTGCGCCACCGCCAGGTAGCGCAAAATCGGGAAAATGTTTTCCTCCGCAGGCGCAAGCAGAGTTTCGACGCCCGCGCCGCGGAACTCCAGTTGCGCATTGCGCTCGTAAAAATGCCACGCAATTCCCGCGCACAGATTCACCGCACGTTCAAACCGCTCTTCAGCGACACGGCTCGCGTCTCCCGAATAGGGATCGAGCACCAGCAGGACCCGGCAATCATCTTCCCGCGCGAATTCGCGCACCATCAACGAACCCGTCCGGGCCGAAGCCTTCCAGTGCACATGCCGCGCGCTATCGTTGGGCAGGTATTCACGCAGCCCGTGCAAGTCCTGCCCGCGCCCTTTGCTGTAGCTCTCGATGCTGCCTTCGATGCCGGGAAACATCTCCGTCAGCTCGGAACTGGTATCAACCGAGGGATACACCAACGCTTCGGACTTCAAGGCCACGCGCCGTGTCTTCTGCAAAAATCCAAATGGAAATCGCGTCACGATCCGGAAGGTGTCCTGTACATGTATTCCCCGCCGTGTGAACGTGACGGGCACGCTCTGTTTCACGCGTTCCTGCCGCGGTAGATAAGGGAAATATACCGGCTTTTCCAGCACCGCTGCCGCCGGCATATCCTTGGTTACCACCGGTTCCACCCGCAATCCGAAGGAAGGCAGCATCAGTTTTTCGTTGTGCAGCTCCACGGTGGCCCGCACCGTCTGCCCGGCAAAAATGTGTTCCGGCAGCTCTATGCGCAGCTCCACGCCAGCCAGTGAAATGGAAGAAAGAATCCCCGACATCAGGATTACGGAAATCAGGCAAGCCAGGATGAGAAAGAGCAGGTTGTTGCCGGTATTCAGCGCAGCCAGTGCCACCAGCAGTGTCGCGCCGATATAGATCCACCCCGCGCGGCTGATCTTGTATTCGATCCGGTAGCCGATCCAGCGCAGCGGCGTGCGTTTCGCCAGCGTCGGTACCAGAGTGACCGAAACCCAGCCGGCGATGGCCAGCGCCAGCAGCGCCGAACTCGCCGCCAGACCAATATTCCCCAGCTCCGCCGCCGCGCCTGAATAAATCGCCAGCAGCAGCGCCACTCCCAGCGCCGTAATGGAAAGGAAAAACGCGCGCACGCCCGGCCGATCAGCCTTGGCCCACAGTTGCGCAATCAGGGAAGTCTGCTGGCTCATAAAAGGGGAACGCCAAAACAGCGAAGCCTGGCAGCCGCTTTATGCCGCTGCCTCCAACCAACGCCTACACAGGCACCGGCACGGACTCCACGATCTCCCGCAGCGCCGCCTCGGTGGTCTCCGACTTCCTCTGCAACGAAGCGTGCCGCGCGCTCGCCACCACCCGGTGCGCAAATACCGACACTGCCAGTTGCTTGAAGTCGTCCGGCACGCAATAATCGCGCCCTTCCAGAAACGCCCGCGCTTGCGCCGCCCGTTGCAGCATCAGCGTACCGCGCGGGCTCACCCCCAGCGCCAGCTGGTCCGAAGTCCGCGTGCGGTTCACAATCTCCAGTGCGTAGTCATGCAGGCTCGCGTCTACTTTGACGTGCGTCACCGCTTCCTGCATCGCCAGCACTTCACTGACGTCCGCCACCGGCTCCAGCTTTTCCATCGGATTATCAAACGCCCGCCGCCGCAAAATCTCGCGCTCGGTTTCCGCCGAGGGGTATCCCATCTTGATGCGCATCAGGAAACGGTCCAGTTGTGACTCCGGCAGGGGATACGTTCCGTGATGTTCGATGGGGTTCTGCGTCGCAATCACCAGGAACGGCTGCGGCAGTGGATAGGTCTTGCCATCCACGGTGATCTGCGCCTCGTTCATCGCTTCCAGTAAAGCGGATTGCGTGCGCGGCGTGGTCCGGTTGATTTCATCCGCCAGCACCACGTTCGCAAACAGCGGCCCCGGACGAAACTCGAATTCATGCGAGTTGGGCTGAAAAACGCTCACGCCCAGCACGTCGCTCGGCAGCAGGTCCGAAGTAAACTGCACGCGTTGAAAGCTGCAATGAAAAGATTTCGCCAGCGCCTGCGCCAGCGTGGTTTTGCCCACACCCGGCACGTCTTCGATCAGCAGGTGCCCGCGTGCCAGCAGTGTTATCAGCGACAGCTGGATTGCCTCTTCCTTGCCATAAATCGCGCGCGCAATTGAGCGTTGCAGCTGCGATACCACCTGAGAGGTTGCGGTCGGCATTGGTTGAAAACCCCGGACGTTCCTGCTACAAATGAATGGCGGCGTTGCGTTTCCCGCAAGTCGCTCCACCCGTTCCCGACGGGCGATTAGCTCAGCGGTTAGAGCGCTCGCCTCACACGCGAGAGGTCAAAGGTTCAAATCCTTTATCGCCCACCACTTTTTGCCGCTCTGCTATTCTAGCCAAACCTCGCTATGTCCACCCTTCTTCGTGCACGTGAGTTTCTAGGTCTGAACATCAGTGCGGAGCGGGTCGTCTGCAGTACTTGCGCTTATCGCTCCTCCAAAATCGCCGGGACATCTCGGGCTGCGACGAGCACCGCCACTATTTGCACCCTCTTGTCGGAATTGCGAAGGTGATAGACCACCAGATACGAACCCACAGGCCAAAACAGCACGGCTTTTGACGTCAGGTCCCTTCGCGTATGGCCAGAACGTGGCCATGCCGCAAGGTGCTCAAAGGCCGAAAAGAATTCTTCTATCAGTCGCTCTGCCGCTAGCGCACTGTCAGCCGATACGAACTCCTGGATGTTGACCAAATCTTCGACGGCTTCGGGCGAAAGCTCGTAGTCGTTCATGACGATGCTCGGCCCTGCTATCTTTGTCGCGCTGCACGAATCCTCGCACGCGCGTCGCCCGGATTCACGCCTTTTCCGTCTTTTAGTTGCTCCAACCCACGCTCAATTTTCCGGCTGACTCCGTCAATCCGCCTCTGTTTCGCAGCTTCCTCAACTTCCAAGAGTCGAAGTGCTTCTCGTATTACCTCTGAAGCAGATGCATAGCGGCCGCTGCGCACCCGCTCGTCCACCCAATGCTCGAGTTCGGGAGTAAGAGACACATTCATTTGAAAACAGACCCTCCAACGCGATATCCAAGATTAGCATATCTTGTTATCGGCGGCCCGCCCCGACTTGGATACACTAACCAGATGACTATCGTTCTTCGTGCACTCGAGTTTCTAGGTCTGAGCATCTGGCTCGGCAGCGACATTTTCCTTAGCTTTGTCGTTGCTCCCGGCGCCTTTTCCGTGCTCGCCAGCCGCGACCAGGCCGGCGCCATTGTCGGCTTCTCCCTCACCCGCATGCATTGGCTCGGCATCATCTGCGGCATTCTTGTGCTTCTCTTTCGCCTGGTACGAACCCGCAGCGCCGCCAGCCTGGCCTCACCCGCCGCTCTATGCATTGCGCTCATGATTTTGCTGACCGTGGCGTCGCAGCTGACCGTTAGTCCTAAAATGGCCGCTCTCCGCGTTCAGATGGGCTCGATCCAGGCCACGGCTGCCGACAGCCCGCTCCTCGCCGAATTCTCCCGCCTCCACCGCGTTTCCGTGTCGCTCGAAAGCGGTGTCCTCTTGGCCGGTTTCGCTGCTCTCTACCTTTTCGTCCGCGAAATCGCAGCCCAGTCTTCTCTGTGACCTTAGTGCTCCGCCCTCGGTGAACTCTGTGTTTATCCCTTCTTCTTCTGGACCCTCACCCGCCGAATCTTGATTTTCAGCCTCCGCCGCTTCACCCGCGGCTTCTTGATCTTGTTCGTTGCCGCATAACCAGCCCGCTCAAACGCCCGCCACATGTACCACGACGCCACGGTCCGGTACGGCCGCCACCGCTCCCCAAACTTTTCCAACTCCTTAGGACGGGGCTTGTGCCTTTTCCCGTAAGCCACGGACCAACCCTTCTGCACGCCCAAATCATGGATCGGCAGCACGTCCGGCCTTCCCAGACGGAAAATCAAAAACATTTCCACCGTCCAGCGCCCAATCCCGCGTACCGAATCCAGCCGCTCCACCAATTCCTCGTCCGACAGTTTCAACGCCTCGTCATGCGTCGGCACAATCCCGTCGATCGTCTTTTGCGCCAGATCCTTCATGGACAGAATCTTCGCGCCCGATAGTCCCGCCTTTCGCAATTGGCGCTTGCCGAACTTAAGCATCTCTTGCGGTGTTGGCACTCCGCCGCTCGTGCTCAGCGCCTTGATCCGCCCAAAAATCGTAGCCGCCGCTTTCCCCGAAATGGACTGATAGGCAATCGCCTCCATCAGCGCCTCATAAGGCGACTGCGCATGATCGATCTCCGGCTCAAACGGCTCCAGCTCCTCAATCAGCTTCGCCAGACACGGGTCGCTCGCCGCGAGATGTGCCGTCGCCGCCCCCAAATCAAACCCCAACGCAGTATTCGCCATATCCAAAAATCATAACTCAGCCTCTTGTTTCTTGGAGTGCGGCTCGACGCCGTTTTCGCTTAGACTCTGCGGCCGCAGCCTTAAATTGCAACGCCGGAGGCGCGCTGCGCCCCGCAATTGCTATGGTAAAATTTCGCGTTTACACGAACCGCACTTTTCCCACTAGATTAGGATCGCTAACGGAATGCAAACAGGAATCATCGGTCTCCCGCAGGTCGGCAAGACCACCCTCTTTCGTATTTTGACCAAAGCCCACATCGATCCCGCCAAGGGCGGCCAGGAAACCCGCGTCGGCGTGGCCAAAGTCCCCGAACCGCGCCTTGCCCAACTCGCCACTCTCTACAACCCTAAAAAAATCACCTACGCCACGGTGCAATACGTCGATCTCGGCGGCATGCAAAAAGAGCGCATGCGCGAATCGCTGGCTTCCCTCCGCGAAGTGGACGCTATCGCCCACGTAATTCGCGTGTTTGACGATCCCAGCGTTCCCCATGCCGAAGGCACCATCGATCCCTTGCGCGATGCCACCAATCTCGAACTCGAGCTGATTCTCTCTGACCTCGAACAAATCGAAAAGCGTCTCGAGCGCCTCGAAAAAGACCTCAAGAAAAAAGCCGACAAGAATTTCGAGCTCGAAAGAACGGTCCTGCTAAAGTGCAAGGCCCAGCTCGAAGCCGAAAAGCCCCTGCGCGAACTCGATCTCACTCCGGAAGAGCGCAAACCGATCGGCGGATTTTTATTTCTCTCACAGCGTCCCATGCTTTTCGTTTTGAATCTCGGCGACGATGAAGCTGGCCAACTCGACTCCGCCGTCGAGCGCCACAAACTCTCGGCGCTCCAGGGCCGCCCCAACACCGCCGTTGTCGCGGTCTGCCGCCGGCTGGAAGCCGAGCTGGCGGAAATGGACGACAAGGAGGCGGCAGAGTTACTGGCCTCTTACGGGCTAAAAGAGCCGGGGCTGAACCGATTGATCCGGGCGACGTACGATTTGATGGGACTCACGTCCTTCTTCACCGCAGGCGAACCCGAAGTCCGCGCCTGGACCATCCACAAGGGCACCAACGCCGTCAAAGCCGCCGGCGCCATCCACAGCGACATCGAAAAGGGATTCATCCGGGCCGAAGTTGTTCGTTGGGACGACCTCCTCGCCGCCGGCAGCCTCGGCGCCGCCCGCGAAAAAGCCCAAGTCCGCCTCGAGGGCAAGGACTACATCGTGCAGGAAGGCGATGTCATCCTCTTCCGCCACAGCGGCTAGTCCCGTTGTTGCAGCCAGCGGTTACCCCTCACGTTTAGGTACGCCCAGAACCAGCTTCCTATTCTCGGCAACCTTCATTTGGCGTAGTCTAAAGGCGCCTGCAATGAGCCCTGCGCTAAGATCCCCAATGCAAGCGGTCGTGGCCGCCTCGCCCGACCAGAACGTGCGCCATTCCGTGCAAAAAGTCGCTCTCAACCCCGTAGTCGTCATCCCCACCTACAACGAGCGGCAAAATATCTCGGCATTAGTCAAAGCCATTCACCACTCGGTTCCCGACCTCAACATCCTCGTCGTGGATGACAATTCCCCCGACGGCACCGCCGACGAAGTTCTCGGACTCAAGCGCGCCCTCGGCGGCAAAATTTCCCTTTTCTCTCGTCCCCAAAAAGACGGCCTGGCCCGCGCCTACGCCGCTGGCTTCAAGCAAGCCCTCCGCTGCGGCCACGACGTCATCATTCAGATGGATGCCGACCTCTCTCATGACCCCACCTATCTTCCCGAATTCCTCCGCCTGATTGATTCCTACGATCTGGTTCTCGGCTCCCGCTATGTGCGTGGCGTCAACGTCGTCAATTGGGATTTCAAGCGCCTCATCCTCAGCAAAATGGCTTCCGTTTACGTGCGCTGGGTCACCGGCCTTCCCTTCAGCGATCTTACCGGAGGCTTCAAGTGCTGGCGGCGCAACGCGCTCGAAAAAATTGACCTGGATCGCATCTTCAGCAACGGCTATCTCTTCCAGATTGAAATGACTTGGAAGGCCTTTCATAGAGGCTGCCGCATCGGCGAAACCTCGATCATTTTCCACGAACGCGAAATTGGCCGCTCCAAAATCGATGCCAAAATCATCCTCGAAGCCATCTGGGGCGTAATGTCCCTCCCCTTCCGCTCCAAAAAATAAATCCCACTTTCGACCCTTCCGCCGCCGGACCCACCGCACGCCTTCGCAACACCATTCATCACATTCATTGCATCGCTAGGCGTCGTAAACCAGAATCACCTTGCATGCCCCAACCCTTCTCACATCGCCCGCATGACTGGCTCCGCACCGCGCTCATCGCCGTCGCTCTCCTCTACGCCATCTTCGCCGGACTGCGCCAGGTCAGCGAAACCGACCTCGGCTGGCAAATGGCCACCGGCCGCTACATCGTCCAGCACCACCACATTCCCTCCACCACGCTCTTCACCTACACCGTTCCGACCTCTCCCTGGATCTATCCGCCCTTTTCCGGCGTGTTCTTCTATCTTCTCTATTCCGTCGGCGGCTACGCTGCTATCTCCTGGTTCAGCGCGCTGGCCTGCGCCGCTGCAATAGCATTGTCCGTGTGGCGCGGAGGACGCCTCACCGCTGCTCTAGCCATCCTTGCAGTTCCCGCCATCGCCTTTCGCACCGTTCCCCGCGCTGACCTTTTCACCACCGTGCTCTTCGCCGCCGTCTTTTCTCTCTTGTGGCGCTACTACCATGGCGGCACGATTCGCCTTTGGCTCCTTCCTCTGCTGATGCTCTTTTGGGTCAACCTCCACCAGGGTTTCGTCGCGGGGCTCGCTCTGATGGGCGCCTATGTCTTCTTCGAACTTACTGATCTGCTTTTCGCCGGGCGTCGCGCAGTCGCGCTACGACGTCTCCGCAAAGCTATTCCCTGGTTCGTTGCCGCCGCCGCGGCTACCCTCGTCAATCCCTGGGGGCTCGGCATCTATCGCGCCTTATCGCGCCAGGACAATGTCACCCAGCAACTCTCCGACTTCGTCGGCGAATGGTCCTCCGTCCACTTCAATGCGCTTGCGTTCCACCAGTTTCTCAATCCGCGCGATCCCGCTAGCGCCGATTGGTGGCTCATGGCGCTGGCTTTGCTGACCATCCTGGTCTCCCTCCACCTAAAGAAATTCGGCCCGGCCGTTCTTATGGCCGCCATTCTCTACGAATCCATCAAGCACATTCGCTTTCAGGCGCTTCTGGCCATTCTTGTCGTCATCATCGGCGGCTCTCTTCTTCCCAATCTATTTGCCATTGCGACCCATCTGGCGAGCCTATTGCAAAAAAGCAGAGGTCGGAGCTCCAGCTCCGGCACAAAGCCCTCGGACTCAACACGGGCTTTAACCCTTGAAGAACTGATTTATACCTCGCCGTCCCGCGCCGATACACGGGCATGGACTCTGGTGGTCGCCGCTTTCTTCTTACTCGCCGCGGTCCGCTCGTACGATCTCGTCTCCAACAAGCATTACCTCGACGCGGGTGACACCACCCTCTTTGGCGCCGGCGAATCCTGGTGGTTCCCTGAAAAAGCCATGGCCTTCCTCGATCGCGAACATCTTCCCGTCAACATTTTTCATGACTACAACGTCGGCGGTTATCTTACCTGGCGCGTCGGCGAAACCTACCCCGACTTCGCCGACGGCCGCTTCGTTCCCTTTGCCGGCGATATCTTCTTCCAGCAAAAAACACTGCTCTCCGCTCCTCCCGACGCGCCGGTTTGGCATGAAGCCGCGCAGCGCTGGAACATCAATACCCTGATTTTTTCTCTCTCCCGCTACGCTGGTCTCGGTGCGTATCCGCTCGCCGCCTATTGCCACAGCGCTGACTGGAAACCCGTCTATGCCGACGACGTCAGCATCATCTTTCTTCGTAACCGCCCTGAGTATTCCGCCCAACTCGGTCGGCTGACCATCGATTGCGATCAGATCCACCTTCCACTGCCTCCCGCCGCGGTTGGCGACTCCTGGCGCGCGCGCGCCGAACGCTTCAACTTCCTGATGAATTCCGCTTCTGCTTATTACATTCTGTCACGCGACGCCGAAGCTTTCTCTTCCCTCGACGAAGCCACCTCGCTCTTTCCCGGCAATTCCAGCCTCCACCTGGTCAAAGCCCAGCTTTTGCAAGCCAATCATCGCTTTCCCGAAGCTGAACAGGAATATCGCCAGTCGATTCACCTGCGACCTGGCGACGACGCCTGGTTCGCCCTCGCCACTCTCTACGCCACACAAAAGCGTTACTCCGAAGCTGAACAGTGCCTCAAGCAATCCATCTCTTATTCCCAAATCCCCTATGAACGCCTGCGCAGCCTCGGGCTTCTCTACGTAGCCATGAATCAGCCGCAACACGCCCTGCAAGCCCTTGATCTGGCCGAATCCGCCAGCCCCTTCCGCAACAATTCTTCCGACCTGGCCCGTAGCTTCCGCCAGCGCCTCGAAGAAGCCCGCGCCAAAGCCTCCGCCCTCAACAACCATGCCAAATAGCTGCAAACATCCCGGCATCGCCGCCCCTAACCAATTCTCCCCGCTGCCTCTCTTCTCTGACGGAAAACGGATTACCGAGCACGGAAAACGTGCCATACCCTCCCGCTCCAGTTACAATCTCCCTTCTAAACCCCCGACTTACGACTGAGAACTTGGAACTTACGACTGGAAAAATGCCCAGCGCTGAAATCCTCCGAATCGCACTCGCCGCAATCCTCGGCCTCATCGCTGCTGCCGGCAATCTGCTCGGCGGATACTTCGTCGTCCGCAGGGAATGGCCCCGCCAATATCTGCAGTATTTTCTCGCTCTCGGCTCCGGCTACATGCTGGCCGTGGTCTTCGTCGAAATCCTTCCCGAATCGGTTCGCCTCGCTGGCACCGACGCCTTTTTTTACGTGCTCATCGGCTTCTTCCTGATTCATCTGTTTGAACACACCATCGCCCCGCACTTTCACTTTGGAGAGGAAACCCATCACGAAGAGTTCGCGCACAGCCACGCACGTAAAACTGTACTGCTTGGGCTCGGCATCCACGCCTTTTTCGACGGCGTCGCTATCGCCGCCGGCTTCCTGATTTCCACGTGGCTCGGCGCCATCATCTTTTTCGCCGTGTTTCTCCACAAACTCCCCGAAGGCTTCACGGTGGCTTCCATGGTCATGGCCAGTGGCCAGAGCCGCGGCAACGCCGTCCGCGCCGCCGCTACCCTCGGCGGCTCAACTCTGCTGGGAGTGGCCTTGACCAGCATCCTCCAAGGCCAGCTCCGGTACGCTCTGCCGCTGGCGGGCGGCGTCACTCTGTACGTCGCCGGAACCGACCTGCTTCCCGAAGTGAACCGGCAGCCCAACTGGCGCATGGCCCTTCTGGTCTTCTCTGGCGTCGCTATCTTGCTGATTTTACAGTGGTTACTAGGAGGTTGAGCTTCCATAACCCTGCCCGGAGTTTGCCGAACCGAATTTCTGCCTCGCGGGTTAAAGTAAAGCAGGGAGCCATCTGTAAACTGAACAAATACGGCACTTTAGCTGTCTCGAGTTTCTTAAATCTCAGCTAAACGCCGTCTGCAACTTTATGACTCCATTTGTGTTAGATACGGTGTGGTCGCAATGACCAGGTCAGACGTCCAACTGATGCTGGACGTGAAGGCGGGCGACGAACGGTCGTTCGAACTTCTTCTGCATCGCTATCGGACGCCGCTGGTCAATTTCCTGTACCGGATGGTTCGCAGCCGGGAACAGGCGGAAGACCTGGCCCAGGAAGTCTTCATCCGCGTGTATCGCGCTCGCGACGAATATGTTCCCAGCGCGAAGTTCACCACCTGGCTCTTTCGGATTGCCACCAATCTGGCGCTTAATTCTCTGCGCGACCACCGGCACGAGAAGCTGGATATTTCCATGGATGCTCCGGTCGTGGCGGACGCGGAAGACGGCGACGAGAGACCTTTTGAAGTGGCCGACAAGCATCCGACCATCGAACAGGAACTGGTCGAGGAGGCGCGGAAGAAAATGATCCGGCACGCCATCGA
>Ga0187821_10000362_pt1 | contig 11407 bp, 12 predicted proteins | sample NC_wetland_sal_i_20_FD_132442 | JGI IMG/M metagenome (GOLD analysis project Ga0187821, IMG submission 132442) | Wetland sediment microbial communities from Neuse River Estuary, North Carolina, USA - SourceSoil_1 | ecosystem: Environmental > Aquatic > Freshwater > Wetlands > Sediment | place...
CTTTTTCACAAACAGCGTGAGCTGATCCGGATTCGCCAGCGGGATCACCTGCACGTCGCCGCCCTTGTCCGTAGTCTTCAATCCGTTCGCCCTTAACCAAGACCGCAACGCGACATCCTGCGTATTCCCCAGTTGCGGCGAGGCGACCTTCTTCCCGTGGAAGTCCGCCGCCCCATTGATTCCAGAATCATTGCGCACCACCAGGGCTGCGCCCCCGCTGGTCGCCCCGGCGATCACGCGCAGAGCCTCGCCGTTCGAGCGCGCATATCCGGTAATCGTCGGATTCGGCCCGATGTAGGTCATGTCGATCGCGCCCGCAAAAAGCGCCTCGATCGCCGAGGGTCCCGCGTTGAAACTCTTCCATTCAATCCTCACGCCCGGCCCCATCGTCTTTTCGAACGCCCCGTTGGCCTTCCCCACCATCGCCTGCGCATGCGTGATATTTGGAAACGCCCCCACCCGGATGGTGGTCTGCGCCGTGCATACGAAGGACAGAATCAGAACCGCCCCCAACACTGCCAGGCCCTTGACCGTACCGAACATAGTTAGCCCTTGCTCCCGGTCGAAGGCATTGCAATCACACCAGGCTCTTCCTGTTTCTTCTTGCGGGACTTTCGCTCGGGCTTCCCCGCCCCGCCCCGCGGATCTTTCAGGATGTCCGCCAGAGTGGTGTGCTCCAGAATCTTGGCCGCCGCGTCCCGCACATCCAGAAATATCTGATAGAGCGCGCGATGCGCCTGGTCGCGATCAATGAGGGTTCGGAGTTGCTCGGCATCGGCAAATGGCGCCAAGGGGCCGTCGATCAATCGAATAATCTCCGCCAGCCGAATCTCTGAAGGCGGACGCCGCAGCGCGTACCCGCCCTTCGCCCCGCGCACGCTCTCCACCATCCGCGCGTTCTTCAGTTCCAGGAGGATTAACTCCAGAAACTTTTCCGGAAGATTCTCTTCGTAGGCGATATCGCGAATCCGGATCGCTCCCTGGTTATGCCGGCGGGCCAGCATCATCATGGCTTGCAGCGCATACAGCCCTTTTTGCGAGATCTTCATGGGCCTCATCTTCTCACGGAATGTCTATTTTACCGATAGACATTATGTCAATGCAGTACATTGCAAGCCGTGGGCCAAAGCCCCACTCAACGAGCCATTTATAAGCTATTTATATGCAATAGCTTGACTCGGCTACGGAAGACGCGGGGCCACCAGGAAGTGCACGGTTTTGCATCCCTTGACCTGTCTGTTCCAGCCGGTGGCTGTGGGGCCGGGCGCCCCGATCTCACCAGATAGGAATGCTTTGACTCGACAATCCTCTACAACCGCTTCCCCCGCGATTGAGTCCTACGAGATGATATTTACGTTCGCGTACACTGGACGCTCGCAGCGCACGTTCCTCTGAATCTCGGGGCCAAATTAAATGAAAAGCACCACGCTCATCGGCGCAGTCCTGCTTCTTCTCGGGTTGCTCGCGTTCGTCGTCCCTGTTCCCCAGCGCGAAGACCACAGCGTCAAAATCGGAGACACCAAGATTGGCGTTCAAACCCAGGACAGCAGAAAGCTGCCGCCAGCCGTCGGCATCGTTCTGGTTGCGGGAGGCGTCCTCGCTCTGGTTTTGGGATCAAGGAAAAGCTAAGACAGGAAAATCTGGGTTGAGAGCGACGTTGATTGGCGAAAGTAAATTCCTGGACGTCGTCAGTGCCCAACTCCATTCGCGGACAATCGCAAAACCTGCACCGTGATGTTGTCCGGCCCGCCGCGCTCCCGCGCCATGCGGACCAGTTCCGAGCAGGCGCCCGACGTATCCAGTTCGCCAACGACCTTCAAAATCTCTTCTTCGTGCACCAGTCCCCACAGTCCATCCGTGCACAGCACCAGCACGTCCCCATTTTCGAGAACCACCGGGCTCGCCGGCGACTCGGCATTCACTTCCCCACCGGCCCCCAGCGCGGCAGTCAGGATATGCCGCTGCGGATGCCGCTCCGCTTCCTCGGAATTCAACACGCCGGACTCCACCAGTCTCCCGACATAAGAATGGTCCCGTGTCAGCCGAGAAATCGCGCCCCCGTGGATCAGATACAACCGACTGTCTCCCACATGCGCAAAATAAAGACGGTAATCACTGAGTGCCAGTGCAGTGCATGTTGTGCCCATCCCCTGCAGTTCAGGATGCGCATCCGCATACTTTCGGATCCGAGCGTGCGCTTCCTGAAACCCCTTCAGCAGCGAATTGCGGGGATCCCCGGCGGGATCGTGATCATACACATCCTTGATCGCCTCTATCGCCAGACGGCTGGCTTCCTGTCCACCCTCGTACCCGCCCATGCCGTCCGCGACCAGCGCGAGCCTTCCCTTCTGCTGGAACACTTCCTCGCTCTGCGGCTCCCAGTACGAAAGTGCGTCTTCGTTATTTTCGCGTTGACAGCCTACGTCGCTCAGGCTGGCGACTTCGATTCCAGGTCGAATCTGCATACGCCTCACGGAGGATTTTGTACCTGGACACCACCAGGCCGGGGAACTGAACCACTCCCTCCGCGTGCGCAACTGTGCCACGGCCGAGAAGGACACCGGCCGGCGACGCCGGCAGGTCGGAAGATTATATAGCGAAGGAGTACATTCGGCGCTAGCCCGATGGCTGGTCGTAATAGCTTGCCCTGACCCGGGACAACTTCGGAAGGGGAGCTTTGAAAAAAGAACTCCGTGAGATAGAGCAGCGGGCGTCCTCACCCGCCCTCGCCATGCAGCCGTGCGTGGGGGACAAAAAGACCTGACCCTCGAAACGTCAGCCAGCCCTGGCCGTTGCTAGACTTCCCGCGCCTGGTGATCAGTCAAATGCGTGCGCGCGTAGTCCTCGACCTGGTGTTCGTACACCTGCTCCACGTGCAACGCGCAACTGGGCTCCCCATCGACGAATTGGGAGGCGGGCCGACCGCACAACGTGCACACCTGCGCCTTTCCCGTCGGCTTTTCCTCGATCGCAACCGTTTTTTCCGCGAAAGCTTTTAGCTTTTCCATCATCTTCCTCAGCATCGTTGAATTAACACTTGAACTCTTCTCTTCCAAGGCGCACACCTACCGAGCCATCTCCCGATGCATTCGGCGGCGCCAGCCAGTCGACTGGCAACCCAGTCATGTCTCAGGCGTACGCCAGTTCTTCGATCGGCTCCAGCCGCGCACTCATCGCGATCGGCACCTTCAACGCCCGCGAAATCGGGCACCGGCCCTTGGCCAGCTTCACTGCCTTCTGGAACTTCGCCGAATCTTTCTCCGGCAGCGGAGTGCTCACATGAAGCTCGATCCCGACAACGTCCCAATGCCCGCATTTTTCCTGCAGAGTTAGCACCGCCTCGGTTTTCACATGCTCATACTTGAGATGAGCTTTCGCCAACTCCTGCGCGACCATCAATGACACGCACGATGCCACCGCCGCCGCCAGCATCTCCGACGGGCTGGTGCACGGCTCATTCCCCGTCGCCGAGCCAAATGAGTACAGGGCGTTCGACATCACCCCGCTGGTCGTGGTCACGGCGCCCTCGCCAATGGCCGGACTTCCTCTCCAGGTTGCAACTGCGCTGCGAATCATAGTGTCTCCCTTGCAAAGCGATCTGCCTTGGTTATAGCTCGCAGAGCCTGCGCAGGCTGTGACCCCGATTACAGGCGAGTAGGATTGCGGAACGCAGACCAGCGCTATGGGTCACGAGCGCAATGTGCGAGGCGAGAATTCAGGCAGGATTTCTGATGAAGAATTCAACTTCCCGCTGAAATCTTCATCAGCGGCCGTAGAGTTTTTCCACAGGCTGCCTTGAATCAACGGTTTTCGAACCTCCGACTTACTGAATGGTTCATTGTCCATTCCCCTTGCACTTAGCAACAATCAAGCATTGGTTTGCCAACCTCTGTGACTGTTGAACCTCGCGTTTCTTGCGCAGGATGAGGGGATGAAGGCTTTTTTCTCCCTGCTGCTTCTCGTGGTCGGCACGCAATGCTTGGCCAATGTCGGCATCACCACGAACTCGCTTCCGAATGGCACCGTCGGCACCGCGTATTCAGCCGTCGTGCAGGCCAGCGGCGGATGCCCTCCCTATAAATGGGCTCTGGCTTCCGGATCTTTACCGGCCGGTATCACCCTGAAGGCCGCCACCAACACGACGTCGCTGAGCCTGATCGGCACGCCGACCACCGCAGCCACCTACTCTTTTGCGGTGAAGGTGACCGGATGTGGTGGGCGGACATCACAGGTGGCCTACAAGATCGCGGTCCAGGCTACGGCCAACCATGTTGTGGATTTGAATTGGAAGGCTTCGACCTCCAGCAACATCGCTGGTTACAACGTCTACCGCAGCCCAGACGCAGCCAACTGGAAGAAGATCAACGCCAGCTTGATCGCGTCCACTCTGTATGCTGACTCCACAGTCGCAAACGGCAGCACGTATTACTACGCGGCGACAGCGGTCGATATATCCGGGAAGGAAAGCGTCAAGACACTGGGGGTGAAAGCCGTGATTCCGTAGGTGACGGAAGCCTGCAATCTGTGACTGGCATCACAATTTTTCTGCACAACGGTGGATAACTTTCGTGGAAAACCCGCTTAACAACCCCGCGAATCGCTTCTAGCGAGCACCTGCTGTTGCCGCAAACCTTGCTATTCAGTCCATGGGGAGGCCAACATAGTTTTCGGCGAGCGATTGCGAAGCCGCCCGCGAACTGGTCACATAATCCAACTCCGCCATCTGCCGCTTCTCGTCAAACGGGTTCCCCTCGTGCCGATGCAGCATCGAGGTCATCCACCACGAGAAGCGCTGCACCCGCCACACCCGCCGCAAACACGTTGCTGAGTACTGCTCGAGCAGATCTTTCGACCCCTTCTTGTAGAAGGCCTCGAACGCGCGCGCCAGGATCCGCACATCCGCCACCGCCAGGTTCAGCCCCTTCGCCCCGGTGGGCGGAACGATATGAGCCGCATCCCCCGCAAGAAACAGCCGTCCATACTGCATCGGCTCGACCACAAAGCTCCGCATTCCAGTCACGCCTTTCTGCAGAATCGGCCCTTCCTTGAGCCTCCAATCACGGCTCGCCCCCAGGCGGATCTGCAGCTCTTGCCAGATGCGCTCATCGGGCCACAGGTCCAGATCCTCTTCCGGCGAACACTGCAGGTACATCCGCGTGATCTCCGGCGAGCGCATGCTGTGCAACGCAAATCCTCGATCGTTGTACGCGTAGATCAGTTCCTCCGACGACGGCGCCGCCTCCGCCAGAATCCCCAGCCAACCGAAGGGATACACGCGCTCGAAAACAGTGAGCCCACCCGCAGGAACGCTCGGCCGGCACACGCCATGAAACCCATCGCAGCCACCAATGAAATCGCAACGAACCTCGTGAACTTCGCCTCCCATGCTGTACCGAATGAGCGGGCTTTTCGTATCGAGATCCGCAACGCTTACGTCATCCACTTCAAACAGCACCTGCCCACCCGCCTTCAGCCGTGCGTCAGTCAGGTCCTTGATGACCTCGTTCTGTCCATACACCGTGATTCCGCGCCCCGTGAGATCTTTGAAGTCGATCCGGTGTCCCTGACCGCCGAAGCGCAGCTCAATGCCGTAATGCACCAGCCCCTCGCGGTGCAGCCGATCCGCGACGCCCATCGCGGTAAGCAACTCCACTGTTCCCCACTCCAGCACACCCGCCCGGACACGTTCCTCACAGTATTGGCGGCTGCGATTCTCGAGCACAATCGACTCGATCCCGTGCAGATGAAGAAGATGCGACAGCACCAGTCCAGCCGGTCCTGCGCCGACAATTCCAACCTGGGTCCGAGTCTGGCTCACAACATGATTTCCTGCAGAAGAGGTCATCAGAGTTTCTGTGGAGCCCCGAAGCGCGCGATCACGTCCGCCGGTACAGCCTGCCCTTCGATCGCATCCGGGTTCGCCGCCGACCGCACCGCCCACACCCGCGTCTCGGAACATTCCACGGCAAGTGTCGATCCTTTGTAGAGTTTGTGCTGCACGTCGAAGCTGCTGCGTCGCCACTCCACAATCGAAGACTCCACCACCACATCATCCCCGAACCGCGAGGGCGCCAGAAAGCGCGCCCGCGTATCCACCATCGGAATCCCGACGATCCCGTAAGCTTTCAGCATCTGATACTTGGGGAGCCCGGCCGCCTCAAATAAAGCCGCCGTACAGTTATCGAAATACGCGAAGTAGCGCGGGTAATACACGATCCCGGCTGGATCGCAGTCACCCCACTCCACATGAATGGTTTTCCGATTGGTCAGCATCCATCTCGATTATCGCTGATTACTTCCCGGCGTCAATTTCCGCAAACACCGCTTCCGCCGCATGGAACGCCGAGTTCCCCGCGGGCACCCCGCAGTACACCGCCGACTGCAGCAACACTTCTTTAATCTCGTCCCGCGTCACGCCATTGTTAAACGCTGCCCGAATATGCATCCGTAGTTCATCCCCGCGATTCAACGCCACCATGGTGGCAATCACGATCAGGCTGCGCGTATGCCGTGGCAGCCCCGGCCGCGTCCAGATCTCCCCCCACGCATAGCGCGTGATCAGGTCCTGGAATTCGCGATTGAAGTCGTTCGTGTTCTTCAAGGCGCGAGTCACGTGATCGTCGCCCAGCACCGTCCTGCGCACCGACATCCCCTGCTGATACCGTTCCCGATCCTCCATGCGTCTCCTCGCTCAGGCCTGAAGAAATTTTGCCACCGCCATCGTGAATGCGGCGGCCGCTTCGATATTCGACATGTGCGCTACCGGCAGCTCGACCAGCTGCGCTCCCGGAATCGTCTTCGCCATCTTCTGTCCATCATCGGGCGCAGTCACTGGATCGCGCACCCCATGAACAATGAGCATCGGAACTCGGATCTCCGCGATCCACCCCGTACCATCCATGTCGCGAATCGCCCCGCAGCACGCGGCATATCCCTCCGCCGGCGTATCCAGCAGCATCTGCCGGGTGGACTGCACGACCGCGGGCGACCCGGCCCGGAACTCCGGCGTGAACCAGCGTTCGATCACGCCCTCCGCCACCGCCTTCATCCCGCCTGCCTGCACTGTCTGAATGCGCGTGTTCCATGCGGCCACGCTGCCGAGCTTCGGGGCCGTATTACATACCACCACTTTGCGCATGCGCTGCGGCGCCCGGCGAGCCAACTCCATCCCGATCATCCCCGACATCGAAAGCCCGCAGAAATCCGCCTTCTCGATTCCGAGCCCATCGAGCAGCGCGACCACATCGCCCGCCAGTTGCGGAATCGTATAAGGGCCGGGTGTCACCGACGATTTGCCGTGCCCGCGCATGTCATAGCGCAAAATACGGTTCGTCCGCGCCAGCTCGGTCATTTGCGGATCCCACATCCCCAGATTCGTGCCCAGCGAATTTGAAAACACCAGCGCGGGCCCGTGCTCCGGCCCGGCCAGTTCGAAGTACAGCTTTGCGTCTTTATGTTCAAAGTAAGGCATTCGGTTAGTGCTTCTCTCCGGCGGCTTTGCTTGAAGTCAGCACCCGATCGATGAATTGCGAAGACATTCCCAAATATTTCAGGGGATCAAAGAGCTGGGCCAGATCTGTTGCTCCGAGGGTGATCTCCGGATCTGCAGCGAGCACATCCCGCAAATGCTTTTTCTCTGAGGCAGCTTTGCGCGCAGCCTTTTCGACCAACTCATGCGCCGCACGCTTCCCGATCTTCGGACTGAGCGCCATCGCGACCGCCTCCGCATAGATAAGGCCATGAGTGATTTCCAAATTCTGCCGCATGCGCTGCGCGTCGACCTCAAGGCCAGCGACCATCTCCGCCGTGCGATGCAGCGCGCCTCCACTGACCCGAACCAGCTCCGGCAGAGTCTCCCATTCCGCGTGCCAGCCTCCCAGTCCCCGTTCCTGCTCTTGCGGCATGGAGCTCAAAATCACGCTCACGAATCCGGGCACACGCTGAGACGCGGCAAGAATCGCCGCACATGCCACCGGGTTCCGCTTTTGCGGCATGGTCGAAGAGCCGCCCCGCCCTTCTGCCGCTGCCTCCGATACCTCGCCAATCTCTGTTTGCATGTGCAAGGAAACATCGCGGGCGATTTTCCCGAGCGTTCCCGTCATCAGCGCCAGCGTCGTCGCCACTTCGGCAATCCGGTCGCGATGCGTATGCCATGGAACATCGGGAACCGCCAGCTTCAATTCCTCGCCCAGAGCCGCGGCCACCCCGAGCCCGCGATCATGCAGGCTGGCCAGCGTGCCCGCCGCTCCACCAAACTGCAGCACCAGCACGCGCTCTTGCAGTTCGTGAATTCGCACCCGATGCCGCGTGATCGCATCCAGCCAGCCCGCGGCTTTCAACCCGAAAACCCCAGGAACCGCCTGCTGCAACCAGGTCCGCGCCGCGACTGGCGTGTCGCGGTATTTTTGAGCGAGCATCGCAAGCGCGCCGCTGACCCGCTCCAGTTCAGCCTCAATCAGCCGCAGCGCCTCGCGCAACTGCAGGACCAATCCAGTATCGATCGCGTCCTGGCTGGTCGCTCCCCAGTGCACATAGCGGGCGGCTTCTGGATTCTCCTTGCGCACATGTTCGGTCAACTGTTTCACCATCGGGATTGCCAGGTTCCCAGCCTCAACCCCCGCCTGTGAGAGCGCCTCAAAATCAAAACGCTCCGCCCGGCACTCTCCCGAAATGACAGTTGCGGCCGCGGCCGGAATCACCCCCAAGCGTCCTTCCGCTCGCGCCAGAGCCGCCTCGAAATCCAGCATGCGCTGCAGCCGGACGCGATCCGAAAAGATCGTGTCCACCGGCCCCCACCCGAACATTGCATCAAGTAAGCTCATCATTGGTAGCGCCGGCGTCTCGCCGGCTGTCGCGAGAGCCTGCCCTGAGCGAAGTCGAAAGGGGCATCTTGCCCTCGCTTCCCTGAGAAGGCGGGAAGAGCACGACTTCACATGCAGCTAAAAGAAACAGATCAGCAACAACGGGGAAGGGCACGACTTCAGTCGTGCCACAAAAGCCCAAAGACATGCCGGGGCTTCAGCCCCTGAGGTTTACCTTCCCCAACTCCGTTACCGCCCGATATGCCTGATCAATCGCGCAATCCGTATATGCGGAAGCCCCCGCATCTGAATTCGCAATCGCAATATTTCCGAACGGCTTCCTTCCAACCACCCAAGGCTTCTGTTCTTCCGTCCAGTCCGGATCAAACAGCGAGCTCTGGTTATACGCGTACCCATGCGCCCAACGGTTCACCGTGATCCCATCAATGTCGCTCGCCGGATCGAATCCCTGCGGCCCTAGCATGCGTCCCAGCTGATCCCGAATATTGCGCTCGAACGTCGCAAACGAAGTCCGCATCAACTCCGCCCGCCCCGCGCGATGCTGCTCCCGCGTGGGGAGTCCCGGCTTGCAAGGCGTGCGCAGCATAAACAGCACCATCGGCTCTTCCGGTTTGCTCGGAAACTGGTATTCGCCCAGGCTGACTGGAAAATCCAGCGCCGCATAGGTGTGATAGCTGCCCGGGGCTTCGATCTGGCGAATTCCATACTTCTGAAATGCCGTCCAGTTCCGGATCGCGACATGCGTATAAACCAGCGGCGCCTTCACCAATAGAGCCTGCGCTTCTTTCTGCTTGTCGGGCAGCTCCGGGCACAAATACGGAATCATCCCGTTGTAGCAAGCCAGCACGCATTGCTTCGCCTGCACGCTGACCAGCTTCTTGCCGCGCACATAAGCGACTTCCACATCTCCCGTGCCCGGCTTCGCCCCGCTGTGCGCCACGTGTACCACGGTGCTATTGAGCCGGATGCGCACCGCCGAACTTTCCTGATCCAACCGGCTGTAATCCGCTCGCGCGGTCACCACATCTTCCATGGTGTGTCCAGGAATTGATCCCGGAATCAACTCCCGCACCAGCAATCGTGCAATCGACGCATTCCCGTCGGGGAAATGAAAAATGTAAGGCTCTTCCCTTTCGGGCGGCTCGCCCACATCCAACCCGACAAACCCCGCGTATGCATATCCTCCGTAGTCGTCGCCGGCACGATAGCAATCCAGCGCCGAGACCGCGTCGATTCCCACCGCGAAAAGATCGTTCGTGTAGCTCTGGAAGAACTTCAGCGCATCCGGATGAACCTTGACCACATTCGTTAGAAAATCCGCATAGCTGATCTTCGCCAGCTTCTCCCGCTTTTGCTGGGGCGAGAGATCCGGCATGTAATCCACTTTGTCCATGTACGCCCGCGCGATATCCCGTCGCACCTGGTCCGACAATGGAGACTTCGCCAGAAACTCCGGCCAGGGCGTCGATCCCAGCCCCGGAACCAAGCGATCTTCGCCAAAGGTTTCCTTGTCGAAAAAACACGCCGTGCCCAGCTTGCTGTAGAGCTTCTGATCGTAGGCTTTGTAGAACCGGTCAGTATCAATCCCCAGATCCGTCAGCACGCCCCGCGCTACCTTGCTATATCGTCCCGGGCTCTCGATCGACTGCGTCCCGCCATATCCCAGTAACAACCGCCCGCCGGATCGAAACTCGTTGCGCTTGGCGTGCCCCCCGAAATCATCGTGATTGTCGAGAACCAATATCCGCGCTTTCGGCCCTGCGCTCTTCCTGTAGAAATGAGCCGCGGCCAGCCCGCTGATCCCGCCGCCCACGACCACCAGGTCGTAGCTCTCCCCCGTCTTGGCAGGCGCTCCCTCGTCGTTCCACGTTTCGCCATCCCGCAGCCGATGCGCGTAGGTGTAAGTTCCCTCGTGGTTCCCGCGCATCCCGGTCAGTGCCGGCGGATAGTACCCGGGCGCCTTCTCCGGAGCGAACTCATCTGAGGATGTGAGCGCAGCCAGCAACGGATCGGCCGCCACCAATCCACCCAGGCCAACAGCCACACCATTCAGGAAATCCCGCCGCGTGATGGCGCGGTCCATCCCCAGTTCACGGTCTTGCTTGCTAAAGGTCACAGGAAGGCTCGAGACTACTGTTCTGGAAAAGCGGAATTATATCTTGTGGGACAAAATCGCTTCAGGGATGAAGCTCAGTGGAGGGTGCAAGCTCAGCCGGAGCCGCCAGGGTCGAAGAGACCGGATCTTCAACCGAGGGCAATTCCGCCAGGGTCTGGCCCCGGCGCGCCGCTGACGTCGCAAGTTGATTCGCCTCCGCATTCCGCGCTCGCGGCACATGCGTGATCGAAAACTCCAGCGCTCGCGTCAGCTTCTGGCAAGTCCAATGCAACGAGTAGAGTCGTGGGCTGCGACACCGGTACTTCCCGGTCATCTGCCGCACCACAACTTCGGAATCGGAATAAACGTGGATGGCCCTGGCTTTGAGCGCTACCGCATATTGCAGGGCTTCCAGAAGGGCGAGATATTCGGCGACGTTGTTGTCCTGGCGACCAACCCACTTCGCGATCCGGACCTTTCGGCCCGTCGC
>Ga0187821_10000363_pt1 | contig 11396 bp, 8 predicted proteins | sample NC_wetland_sal_i_20_FD_132442 | JGI IMG/M metagenome (GOLD analysis project Ga0187821, IMG submission 132442) | Wetland sediment microbial communities from Neuse River Estuary, North Carolina, USA - SourceSoil_1 | ecosystem: Environmental > Aquatic > Freshwater > Wetlands > Sediment | place...
CCTATCCGCATGGTTCGAACCTGGGAACGCCAATCTCCCGATTGGAGTCACGAAAATCGCCAATCGGGAGATTGGCGTTCCCGGGAGAAACCATTCGCCTCAGTGCCGAAAATGCCGCACGCCGCAGAACACCATGGCGATGCCCAGCCGGTCCGCCGCCGCAATAACATCCGCATCGCGGACCGAGCCGCCCGGCTGAATCACGGCGGTGGCGCCGGCCTTTCCCGCTTCTTCCACACCATCAGGGAAAGGGAAAAATGCGTCCGAAGCCACGACGCTTCCCGCCAACGGCAATTGCGCTTTCATGACGGCGATTTTCACCGAGTCGACGCGGCTCATCTGGCCCGCGCCGATGCCCACCGTCTGTCCCGCGCGCGCGAAGACGATGGCGTTGGATTTCACGTGCTTGCACACTTTCCAGCCAAAAAGCATGGCCTCGATTTCCTCGCGCGTGGGCGCGCGGCGCGTGACGACTTTCAAATCGGTCTCGGCAAGTTCGTGGCGATCCTGCTCTTGCACGAGGATGCCGCCGGAAACGCGTTTTAACTCGAGATCGAATTCTCGAGCAACGCTGTCCCACGCGGGAAGATGCAGCAGGCGCAAATTTTTCTTGGCCGCAAACTTTTCGAGCGCTGCGGGTTCGTATCCCGGCGCGACGATGCATTCGACGAAAAGTTTGGCCACTTCTTCGGCGGTCGCGGCGTCGAGCGGGCGATTGAACGCCATCACGCCGCCATACGCGGAAATCGGATCGCAGGCCAGCGCTTTCACGTAGGCTTCCGCCAGCGTCTCCTGTTCCGCCGTGCCGCATGGATTGTTGTGTTTTACGATGACGGCCGCGGGCCGCCGGAATTCCATGGCGAGGTCGAGGGCCGCTTCGAGGTCTACTAGATTATTGTAAGAAAGTTCTTTGCCCTGAAGCTGGCGCGCCGCGGCGAGACCTTTGGCGGCGAATCCCGCGGGGACATACAGCGCCGCGCGCTGGTGCGGATTTTCCCCGTAGCGCAACTCCTGCCGACGCGCATAGGCGAAGTGCAGCCGCTCGGGCAGCAGCGGGCGCTGGGCCAGCTCGATCGAACCGCTCGTCGCCGTGAGGCGCTCGAGTTCCGTCGCGATCTTGCCGTCGTACCGCGCGGTGAGCGCGAAAGCTTTACGCGCAAGCTCAAGCCGAGTCGCAAGGCTCACATCTCCGCGAGCCGTGATTTCGGCCGCAACGGCGGCGTAGTCGGCGGGATCGGTGACCACGGCAACGCTCTCGAAATTTTTTGCGGCCGAGCGAACCATGGTCGGCCCACCAATGTCGATATTCTCGATTAAATCTTCGGGAGTCAGATCCGCCTTCGCGGCCGTCGCCTCAAAGGGATAGAGATTCACGACGACAAGATCAATGGGCGCAATCTTGTGTTCCGCAGTCTGCGCGCGGTCGCCCGCCTCCCCGCGTCGGAATAAAATGCCGCCGTGCACTTTCGGGTGCAGTGTTTTCACTCGCCCGCCAAGCATCTCCGGCCATCCGGTCAGGTCGGAAACGTCGCGCACAGTGATTCCCGCTTCGCGCAGCAACTTCGCCGTCCCACCGGTGGAAATAATCTCGATCCCGCGCGCGGCCAGTTGCCGCACAAATTCCGTCAGCCCGCTCTTGTCATAAACACTCACCAGCGCGCGTTCCACAGGCACAGAATCCTCCAAAGGATGAAACGAAAACGACTATTGTATGCGCGAGCGCGGGAATCGAAAAGCGGGAACTGGTTCCGCTAATTGATTTTCTTTAGAAATTCGAGTTGGCAAGAAAAGATGAATGACTCTGTGGCTCCGGAGAACAGCGGCCGAATAGAATTCAGGAGCCAACGTCCCGCTGATGAATAGTCGTCCATTCCCTCCATAACCGCGGCGATCACGTTAGTCTGGGTAGTCAGATAACTCACGAGTTGTTCCAGAGAGAACTGTATTTCGTGCATAAAGTGCTCTGTGCGGGTCGCGCCAAATCCATTTGCGGACGCATCTTTGCAAGTAGGAAACGGGTTGTTGCGTGGGGGCGTTGGATAACGCACCAGGTAGTGCTCACGGTTCCATTTTGCGTAGTCGTCATTCCGGTTCATGCGCCCCGTGAAACGGTCGTTGTAGATGACCAGCCAACCTCCCGGGCGCAAGACGCGTTTCGCTTCGTGCATAAACTGCCGCTGGTCGAACCAGTGAAATGCCCCTGCCACTGTTATCAGCCCAAGACTCCTATCAGCAAAGGGAATCCGCTCGGCCTGCCCTTCGATATGGCGAATCTGTGGATGTACTGCGGCACGAGAGAGCATTTCCGCTGAACTGTCCATGCCAACAATTTCGTCCGCCACCTCTTGAAGGGCCAGAGTGGACTGGCCTGTCCCGCATCCTACGTCAAGCGCACGATCAATCCGGCCACTTTGACAGCAAACTTCACGAATTTTCTTGATGGCAAGCGGATGAAAAAACGGGCGGCCAGCAGCGTACCGCGCGGCTGCGGCCGGAGAAGCGAAGTAGTTCCTATTCTGCATTTGCTGTGTACGGACGTACTATGCGCAAATTCCAGTTCAATAAATATCGATATTACACCTGATGCCTAAATCTTGAACCAAGCCGTCCGCACTTGCTTTATTCCAATTCCAACAAACTCCCGGTACACTCGTCGTCCACCGTCCGGAGGGACCTTGTCGTTTGTCGACATTCTTCTTGGAAAGCCGCTGGCGACTTCCGATGAGCGCGCCGAGCAGATCGGGCCTGTTGCGGGAATACCGATCTTTGGCCTGGATGCGCTGAGTTCGGCGGCGTATGGGCCCGAGGCGGCTCTGACGCTGCTCATTCCGCTGGGCGCGGCGGGAGTCGCTTACATTGTACCGGTGAGCGCCAGCATTATTGTGTTGCTGGCGATCGTTTATTTTTCCTATCGGCAGACCATCGCGGCCTATCCAGGCGGAGGCGGCTCTTACACCGTGGCGTCGGAAAATCTGGGCAGGTTTCCCGGTGTCCTGGCCGCGGCGGCGCTGATGCTTGACTACGTACTGACCGCGGCCGTGGGAATTTCCGCCGGCGTGGGCGCGCTGGTTTCCGCCATGCCGCAACTTCAGCCGCACACACTTTCAATTTGCCTGGGCATCCTGGTAATCGTCACGATCGTGAATCTGCGCGGCGTTCGTGAGGCGGGCGTGTTTTTCATGATCCCCACGTACGCGTTTCTCGGCTCGCTTTTGGTCGCCATTCTCATCGGCTTCACGAAAACCGTATTTGCGGCGGGGCATCCGGTTCCCGTTGTCGCGCCGGCGGCGAGTGTTGCGGGGCCCGCGACTGTCGCGGTGAGCTTGTGGCTGCTCTTGCAGGTGTTCTCAAACGGGTGCACGGCCATGACGGGCGTGGAGGCCGTCAGCAACGGCGTGCGCGCGTTCCGCGAGCCGACGGTGCCAAACGCGCAGCGCACGCTGACCGTGATCATCGGCCTGCTGGCAATTCTTCTCGCGGGCATCGCGTACCTGGTTCGCGCGTACGGCATTCAAGCGACTGATCCCGGGCTGCCCGGTTATCAAAGCGTGATTTCGTTGCTGGTCGCAGCCATCGCGGGCCGGGGAGTATTTTATTACTTCACGATCGGTTCCGTGCTGTTGATTCTCTCGCTTTCCGCCAACACCGCGTTTGCCGATTTTCCGCGCCTCTGCAAGGCGGTCGCGCACGACGGATTCCTGCCGCACTCGTTCGGCTATCGCGGGCGGCGGCTCGTCTACTCGCAAGGAATTTACGTGCTGGCCGTCCTCGCGGGGATTCTGCTGATCATATTTCGCGGAATAACCGACCGGCTGATTCCTCTGTACGCGATTGGGGCGTTTCTGGCGTTCACACTTTCGCAGGCCGGAATGGTGGGCCATTGGCGCAGGAACCCGGGCCGCGGCGCGGGGCGCAGCATGCTCGTCAACGGCCTGGGGGCCGCAGCCACGGGCGTGACGCTTGTGGTGGTGCTTGTGGCGAAATTTACTTCGGGGGCGTGGATCAGCGTGTTGCTGATTGGCGGAATGATGTCCGCCATGATGTGGGTGCACCGGCATTACGATGAGGTCACCGAGGAAGTTCGCTGTCCCAGCCCGCTGCAAATCGAACACCTCGGGCCGCCCATCGTGATCGTGCCGATTCAGTCGTGGTCGCTCATTTCGCAGCGGGCGATGGAGTTTGCGCTGACGCTTTCGCCGGAAATTCACGCCCTGCATGTGGGCACGGAAGAAGAAACCAATGCGCTGCAGGACAATTGGAAACGGTTGGTCGCCGAGCCCGTGGCACAGGCCGGCGGGACGCCGCCGACACTGGTCAATCTTACGTCGCCGTTCCGGCTGATCATCAAACCCATCCTGGATTACGTGCTGGACATGGAGCTGAACAATCCGGGCCGGCAAATCGCGGTGATCGTGCCGGAGCTGGTCGAGCGGCACTGGTATCACTACCCGCTGCACAACCAGCGCGCGGAATTGCTGAAGGCTCTGCTCCTGGTCAAGGGCAGCCGCAACATCGTGCTGATCAACGTGCCGTGGTACATCAAGGCCTGAAGCGCCTCTGCGAGAATTCGGTTTTGTTTCATGTAGCGCCTGCCTTCAGGCAGGCATCTGCTTGATTCCAAAACCACCCAAGCCGAACAAGTTGCGGAAAAAGTCAGCGAGAGACCGGTTTTCGTAGCACGGCCACTCCTGGCTGTGCGGCTTCTGCAGCGCTAAACAAAGGCACTCAGCCAGGACTGGCTGTGCTACCCGGCTTCTTCGTTGGGATTGACGAACGAGGTACGCAAATCTTCAGGACTTCACGCGCGCCTTGAGCCGCGCGTGCTTGCCTTCGACGGAGACGACGTACTCGACTTCGTGCGCGTCCTGTTGTTTCTTGAGCTGGTCGGTTTTTTGCCGGACAAATTTCTGGAAGGCGTCCATGGTCAGAGGCTCGGTATCTTCTCCCGCCTGCGCTTTCGCGTCGCGAAACGCCGCAAAGAGCTGCTCGACTTTTTTTTGCTCGTGGTCCGGATCCTTCCACGAGACGGCAAACGGGAATCGCGCCGCATTTGACTTTTCCGCTTCGGCGCGCTTGCGGGCCCGTTCCGCCTCAATCTCACGGGCGGCGGCGCCGAAGTGGCGCTGCACCGTGCCCTCTTCTTTTTGTTTCAGCCGTTTGCGGAAGATTTCCCGAAACTTCGAGTACATTTGCGTCAGATTGCCGTAGCGGAAACGCTGGCCGTAGTTCATCTGCGCGCCCCGGTCGCTATAGCGCTTGAGCGTTGTATCGATGCGCCACTCAATTTCCGAGGGCGGACGGGCCTTTCCGCCGCCGAAGTATTGTTCGTACTCGATCTTCAGCTGGCGGATGTCCCTTTCAAGCTGGGCGAGATCTTCATCGATTGTTCTAGCCATGGAGTGTGGGCCGCACCATCATCATGCTAAGTGGTATAAGACAACAGCGTCAACGCGCAGACCGCGCCATGGTGCGGAACAGGTAATGTTCTTTCGAGATTCGAGGAAGATCAACCCAGCGATGCCGCTCTTCTGCTCGCGCCACACGCAATCCTTTGTAATCCCTATAGTTAGCGATGTTAGTTTTGCAAGGAACGCGCTTGGGCAGCCGAATGAACAAAGATTAGGTTAAGCGGGCTCACACCGCAGACCGAAAATCAAAAGGGGCTCGTTTCCGAGCCCCTTCCAGCTAAACCCCATTTCACCCCGTCCCGGTACCAGCCGGGACGCATTAACCACCCCGGGAAAGATCAAAACCACTTGACCGCAGTAAGTGCAACCCAAATGCCACAACTCAAATTACTCCTTAATACCAATTAAATAGCAGAAAAAGAAGGAGATAGAACTGCATGCTCGGGATCTTTGAATCCCCACCGCTTAATTTTATACAGTTTTTCACATATTTAGGCATCGGCAACTACTGTCTTTGGGAGAATTCAGGCTCCAATGGCGGTGCGGATGGCGGAGGCGAGTGTTTCGGCCCAGAGGGTAACGTCCTCGGCGTGCTCGGCTTCGACCATCACGCGCGCCTTGGGTTCTGTGCCCGAGTAACGCACGACGACTCGTCCGGCAGCGCCCAGGGTTTTCGTCGCCTTATCAATGGCGGCGGAAACGATGGGCAGGGATTCGAGCGGAGGCTTGGACTTTACCTGCACATTCACGATCGTCTGGGGAAACACTTTCAGGCCGTGCACCAGTTCGTCGAGCGGCCCGCGCATCGCGACAAGGCAGGCGATCTTCAGCGCCGTGAGAAGGCCGTCGCCGGTGGTTGCGTCGTCTAGAAAAATGATGTGGCCGGATTGCTCGCCGCCGAGATTCGCGCCGCTGCGCAGCATTTCTTCCAGAACGTAGCGGTCGCCCACAGGGACCCGCGCGAGGCTCAAGCCCTCGGCGTCCAGGACGCGCTCAAGGCCCAGATTCGCCATCGTCGTGCCAATGACGCGGCCGCCGCGCAACTGCCCCATGGACTTTAAATATCGCGCCGCGGCCAGCAAAACTCCGTCGCCGTCCACGTGGCGTCCGCTGGCGCTCACGAACATGGCGCGGTCGGCATCGCCGTCAAACGCCACACCGAGCGACGCGCGGGTTTCGAGAACTTTTTCGCGCAGCTTTTCCGGATGCAGCGAGCCGCAGCCGTCGTTGATGTTGCGCCCGTTCGGTTGATTGTGAATGGCGATCACTTCGGCGCCAAGGGAGCGGAACAGCGTCGGTCCAAGGAGACTGGCGGCGCCATTGGCGCAATCGAGGACCAATTTCAATCCCTTGAGATTCGCTCCGGGGATGGCGCGCCCGCGCAGATACTCCAAATACTCTTCATCGAGCGAGAGATCGGCCGGGACTGGAACGCCGTGTGGCGCCGTCTCGCGGCCTTTGTGCCGGTGAATTTCGGTCTCGAGGTGCTCCTCGACGTCATCCGGAAATTTCATCCCCGTTCCGGCGAACAGCTTGACGCCATTGTCATGAAACGGATTATGCGAGGCGGAAATCACCATTCCCGCCGAATATTTGTTTCGCCGAACGAGGCAAGCAACGCCGGGAGTCGTGATGACGCCCGCGGAAAGGAACGCCACGCCGTCATCGGCGAGGCCGGCGGCAAGCTGCGCCGCGATGTGGGGCCCGGATTCGCGAGTATCCATGCCGATCAGCACACGCGGCTTTGCTTCAGTTTCTAGCAGATATTTTCCCAGCGCCCGCGCGACCCCGTAAAGCGTGGCGTCGTCCAGCGGATAAGTGCCGGGAATGCCGCGAATGCCGTCCGTGCCGAACAGTTCTTTGCTCATTGGGGATCAGGGTGCGGGCCCCGCTTAGAGCCCGCCAGAGTCGTGCTGGCCTGGGCAATCCATTCGCCCTCGGTTTTTCGAGTTTAGCACGCCGCTGGTCATCCGGCGGGAGGAGCGGGGCCGTGGCGTGGCACAAGAGTAACGTGAATTTCGGTCGGCTCCACTTGCACGACGGTCGCGCCATACGGGGCGCCCACCATTTCGGGCGTCATTGGCAGGGTCATGGTTCCTTGCTTCCCGTCCTTCATATCCAAGCGCAGATTCAAATCCGCGGGAATCATGCGGCGCAGCAAAGCCGAGCGGCCGCGCACGCGAATATGGACCGAGGTGGGAATGTCCCCGGACATTTCCAATTGGGGCGGCATGGTGGTGAATTCGAGCGGCACCAGAAAGCCGACCTCGGCGTAGGGCTCGGCGGTGTACGTCGCCCAAATGAGAAACGAAATTGCGAGGGCCAGAAGCTTCAAGCCCGCGTTGGCGAAAACGTACTTGCGCAGGAAATCCAACGGCTATCTCCGCACCGGAGTTCGCGCCTGCGAAACCGCGGCCGGCAGGACCATGGTGGCCCGGCGGCGCGAAACCATTTCGCGCAGGCGATCGCTCAAATCTTCCGGGGAAAGATTGGTCTCGATCGCACCGGCGGAAGCGACCGAGATCGAGCCCGTTTCCTCGGAAGTCAGGACCACCAGGCAGTCGCTGTCTTCGGTGATTCCAATCGCCGCGCGATGCCGCGTGCCCAGTTGTTTCGAGATCATCGGATTCAGCGAGAGCGGAAGGAAACAGCCGGCCGCCGCGACGCGCGATCCCTCAATGATGACGGCGCCATCATGCAAGGGAGAGCCCGGCCGGAAAATCGACACCAGCAAGTCGTAGGAAAGCTGGGCATCGATCGGTATGCCGCTTTCAATGTACGTGCGCAGGCCGGCTTGCCGCTCCACAACGATGAGCGCGCCGATGCGGTTCTGTGAAAAATATTCGGCGGCCATGACGACGTCATCGTATGAGCCCTTCGGATTGCGCGACGCAAAATTCATCAGGGATAAGTTCCGGCCAACGCGCGAAAGGGCCCTGCGGATTTCCGGTTGAAACAGAATGATGAGTGCGATGGCCACGTACGGCAGCATCGTCGTGAGCAGCCATTCGACCATTTCCAGGCGCGCCCATTGCGCGCCGCGATAAAAAACGAAAAGCAGCGCGAGGGCCACCAGCATTTGCACCGCGCGCGTTCCGCGCAGCAGTTTCAACAAATAGTAAATCAGCGCCGCGACGATCAGAATGTCCAGCGCAGCCCGGAAATCCAAGCGCGAAAGCGGGGTCACGGGGAGAGCGGCAGCGAGCATGGTAGTGCCATCTACGGTATCCCAGCCTTGCTGTCTGGGGCAAGCCGCAGTTTGCCGTGGTTTGTCCGGATTCGGGGGTGTGCTATGTTGAAATAGGCGGAAATATGCAGCTCGAAGACGTCAAACTCACATCGCGATCGAACCCGTCTCAACGCATCATTGCTGCGGCCATCGTCTTCGCCTTCTTGTATTTTGCCTCGGATGTCGTGGTCACCTTGCTGCTCGCCGTATTGATCGCCTATTTTCTCGATCCGGTCGTGGGCCTCCTGGAGCGAATTCATATTCCGCGCGCCCTGGGCGCGCTGGTCGTGTTGCTGGCTGTCACCGCGATTTTTGCCGGGTTGGGATATCTCGTCGTGCTTCGAGCAAATCAATTTATCGACGACTGGCCGCGTTACAGCGAAGTCCTGCGCCACGTGACCACGGCGTTCGACCGCCAAATGACCACGCTGGAAAAAGGTGTCGAGGCAATCGCGCCCGCGGCGGAAAAGGGACGGACGCCGTTGCGCACGGTTGAGCCTCCTCCGGTGCGCGAGTGGCTGCTTCGAGGAGCGGGATCGCTGTACTCCATTCTGGTGGTGGCGACGTTCGTTCCTTTCCTGGTTTTCTTCATGCTCGCCGCAAAACCCCGCATTTGGAAAGCCACGATTGATTTATTCCCGGACGAACATCAGGAGCGCGTCCGGGGCGCGCTCGACGAAGTCAGTTTGATGCTCCGAAGTTTTGTCGCGGGCAACGCCCTGGTGGCCATCATCCTGATGCTTTTGAGCTGGGGGTTTTTTCTCGTCATTCACTTGAATTATCCTTTTCTGCTGGGCAGCGTCTCTGGGCTGCTGAATCTGGTGCCGTATCTCGGCGCGCTGCTGGCATGTGTTCCGCCATTCCTGATCGGCCTGGCGCAGTGGAACACCATCGGCCCATACTTCGGGGTTGCGGCCATGCTGACGTTTCTTCATATTGTCGGCCTGAATGTCCTGATGCCCGCGATCGTGGGGCGGCGCGTTCACTTGAGTGCTCTTGCGGTCACCGCGGCGCTATTATTCTGGGGATGGCTCTGGGGCGCGATCGGCTTGATCCTGGCGATCCCCATCACGGCGACCGTCAAGGTCATTTGCGATCATTCCGAAGGGTGGGAACCGGTGGGCCGCTGGCTTGGCGCATAGCCTGGGGTGAATCGAGGCTGAACCTGCAAGCTCCGCGGAGGTTTGAGAGCGCGGGGGAAATCGGAACGCAATATGCAATCTAACCAGCGCGCTGCTCTGATTGTTTTGATCGTGCTCCTCGCGCTCACGGGCGCCGGTGTTTTCGTGACCACCGAATGGGGCGCTCGTGCGATTTCGTCCGCTGCACCCGCATCGAAACTCCCTCAATCGACCGTGAGCCTGCAACAATTTCGCGATGCGCAGGCGCTCTCCCAGCTTGCCGCAACCCCGGAAGAGCAAGACCTGGCGCGGGACGTGCTCCGGAAGGCCGACCATGAAGTCGATTTTGCTTTCGCCGCGGCGCTCTCCGCGGCATCTTCCCAACCCGTTCCCTCCACTCCTGAAATCAAGGCCATCCTCGAGCGAATAACAAAAGGCGAACAAGAGGCTGCCGAGTTGCGTGTGAATGTCTCGCACCTTACGCAACTCCTGGCACATGCCAAGGAAAATGAGAAAGAAGATCTCACGCAGGAGCTCGACCTTGCAAAGGCTCGCCAGGAATTAAGCGAGGATGAACTCGCCGACGCGCACCAGGATCTGGAACGGGCTGGTGGCGATCCCCAGAGCCGAATCCAGCGCATGGTCGATGAATATAACGCCTCGGAACAAAGCAGCGGCGGTCAATTGGATCTTAACATCGTCGGAAGGCAGGCGAACTCGACTCTGCCGGCAAACGCTTCATTTCTATCGCGCGCCAGGGCCTGGTATGCCCTGCAGTCGGAGGTGGGGCGCCTCAGTCAGGAGGAGCGCGATGCGGCTGCGTCGGTCGCCTCATTTTCCAGCCGGCACGACAAACTCGAAGCCCAGCTTGAACAAGCGCAATCTCAGCAATCAAAACAATTGGAAAACGGGATTCCGGCAACTGCCGCAGGCGGCAGTTCAGCGAACTCTCCCTCCTCCAGGCAAGCCGGCTCCACGATTTCTTCCTACAAGTCGCTGACCGCGTTGCAGAAAAGATTGTCCGGCCTGGACAGCCGCATCCGCAATCAGCAGGACCTCGCGGGAGACTATGGGCAGTGGAGCGCGCTGGTTGCTTCCCGCCGCCGCGATCTACTCCATGGACTGCTCATTTCCATCGCCTTGATACTGGCCATCGGCGTAGCCGCGCTTCTTACAACTTACTTTTTGGAACGAATGTTCGCTCGCGTGGAACCCGATCAGCAAAAACTGCTGACCTTGCGGTCGGTCGCGCACATCGTCACGCGCGCGGCGGGCGCCATTCTGATTTTGCTGATCATTTTCGGCATGCCCAGCCAGATGGCCACGGTTCTGGCCCTCGCCGGCGCCGGGCTTACGGTGGCGATGAAGGATTTTATCGTCGGCTTTTTCGGATGGTTCGTGCTCATGGGGAAAAACGGAATTCGTCACGGCGATTGGGTGGAAATCAACGGAGTGAGCGGCGAAGTCGTCGAAATCGGATTGTTCCATACCGTGGTGCTCGAAACCGGCAACTGGAACGATGCCGGACATCCCACGGGGCGCCGCGTGACGTTCGTCAACAGCTACGCCATCGAAGGACACTACTTCAATTTTTCCACTTCCGGACAGTGGCTCTGGGACGAATTGCTTCTGGCCCTC
>Ga0187821_10000364_pt1 | contig 11391 bp, 10 predicted proteins | sample NC_wetland_sal_i_20_FD_132442 | JGI IMG/M metagenome (GOLD analysis project Ga0187821, IMG submission 132442) | Wetland sediment microbial communities from Neuse River Estuary, North Carolina, USA - SourceSoil_1 | ecosystem: Environmental > Aquatic > Freshwater > Wetlands > Sediment | place...
CAGCGCCTCGAAATTGTAGTAATCGGTTTCGATCTCGGGCCCTTCTGACACCGAGTAGCCGAGATTTCGGAAAACGGCAACCACCTCGTTCATGGTGCGGATGACGGGATGCTGGGCGCCCAGCGGACGCCGGATTCCGGGGAGAGTGATGTCGACGCGCTCGGCGGCGAGACGGCTGGCGGCGGCGCTGCCCTTCAGACGATTCTGGGTGGAATCAACAACGGATTCGATTTTGTTCTTTAGCTCGTTGACGAGCTGGCCGGCCTCGCGTTTCGTCTCTTTCGGGGCGGCCTTGAGCCAGAGATCGTTGATCTGGGTGGCTATGCCGTCTTTGCGCGCGAGCCAGCGGTCGCGGAAGAGCCTGTAATCGTTCTCCCCCGTGATGGCGGAGGATTCGGATTCCAGGGCGGAGAGCAGGTCGCGGGCGGCCGTATCGAGGGCCGAGGCGGAATAGTCCGTGAGTGCCGGAACTGTGTACATGAGCTGAGCTTTCATGTGTTTCAAGGAAAACAGGTTTTCCGCTTCGCTCAGAATGACAAATATTAGAGAAATGCGTAAGTGATAGGAACGGGACGAGCGTTCACCCGTCCCATCCTTAATTGAGCTCAAGGCAAAAAGCCTGAAGCGGGTCCTACGCGCTCAAAGCGGTCTTGGCCTGCTCGGCGAGGCTTTTAAACGCGGCCTCGTCTTTGACGGCCAGGTCGGCGAGGATTTTGCGATCGAGTTCGACGCCGGCTTTCTTCAGGCCGTTAATGAATCTCGAGTAGCTGAGGCCGTTGGCCTTGGCGGCGGCGCCGATGCGCACGATCCACAGGGAGCGGTACTGGCGCTTGCGCTGCTTCCGGCCCGAGTAGGCGAACTTCAGTCCGCGCTCGACGGCTTCTTTCGCAGAGCGGTAAAGTTTCGATTTTGTGAGGAAATAACCGCTGGCACGGTCGAGGATCTTTTTCCGCTTGGCGCGGCGCTTGGTTCCACGTTTTACGCGAGGCATTGCCTTCTCCTTTTTCGTTTCATATTGCTGGCGGCTGGAGGTAAGGATCGTCGTTGACGATGACCTCTTCACACGCCGGGACGCGATTCCTGCGCCCTACCCTCCCTCAAGATCTAAAGTCCTCAAAAGAGGGTCGCGGTTCGGGTATTGCTGAAGCCATGCTCTTCCCGAACAGTGTACGACAATGAGGGCGGGACGCCCTCAGCGCTATGATCATTGATACGGGATCATGCGCAGGACTTTGGGGGTGTCCGCGTCGCTGACGAGCACGCTTTTCGCGAGCTTGTCTTTGCGCTTCTGTCCCTTGGAAGTCAGGATGTGGCGAAGGTGGGAGTGACGGCGCATCACCTTGCCCGTGGCGGTTTTCTTGAAGCGTTTGGAAGCGCCTTTGTGGGTTTTGAGTTTGGGCATAGAAATCAGTTCTCGTTCTTGAAATCAGTTGGGAGCTGTTAGTTCTACCTCTTAGCCTAACCCCTTTCCCAGAGCGCAAAAATCCATTCGACCCCGCGCAACGCCTGACAAATAGCATCGCGCTCAATCGATGTGTTTTGGCTAAGAGCTAACGGCTGAAGGCTAATAGCTGTTTTTCTACGCCTGCTTGACCTGCGCTTGTTGCGGCGGGGCAGCGGGCTTCGGTTTGTCCTTCTTGCCGCCTTCTTCCTTCTTGGGGGCAAGGATCGCGTGCAGTGTGTTGCCTTCCTGACGCGGGCGAAATTCCACGATGCTCTTGTCCTCGACGTCCTTGATGAGGCGTTCGAGGATCTGGCGGCCCAGGTTCGTGCGCGTCATCTCGCGACCGCGGAAGAAGATGGTCGCCTTCACCTTGTCTCCCTCATCGAGGAAGCGCAGCACATGGTTCTTTTTGGTTTCGTAATCGTGGTCGTCCACATTGATGCGGAACTTTACTTCCTTGACCACGATCTGCTTCTGATGTTTCTTGGCCTCGCGTTCCTTCTTTTCCTGCTGATACAGGAATTTGCCGTAATCCATGATGCGGCAAACGGGCGGATTCGCGGTAGGCGAGATCTCAACCAGGTCCAGATTCTTTTCCCGGGCCATCTTGAGCGCTTCGAAGGGAGGCAAAATTCCGATCTGATTGCCTTCGTCGTCGATCACCCGGATTTCGCGGGCACGTATGCGGTCGTTGGTGCGGATAAACCTTTTCTCGATGCAGTCCTCCCCTACGGTTCCGGCAGAAACACGCGTTCGAGATTATAGCACGCACCAGTTATCGGTTGAACGATATGACCTTGGGTTGCGGAGACTTGGGTTGAGACAACCGAAAACAGGATATGCGGTTTCATAGGGTGAGATGATTTTCTACAACAAGTGGAATATCGTGCCGATTAAATGGCCGGAAATCGAGCTATGAGAGTTTGGAGAATAGCTTGCACAGTGCTGCGCAAGGAGCCCGTTTTATGCCCCAGGAGCTGTCCGTTTCTTATCAGGCGGTCAAGACCAAGGTCCACCGGCTTTTGGACGCTGCTGTGGAGGGCGCCAAGAGCGAACGCGAGATTGAGGAGTGCATCGCGCGGTGGTGGTGTATGGTCCAGCCCGCAGATCGCGCGGTGGCCAAGAAATACCTGCTCACCGTGCTCGAGCGCTCCAATGCCACGCTAAAGGCCATCGCGATGACCCTACCGGAACTGGAAGGTTTCGAAACCCAGAGTCATGCTCCACATACGCTTACGAACTCACCGGATTCCCGCCACTCCCCCGCGGGACGCGCGTAACCTGAAACCGGGCAGGCCCCTGCCCAGTCCTTCACTTCATTTTTGGGAAACATAGCCATCGGGTGAGCGCCGAAACGCTATCCAGAGGATTCCGCAGGAGCCGCTTCAAACCCTCAAGGGTGGTGGACCAAGCGCCACATCGCTACCTCAGCCTCAAGGACCGAGCATTCGGACAGGTCGGAGCGAATCGCGTGCAGTGCCGACCACAGGCTTCGGGTGTGCGGTCCCATGAAGTCTGGGTAGAGGTCGTCTGTTTGGGGAAGCCAGGTGGCAGAATCCTGCAATTTCTCAAGGAACTCGATTGCGCTGGACCGACATTCGCCGCGGCCGGAAGCGAGCATGTCTTCAATTTGCTGGAAAGCCAGACGAAGCCGCTGCTCACTTTGATCGCGAAGAGCACCGTCGAGCACAGCGATGGTAGAGGAGAGATCTTGAGGGCCTGGCGATGCAGATTCAGTTGCAGTGCGATGAACTGCGGGATGAGCAGGCATAGGCACCCCCACAAAGTTCAACTCTACGCCGCGGCTGGGAGGCTCGGAATGGCTCGGAAGAGCCAGGGGAATTCCTGGAAAGGAAGTCACATGCTTGGGTGACAGCGGTCACGGAGAGCTGCGACTAAGATTGTGTATTTTGACTCGAGTCCTCCCACTCGTTCCCCCGCTGCCCCAGGTTTCTCCGCTATGTCCAACCAACTGCCGAGACAGGCTTGCCAAGATTGCCTGCTTGCGATGGAGGAAGTAAAAGGCGCTTCGCTGAGCCGGATTGCGTGTGCCAATTGCCAACATGCGCAGGAGATGGTGTCCGCAACTAAGGGTGATCCGGGACTGCAACGGACGGTTTTGTTTGGATTCCGTTGCTCCACTTGCGGCAAGTTCTGCTGGACCCGGACTGGGCTAGGACATCATCGCTTGATGCATGGACCATGGGAGCGGAACTGACAACAACGTGCATAGCGCCCGGTGTTGGAACCCTTTGTGGGTCCAAGGTCTAAACTGGGGCGGCGATCAGTACATTCCCTTCGAGATGGCTGACGCGGGCGCGGACCCATTGATTAGGGGCGCAGTGACCGTGTAGTCGAAGCTTCAGATAATTGTCAGTTAAGGCTTCCGTACTGATCGTCTCGAAGCTCTCGGAGTCGGAACGCAGTTCACCTTTCCACTCGCTTCCACCCGCCAGGGTGATGGCTTCGACCGCTTGCCCAACAAAGCTCCGCATGAATTCCAATTTCTTCTGTTCGCCCAGTTCGCGAAGGATGCGGTTGCGCTCGCGTGCGATTTGCACGGGCACCTGCTGCAGCATCCTGGCTGCAGGAGTACCTGGACGCGCGGAGTAGGTGAAAACGTGCAGGTAGGTGAGCGGCAGGTCTTCAATCATGCGGCACGTTTCGCCGAACTCCGCTTCGGTTTCGCCGGGAAAGCCGACCATCACGTCGGCACCGATGGCGGCGGTAGGCATGGCAGCATGAATCTTCAGGATTTTTTGCCGATAGTGCCAGGGACGATACTTGCGATGCATGCGCCGGAGAACCGCGTCACTGCCGGATTGCATGGGTGCGTGCGCGTGCTTCGCGATGCGGGGAGAGGTCGCGACCAGTTCAATGAGTTCGTCGCTCCAGTCCATCGGCTCGACCGAACTGATGCGGAGTTTTTCGAGGGAAGTGTGATTGAGGATGGTGTGGATCAGGGAAGTTAATCCTTCGACCTTCGTTCCCAAGTCTCTCCCCCATCTCCCCAAGTTAATCCCCGAGATCACGAGTTCTCGGTAGCCCGATGCGACCAGGCGGCTTACCTCCTCGATCACTCGCTCAAGCTTCAGGGAACGGCTCTGTCCCCGGACGGAGGGAATCACGCAGAACGAGCAACGGTTGTCGCAGCCATCCTGCACTTTGAGGTTCGGGCGCGTGCGCTCATTGGGGGCATCGAAGACGGGAGCGGCTAACAGTTCCGTGTGAGCGAAAATGTCGGAGACGAAAAGGGCAGTTCCCAGTTCCTGGTTCTCAGTTCTCAGTGAGGCAAGCGGAACAAAGGTAGTATTCGATGAGCCTCGCTGTCGAATTGCAATTTCCGCGAGCTGATGCTTGTGCGAGTTGCCGATGACCTGGTCTACCCCGGGAAGTGCGGCGAGTTCCTGTGGCGCACGCTGGGCGTAGCACCCGGTGACAACGATCTGGGCACCGGGGTTATCGCGATGTAAGCGCCGGATGGCGGCGCGGGCATCCTGATCGGCCGAGGCAGTTACGGTGCAAGTATTGAGCACCACGATGTTGGCCTGCGATACCGCTTCGGCGTGCTCGAGTCCTTGTTCCTCGAACTGGCGTTCGATGGAGGCGCCATCGGCCTGCGTGGCACGGCAGCCGAAGTTCTGGACGTAAAAACTGGGCACGTTTCTATATTAGCAGCGCGTGCGAGCTACCCCTCCTGCACCGCGGTTCCTGGTTTCGGCACTGGAATGTGTCTTACAGAATCGAGGCCGCTCCTCTATGCAGAAGTTTGCTATTGCAGGTGCAACTGAAGGACTATTAGCGCGAAGAGAGCGTACTTCGACCGAAGAAGGAAGGTGGGGCTCGGGGGAGAGCCTGAAGAACATTCCAGGAACCAGAGGGGAAGAGCACGTTCCTGGAATGATCCGGCGGGAGTCTTGGCCCGCCAATCGCGTATCTAGGGCTACCCTTTAGCCAAGTTTGGAAGCCTCAGGCGGTTGCGGCCTGCTGTTGGCGCTTTTGCTGAAAGCACTCCCGGCAAAAGACCGGCCTCCCTTGAGTCGGTTTGAACGGCACCGTGGTTTCCTTCCCGCACTGAGAGCAGGTAGTCCGGGTTTCGGTCCGATTGGGAACCGGCCCGGAAGTGGTCGCCCCGAGTACGGAAATTCGTTTCGCCTTACACGCCTTACAACGTTTAGGTTCGTTCTTGAACTGCTTGTCGTGGAAGAACAACTGTTCGCCTGCGGTGAAAATAAAGTCGGAACCGCAGTCGATACATTTCAGTACCTTGTCCTGGAAGTCCATCCCTCACCCCATTCCCCGGTCGCGATCGACGGGAGGAAAGCTGTGCCTTTCCGCACGCGCGATCTGCGCGCAGAGTCGTTACGCACCCCCCCTCAAATTTACCCTTGGATTCGGCCCACCTGCGGGTCACGCAGGGCACTACGAAAGAAAAAAAGAGATGCCGTTCTAATGACTGCCGGCATTTATTTTTACGAAACGGCGGGGGAAAAGAATGGGCCGCCGTCTGGGGGCAGCGACCCACGTTGTATCAATCTTGTTCTTTGCGTGCCTTTTTCCGGCTGCGTTTGCGAGCGAGAGCTTCCTTGACGCGCTTTTTCTCGCCGGGTTTCAGGTAAAAGGAGTGGCGCTTGACCTCCTTGATGACGTCTTCCTGTTGCACCTTACGCTTGAAACGACGCAGCGCATTCTCGAGGGATTCGCCCTCTTGAAGTCTGACTTCCGCCAACTAACTACACCCCCAAACTCGTCCCGTTTGGACTCGATAGTTATTGCAAGGTTCCGAAGGCAAGTCAAGGGGGAACGTCAAAGATATCGCCTAGGCACAGCAATGCACGTATCACGACGAGAAGGTCTCGGCGTTGTGCCGCGCACCGACACCAGACTAAAAGACCAGCTTCACGCCGAACTGAAGTTGCCGAGGCGCATAAGCGCTGGTGGCCTTCACCAGATTCGCCGGACGTTGATAGTAAGCGGGGAAGTATCTGATTCCAATCGCCTTATCTGCCTGCACGAAATCTGTTGCTGTTGTGTTAAAGCCGTCATCGGTAATGGTGACGCGGCGGTTGTCGCGGTTGAGAGCATTGAAGGCTTCGATTGCCAACTCGAGACGGTAGTGCGGACCAAGGTAGAGGCGGCGAGTCAATCGAAGGTCGGCAGTGGCGTAATCCGGGCCGAGGAACGCATTGCGCCCGTATCCAGGCAGTCGATCATTGGAACTATTACCGTCCTGATTGGGATCCCCAAAAACCTTGGCGTCCACAGGACGGCCGCTTCCGATCGTGAGGACGCCCGAGACCTTCCAATCGTTGAACGCTTTCGCAAGCCAGACGTGATCGCGGCCGAAGGGCTGGATGTCCTGAATGGCAGACAGCACAAACCGATGACGCTGATCGGTGACGCTTGAGCCGCGTTCCGATGACGTGGAATAGGAGTTCTGCACGGTGACGGGGCGGCCGGCAACGAGCGCGTCCTGGCCATCGTCGTAGGCGTGGGCATAGGTGTAGGCGAGGCGGAAGTAGAGTCCGTCTGTCATGCGCCGATGCAGGGAGATGGTGGCTCCGTGGTAGACACTGGAAGCGGCGCTGTCAAACTCATTGATGGCGCCAAGTTGGGGAATCGGCCGCGCCAGTGGATTGATGCACGGCGGGAAGGGACAGGTCATGGATCGGGTCATCTGCCAGGTGGAGAACGACGGGACGTCGTAGTAAGCCCCGAGAAAGTTCGTGCCAGTTTCGTCGTAGACCGGATAGGTGACAGTGACGGGCGCCGGAAGGTTCACGTCTCGAGCACGGATGAGGTTCTGCCCGTGCACATACATATAAGAAATCCCGCCAGCGAAGCGGTCGGCCAACTCGCGCTCGATGTTCACACTGGCCTGATGCACGCGCGGCGTGACGAAATTCGGTGCAAACGCCGCGACATCGGTACTGAGATAAGACGCAATGCTCGAGGGCGGCGCACAAAAGGCAGACCGGAGCGCGCAGGTGGCCAGGGGTGTTGGGAAAGTCGGAAAAACCTGGTGCTGATAGTAGTCCAGATTATCGAGGATGAGATTTGCGGAGGTGAGTCCGTTGTCGGTAGCGATGGCGGAGGTGTAGATCTGCGGAATGCGGGTGTAGAACAGGCCGTATCCGGCGCGGATCACGAGCGGACGATCGTGGCCGATGGAGTAGGCCAGACCGATACGGGGTGAAATGTTGCGGTCCTTGAAAGGAACTCTCCCCGACTGCGGCCACAGGGGACTGCTGAGGAGACCCTTCGTCGAGAAAGTCTGCAGGTCATAGCGGGCTCCGAGACTCAGGGCAAGCCGCCCGGTGACGCGAACGGTGTCCTGCAAGAATGCGGAGTATTCCTTGGTATCAGGGTTCGAGACTGCGTCGCCGAAGTTCTGGATGTAATACCGTGGGACCTGATGCGCATAAGAGCGCAAGGGTGTGAGCTTCAAGCCGTAACGCATGGGCTCAAAGGTCCAGGGATCAACTGGGATGCTGTCGTAGTAGTACTCTCCGCCGAACATCGATGGGAAGAAGTTGTAGATCCAGGAGACGAGGGCGTCCCCGCCGAATTTCCACGAGTGCCGGCCCTGCTCGAAGCTCAGCGTTTCCGCTAAATGCAGTCGATGCTCCCGTGTTTCGCGCGGAAGAATAGTGGAGCGGCCAATGCCTTCCAGGACGTCTGTGATGTGAGTGCGGGGGTCGCTGGAATTGGCGGCCGAGGATTGCAGGTCGCGGGAAAACTGCGCTCGGAAATGGCTCACCAGGCGCGGAGAAAGACCACTGATGAGGGAAATGGACCCGGATTCGGTGGTGACCTCTTCCTCGCCGTTATCGCTCAGGGCCGAGTTCGTGATGGGGCTGGCGGGATCGAAGAAAACGTTGTTGGTTCCATAATAGCGGGAGGTATTCAGGCGTGCCGAGAGATGGTTGCGTGGTGTGAGGGTGGCGTCGAGTTTGAGAAATCCGGTGTTGCCGAGGAGTTCCGCGCGAAACGGACCAGCCAGTTGGTTGAGTTGGTTGGCTGCGGCAAAGACAAGGGTCTTGTCAAAGTCTTCGTAATCCCCGTGATTGAGCGGACCTACTCCAGCCTGCGGTACGAGAACGGATCCGCCGCTCACAAAGTTCACGACGGTGGGAACATGAAAGATGTGCTGGTCGTATCCAGCGAAGAAGAAGATGCGGTTGGAGCGAATGGGGCCACCAATCGTGCCTCCGAACTGTTGCTGGCGATCATTCGGCTTGAAGTCTAGGAAGGCGGGTTGTGCCCCGAATCTGCTGTCGCGCAGGAAGTAGAAGGCGGTGCCATGGACGTGGTTGCTTCCCGACTTGGTCACGACATTCACGACGGCACCGCCCGCACGCCCGAGTTCGGCTCCATAGGTATTGGAAGAAACGCGGAATTCCTGTACGACTTCGTTCGAGAACTGATAAGGAGCGCGATAGCGACCGCGTGCCTGGGCGAAGAAGGCATTGTTATTGTCGGTGCCATCGACCAGGTAGCTGGACTGGTATCCGCGGATTCCTCCGAACGCGAGGTCGCCATTTGATGCCGACGTGAGGCCGCGGGGGTCTTGCGTTACGCCGGGTGCTAGCAAGGACAGATCGGTGAAGCGGCGGCCATTCAGGGGAAGATCGCCAATCGCTTTCTCGTCGACCACGGTGGAAACCGAACTGGGCACCGTTTCCACCAGCGGCGGCGCTCCGGAAACGGTAACGGTCTCACTTGCTCCGGCGAGGCTCAGGTGAAATTCAAGCTCGATATTGCTTCCCACCTCGACGCGAACCTGGGGGTACACCTGGGGCGACATCCCCTTGATTTCGGCACGCGCGGAGTATTCGCCCGGCGAAAGCAAATCGAGCGCAAAACGCCCGTCCGCGTCGCTGTTAGTGGAGCGAAGCGCGCCAGTGTTGTCACTAACCAGAGCCACGGTGGCGTTCGGAACTGGGCGGGCATCAGGGTCGAGAACCAGGCCGCGAACCGCCCCGGTTGAGGCGTCTTGTGAGTGCAGCATCGAGGCCGGGAAGCAGAGTGCAAGGACGATCGCTAGATTGAGAAGTCCACGAGTGTGTGGCATGAGTCCCACCTGGAGTGGAATGGGGCTCGGACAGGAAGGGGAAACAAGTGTAGTTGTATCAGGCGGGTTCGAATCGCCGATGTGTCAGAGAGCACAAATCAGGGTGTCATTGTTTGGGTTAGTACCAGAAGGGGAACGCGTGGCCTGCACTTCGAGAAAAGGTGTTTCTCAAGCCCGCCGCTTTAGACCACAGACGGAGTTCGGAATCCACCACACTCACCTTCCACCTCCTCAGCGATTGCCAGGACAAGTTCTTCCTCCCACGGGCGTCCCACAATTTGCACGCCGATTGGCAAACCATCCGTGCTTTGTCCGACGGGAACCACCGCTGCGGGATTACCCAGCACATTGAACCATTCCGTGTAGCTCCACGCGTCGAGATACTTCACGGTTTTGCCCTCGATCATCCATTGGCGTTCGCCATGCCTGAAGGCCGGGATCGCGGCTGCGGGACACAGGAGTATCGGACAGTCCTGCATTTGTGACAGGACTCGTGTGCGCAGTTGGTCGCGCTGTAGCCAGGTTTCCAATAGAGAGTGTCCGGTGTGCGCGGGCTCGGCGGAGGCCCAACTAAGGAATTCTCTGAGAATCGGAGAAATGTCGTTCTCATGGCCGCTCGCCAGAGGGCCGAGAATCATGCCACCGGCGATTCCGAAGAACTGCCACCAAAGTTGTCGCGCCTGCTCAAGCCCTTCTGGCCGGAAGGGATCAACTTGCAGGCCTGCCCGGGCGAGGGCTTCGGCAGCCTTCTGGACGGCTATCCGTGTTTCTGGAGTCACGGGGGTACGGCCGTCGTCCTCGAAGTAGCCGATGCGAATCGTTTTGAGGTCCGCGCGATTGATGCGACGAACGGGAACAGGCGCCGAGCACGGATCGCCATCGTCGGCCCCGGCCATCACCTCAAACAGAATCTGCAGGTCGGGGATGGTGCGCGCCATGGGACCGACCACTCCCAGCAGCGCGAATGGCCCGGCGCCCACGGGGAAGTGTCCAGTGGCAGGGATGCGCCCGGGAGTGGGCTTGAGCCCGCAGATCCCAGTGAAGTGAGCCGGGACGCGAATGGAGCCGCCACCGTCGCTGCCAACTCCTCCCGCCGATATGCCCGAAGCAATGGCGGCGGATTCGCCACCGCTCGAGCCTCCCGCAGTGCGCGTCACATCCCAGGGATTGTTGGTTCGTCCATAAAGAAGATTGTCGGTTTCCCAAGCCATCAGGAGTTCGGGGGTGTTGGTGACGCCGAGCACGATGGCGCCGGCATGACGAAGGCGAGAGACCAGCACCGCGTCTTTCGCGGCGATGGTGCCGGCGCGTAAGCGAGTGCCTGCTTCCCATGGCAGGCCGGTAGTCTCGACCGAACTCTTGATGCTGATGGGAACTCCGTGCAGCGGGCCGCGAAAATGGCCGGCCCCAGCTTCGGCTTCAAGGGTGCGGGCATCTCGCCGAGCGCGCTCTTCATCCAGAGCGATATAAGCATTCAGGCGGGAATTCAGCTTCTCGATACGCGCGAAATGGGAGTTAACAAGATCCACCGGAGAGATTTTCTTCTGACGGACGTGTGCTGCCATTTCAGAGGCAGAGAGGAATGTCAGGTCGTTCATGGGGATTGCCGGATGAAGGGCGAGTCTAGCACTTCAGACCGGGCATGGCAGGGCTACAGGGTCTTCAATCTTGAAGAGCCAGGAGCGTGCTTAGTGCGAGGGATGCGCAGCGCGCTGGGTCGTGCTGTGCCGGGATCCAACCCGGGCAATACCCTTCTTACGTTTATCCTTCTTGATCATCCATGACTTGAGTTGCCGGCGTGCGGCGGGCGTGAGCTCGCTGAAGAAGATGCCGGCGCGGCCATTGTCATCCGCCCAGGTGACTTCTCCCGTAC
>Ga0187821_10000365_pt1 | contig 11391 bp, 7 predicted proteins | sample NC_wetland_sal_i_20_FD_132442 | JGI IMG/M metagenome (GOLD analysis project Ga0187821, IMG submission 132442) | Wetland sediment microbial communities from Neuse River Estuary, North Carolina, USA - SourceSoil_1 | ecosystem: Environmental > Aquatic > Freshwater > Wetlands > Sediment | place...
AACGCCCGCATCTACGAGGGGATCCAGAAGGGCGCCGCGAGTCCCATCATCACCCTCGGATGATGGCAGCAGGCGGGGCGTTCATCGTGCTGGAGGGGCCGGAAGGGGCGGGGAAATCGACGCTCGCCCGGGCCCTCGGGGGGCGCCTCCTGGCGGAGGGCTTCCAGGTGCTGGCGGTGCGGGAGCCGGGGGGGACCCCGGTGGCCGAGGCGGCCCGCAAGGTCGCTTTGCGCTCCCGGCATGAGATGTCCGACGCGGCGGAGTTATTCTTGATACTGGCCGCCCGGGCCGATCTGGTGGATCGGATCATCCGGCCGGCGCTCGAGGCGGGCCAGGTGGTGCTCGCCGACCGGTTCGAGCTGTCGACGCGGGCGTATCAGGTGGCGGGGCGCGGGCTCCCGGCCGCCGAGGTCGATGCGGCGCTGCGGCTCGCGACCGGCGGGCTGGTACCGGATCTGACGCTGGTGCTCGATCTGCCGGTGGACCTCGGCCGGGAGCGGCAGCGGCGGGCGCGAAAAGTGAAGGACCGCTTCGAGCGCGAAGATGATGCCTTCCACGAGCGGGTGCGCGCGGCGTATGCCGCGGCGAGCGGCCCGGGCGTGGTGCATATCGATGCAACGCCGTCGAAACCCACGGTGCTGGAAGCCGCCTGGCGCGAGCTGGCGGCGGTGACGGCGCTTTCAACCCGAGGTAGCTCATGAATCGCAAATGGCTGGTCGTTCTGGCGATGTCCGGCATGGCGCTCGCGACGGGGGCGTGGCTGCTGCAGCGCGACTCCGGACCACAGGGGACCGTGTACCAGCAGGCGCGGCTGTTCGACGACGTGCTGTCGCGGGTCGCGGACTTCTACGTGGACTCGATCGATGAGCGCAAGCTCTACCAGATGGCGATCGATGGCTTCCTCGATCAGCTGCACGACCCCTATTCCACGTATCTCAAGCCGGACGATTTCCACGCGCTGAACGAGCAGACGAGCGGCGACTACGGCGGTCTGGGCCTGCAGATCGACGTGCGCAACGGCTGGATCACGGTCATCGCGCCGCTGCCGGATACGCCCGCCGAGCGCGCCGGGGTCCTGACGGGCGACGAAATCATCTCCGTCGACGGCCGCTCCTCCGAAGGGTGGAAGCAGGACGAGGCGGTGAAGCAGCTGCGCGGCATGCCGGGGACGAACGCCGAGCTGAAGATTCGCCGCATCGGGGTCAACGACCCGATCACCTTCAAGCTCACGCGGGCGAAGATCCACGTGCGCTCGGTGCAGATCGCCATGATGCTGGACGACAAGGTGGGTTACGTGTCGCTCAGCCCCGTGAGCCAGACGTCGGCGGACGAAGTCCGCATCGCCGTCGACAGTCTCATCGGCAAGGGGATGAAGTCCCTGATCTTCGATCTGCGCAACAACCCGGGCGGGTTGTTGAACCAGGGGATCGGCGTGAGCGATCTGTTCCTCGATCAGGGGCAGGAGGTCGTGGCGACCCGGGGACGCGCGCCCGATGCCACGCACACCTACCGCGACGATCGCCAGCAGAAATGGCCCAAGCTTCCCATCGTGACGCTCGTGAACGGGGGCACCGCCAGCGCCGCCGAGATCATCGCGGGCGCGCTGCAGGACCACGACCGCGCCCTGGTGGTCGGCACGCCGACCTTCGGGAAGGGTCTGGTGCAATCCCTCTACGTGCTCTCGCCCGAGACGGCGCTGAAGCTCACGACGGCGCGCTGGTATACGCCCAGTGGCCGCACCATTCAGCGCGTCAGCAAGAGTGAAGAGGATCAGGTCGCGCAGGTCGAGAGCGCGGCGGAGGGAAAGGATACCGTTCCCGACAGCCTCCCCCTGTTCCACACCGACGCAGGGCGGACGGTGCGCGGCGGCGGCGGGATCCGTCCCGACATCTTTGCCTCGCAGGACACGTTCACGACCGCCGAGCGCAAGTTCATGAAGTCGCTCGGTGCCAACGTCGCCGTCTTCCGCGACGTGCTCACGGGATACGCTCTCGAGCTGAAGTCGGATCACGGTGTGCAGGCGCCCGACTTCCAGGTGACCCCGGTGATGGTGAATGAAGTGTTGAGCCGCCTGCGCCAGCGCAATGCCGCGGTCCCCGACAGCGCGCTGGTCGGTGCCAGGAGCCTCATTCCCGATCAGCTCGGCTACGAGGTGTCGCGCTACGTCTTCGGGCGGTCGGCTGAAGTGTTGCGGCGCATGCGCGACGACCATCAGGTGCAGGAAGCGCTCACGCTGGCGCGGCGCGCCCGCTCGCCGCAGGACCTGCTCTCGCTCGCGGCCGGGTCAGCCGCGCAGACGCGCAGCCCGTGACGGGCCCCACCTCCACCCTTCGGGTGGGGGTGATCGGCCCTGGTCGGGCAGGAACGGGCTTGGCGCTCGCCTGGAAGCGGGCCGGACATGACGTCTGGCTGCACGGGCGGCGCGCCAAGCCCGTTCCCGTTCCCCTCACTCTCACCATCGGCGCGGCGCCGCCGTGGGTCGATCGCGTCGCAGTGATCGTCTGCGCCGTCCCGGACGATGCCATTGCCGCGCTGGCCGGCGTGCTGAGCGCGACCGGCGCCGTCCGTTCCGAACAGGTGGTGCTGCATCTCTCCGGGTCCCTCGACCACAGCGTCCTCGAGAGCCTGCGTGGCAGTGGCGCCGCCCTGGGCTCACTGCATCCGTTGCAGACGCTGGTCGAGCCGGAACGCACGCCCGACCACGTGCGCGGCGCGTGGGCCGCCGTAGAGGGAGACCCGCGGGCGGTCGAGACGGCGGAGCGGCTGGCGCGCGACATCGGGCTGCATCCCTTCCAGCTGCGCCCGGAGCACAAGACGCTGTATCACGCCGGCGCCGTCTTCGCGTCGAACTATTTCGTCGTGGTGGAGGCGATCGCGCAGCAGCTGTTCGAGCGCGCCGGCTTGAGCCGGGAGGACGCCTGGGCCGCTCTGGCGCCGTTGGTGCGCGGCACGTTCGACAATCTGACCCGCACCGGACCCGAGGGCGCGCTCACGGGCCCGGTCGTGCGCGGCGACGTCGACACGCTCGCCCGCCACCTGCGCGCGCTCCCCGATCGGGAGCGGGCCCTCTATCGCGAGCTGGGGCGGGCGGTGCTGGAGCTGGCGCGCCGCCGCGGTCTCGCCCCCGACATGCTCGCCCGCCTGGAGCGGACGCTGGCTACTGGTTGACGACTGCGACGCCGCGCGGTGGGGTGAAGCGGAATTCGGCGGCGGGGACCTGGACGTTCAACTGCAGCCGCGACAGCCACACCCGGCGCATCTGGCCGCCCGACTCCTCGATCTCCAGCCGGTGCACGAGGCCATCGCCGCGCCCGATCCAGATCGTGGCGCCGGAGTAGGGCAGCGTGGAGTCGCGCGGCGTGAGCGCCACGACGTCGATCCATCCGGCGGCGGTCGAGTCCGCCCGCACGTAGCGCGCCGTGTAGCGCTCGCGCGGGCGCTCCACAAACTGCCCGATGAGATTCGGCCCCGTGGTCCCGGCGTCAGGGATGCGGCTGCGAATGACCTGGCCTGGGGTGGTGCTCGGCGTGTAGAGCCAGAGGTACTTGCCGTCGGCCACGATGCGGTCGCTCGGCGGAACGCTGAAGCGCATTGCGAACCGGCTGGGTCGCTGCTGGAACAACCGGCCACGTGTCGTGTCCGGAGGCCCCACCATCGGATTCTCGATCACCTGCACGAAGTCGGCGGCGAGCGTCTGTACCGTCTGATACGTCGCGCTGGCGTGGTCGAGTATCGGCCACGGATCTTGGACGGTCGGTCGAAGGCCCAAGACACCTGCCGCGCAGATGAGGGCAGCCGATGTGAATCTCAATTGATCATTCGACATTGGACATTCTACATTCGACATGCTGTTTTGTTCTACGCTCCCACCTGCGCCGGCTCCGCCACCCGCCGCCCGATCACCTCCGCAATCACCCGGACTTCGCGCATCAACTGGGCGAATTGCTCGGGGAAGAGCGACTGAGCGCCATCCGACTTCGCTTCCTCAGGGTTGGGATGCACCTCCACGATGAGGCCGTCGGCGCCCGCGGCGACCGCGGCGCGCGCCATCGGAATGACCTTGTCGCGCAGTCCGGTGGCGTGGGAGGGGTCGGCGATGATCGGCAGATGCGACAGCTTCTGCACCACGGGGATCGCGGCCAGATCGAAGACGTTGCGCGTCGCGGTGTCGAACCCGCGGATGCCGCGCTCGCAGAGGATCACGTCGTGGTTACCCTCGGCGAGCAGGTACTCCGCCGAGAGCAAGAGCTCCGTGATTGTCGCCGAGATGCCGCGCTTCAAGAGCACGGGCTTGCCGGCGCGTCCCGCCGCACGCAGCAGTGAAAAGTTCTGCATGTTACGGGCGCCGATCTGGATGATGTCGGCGACCTCGGACACCCATCCCACGCCCTCGACGTCGATCGCCTCAGTGCAGATGAGGAGCCCCGTCTCTTCCCGTGCCTTGGCGAGCAGCTTCAGCCCCGGCCGCCCCATCCCCTGGTACGAATAGGGCGACGTGCGCGGCTTGAACGCGCCGCCCCGCAGGATCACCGCGCCCGCCTCGCGCACGTGGCGGGCCGCGAGAATGACCTGGGCCTCGGATTCCACGGAGCACGGCCCGGCGATGACCGCGACTTCCGATCCGCCGATCGCGACGCCGCCTGGGAACCGCACCACGGTGTTCTCCGGCTTCCACTCGCGGCTCACCTGCTTGTAAGGCTGCGAGACGTGGATCACTTCCTGGACGCCGGCGAGTCCCTCGAGCCGCGAGGAATCGACCCGTCCATCGTTGCCCACGAGCCCCACCGCGGTGCGTTGCGAGCCGGGCATGGGGCGCGCCTGGTACCCCATGTCGCGAATCACCGTAATGACCCGCTGGACTTCTTCCTCGGTCGCCCCGTGGCGCATCACGATCAGCACGACGTCATCCCCTCATCAGATGGTGAACCGTTCCCCGTCGGTCGCTGCGATCACGGGACCGGTAAAGCGGGTCGCCGCGCTGCGCGCCGGATCCGGTGTTTCGACGGGGGGATAAAAGTGCGTCAGAACGAGCCGTTTCGCTCCCGCTGCCTGAGCCAGCTCACCGGCCCGTTCGGGCGTCAAGTGGATGTCCAGCGCCATCGATTCGGGCAGCGAGCATTCGGCGAGCAGGAGGCTGCAGCCTTTGGCCCACCGGGCCAGCTCCTCCGACGGCCCCGTGTCCCCGGTATACACCAGCCGCCCCTCGGGAGCCGTCAGGCTGAGCGCCACGCTCTCCTCGGAATGCGGCACGGGGAACGCTTCCAGCGTGAGCTCGCCGTCGAGCGGAAACGGCTCGCCGGGCTGGAGGTCCAAGATGACGATCGGAAATCCGGGGTCCAGGAGCCAGGAGCCGTAGCCTTCCGCCAGCGAGCGGAGCAGGCGCACCACGCCGCGCGGCCCGAGAATCACGAGCGGGTCTTCGCGCGGCGGCCGCGTCGTGTACTTGAGCGCGTACACCAGCATCGGCAGGTCGGCAAAATGGTCGGGATGAAAGTGCGTCAGCGCGACGTGGGTGATCGACGGCCAGGGGATCGCGAACGTCGCGAGGCGGTGCAGCGTCCCCGGTCCACAGTCGAGCAGCAGCTGCACGCCGTTGCGGTGCACGAAGTGCGCAGCGGAGGTGCGGTGAGCCGAGGGGGCCACGGTGCCGGTGCCGACGGTAATCAGCTCCACGGGATCAGTGCGTCCTTCCGAGGTAGACGAGTCGTTTGAACTGAATAAGGCTTCCCACCTTCAACTTGTACAGATAGACCCCGGCGGGAAGCCACTCTCCGTCCTCGGCGCGGCCGTCCCAGGTGAAGCGCTCGTCACAGAGACTCGCGCCGGTGGTGCCGCGGCCGTAGCGACCGGGTGGCAGGATGGCCGGGACGCTCGGGCTGGGCAACACGTGACGGACGATGCCGCCGCGCAGCGTCAGGACGTCGAGCTCCACCTGGCTCGCTGTGGCGAGGTCGAACCAGATACACGTCGCCGCCTGCGTGGCGGAGGGAAAGGGATTGGGGAAGTTCTGATACAGGAGCGTCGCCGGTGGGGCGCCGGCTTCGAGGATCACGAACGGCCGCGGCGCGGCAATGCGTGACGTGTCCGCTCCGGCATGCACGATCAGCTCCCAGCGGTAGGTTGCGTTGCGCTCGAGCGGCCGCGGAATTTGAAACGTGGTGTCGGTCAGTCCGCCCGCGCCGAACAACGGGATCGCGGTACCGGTGCGGAACACGAATACGTCATAGCGCAACGGACCGGGCGGGCTCGCGATCGGCGTCGGCGACCAGGTGAACGTGGGTTGCGTATCGGACGTCGTCGATCCGCCGGTATCCGCCAGGGAGGTGAGCCGGGCCCAGGCGGCAACGCCGATCGGCCCCACGATGCCCGTCGACGCCGACTCGGCCGTCGCACTGATTGCGTCCACCCGCCAGAACAGCGGAGCGCCGGGTTTCTGCGGCTGGCGCAGCGGGTATTGTGCGATGCTGAGCTGGGTATCGACCACCGCCATCGTGAACCCCGAATCGCGCGCGATGCGAAGACGGTACGTGACCGGCTGCGCGAATCCCGGGATCGCTCCGACCGACCATGCGAAATCCGGCGTGATCGACGCCAGCGTGGGCGGCAGCGGGGCGAGCGGCGTCACCCCGCCGGCGAACGTCGCCGTGGCGGTGACGTCGGGACGCCCCCACCCGCGAATCGAATCCGGCGTCGCGTGGTTCGACGCGTGCGCCCGCAGCGCGTCGCGTAGCGCCAGTGGTCCGAATGCGGGATGCAGCTGCTTCAGGAGCGCTGCCGCAGCCGCGAGCAGCGGCGTCGAGAACGATGTTCCCGCGAGCCGGCCGAGCGAGCCGCCGGCGTCGGTACAGACGTCGAGGCCGGGCGCCGTGAGATCGGGCTTGAAGCGTCCGTCGGCAGTGGGCCCGCGCGACGAGAAGCCGGTGATCGTGCCGAGCGAGTCTTCGGCCCCGGCGGTGATGACCAAGTGCGCGTCGCCGGGTGTGACGAGAGTCCGGAACCCGGGGCCCTCGTTGCCGGCAGCGGTCACGACGAGGATGCCGCGGGCTGCGGCTGAGTCGGCGGCCACGGACGTGACGGCGACGTCTCCGTTCAGCTGGGACGGCGTATAGCTGAAGCCGTTGTCGAACGACAGGTAGCCGAGGCTCGACGACACGATATCGACGCCGATGGAATCGGCCCACTCCAGCGCAGCGACGTAGTTGTCCTCTTCCACCCGCGTCTCCGAGCGGATGTCCTCGGTCTTGGCGAGGAGGTAGCTCGCGCCGCGCGCGATCCCCACGAGCCGCCCCGGGACCAGTCCCGCGAACAGCGACCAGACGGCCGTTCCGTGGAACTGCGCGCCGGGCTGGTCGTTGGGCTGGTCGCGCACCACCGAGTCGCCGAACACGAAATCGTGCTGCGCCGTCACCGTCACCCCGGCGAAGACGGGGTCCTGGGTATTGAAGCCGGCGTCGAGGATGGCGATGCGCACGCCATTGCCGTTCACCCCCGCGTCTTCGAGGGGGCGCAGGTGCAGCTGGCGATACGGCATCTCGGAGGGTCCGTAGGTCGGGTCGCCGCCGGCGGCGCAGGTGTCGCCCACCAGAACCGTCCACTCGTCGATCCGGTTCGGTGGCGCGACGCGCCGCCAGCGACCCAGGGGCTGGATGCGGCCGATCCACCGTTCGCGCCCCAGCGCTACGAGTGTCTGCACCGGCATGCCGGCGCTGACGGCGTGCAACCAGCGACTCGCGGTGCGGGGACTCACACCCGCCGCGCGGAGGCGCTGGGCCGCATCCGCGAGCGATACGTCGCGGCGCACGAAGATCCACACCGTGAACGTGGTGTCGCGGCCGCTCGTCAGGGCCCGCGCCAGCGGCGCCGAGATCACGGGTCGCTGGGCGGTCAGCGCCCCCGGGATGGCGAGGGCGACGAGGGCGGCGGCCCGGGACCAGCGTCCGCGAGCCCGGCGACTCCGGGGCATGACGACGTCAGGCGGACTTGGCGAGCTGCCCGAGACGCACGCCGACGATGGTCGAGACGCCGGGCTCCTGCATCGTCACGCCGTAGACGGCGTCGGCGGCCTGCATCGTCCGGGGATTGTGCGTGATGACGATGAACTGCGTCTGACTCTTGAACTCCGCGAGCAGCCGGACGTAGCGTCCCACGTTGGCGTCGTCGAGCGGCGCGTCCACCTCGTCGAGCAGGCAGAACGGGCTGGGGCAGGCGAGGAAGATCGCGAACAGCAGCGACACCGCGACGAGCGTGCGCTCGCCGGATGAGAGCAGATGGATGCGCTGCGTGCGCTTGCCGCGCGGGGCGGCGTGAATCTCGATCTCGCTCTCGAGCGGCTCGTCTTCGTTGGCGAGACGCACGTCGCACTCGCCGCCGCCGAACAGCGTCTGGAACACGCTCCGGAAATTCTCGCGCACTTTCCCGAACGATTCGAGGAACAGCGTCTTCGCGGTCTGGTCGATCTCGCGCGCCGCCTGCTGCAGCGATGAGCGCGCGGCAACCAGGTCGTCGCGCTGGGTCATCAGGAACTCGAGCCGCTTCGTTTCCTCGGCGTGCTCCTCGACCGCCAGGGCATTCACCGGGCCGACGGCGTCGATGGCGCCGCGCAGCCGCTCGTTTTCCGAGCGCAACCACTCCAGATCGCCGGCGACGTCGGGCGCGTCCTTCAGCAGCTGGGCCAGCGGTTTGCGCCACTCCGCTTCCACCCGCTCCGCCGTCGCCCGTTTGCGCCCTTCGAGCTCGGTGCGCTCCACGGCGAGCCGGTGCTCTTCATCGCTCAGCGACGTCAGCGCGGTGCGCGCCGTTTCCACCCCTGCTTCCGCGGTGGCCACGGCGGCTTCGGCCCGGGTCACCGCAACGCTCGCGTCGCGCGTCGCCGCCTCGAGCTCGGCGAGCGCCATCTTGCGCTCCTGCAGCGCGTCCTGCCATTGCGCGCGCTGCGCCGTGAGCTCGGCGGTGCTGCGGTCGATCTGCGCCACTTCCTCCACCAGGGCCGTGGAGTCCTGGCGGGCCTGATCGGCTTCGCCGCCGGCCCGCTCGGCCCGCTCGCGCGCGGCGCCGAGGCGCGCGTCCATCTGCGCCGCTTCCACCTGCCAGTGCACGCGCTGCTCGCGCGCCTGCTCCTGCTCCGTTTCCACGGCGACCAGCGCCGCCCGCTCGTTGGCGAGCAGCTCGTCTGCGGTGCGCCGGGCCTTGCCGCGCTCCTGCAGCTCCCCGTCCAGCGCGCGCAGCCGGGATTCGACGTCGATCAATCGCTGATTGAGACGCTCCGCCTGGGTCGACGCCTCGGAGAGATCGCGCTTCGCGTGGGCGACGGCGCGTTCCGCCTCGCCTTTGCGCGCGCCGCATTCGAGCTCCTCGCCCCGCGACCGCTCGGCGGCCTCGGCCGCCTCCGCGAACGCTGCGTGGGCGGCGGCGAGATCCTGCAGCGTCTGGTCGAGCGTCGCCTGCGTGCGGTCACGCGCGGCGGCCGCCTCGGCCAGCTCCGCCGTCAGCGCCTCGAGCTCGGCGCGGCGCTGCAACGGGCCGGCCCCTGTCGAGCCACCGTCCAGGAACATCGCGCCGTTGGCGCGCCGCAGCGTACGGCCGTCATCGAGCACCTCGTGGCCGGTGAGCAGAGCGCGCACCCACGCCACTGCCGGGCCGTCGACGCGCAGGTCGTCGCGCAGCGGGTGCCCATCGGCAGCGAGGCGGGGGCCGGGAGTGCACGGCAACAGCACCAGGGGACCCGGCTGCGTCGTGGCGTGCCACTGGCGAATCGCTTCGGCTGCCGCCTGGTCGCGCACCAGGACCGCCTGCAGCCATTCGCCCAGCAAGCGCTCGGCCAGCTCGGCGTCGCGCCGGCTGGTGCGCACGAAATCCGACAGCGGCCCGAGCACCGCGTCGCCGAATCGCTCGCGCGCGTCGAGCAGCGCCTGGGCCGCAGGGGCGAGCCCTACGTGCCCGCGATCGAGCTCCGCCAGGGCGTCGTGCCGGGCCGAGTGCTGCGACCACGCGTTTTCCGCCTGGCGCCGGGCGGAATGCGCCGTCATTTCCTGCTCCTCGAGCGCCGCCACGCGGTGGCGCGCGACCTGCACCGTCTCGACGGCCCGCACCGCCACCTGGGCAGCCGTACCCGCGGAGCGCATCGCTCCCGTCAGCGCCTGCTCCGCTGCCGTCGCGGCCTGCTGGCGCGAAGTGCGATCGGCCGTGGCCTGCTGCAGCGCCTGGCGCAGCTCCTCGCGCTCGCGCTCCAGTGCCGCCCGCTCGATCTCGAGCGTGCGCGCCGCTTCGCTCACTTGCTGCAGCTCCGTCTCGAGCCGGCGCACCGTGTCGCGCAGCTTTCCCAGCCGGTCGCGGACCTCTCCCTCGACGTCGGTGCGGCGCGCCAGCTCGGCGCTCACCCCCGACAGCTCACGCTCGACCTGGGTGCGCTCACTCTCAGCGGCGTCGCGCTCGCGCGTCGCCTGGCCGGCGCGGCGGTCGCGGTCGGCACGCTCCTCGAGCGCCCGGTCGCGGCGCTGGGCGGCGTTGGTGAGCCGCTCCGCCGCCAGCGCCAAATCGCTCTGCAGGCGCTCGGCTTCGAGCTTCGACTCTCCCAGCTGCCGTTCCATCTCCGCGCGGCGCGTCTCGGCCGTGTGGCGCTCGCGCACGCGGGTCTCCCGGCCACCCTCGGCTTCCTCGAACCGGATCCGGGCGCCCGGAGTGCTTTCCGCCAGCTCGCGCGTCCGCACGCCCAGAGCGCCGAGCGCCAGCTCGAGATCCTCGAGCTCGCGCCGCACCAGCGTGATCGCGACGCCGAAGCGCTCCTCCACCATCTTCTCGTAGCGCTCCGCTTTGCCGCGCTGGCGCGCGAGACTGCGGACCTGCGTCTGCACCTCGGAGATGAGATCCCCGAGCCGCGCGAGATCGCCCGCAGTTTCCTCGAGGCGGCGCTCGTAGCTCTGCTTGCGGTTGCGATACAGGCCGATGCCGGCGGCTTCCTCGAACAGCGCGCGCCGCTCCTCGGCTTTTTCCGACAGCAGCGCGTCGATCATCTTCGCTTCCATCACGACGGCGGCATCCGCCCCGAGTCCCGTACCGCGCAGCAGATCCTGGATGTCGCGCAGCCGCACCGGAGAGCGATTCAACAGGTAATCGCTCTGACCCGAGCGCGACAGCCGGCGCGTGATCACGACTTCCTGGTAGGCGATCGGCAGGGTGCCGTCGGAGTTGTCGAACACCAGCGAGACTTCGGCGACGTTCACCGGGCGGCGGCCGGTCGAACCCTGGAAGATCACGTCTTCCATTTTGCCACCGCGCAGCAGCCGCGGTGATTGCTCGCCCAACACCCAGCGCACGGCGTCGGAGATGTTCGACTTGCCGCACCCGTTCGGCCCGACGATGGCGGTGACGCCCAGATCGAAGGGGAGATCCACT
>Ga0187821_10000366_pt1 | contig 11390 bp, 7 predicted proteins | sample NC_wetland_sal_i_20_FD_132442 | JGI IMG/M metagenome (GOLD analysis project Ga0187821, IMG submission 132442) | Wetland sediment microbial communities from Neuse River Estuary, North Carolina, USA - SourceSoil_1 | ecosystem: Environmental > Aquatic > Freshwater > Wetlands > Sediment | place...
CCTGACATCCTGCAGCCCAGAAGGTAAAACCGAGCATTCCAGCCGAGCTCCCCGCCCCGGATGGTGCAACGGTCTGGACGAAGTTGCTGGCAGCATTCTGGTTCGAGCTGGCAAAGTTGTTGCAGTCATTGTCCGTTCCCGTGAGCCAGAGGCTTCCAGTCAATTTCGCCGGAGCCAGGGGCGGAACACCGTTGTAGCCATCAATGTGCTGCGACCAATAGCTTTCTAATTTCGATACGCTGGTGTTTTGCGAAACCACCATTGCGCTGGCATAATCCAGGACTGGATTGCTGGTCGTCAGCCAGTTGGTGGTGGCGTAGTTGGCAATTTGCGTTAGATACGTATCCCCTGCGCCCAGATCGATGGTCAAACGCGCCGCTTGATTTGCCCCTGTGGGGTCATAGGGCAGAACAGCGCGGTAGGCTTTGACGAAGGCATCTAAGCCAGCCAGGTTTGGATTCTTAGTGTTCTCATAATCAATTTCCATACCCACGTTGAATTGTTTAGCGGCATTGGCGGCATTGGTTCCAAGCTGAGTGGGATTGGTGGCTAGCGCGGTGTCCCAGTCCTTGGTATAGGTCTGTCCGCCGATCGAGAACTGCACGCGAACGCCCCGATTCTCGAAGTAGCTTACGGCCGTCATGTCCATTCCGTTCGGGATGCCGGCGGTATCGCCCGAGTCGGTCGTGAGGTTCATAAGCTTTACCGGTTGCACGAAGCTAAAGGTCACGTTGTTCACGGACGGGCTGTACGAGTTATCCATGTGACGGTCGATCATCCAGTGATTTTGGCTATCAAAGGTTGTGAGGTCCTCCGCCGTCGCCCAGGTACAGTAATCAGCGGTGCAATGCCAAGCGCTGTAAACGGAGATTGGGGTTTGGGCATGCGTGGTCAGAGTTAGAACTCCAATCAGAGAAAGCAGCACTAAGGCCCTGGACAACACTCTATTCATCTTCATTTCTATCTCCTTTATGTTTTGACGGACAGAGCCTTTCGGAATTGGCAGTCGTCCTTGGTGAACCGGGCAGCGACGAGCCAACTACAGCACCGGGGTACTAAGAGCGGGCGTCATTCGGTCGCCCGTGATTAAAGTTGTCAAATCGGAAATTTTTTCGGGCAGAGGCAACTCAGGAGCTGCGAAGTGTATCCGCAGACCGCGCTGCTGGCCACGTTCCGTGATAGTGGGGTGATTCAGATATGGTGCAAGCGCTTTGTGGCGGACGGGGGATGCCGCCAGTAACTGCTGCGGCCGAAACTAGGTTACATGTCCCTGCGGGTGAGTGTGGCGGCAAGCCGTCATCCACTGGTACCGAAAGACTGGGGCGGATCCGTCTGCCGCGATTTGAACCCAGAGTATACTGCGGCAGGCCCATCATGAACTCAGGTCCAGAGTGGGCCAACAGTTCTTGACGAACGCAAACAACTGTTCGCCTCTTCCGGTTCCAATCCGAGCCCGGGAGAAACTGTGAGACTTCTTTTGCGGTATATTTTCAGGCACCATAAGGGCCGATGACCGCTTTCGAACCTCCAGGCGGGATTCCCATAACCGCGCACAATAAGCAGGCCGCGATGCCGGCCGGCAGTCCGGAATTGCTCCGGCCAAAACGCGCCATGGGCACCCTGGACCTGGTCCTGTTTTACGTGGTCACAGGCGTAAGCTTGCGCTGGATCGCCACAGCTGCCAGCGCCGGGCCCAGCGCGGTGATCATCTGGTTAGGCGCCTGGCTCACCTTTTACACGCCGCTGGCTCTTTCGGTCATCGAACTCTCTTCGCGCTATCCGCAGGAAGGCGGGCTTTACGTCTGGAGCAAACGTGCCTTCGGAGATTTCGGCGGCTTCATGAGCGCCTGGATCTATTGGACCAGCAACCTTCCGTATTTTCCCGCCGTGCTCTATTTTGCCGCGGGCAACGTCTTGTACATGCGTGGCAGCCGGTGGAACTACCTTTCCAACGACGCTCGCTTCTACATCATGTTCTCAATCGCGGCCCTGGCCGCAGTGACCATCGTGAACGTCGTGGGGCTGGACGTAGGCAAGTGGCTGCACAATGTGGGCGCAATCGCGATGTGGCTGCCGGTAGTGATCATCGTTGTCATGGGGGCGATCGCCTGGCATCGGTTCGGGTCGGCGACCTCCTTCCATGCCCAGGGCCTGATTCCCAGCACCCACTTGAAAGACATGATCTTCTGGTCAACTCTCACCTTTGCCTTCGGTGGTTGCGAAACCGCGTCTTTCATGGGCGAGGAAATCAAGAATACGCGGCGCACGGTGCCGTGGGCGCTCTTCACCGGCGGGCTGGTGGTGACCTTTTGCTATGTGATGGGCACGGTGGGCGTGCTGCTGGCGCTGCCGCACGGCCAGGTCAGCGATCTGCAGGGACTCATGCAGGCCATTACCCGGACAGCAGAGCGGGTGGGCGTGTTCTGGATTATCCCGGTCGCCGCCGGCTTTATCGCGCTCAGTAACCTGGGAGCGGCGGGCGCCTATCTGGCGGCCGTGGCCCGACTCCCGTTTGTAGCCGGCATTGACCGTTTTCTGCCGCCGCTGTTCGGAAGACTGCACCCACGCTGGAAGACTCCTTATGTCGCCCTGCTCCTGCAGGCCGCTTGTGGCGTGATCTTTGTATTTCTGGGACAGGCGGGAACCAGCGTGAAGGGGGCATATGACGTGCTGGTGAGCATGGGCATAATCACCTACTTCATTCCCTACTTATTTTTGTTTGGCGCGATGTTCCGCCTGCAGCGCGACCCCGCCGGCGCGGAGGTCATTCGCGTTCCCGGAGGCAAGCCTGTGGCTCTGTTGCTTTCATGCGTTGGCTTCACCACCGCGCTGCTTACCATTGTGCTTTCTTTTGTTCCCAGCCCGGGCGAGGCTAACCCGGCGCTGGCCATCGTCAAAGTAACCGGTGGAACCGCCATATTAGTCGCGGTGGGAGCTCTCCTGTACTGGCTGGGCAGAAGAAGGGCGCACCCGGCGCCCCCTGACCGTTCGATGATTTGAATACGAAACCGTCAGTTGAAAATAGCGGTCTTATTTCCGTATAGAAGAATGCGGTTCTCAATGTGCCAGCGCACCGCCCGCGAGAGCACCACCTTCTCCAGATCGCGGCCTTTCTGAACCAGGTCGTCGAGCCGGTCGCGATGCGACACGCGAATCGTGTCCTGCTCGATGATGGGTCCTTCGTCGAGCATCTCGGTCACATAATGGCTGGTTGCGCCCACCAGTTTGACTCCCCGCTCATACGAACGGTGGTAGGGCTTGGCCCCTATGAACGCAGGCAGGAAGGAATGGTGAATGTTGATAATCCGGTTCGGATAGGCGGCGATGAAATCGGGGGAGAGGATTTGCATGTAACGCGCCAGCACCACCACATCCACCCGATTCTCGCGCAGCAGCTGAAGCTGGGTTTGTTCCGCGCCGCGCTTGTCATCCGCTGCCACCGGAATGTAATGAAACGGTACTTCATAAAAATCCGCGAGTGCCTGCGCATCCGGATGATTGCTGATAATCAGCGGGATTTCGCAGGCCAGTTCGCCAATCTTGTGGCGATATAAAAGGTCGGCCAGACAATGGTCCAGCCGCGACACCAGGATCGCAACCCGCGAACGAATGGCGGAAGTCGCCAGCCGCCATGCCATCTCGAATTTTCCGGCGAGAGGCGCGAAGTTCCTGGCGAAATCGCTGATTTCCATGTCGAAGCCGGCCAGATCCCACTCCACCCGCATGAGGAACAGGTTAGTCTCGCCATCGCCGTGCTCGTCTGCGTGCAGGATGTTGCCATTGTGGCGATAGATGAATTCGGCAATGCTGGCAACAACGCCCTTACGGTCGGGACAGGTGACTAGCAAAACCGCCGTCTCTCTCTTGGGTGCTCCGTAAGTCATGCTTGTCGTTGTTCGGAACCCTTTCCGCCGATGACGCGCCGGCCGATGGCGCCCCGCAGCACCTCAAGAAATTGCCCGATGCGGGTCTCCTGCCCGGCGACCTGCCCGTTGCGGCGGAACAGCCCGGGATCGAGTTCCTCCGTCAGCAGCGCGTCCTGGAATCGCTCCATGGTCCAGTCGAGAATGGAGACCACCATCTCCAGGTCAATATCGGAGCGTACTTCTCCTCGCTGGATCCCCGCCTTCACGAAGGCCACGGTTCCATACGGATCCTTATGGGCCAGAAAGCGATTGATCTGGCGCTTGAGGCTGAGATCGGTACCGTGGTTGCCCAGCAGGGAAACACGATAGGGAATCCAATCCTCCCGCACCAGGTGCTCGGTCCGCACCAGCCAGTATCGCAGAATCTCGAAAAACCCCTTGTGCAGCACCTCCGAGGGCGCGTGCAGATAAGCGGGAAGTGAGCGCACCGCTTTCTTGTAAGCCTCGAAGAACAGTCCGTTCTTGCTGCCGAAGTGCTGAAAGATGGAACCCTTGGCGATTCCCAGTTCATCCGCAATGTCGCCTACCCTCGCCTCCTGGAACCCACGCTCAGCGAAGTGGCGCATAGCCGTGTTGATGATTTGCGTTCGCTTGACCGTTGACCGCCCGGAGCGTGATGCCTGGCCTTGCAGGGCCCCGGCTGAAGCGGCGGAGGTGGTTATCGTGTTCATGACTGGAGGTCACTTTTCCGCAACAGAACTCCTGTTGCAGATGGAAAATACTACATATTGGCCAAATCTAACAGTAGTATGTGCCTTGTCCGTCGGTCTGCCAATTATGACCGCTGGTCACTTCTGGACCATGCCGCCAGCCTCTTCCTACGACGTGATTGTTATCGGAGCCGGACACAATGGCCTTACGGCGGCCGCCTACCTGGGTGCGGCGGGCCTGTCCATACTCGTGCTGGAGCGGCGGGAGGTGGTGGGCGGCTGTTGTGTGACCGAGGAGATAGCGCCCGGCTGCCGCGCCTCAACCACTTCTTACATTGCCAGCATGCTGCGGCCGGAGGTGATCCGCGATCTGGACCTGGCTGGGCATGGATTGCGCATGGTCCCGTGTGACCCGGCGCTGCAGGTGCCATTTCCCGATGGCCAGGTGGTGCCCTGGTGGGCCGACCGGGACCGCACTGTAGCCGAGTTGCGAAAAATTTCTCCTCGCGATGCGGGCACCTTTGCTCGAGTTGATGATGAACTGAAGAAGCTGGCCCGCTACCTGCAGCCGTTTTTCCTGGAGCCTCCACCGGAAGTGGAATTGGATGGACTGCAAAGCTGGTGGAAACTGCTGCGGGGGGGCATGCGTTTTCGGGGCATGACCAACAAAGAGCTCTCCCAGCTCATCTCCTTTCTGACCGGCAGCCTGGGCGATTTTCTCGATCGCAATTATGAATCAGAAAAAGTGAAGACCCTGTTTCTCGCCAACAATGTTTACGGCAAACATGGCGGGCCTTACGATTCCGGGACCGCCATCGGATTACTTTTTCACCTGCTGAGCGGCGGCGAGCACGAGTTGCAGGGGTTTTACGGACATGTCATTGGCGGCATGGGTGCCATTACGCAGGCACTGGCCGCGGCTGCCCGCAAGCGCGGCGTGGAGATCCGCACTTGCGCTCCGGTGGCGCGCATTGATGTGCGCGGCGGCCGAGTGAAGGCCGTGGTGCTGGAAGACGGGACGGAGATTGCCGCGCGCGCCGTGTTTTCCAGCGCCGATCCCAAGCGCACGTTTCTGACGCTGCTGGAGAGCAAGGATTTGCCTTCTGATTTCCGGCATGCGGTGCAGGGCATCAAGATGAACGGTCCCTGCGCCAAGGTGAACCTGGTGCTGGCGGAGGAGCCGCGCGTGACCGGCATGCCCACCGGCGCCAGCCCGGCGCAGCGTTCCTTATTTACGCTGGTGCCCTCGCTGGAGTTCGCCGAACGCTGCTACGACATCGCCAAATTTGGCGAGATTCCGGAAGAGCTGTGGGTGGACTGCGTGGTCGCGTCCAATGTTGACGGCACCCTCGCCCCCAAGGGGCGTCACATCATGACCTGCTTTGTGCAGTATGTGCCCTATTTCCTGCGGCAGGGCACATGGGAGGAGAACCGCGAACTGCTGGGTGACCGGGTGGTAAAAAAAATCGGAGAATACGCTCCCAACGTGCCCGGTGCCGTCGTCGCGCGGCAAATCTTGACCCCTCTCGATCTGGAGCGGATTTACGGCCTCACGGAAGGAAATATTTTTCACGGCGACCTGGCTCTGGAGCAGTTGTTCTTCATGCGCCCGGTGCCGGGCTGGTCGCAGTACCGCACCCCGATCGCCGGCCTGTACCTGTGCGGGGCGGGGGCGCATCCCGGCGGCGGCGTTACCGGCGCGCCCGGTCACAATGCGGCATTCCAGTTTCTGCGCGACCGTGGTAGCGGCTTTCGCGGAGCTAACGCATGAGTGCCAGCGCATGGACGCAAATTGGATGTACCAAAACCATGACAAGGAGACCATATGAGGAAAGGCATCCTGGAAAAATTGAAAGAAGGGCCCGTCCTGGGCGACGGCGGCTATCTGCTGGAACTGGAAAAACGCGGCTGGGTTCGTGCAGGACCGTTTACACCGGAAGTAGCCCTGACCAATCCCGAGGCGTTGCGCCAGCTTCACGTGGAATTTCGCGAGGCCGGCGCCGAGGTCTTGCAGGCGCTCACGTTCTATGCCAGTCGCGACAAACTCGCCACCGTCGGGCTTCAGAACCGGCTGGAAGATTTGAACCGGGCGGCGGTGCGGATTGCCCGCGAGGTCGCGGGCGAGCGCTGTTTGGTCGCCGGTAATCTGAGCCTCACCTGGATGTATGAACCGGAGAGCAGCGCCGCCAAAGACCGGGTGCGCGCCACCTTCGACGAGCAACTGGCGGTGCAGTATGCCGAGGGAGTGGACTTCATCATCGGGGAAACGTTTTCCTGGCTGGGCGAGGCGCTGCTGGCGGTGGAGCGGGCCAAAAAGACCGGCTTACCGGTAATGGTGACCATTTGCTTCGAAAATCAGAACGCCACCGCGGAAGGGAAGAGCGCGGGGGAAGCGGCCAAAGCCCTGGTTGATGCGGGCGCCGATATCATCGGCATGAATTGCCTGAGGCCACCGGAGCACATGCTGCCATCCCTGGAAGAGATGCGTAAGGCGGTGCCCAATGCGTTTCTCGCATCCCAGCCCGTCGCTTATCGCACTCCCGCCGACAAGCCGGATTTCACCAGTCTGCCCCAGTTTCCTTTTGAGTTGGATCCGCTTCAACTTACCCGCAAGGAAATGGCCGCCTACGCCCAGCATGCCAGGGATATCGGCGTGAACTACATTGGCGCTTGCTGCGGTTCTGTGGCTATTCACATTCGCGAGATGGCGCGCGTGCTGGGCAAGCGTCCGGCTGATCAGCGTCCCTGGGCTCTGAACTACGAAAAGCCAATGTCCGCCTATGAGTATTACTCTCATGACCCCGCCGCCGTGGGTGCGGGCGATTCTGAAGGCAAGTCAGCGGGCAAGGGTGGGCAAAGCTGAGTATCTAAGGCGTCTCACAAACCACCAGAACGCGGAAAACCGGAGAGAGTCATTCGAGGCAGCAATCCAAGAGTATCGTGGTAGTTAACCCCTCCCGGATAATTGTGTGTCGGGGTTTATACCTACAATACTAGACTCCGAGTAGGTACAAAGGATTACCCGTCCTGCTGCGGAGGTTTCATTGCAAACTCTTGCTATTGTGGCCGTGCTTGTGACCGAGGTCCTGCCCGCCCTCGCACAAGCTTGCAACAAGCCTCACCCCTCGCCGGAGAATCCTACGATCATTTTGGGCATGGCCGGCGGTTCAATCTTGATGTGGCGCTATCTCCGCGCCCGTGCGGCGAAGTGAACTGTGAGGTGCTTTCGTCGCACCCTTCGCAATTCGGTTCTCTGCGCCATGCTTGCCGCCCTGGTAGGAGCGCTTTTCTGGCACAGGCTGCTTTGGATGTGCCATCTTTGGTGGTCCGACGGTCTCTACTCGCTTTTCGCCCTGGTTCCCCTGGTAAGCCTGGGAATCGTGTACACGAAGTGGAACAAGCTCAGCACCCTGCCTCGTAATCCTTCACCCGCCGGCGCGGTCTTGGTAGGCGGCGCCTCGGTGGTTACGGTTGCAGCCGACCGGCTGGACATATTGAGGTCCTTGACGCCGCTGCTGATGGCCGCCATGCTCTGCGGCATTGTTCTCGCGCTCTGGGGATATGCCGTTCTGAAGGAGTTGCTTTTTCCCATCGCGTTTCTTCTCCTGCTGGTGCCCCTCCCGCCCATCCTGCTGGAGAAGATTGACCTGCCCTTGCAGATCATGTGCGCGAAAGTGGTCGAGGCTGGCTCGCAGCTGACCGGGTTCCATGCGCAGCGGATCGGTTCCATCCTTGTTTTTCCCGGCTCCGGAACCATTGACGTCGCACCCGCGTGTAACGGCGTCCGCTCGGCGATCACCATGCTGATGCTCTCCATCATCTGCGTCTATCCGAGCCGCGCCCCCTGGTACTCTAAACTCGCGGTGGTTGCGGCGGCCGTTCCCATAGCTTACTTCGCCAATCTGGTCCGGCTTTTTGGGATTGTCTCTGGCGCGCATTTCCTGGGCGGATGGTTCATGAACCACGAGCAGGCCTTTGATCATGTCTTCGGATTATTCGTGTTCTGCGGGTGTGTGGCCATGCTTTTGCTGTGGGCGCGGCTGGTAAAATGCACAACTTTCGTGGAAACCTGCTGATCGTCGTGGGCTGCCTGCTCGCGGCCATCGTGGTTGCGGCACAGTTGCCGGCCACTTCCGGGCAGTACACGTCTGCCGATGAGAGTCTTGCATCTCTGCCCTACCGCCTTGGCCCATTCACCGGCAGGGAAGCGCACGGCGCCGCGATCAAAGGCTATCCCGGCGAGCTTCACCGCATCTACAGCCAGGCTCGGGGGACTCCCATCGAACTGCTGGCCTACCCTGCGCCGCCGAGCCAGCACGGGCCGGAGAACTGTTTGCCTTACCTGGGCTGGTCCATCATTGAGCGCAAACGGCAAACTTTACAGGCTAATCCGCAAATCGAGCTTCAAACCATTGTCGCCGTCTCCGAGAATTCTCCCCAACACCCGCTGGTCTGCGGCTTTTACTGGCGGAGAAACGACCGCGCCACCGCCAATTTGCTCAACACCTGGTTGCAGCAACGCTGGGCTACCATCACCCAGTCGCTGAAGACGCCCAAGTGGTGAGCGTGTGTACCAGCATCAACGACCTGCAGCAGGCAGCCGCTGCAAGCAAACAGGTTTACCAGTTCACCAATGATCTCGAGCCTTTTTTCCAACCCAATTCGCCACGCCTGGTGGGGTCCTTGTTGCGGCGCGCGAAATTACCCGCTGCTTCGCTTCACTCTCTGGACAAGAGGGACTAACCGGGCAGTACTTCGGTAGGCGTAAACCGGCGTATTGGGGCCTGGCCGCCCCAATGAGAGGCCGGCTTGCTGCGGACAAGACGCTCTCCTGGCGCCCGCTTTATCGCCGTGCGGGATGCGTTCCCCCCGCGGTGTTCGTCGCGTTCAGCTTGCCCGCTCCTTCCACCGCGGTTCGAAGCTTTTCTTCGGCCGTCTTGGCCCGCTCATCCAGAACCTGAAACACGGCATACTGGGCGGGGGTTGGCCGGGTGTAGGCCAGGTCAATGTCCGCGGCCAAATACGCCAGATGGTCGCGTAATTTGGTTTCATAGAGCAGGCTGCCCTCCGATGACTTCATCTCCATCTGGGCGACGCTGTCAATCTCGCGATTGAGAGCGGCGACCATGCTGGCGGCCTGTGCGTCGGTCATTGCGTGCGTGGCCACGGCTTTTTGCAGCCTGTCGCGCGCTGCCAGGGCTTGGTTAATGTCCTTATCCAGCGTGTCCAGATCGGCGTGAATTCGCTGATCTAGCTCCAGGCGCGCTGCCAATTCCTGCGGTGTGGCATGGAGCCGGGGATCGAGTCCAACCACGAGTTCCGCCTGCGACTTCTGGCCGCCGTAATTGAGCATGACCGTATATTTTCCCGGCAGGACTTCCGGACCCTCCACCGAGTCTTTCAAGCCGCCCGCCGGGATGGGGGCGTGATACCCGGCCACCTCCGCAGCATAGGGATAGCGCAGGTCCCACTGGAAGCGGTTCATGCCCGGCTCAATGGCGGTGAGTCTCTCTTCCTTTTCCCGAATCTGCTGATCGGTTGACTCAGCACTGTGGTCCACCTCGGCGGCAGCGTTCTCTTGACCACTGGCCGTTTGTGCTTCGCCCGTCTGGCTCTCCTTTTCTTTTTCCTTCTCCTTCTTCTCCTTGGCTGTTTCCAGGTGCAGCACGATGCTGTGAATTACTTTTCCTTGGGCATCCGTAATTTCGAGTCTTGCCGGCGTTTTGCCGTCATAGTTCTGCGGAATGTGGAAGAAGATGGTTGCGCCGAAGGGCGGGTTATCGCCCGCGTCGGGTGGCCGCCGCCTTTCGGGACTGGGAACACCGTAATCGTGGGTGAGCCAAGCCTCCTGGGGAGCAAAAAGGAAAGCTGCATTCGGTGATACGTCAGGGTTTTTGGTGAGCTGTTCCAGAATCGTGAGGTCGTCCAGGATCCAAAACGCGCGGCCGTGGGTGGCTGCCACCACCTCGCCCTGGCGCGGATTGATGGCCAGGTCGCGCACCTCCGTAACCGGCAGGTTCAAGGCGAGTGGCTGCCAGTGCGCCCCTGCGTCCAGGCTCATATAGACGGTGCTGCGAGTGCCCAGAAACAGCAGCGCGGGATCGCTCGGATCCTGGCGAATGTCGAACACAAACTCGTCTGCCGGCAAACCGGCCGTGATCGCCTTCCAATGCCGGCCCAAGTCCGTAGTCTCATAGACGTAGGGCCGGAAATCGTCCTGCATGTAGCGCCGGGCCGTGAGATAGGCGGTGCTCTTGTCGGCGTGCGAGGGCTCAATACAACTGATCCAGGAGGCGGGCAGACCGGGCGGAGTTACCCTCTGCCAGCTCTTTCCTCCATCAGCGGTCACATGCGCGAGGCCATCATCCGACCCCGCCCAGATGATGTCGCCGTCGAGCGGCGAAACCGCCAGCGCCGAGATGCCGGGATAAATTTCCGCTCCCGACTGGTCCAGATCAACAGGCCCTCCGCTGGGCGCTTCCGTGCTCGCCTGGTTGCGGGTCAAATCGGGCGAGATTCGTTTCCAGGTCTGTCCGTAGTCGTCGCTTTCGAACACGTACTGAGCGCCGGTAAGCAGTTCCTTGGGATTAGCCGGAGAGAACAGAATGGGATGGGTCCAGCCAAACCGGTATTTGAGTTCACCTGAGGACGCCCCTTCCTGATAATTCGGCCACGGGCTCACGCTCTCGTATTGCGATGTGTTGCGGTCATACTTCACAAAAATGCTGTAATACCCGCTTCCGTAAGTAATCTTCGGATTGTCCGGCTGGGGTACGGAATAGGTGCTCTCCCCGTAAGCCACGCCATGCCACGC
>Ga0187821_10000367_pt1 | contig 11384 bp, 9 predicted proteins | sample NC_wetland_sal_i_20_FD_132442 | JGI IMG/M metagenome (GOLD analysis project Ga0187821, IMG submission 132442) | Wetland sediment microbial communities from Neuse River Estuary, North Carolina, USA - SourceSoil_1 | ecosystem: Environmental > Aquatic > Freshwater > Wetlands > Sediment | place...
CCACTTCGATTGGGGCGGGCACTCCGTCTTCATCGGCGATGCCCGGTGGGGGCGAACTTGGGTGAATCGAGGTGCCTATGTTCATCCGTTCCCGCAAGTGCACCGCTTTGACGCTGACCGCCGAGCTCCCGAGGCGCATGAACTGTACCGGCGCTCGGAGCCAGAGCGTTCGGCGGCGCGTGAAGGACGCCGAGAGCCGCGCGAAGAGCACCGAGGGGGCGGAGGCGGGCGTCACCGCTAAGAGATAGCCAAAATATCGCATCGCAATCAGGCGCGTGGATCGCTAAGGTCCACGCGCCCTTCTTGTCTTGTTCGAGCGAGCCCCCTCCGTTTTCCAGGGCATTTCCTGGCGGTTTCGGCGTGAGGTAGAATGTGGCGCACGATTTGAGCCGCAGGCGAGGCGGCGCGGGCCGTCTGGGTGCGCGTTCAAGACGAATGCTTGCGGTTCGGGGAGCTTCCGATGCGAAATCTTCTTAGGTCTCTTTCTGTGTTCGCCGGACTCGTTGCGATTCTGTCCTTTTCGTTCAATGCCAGGGCTCAGACCGCTAAGCCGGCAGCAGCCGGGCCGAAGTGCGGTCCAGCGCAGCCAGGGACGATTTATCAGAAGGCTTGCGACGATCCCACGCCGCCGGGGCCTGCTCCGAAGCGGGACATCAGCGGGGCTTGGTCGGGGCCGACGGACTGGCTCATTCAAAACGTGCCCGCAATGACGCCCGAAGGCGAACAGCGCTTCAAACTCAGCAAACCGGAGGGGAAGTTCACGCTTTCGGAGACGAACGATCCGCTGGCGACGTGCGATCCTCTCGGCTTTCCGCGAAATATTCTGAACGAGGTGCGGGGAGTCATGTTCGTTCCGCTTCCCGATCGCATGCTTGTGCTCCATCAATACCAGAAGATCTGGCGCGAAATCTGGACCGACGGGCGGGCGCTTCCCAAGGATGAGGACATCGACACGAGGGACGGTGTTTCCTCCACCTACTATGGATTTTCCGTGGGACATTGGGATGGCGACTACTCATTTGTTGCCGACACGGTGGGGTTGGATGACCGGACCTGGCTGGACCGGGGCGCGCATCCACATAGCGACAAGGTCCATGTGGAGGAACGTTACACGCGCGTGGATCAGAGGACGTTAACGCAAACCGTGACGATTACGGATCCAGAGATTTACACCAAGCCGTTTGAGGAACTCTCCAACGTGACGTACAAATTGAATCCGACGAAGTCGCTGGAAGAGCAGATGTGCATTCCGTCGGACGGCATTGCGTATATGAATACGATTGGCAAGCCTGCGGGGAATGGAGCGGCGGGGAAGTAGGGAGGGCGGGTTGCGACGAGGCTAGTCAGAATCGACGGAGATTCTTCAATTTTGTTTCGCGGGCTCCAAGTAGAGCCCGCACCCGATGGCGGCCGTCCCGCAGGAGCGGGACGAGAGAAACCAGGCCGCCATTCCGCTCAGAATGACTGGGGTCTTCTAGTGATTTAGTTGGAGCTGCGCTGGGCACAATAAGTTAGATTTTGCGCGGCGAGAAATTGAGGCGCGATTGTCTTTCGCGCATGAGGAGAAGAGCGTGCCACGAGGGATGACCACGGTACAGCGGCATATTCTGGAGCAGGAGCGCGCGCATCCGGGCAGCAGCGGCGAGTTGACCAGCCTCCTTTGGGATCTGACCATCGCGGCGAAAATTATTTCGCACCAGGTGAACCGCGGCGGACTGGGCGACATTTTCGGGGAGACCGGCGAGGAGAACGTCACTGGAGATTTGGTGCGGCGGCTGGACCGCATCGCGCAGGACACGATCTACCGCGCCATGGATCATGGCGGCCATCTGTGCGTGATGGTTTCCGAGGAGAGCCCGGAGATTATTCCGATTCCCGCCAGGTATCCGAAGGGCAAGTACGTGCTGCTGTACGACCCGCTGGACGGTTCGTCCAATATCGATGCGAACGTGAGCATCGGGACCATTTTCTCCGTGCATCGACGGGTCACGGTTTCTGGAGACGGGACGCTCGAGGATTGCCTCCGACCTGGCTCCGAGCAAGTTGCCGCCGGATATTTTCTTTATGGATCGAGCACCATGTGCGTGTACACGACCGGGCAAGGTGTGTATGGCTTCACGCTGGAGCCTAGCGTCGGCGAATTTTTGCTCTCGCACGAGCACATCTCCACGCCTGCCAAGGGCAAGTATTACAGCATCAACGAAGGAAACCGCGGCACTTGGGACGAACCGACCAAACGTTATATTGAGTATCTGAAAGAGAAAGACAAACCAACCGGCCGGCCTTATTCCTTGCGCTACATTGGCTCGATGGTCGCCGATTTTCACCGGACGCTGCTCTATGGCGGCGTGTTTCTCTATCCCAACGACTGCAGCAACCCGCAAAAGCCCAAGGCAAAGCTGCGGCTCCTTTATGAAGTTGCGCCGATGTCCTTTCTCATGGAACAGGCGGGAGGAGCTGCCACGACGGGCACGGAGAGGGCGCTAGATGTGCAGCCGGCGGCACTACATGAACGTGTGCCAATCGTTCTGGGAAGCAAACAGGACGTTGAGCTGTATGAGAAGTTCTGTGCTGAGTCGAAGCCGGTCGGCGCCGCGAAGAAGAACTCCCACTGAGTTTCGGGTCCCGAGAGGCCGCGAAATCTCGCGCACGAAAAAGCTCAACAGGGACCAACGCTGCTGGGCTTCTTTCTTTCGCAGAAGTATTGGGGGACTCGAACGGATGCATCCGACTTGCGAAGGAAGGAAATCCGTCGGATGCCGAGGCTGAAGCCCGGCGCCATCCCTAAAAGCCATCGCTCTTCAGATGTTTTGCATCAACGCCAAAACGCGGATCGCGCCGTTCACGGTGCGCAGCTGCACTGGCGCGCCGCCGCCGTTCAGGTTGCCATGAATTCCGTGGGGTGAGTATGCGCTAAGGAGTGTCACCGGCAAGTCGGAGTGAAACTTGCCATTGAGGCTGCGTGCATCGAGTGAAGCTGTGGCATTACGCGGGAGTACCAGCGCAATAGAGCCGTTCACAGTGCCGAGGGAAAGCGCATTCTGCGCCGCCAAGCGAAGCAGTTCCACGTTGACGCCGCCGTTCGTGGTGTGAGCGGAGAAGGCTCCTTCGCTTGCGGCGACGTAGATATCGCCGTTGACGGAGCGGAGTTCGCCTTTTGCTTGCACGCCGCTGACTCGAACCGTGCCATTAACCGTCGAGAGCTGTTCCAGCACGATGCGCCGGGGAACGTGCACCGCGTAGTCGACATTCACCTCAACGTCGTTCCCCTGGGGATAGACCGTCGAGATGGATAACCGGTTGGGCTCGAGATCGGTGTCGATGCCGACGAGCCCAAGATCGGAAGCCGATTGCTTGGCCGTTTTCACGGCGTGAATTTCGACGGCGTCGCGATCCCATCCCGTAATCGTGATCGAGCCGTTCACGTTCGTGAGCGAAACGCTGGCTCCGGCGGGAAGGGGAAGGGTGCGGTCGAAGGCATCAGTCTCGTTGGCGGCGAAAGCTGGATGGCAGATCGCGACCAGCGCCAGGAACATCCCCAGCAGGTAGGCCTTCCACAGGTGTGAGTTCCGCATCATCGACCTCCAAAGAAAATTCAGCCCCGTTTATCGAAGACGAAAAGCCAGCGTCACCGTCGTCACGACGCCGATCGGCCGTCCACCGACCAATACCGGGGCGTAGCGCCAGCGCTCGACCGCTTCCACTGCCGCGCGGGCGAGAACAGGCTCCCCAGAAATTGGCACAACGTCAGCCACCGCGCCGTCCTTACCGATCACAACGCGCAGCGTTACGTCACCTTCGACGCCTGCCTGGCGCGCAATGTCCGGATAGTCCGGAGCGAACGAGCGCACTACACGCCTTTGCTGCTCGTCTGGAGCCACGGAAATGGCGCTGGACCAGAAGCTCTCAAACCGGCGCCGGAGTTCCTCAAATGCACTGAGGGCATTTGCGTCGTCAGCGTCGTTTTCGGCGACAGGTTGGCGTACTGCCGCACCTCGTGTGACCACTGCTGCGTTAGCGGTTCCGGCCACGTTGTTTGAGGCTGCGGTACGCGGGTTTGAGTTCGTTGCGAACTGAGCTGTCAGGCGCCGCTCGATATTGGGATCGAGATAACGAAGCTGAATGTTGCCAGACGCGGTTCGCAGGTGGAGAACTCGGCCGCCGCCGTTCAGTTCGCATTGCGCATGGACCGCGTGCTCGTTGTCCGAATCGTCATGGCTCACGCGCCACGGCACCGACGGGTCCGCGACGATCTGGCCATCTGAGCCTTGCTCGACGAGCGCGTCAATCGTGAGCGGCAGACGGCGCGGCACATAGACGATGATGTCGCCCTGGACCGATGCCAATTCGGTTGCCTGCGGCGCAGGGTTTGGCGTGCCACTGCCGTAGAGCGGAGAGAAAGAGGCGGTGATAGTGCCGTGCTGCGTAGAAGCGTGTAATGGCGCTTGCACACCGGCAAGCAGGATGCCTCCGTCGCTGGAGTCAATTTCGGCCGGACCCGCAATGCGGCCAATGCGAACGCCGCCGCCTGCGGTTCGAGCCTGAATCGTACCTGCGGCTTCGGTGAACTCGATGCGTCCGCCGCCGGTTTCCGCCGTTGCGCCGTCATCGGCGCGCTCGGCGACGATATCGCCGCCGCCAGTGGAAAGCTGTGCGACTCCCGTGACGCGGCCCACGCGAATATGGCCGCCACCGGTTTGCAGGACTGCATCGCCATCGCTGTTCCCGGCTGTGATGTGTCCGCCCGCGGTTGAAGCTCGCAGCGAGCCAGCCACGTTGCCAACAGCGATGTGTCCGCCGGCGGTATCCAATCGCGCCATGAGGGCATGTCGCGCGTTGGCCGACCCGCCTTGACGCTGCGGAACACCGATGTTGCCGGCCTGAATATTGCCGCCGCCGGTTGAAATCACTACCTGGCCGTCCACATCCTGTGTGATTACATCGCCGGCCTGCGTCGAAATCTGAAGGTTGTAGCGGCGCGGCACGTGGATCTCATACGTGACCCAAACGCGATCGGCATCATGCGCGACCGGCATTTGGCCTGTGATTGCGACGCCGGAGGGAATCGCGCGCTCGCTTAACGAGAATTCTTCGAGGCGCCTGCTTGCGCCTGGGTCGCTCGCTTCCGCTTCGATCGTCACCCGGTACCTCACCTGGCCATCGGCGTCGGTGAGGACACGGATCGTTCCGGCGTCGGCCGTCAACACTAGCTTTAGGCCGTCATGCGTTGGTACGTTGCCCGTTCGTACCGCCGAGACGCGCGGTGCTTCCGGTATTGGCCTAGCACTGGTTCTGCTTGAGCGTTGTGCGGCTGCTGGAATCGTCGCAGCCAAGAGGGAAGCGATGACGAAGAGTGACGTTCCGCGCCATCTCACCAGAGTGGCACTCCCTCTGGTGCCGCCGATCATGGGCGTGAACCGTCGAACGAGGTGAGTTGGCTGAGGACTGAGGCGCTGTGCAGGCGAACGTAATTATTTGGATCGTTGTGCATGCGGTCGCGCAGAATATCCATCGACTGATCGTCTGGCGCGGCGGCCTCGGGTGCTGCCAAAGCGGCTTGCAGCCCGTCGACGGCCTCGATACGGACGCCGGAGTTATCGTCTCCGGCTAACGCCTCGAACATGGCGCGGCGCGCGGCTGGATCTATGGCAAATGTGCGCACCGCTTCGAGAGCCTTGAGTCGGACGGCAGGATTGGAGTCGTTGACTGCGGCATCGCAAAGCGCTTTGCGCACCTGCGGATCGGATGTTTGAGCGCGGAGAGCGTCGAGAGAATCCAGCCGGACGCTGGGATCAAATTTTTGGCCGTGCTGAATCACGTACGTTAATACGCGGCGAATCTCCGCATCGTCCGAGGTGCCCTGGACGACCACAGGCTGTTCAGAGCGAAGGCGCAATTCCACGTGAGGCGCGGCGCCGTCCTGTGGATCGAGACGAATACCTTCGACGCCCATGGCGTCGAGTTGCTGATCGGTCAGTCGGGGCGCCGCGGAAACCGTCATCAGCGGCTTGCCAGGAAGGGGAAGCGTGGTTGCGCGATACCAGGCCCGTCCGGCGACGCCGCCAAAGGCGCCGACGAGCAGAAGCACAGCCGCGCTCCATCCGGGATGATAGGCCAGCACTCGCGGAAAAAGTTCAGCCCAGCGAGACGGCGAAAGGCGCTCAAGCCAACTCTGCTTGCGAGCGGCCTCATCGTCGTCCAGCGCTTCCGAAAGTTCGCTGCGGCATTGCGCCAGCAAGAATTCGGAAATGTTGTCTGAATCGCCGGGCTCGCGATGCGCGGACAAAGTCTCGAGCAGCTGGACTTCGCGACGCAGAATTGCGGCACAAGGCTGGCACTGCGCGGCATGCTGTTCGACAGCGGTGCGCTCGGCCTCGTCCAGTTCGCCGAGAGCGCACAGGACCGCGAGATCCTCAAACTCGGCGCATTCGATCTTCTTCTGCATGGCGTTCGTTTAATTTACGCAAGCCCGGCGAGTTGCGCGCGCAACTTGCGTGTCGCTCGGAAGAGCGAGTTCTTGACTGTTTCTTCCGTGGTGCCGAGCGCTTCTCCTATAGCGCGCAGCCGCAATCCCTGTTTGTGCTTCAGCTCGAAAATCATCCGCTCGCGGGGGGAAAGCGATTCCAACGCGCGGTCAATTCGATCGCCGATCTCGTGGCCGAGCAAGCTCTGTTCGGGGTCGGCAGCAGTGTCGGTCTGCTGATCGAAAAAGTCCCGTGCCGGGACGTCGTCGCGAATTTCCGCGCCGCTCACGGGCGCCTGATCTTCCGGCCGCGCCCGGCGCCGCCGCAGATGATCAAGGCAGACATTGGTCACGATCCGATAGAGCCAGGTATAAAAGCTGGAGTCGAGCCGAAAATTGTGGATATTGCGATAGACCTTCAGGAAGGCTTCCTGGTAGACGTCCCTGGCGTCTTCCTGGCTGTGGAGCATATTGAGCGCGAGGCGCAGCACGTCGCGGTCATAACGCTGAACCAGCGACTCGAACGCGGCGCGATCGCCCTGCTGCGCTCGGACGATTAGTGCCTTATCGTGGATTTGCTGCGCGGCTCGGCGGGCATCGGCCGTGACCGGCAAGGACCGCTCTTGGAGCGCACTAGCTTCGCCGTTTGGCAGTACTATCGCGGCCGCATCAACGGACATGTTCTCGGAGGACATGGCTCCACCTCCATTAGACGCAAGACGTAACTCTTCGTGAGCAGCTTCAGCGGCACTGTTTCTATTCGCCATGCGTTCGCCAGCTCATGCGCGAGTGCCAAGTGTGATATAACGCGCGCGAATGACAACTTCTTCGCATCCCGCAAGTACAGCTGATGCCCCGAAAGCACTTGGCTAGGGTTACCGGGTCCCGGAAGCTGACCCTATTACCTTTGATCGCGGCGACTTACTTTATGGTTGCCGGCGGTCCTTATGGCTTGGAAGAGGTGATCGGCAAGACCGGCTATTCGAAAGCCATTTGGATTCTGTTGCTTACGCCGGTGTTGTGGAGTCTTCCTACCGCATTGATGGTGAGCGAGTTAGCGTCAGCCATTCCCGAGGAGGGCGGCTTTTACATTTGGGTACGGCGGGGCATGGGCCGGTTTTGGGGTTATCAGGAAACCTGGCTGACACTTGCGGGGAGCGTGTTCGAAATGGCGCTCTACCCGACGCTCTTTGTGGCCTACCTGGGCCATTTCGCCCCCAGCCTCACCACCGGGAGCCGCGCGATCCTGCTGGAACTGGCGATGATCGCCACTTGCGCTGCGTGGAACATTATCGGTGCGAAGGCTGTTGGCGGCGGGGCCGTCTGGATGAATGTGCTGCTTCTCGCACCCTTTGGCTTAATGGCCGCGATCGCGGTGCTGCACCCGGCTCCCACAGTTCAGGGATCGGCTTCGCCGGAGCACGTAGACCTGCTCGGCGGCATTCTGATCGCCATGTGGAACTACATGGGTTGGGACAATCTCTCGACGATTGCAGGTGAAGTGGAGCGCCCACAGAGAACCTATCCTTTGGCAATGCTCGGGGCTGTGATTTTGGTGGTGGTCAGTTACATCGTTCCTGTCGCGGCAGTGGCATGGGCCCATGTCGGTTTGAATGTTTGGGACGCGGGCGGTTGGGTGGACGCCGGTCGTGCGGTCGGGGGACAGTGGCTAGCCGGAGCGGTTGCGGCAGCGGGAGTGATCGGTGCTTTTGGCACTTTCGCCGCGTTGATGCTGTCTTTCACGCGTCTGCCGGCCGTGATGGCCACGGACGGCTTCTTGCCACAAATTTTCACGAAGCGCGGTACAAAAACGGATGCGCCGTGGGTGGCGATCTTGGTTTGCGCGCTGGCCTGGGCGGCTTGCTTGCCGCTGGGATTTGTCCGGCTTCTGATTCTGGACGTATTGCTGACAGGGCTCAGCATCTTGCTCGAGTTCGCGGCGCTTGTGGCTTTGCGCATCCGCGAGCCGAATTTGGCGAGACCTTATCGCGTGCCCGGCGGGTTGTTCGGCGTAATCTCGATTTGCATCCCGCCTACTGTCTTGATGGCGGCAAGCATTGCGCGAAATGAAGCCGAACAGGTGGGCACGACGAACGAGCTGATCATCGGTACGGTGATTATTCTGGTCGGGATTCTGCTTTATTTCGTCAGCCCCGGCTCGAGAAGACCGGTCAGGCCGGACTCGCCTGCGGCCGACTAAGTTTCGTTCACGGTGAAGGCCGTCCGGACCATGCGCACGAGGCCGTAAATACCCACACACATGAGGAAGTCGATGGCCAAGCCTAGATCGATTCGAAACATACGATGCCGCATGAAATCGGGCAATTGCGGTTCGACAAACAGGTAGGCGATATTCCCCGCGAGAACGGCTATGAGATACTCGGCCCAACGGCGGGCGGTCGAAATTGCACCCTGCCCTTGCATCGTTCCGTTGGTCACTTCGCGTCCAGCCATTTTGGCCTCCAGTCAGGAGCCCCGGGCTATTGGCCCGCTCTCTCTATTATGCGCCCTCCATATTAGATGCACCGGAGTTGCGCCAGGCGAACAAAGGCCAGAGTAACAGGAGAGCAGCCGCGGCTACCAGCACCCAGCCGTTGGCATGGTAGTAGGAGTTGGGCTGGTTGAGCAGCTCGAGCGCCGGTCCCGCGAGCAGGATTAAACCCATCACCACGAAATAGCCCAGGAGATTGAGCCGGACGATTCGCTGCGCCCCCCACCAGATTACCGCTAGCGTGATGAAGTTAAGGACTGCGGCCTGCAGGAAGTCACCAGGGCTTCCCCAGTCCGCCACCAAAAACACCGCGAAGGCGATCAGTAATGCCGTCTGCTGCCACGTGCGGCGGAGGAACCAGGCTGCAAAGCCCAGGATGAGCGCTAGGCCGCCGATGGAGTAGAAACTGCGAGTCGCCGCGGCGGCCATTCCGTTAATCGCAGGTTGGCTCGCGTCAAGGACAGCCGGGGAGACGGCGTCCAGCGAGTGGCGAAGCACCGGCCAAAAGCGTGCGGCGATATCGTGCAGGCGATGCAATCCGGCCAGCACCCCGAAGCCGGAGATGCCGATAATCAGAGCATCGCGATAGTACAGCGCGGGCATGCCGCGCCATCCTGGCATTTGTTTCGCGCTGCGCTCGTGCGTCAAGAAGAACCACGCCAATCCGAAAAGGAAGGCCGCTCCCGCATAGAAAAGAGCTGCTCCGAGCAAGAGCCCGATCGAGAGCGTCCCGAGGTAAATCTTGAACGGTATTTGCGTCGGATAGTTCATCAGGAATCGCGGAAGCGATGTGATGAACGTGGCGAGGGACGCGACCAGCACCGGCAGGCACCATCCTGCCATTCGCCGCCAGGGGATCGTCGCCATGACGTGGTGCTTCAGGCTTCGGAAGAAGACGATCATGATTGCGACACCGATCAAGGAGACGAGCGCCACAAAGCCGATGGACTGCAGGGTGTTCAGCACCGTTCTTTGATTTTGCTGCCGCTCCCACTCTTCCGGAACGTGAATGAACGTGCGGTACCCTGAAACCTCATCGCCCTGGACCTGGATTTCGACGCGGGCGTGAGCGCCCTCGTCGTTGGCGATGGGCGGGGCCAGCGGGGCAATCTGCTCCCACGTGAGGGTATGGTCGGTGCGTGCCGGCAGTGCCTTGGATTCGTTCCCGACGAGTTTCCATTTCGTTAGGTCGAGTCCCTTCTGATCTCGGAGATATGCGCTTGCGCGCTCGAGCGTCTGCTCGTCGCTCAGTTTCGGTCCCGGAGTTGCCTCGGCCAAAATGTGGTGGATGGAGTGCAGCGAGCCATCGGGTTTGAGAATCACGCGATATTCTTCGTTCTGCGAGTCGCGGAAGTAGCGGACCACCCAGAATGCCGAGGGTATTTGGTCGCGGTAGATGCGGTTCACTCCGTCGAGGCCAACGCCGCGGCGCAAATATTCCGCGGCGAGCGGATCGAATGTGTATTGAATGACGGCCGCGTGCCTGTAACCGCTCGAATCGACCTTCCAATCTCTAAGTGCGGCGGCGGCGCGCTGCTCAGCTTGATGTACATCAACCGAGAAACTGACGAAATCGCCTAAAGACTGGGTCTTGATGGCGAACAGCGCGGCCCCGAGGATGCCGCAGCCGACGAGCAAGGCCAAGCTGTTCGGCCGAATGGCCGCGTACGCAGAAGCCGGAACTGCAGGAGCGGCTGCCACGGTGGCGGGAGGAGAAGCCTCCTCGATGAGCGGCGCCGCGCTATTGAGCAGCGGCGTTTCATCTACGAATCCGCCGCGCGCCAGGTAGAGAATGCCGGCGATACCCGTGACAATGAGCGCGCCAAGGCCAACGACACCCCCGGAGATGCGGTTATAGGCTCCGGGCGAACGCATGAGAGAGAGGCCCACCAGGAAAGCGTCCACCGTGTAGTGCCAAGTGAGAGTCGCGAGGATGCCCCAACGCAACATCACAATGCCCGCGACGATTCCGATCAGTCCTACTTCAATTCCGCGCGTGTAGGCTGGCTCCTGCGGGTAATTCGAATGCAGAAAGCCCCAGGCGAATGCCGGAAGAACTACGGCCAGAACGCGCGAGTTGGTGGTTCGAAGCAGGAAGCGGACCGAGAAAAGACGAAACAGAAGCTCTTCACTGGCGGCTGCGTAAATTCCGATCGTCAGCGGATAGATCCACGGCAGAGCGGTGCTCAGTGTGTCGGAATATTGCAAGTCTTGCGGCGCCCAAACTCCAACTCGCTTGCCGAGGACGTAAAAGACAACGACATATCCGATATGTGCGCCAGCGAGGCATAGTCCGATCACGCCAGACATGAAGAACTGCTTGGTGCGAAAGCCGGGCAGGCTGAATGCGGCGCTAAGCCGCAACCGGTCTGGCTGACCAATGCGATAGAGCGGCTCGCCGGGGATGACGGCTATGACCACGAGCAGCGC
>Ga0187821_10000368_pt1 | contig 11382 bp, 10 predicted proteins | sample NC_wetland_sal_i_20_FD_132442 | JGI IMG/M metagenome (GOLD analysis project Ga0187821, IMG submission 132442) | Wetland sediment microbial communities from Neuse River Estuary, North Carolina, USA - SourceSoil_1 | ecosystem: Environmental > Aquatic > Freshwater > Wetlands > Sediment | place...
AGCCTGACGGTGCGCGATTATGGCAAGGGGATGCCCCTGGAACTGTTGGAGAAGCTGCGATCAAGAGCCGCAGCGGGCGGAGTTGGTTTGAACGGGATGCGTGAGCGCATTATCCAGTTCCGCTGCCGCTTTGAGATTGAATGAAATCCATCCAGATTGGGCATCATTACGTCGCTCAAAATCAAGTTCGGCGGGTGTTTGCGAGCAATATCAATCGCGATTTGCCCATCGGCAGCGCAGTCCACCTGGTACTGCTCTCCCAGCAAACCAGCGAGATAGAGCCGCATATCCGCATTGTCATCCGCCACTAAAATCCGAGGACGAGAACCAGCTTCCGCAGTCGGCGGGCAGGGAACGGCGAGTAGCTCAGCTTCTGCAATCGGCTCATGCTTCGTGTTCTCATCGTCGGGCAGCCATCGGAGCGCCTCCTCTACAAAAGGCTTGGCTCCCACCGCGGTGGACGCTAAGCTGCGCGCTCCGCCCAACTGACTCGACGCGAGGTGATCCTGTCCAAACGGAATGCTGACGATGAATGTGCTGCCTTTCCCGAGCGTGCTTTCGACCCGCATGAATCCGCCGTGCAACTTCACGAGTTCCTGGACCAAGGCCAAGCCGATGCCGGTTCCCTCATGCGTGCGGCTGCGCGTATTCGGTACGCGGTAAAAGCGTTCGAACAGGTGAGGAATGGCTTCAGGGGGGATGCCTTCGCCGGTATCTCGAACGCGGAGTTCCGCGAAGTTACCGCCTCGTTCTAAGCTGACCGCAATCTCCCCTTCGAACGTAAACTTAAAAGCATTCGAAATGAGGTTCAGGACCACCTTCTCCCACATGTCACGATCGACATAGACGGGTTCCTCGAGTCTGGGACAGTCCACAATCAGTTTCAGACCGGCTCTTTCCGTCGCGGAGCGAAACACGCTCGCCAATTCCGAGGTGAAGCCTGCAAGGTCTGTCGCCTGGTACACCGCTTGGTAGCGGCCCGCCTCGATGCGAGAAAAATCGAGCAAGGTATTGACCAGTCGCAGAAGCCTCGCGCCATTTCGGTTCACCAGCTCCAGTTGCTGTTTTGCGGTAGGCGTCAGATGAGTCTGGCTGCGCGAAAGAAGATCCTGCAGCGGTCCGAGCATTAATGTCAGAGGAGTACGGAATTCGTGGCTCACGTTGCTAAAGAACGTGGTTTTCGCGCGATCAAGCTCAGCGAGCGCCTCGGCTCGCTTCTTTTCCAGCTCGTACGCGCGTGCGTTGGTGATTGCCGCCGAAATTTGTCCCGCTATGAGGCTGATGAATCCGGCATAGCTCACGTCCAACGGGCGAAATGGATTCAGCCCAGCGACAAAGATTCCGGCAGTAGCGCCCTGAGTCCCACCTGAGATGGGGAGAAGAAGGGCGCGCGATGGCTCTTTATCCCAGAAGCCGCTCGGAACCGTCCCCACGCGGCCAGAAAGATCTTCCATCAACAGCGAGTCTTTGCCGCCGAGGAGATCGCGCAGCGGCCATACTCCATTAGCCTCGCCAAGCTCGATCACTGGAGGCGCCGCAGGGTGGCCCTCCTGAATGCCACTTCGGCACGCAAGCCGGGCCTGCTGGCCGTCCTCGGTCAGCAGGTAGGTGAGCGTAAACGGTAAGTCTTTTTGGTTCTCTTCCAGGCAGCGGTGGACCGAGAGCGTGACATCATCCTCCGTCGTCGCTTTGTTTAGCTCCGCCGAGAGGCTCCGGAGGCTATCGAGCCTGCGTTCCCCGATGACGCGATCCGTTTCCTCAGTCACGACGCACAGATGGCCGGCGGTCTTTCCCTTGTCGTCAAAAAGAGGACTGTACGAAAAAGTGTGGTAAGTCTCTTCCCGATAGCCGCTGCGTTCCAGGAACAGCATCAGCGCCTCGTCCCAAGTTGCCTTGCCGTCCTTAAGAACCTGTGAAATTCGGGGGCCGATGTCAGCCCAGATTTCCTGCCATACATCTTGAGACCGCTTGCCCAGCGCCCAAGGATGCTTGTTGCCCAGCGTCATGCGAGCATAGGCATCGTTGTATAGGAACGTCAGCTCCGGTCCCCAACTCATCCACATCGCAAAACGCGAAGTGAGAAGGACCCGAACGATCGTTTTCAAACTCGGCGGCCATTCCGCGATGTTTCCGAGCGGCGTCTTGGCCCAATCGAATTTATAAGTCAAATCCCCTAACGCCCCGCCGCCGCGCAGCCATTCCGGAATGGCGTCGTGTCCTTCTCCAAGGGACACGGCTTTGGCATCACGAACCCCGATCACGCTCAGAATGACCTGGCGCAGATCCTTGCCAAGATCTGACTTCGTGACGAACCCTTGTGCGCCAACGGCAGCCGCTTGCTGACGCGCGATGCTGGAGTGGTTTTGAGTGACTACGATGACGTTGCACTCGGGCACTTCGCGGCGAATGATGCGTGTAGCCTCGGCTCCGTCCATCCGGGGCATATTGATGTCCATCAGGATGACGTTCGGGCGTAGCTTTTTGGCTTTTTCGACCGCTTCGATTCCGTCGCCGGCTTCGCTGCAAACCGTCCAGTTTGGGTGCGATTCGACGAACGAACGCGTGGTCCGGCGAAAGAGTTCGTGATCGTCAACGAGAAGAATCTGGACGTTGCTCATCGGTTTATTCTCGAATGATCTTCCGAACACCCCAGCATTGGCGGCTGGCCCAGGGGCGCCAGCGCGTTCGATTCTCCCTTCATTCAAACGTATCGTTTACGCGCACGTACACACCAAAACGGCAAGAAACTACATCGACAGGGCCTCTCATGCATTACGGTCTTTAATGTAGCCAGTGTGCTGGTTTCTCGTCGTGCCATGGCCGACCGTCTGTTGGCCTCGAACTCCGCCAAGCGTCTGGCTAACAGTCCGCTGGTTCAAGTCCCGTGAAATGGCGCTCCCGGCGCTTGGGAGCCGGGAGGGGAGCCAAGTTCCGGAAGACTCATGCTGAGGCCCGAGCGACTTGCGCCGCGCGGAAGGCCGATTTAGATGTCTCACCCGATTCCTTTGTTCCTCTTTCGAAGGTAGTTGACAGCTGATGCCTTCGGAACAGGAGCGTCGAATTCATCCCCGTGCGAAAATCTAACGGCTCACCTACGTCGAACTCCTGTCGGGAGACAGAGTAATCGCCCGGGACGTGTCCGAGGGCGGGATGGGTTTCTGCGCTATTTCAGTGCCGGAATTGCCCACCCTCTTCCCGGTGTCTATGCGATTTTGGTCTTCGGCCAGTTTCAAACTTGTTGCGGCGATCGTTGAGCCAGTGTGGGCTGACCGGGTAATGAACGTTGGCGGCCTTCGATTTACATACCTTCCGAACGAAAGTCTAGAGCAGATCCGCCGCATCTTTCACGATAGTCTGCGGCAGGAAATGAAACCGCGGTCCTTAACAGAACTTCGCGCCGCAGAAATGCAGACCGCTCGCGAAGAGTGGAAGCAAGCCTCCGAAGAATTAAAGAACGCCCTGGCTTTGTTCCGTGATTTGAATTTGACCCACATGTCCAGTGATGGAAACTTGGGTTTAAGAAATGCCCGGTTGCGTGAATACTCGACGCACAAAAGGTATGCCGACGCCGTTCAGCTTTACGTGAGCGCAGTTCGGCGAATGGCTAAGTGAGCCGGATTCACCTAAAAACCAGGCTTTTGCGAAAAATCTGACCGCCACTCCACGAGAGTCCCGCCCAAGACGGCGCGAAACGGTCTGTGTCAAACTACGGATGGTTGGAGCCCCGGTTCAGCGGTGCGGGCTGTAATTGCAAGCGGAATCAAAAATGTCGATGAGCCTGGGGACATTTCGCCGCGAATCAATTTCTAAAATGGTCGGCCTCATTCTCTTCCTTGTGGCCGCGGCTATCCTTTTCAAAGTGTCGCGCCCCAGCCCCTCTCTTAGCCTCGATCATCACTGGCAGGTATTCGGAACGTACGCAACTGCGGCCGCGCTGCTTCTGCTGGCAACGTCGTGGATGGTCGGTAGGCGATATCGGATCGCAGTGGCGGCGGCATCTGTACTCATCCTTTGTCTAGCAGCATTGGCACATCCGGTATGTGTGCTTATCCCAGAGACCGCACGCCCAGCCTTCGAAACGGTAATTCCGCTGCAGGAGCGCGCGGCACGAGGAGAACCGTTCTGCCAGCTAGAAGGACAGTGGTATCAGTGCAAGTCCTTCATCTCGCGTGCGTTCTTTTTTTGATTTGCAGAAAAGCCGGTGGGTCGAGGCAAACGTCTTAGGTCCGATTAGCCTATATGGGAGAGGAACCGCACGCTGAGACTTGCGAGCAAAAGCCCGCCCGTCATCTCCCATGAGAGTGTCGGCACTTGAGCGAAGAGATAAGCGGAAACTCCCGTCAGAAGCATTACGGCGAGTGCGGCGATGGCGACGCCAAAGCCTCGCCAAAGGTGTGATTCGGAGGCCGGTTCCGCTCCCGAAAACTTTTCGAGATCGAGATATGCCCATGCCCCCAACGCGAGTGCAATACAAAGCCCGATCGACGCTCCGATTCTCATAAGGCAAGCGTCGAGCATAGGCCAGACCGGAGAAATAGTACTTTGGGTCTACTGCCGCGATAGAGGCAACTACGCTATCGGGAGTTCGTCGGTTGCGAGGCTGGGGCTGTTGCAGCTTGGGTCGCTTGCGCCGGAATGCCCACCAGGATTTCGACGCTCACAGGCTTGCTCGATTGCACGGCCGGCTTGAATTTCCAGCGGCTGAAGGCCAATTGGGCGGCTTGGTCCATTTCCGGCAGCACGCCTTGATAGACCTGGAGGTTTTGGACGTTCCCCTCCTCGCTGAGCGTGCCCTTGAGGACAATCATCTTGTTCTGAGTTGTCCTAGCCGGAACGGGCAGCCGCTTGAAATCAAACCGGCTGTCCTCAGTGGGATCGGGCGGCACCAGCGGCGGCGCCAGTTGAATGATCTTCGTCTGCGCCTGAGCTTTCTCCGGCGCTGCCTCCGTTGATTTCTGGCAGTACTGCATCGTCCAGTTCGATCCGGGCATCGGAAGAAAAATTGTGTAGATCTTGCCGCAGTCGAGCGCGCCATAGACGTTCAGGCCGCCGCCCCCGATCGAGCCAGCAGACACGACCATTCGGTTCTGCCGCAGCTTCGAAACCACCGCAATCGGCAGAGGATAGACCATCTGTGCTGCCACACTGCCCGTGAGAATCAAAGGCTCGCCCGAATTCCCGGGCACTGCCCCTTTCACGCTGATCGGCCCAAAAGAAACGCTCGTGGACCCGCCGCCTCCGCCGCTGCCGCCCGGCCCAACGCCTACGCTCTGGTCCCCGCCAGATCCCCGTTGCGCCGTCGTACCGGCGTCGGGGCTGCCGCCCTTCGCGGCGCCTCCCGGCGAACCAGCACCGGGAGCCGCGGCAATCGTGAAATCCCCCCAGCGATTCCCCGGCGGCACAACAATCTGCGATCCCGCGGGGGAGGGATCAACTCCAATCACCATGAGGCCCTTGGCATCGCTCAAAGCTCGGCGCGCCTTCGGCCGCTTGCCCGCCGCCCGCGCCGTTTCCACCGCGCGCCTGCTGAACGGGTCTTTGCATCCCGGGCAACTGCGGCAGAGGAACAGCAGGCCCGTTGGCCCCCGTCCCATTAAAATTCGTGGCGCTCCCGCCTCGCGACGGTTCGGCCAAGCTGGGCACCACCGCCAGACCGCCGCCTTGCCCACTCTGCGATCCCTGGCCATTGCCGGCGCGTCCCGGTTGGTTTGGCCTCTGCATCGCCGCCATCTGCTGCAGGGGCGCCGCAGGCCCATTCCCGTTGCCGCCGAAATTCGAAACCTGTCCGCCAGACGTTACCTCAGCCACGCTCGGAGCCGCTCCCGCTCCGCCTTGCGCGCCGGCTGCTCCTTGCCCCGCGACGCCGCGCTGATTCGGCCTTTGAATCGCGATGGGCAGGGCAGGCTTTGCCACGGTAGGTTCGTTTGCCGCCATCAGGGCCGTCGTGTCGCTTCTGGTCGGATCCGCTAGGTTCGGCGCGGCTGCCGCCGAAGCTGGCCCGCCGTTCCCCCGAGCCTGCTAGTTCGGTTTCTGCATCCCCATCGGCAGTTGCGGCTTCGCGACACTCGGGTCACCAGCCGTAAACGCCAGCGAACTGCGCGCTGCATCCGCAACATTCGGAGCCGCAGTCGAGCCGGGCCCGCTATTTCCGCGCGCCAGCTGATTCGGCTTCAAAGGCTCGATGGGCGGTTGCGGCTTAGCAATCACAGGCTCGCTGGCTGTTACTGGCAAGCCGTTGCCTTGTGTTGGGTCGCTGATGCTAGGCGCGTTGGCCGCCGCAATTTGCCGGTTCGTCTGAACCGGTTTCGGCATGTCCCGAGCTGCGAACGTCAATGGCGCCTGCGGAGCCGAAAGGTTGCCGATGATCACGTTCGGCAGCTTGATGTCCTCGGTGATCCGCATGTCCGGCGGGGACTGGGGCTGAATGATCGTCTGGTGTCGATTATCCGGCAAGTCCGAGTCCAGGGCGCTAAGTTATGCGTTGATGAACTCCCGCTCCGCTGCGTATAGTGCTGCGTGCAACTCGACTCCCCGTGACCGCCGCTAACCCACTTGCCTCTCCGAAAGTCGTAAACATCGACGACCTGCGCCGCATCGCTCGCCGCCGCCTGCCTCGTGCCGCTTTCGATTATCTCGACGGCGGAGCCGAGAGCGAGGTGACGCTGCGCGAGAACGTCCGCGCCTTCGAAGAGATCGTCTTGAGGCCGCGCAACGCGGTGAAGCTCGCCGAATGCAATCTGGGCGTCACCATTCTCGGCCACGACCTCGCCACCCCGGCGATGCTGGCGCCCGTTGGCTACAGCCGCTTATTACACTCCGCAGGCGAAGCCGCGGCCGCTCGCGCCGCAGGCGAGTTCGGCACCGGCTACATTCTCTCGACCATCTCCGGTTACAAAATGGAGGAGGTGCGGGCCGCGACGAAAGGCCCGGCCTGGTTTCAGCTCTATCTGCTTGGCGGGCGCGCCGCTTCGGAGGCCACTATCGAACGCGCGCACCAGGCGGGCTTCTCGGCGTTGGTGATCACCATCGACACGGCGGTCGCCGGGATGCGCGAGCGCGATTATCGCAATGGCATGGCGGCTCTCATCGGCGGGTCTGCGCTCGCGAAGCTGCCCTATCTGCCGAATATTTTGGCGCATCCGCGCTGGCTCGCCGCGTTTCTCGCCGATGGCGGCGTGCCGGATCTCGCAAACGTCGTGATCCCCGGCGAAGGCCCGATGAAGCTGATCGACGTTGGCGCCGCTCTGGCGAACGCCGCCGTCACGTGGGACGACTTGCACTGGATTCGAAACGTTTGGCCCGGCCCCATCATCGTGAAAGGCGTGCTCACAGCAGACGACGCGAGGCGCGCCGTCGATTCCGGCGCCGCAGCTCTGATCGTTTCGAATCACGGTGGCCGGCAACTTGATTCGGTATCCGCCACCATTCGCGCGCTGCCCGAAGTCCTGCACGCGGTCGGCGGCCGCATCGAAGTGCTAATGGACGGAGGCATCCGCCGTGGCGGCGACATCGTGAAGGCGATTTGCCTGGGTGCCCGCGCCGTCCTGATCGGCCGCGCCTACGCCTACGGCCTCGCCGCTGCGGGATATGATGGAGTCGTGCGCGCGCTACAGATTCTGCGCGCGGACATCGAGCGCACGCTCAGGCTTCTAGGTTGCCCTTCGATCGCAGCTCTTGACCGCTCATACGTCGAAACGCCGAAGTCCTGGCACGAACCGGGGTGCTGAAACCAGCGGCGGGGACGCGACCATGACAGCACATCGTGTTTCGACAAGTAAATGTAGCGCGACGGTCTTCAGCGCGGCATCCGACGAATTCATCAGTCGAGAGGTCGGAGCTTAAGCCGGGTACCCCATCCTTCCGCAAATCTGCGAACGGTGGGTGGGAGCAGGAGTGCTGATGAGCGAAACCACAGAGAAACGCAGCTTCGTAATGCGCCCCATCGGCTATGTTCGAAGCCCCTATGCCGAGACAAGAGAAGTGCCCAAAGGCCCCGGCACCAAACACGAAGCCGAAGGCATCCTCGAAATCGCCCCCGAATTCGAACCGGGCCTCAAGGACATCGAAGGCTTCTCGCACCTGTTCGTGATCTGGGCGTTCGACCGCTCCGACCGCGTCGAATTGCAAGGCGTACCGCCGACCGACGACCGTCCTCACGGCGTATTCGCAACGCGCTCGCCGCGCCGCCCGAACCCAATCGCCCTAACCGTTGTCGAGTTGCTCCGCCGCGAAGGCCGCAGCCTCCACGTGCGCGGCATAGACATGCTGGACAACACGCCGATCCTCGACATCAAGCCATACCTCTCCGGCATTCCGCACGAACAGCTGCGCCGAGGCTGGCTCGACGAATCCGAAGCCCGAAGAAATTCGTAGGAAGGGACCTGGGCAGCAGAAACTCGGCGGCGCTGGGGTTCGAAGCTGAGCCGCATTAGTGGGTCCGAGGGGCGCGAACAAAGTTCGCCGAAGCGGCATTTTCGCGAAGGCGAATGGCGGAGAGGCGGGGATTCGAACTTGAGGCGTTCTCGCGGCGTCCGAGCCGCGAGCCGAAATCCCGAGCGCAGTCGAGGGACCCAGGCCAGAAACTTGGCGGAGAGGCGGGGATTCGAACCCCGGTCACCCTTTTGGGGTGAAACTGCTTAGCAGGCAGCCCTGTTCGGCCACTCCAGCACCTCTCCGCAGGGAGACCGGCCGATTCCGAAGTATAACACGCAGCCCCCGGAAGGCATCCGGCGCCCGGTGCGTCAGAGTGAACAGATCAGCGCGGTTTACGCTCAGGGCCGTCTGGTCCGTGCCGTCCACGTGCTGTTTCAGGACACGCTAGTCGACAGCGAACAACCGGTGCTACCATCTCGCCCACGCGGCAAGAGGAGGTCTCGCATGACGATTCAAACGCGTCCTTGGACATTCCCGATCGCGTTGGCAGCCACGCTCTTCGCGGCAGGCCTGTTCGAAGTGACTCTTGTCGGCCAGACCTCGAACGGCCAAGCCGCCCCGGCCCAGGCCGCCTCAAGCACCGCAGCCGCTCAAACGACAATCAAAACTTCCTGGGGAGCGCCTGATCTTCAGGGCACCTGGAGCAACGCGACGGTCGTCCCGTTCGAACGCGACAAACGCTTCGGCGAACGGGAATACATGACGGATGCCGAATACAAGCAGGCGCTCGATCAGCTCCTCCAGCGCAATCAGCGCCCCGGCCGCGACAGCCGCGAAAGCAATGGCCAGGACATTCGCGGCACCGAAAAAGACGTCGCCCGCGCGTACAACGAGCACTGGTTCGGCGATAAGCCGACGGACGTCGGCCGGCGCACGTCCATGCTCATCGATCCGCCGGACGGCAGAATGCCCGCGTTGACGCCCGAGGCGCGAAAAAGAATTGCCGAGAAGAAAGAATATCTCGAGGCGCTTCTGCAAGGCACGTCCGGCGGCCGGCCAGGACCGATCTCGCCGCGCCGAAGCGAGCCTTCGCCTGACTACAATCTGGACCGCATGAATCGCGCCGACGGACCCGAAGACCGCGGCGGCCCAGAGCGCTGCCTCCTGAACAACCTTCCCGTAGTCCTCGAAGCGGGGCCTCTGACTCCTGACGGCAGGCCGGAAGGCAATTTCGGTGGCGTGCTGCGCATCGTCCAGAGCCCGGATTCGTTCGACATCTACTACGACGTTGGCCAGGGCTCCGGCTTCAATCGCCCCATCCCGATTTCGAACCGGCCGCACCTGCCGAAGGAAATCCGCCAATACTGGGGCGATCCGATCGCCCATTGGCAAGGCGACACGCTGATCGTCGACGTCACGAATTTTAGCGAGGAGACCAATTTCCGTGGCTCTCGGCAGAACTTGCACTTAATCGAACGCTACCGTCGCATTGACGCCAACACTCTCGAGATCAGAACGACCGCCGAAGACCCGACGACGTGGGTGAAGCCGTTCACCTTCGTTCAGGAGCTGCGCAAAAACGCCGACAAGCCGAACATGGTCTATGAAGGCGGTTGCCACGAAGGCAATTACGGGCTCCTGGACATGCTCGTCAACACGCGCGCAGCGGAGAAACTGTTTGCCGAAGGAAAAGGCCCCGATCCCGCCACAGAGGACAATGCGACAGGCGGTGGCGCCGATCAGTAGTCTTTGCAGGAAATCTGTAGGTGCGCCTTAGCGCCTATCGGCTGGCCACCGAGGTACTTCCGAGATCTAAATGTAGCGCCGCGGTCTTCAGCGCGGCTCCGAAGATTTTCACTCTTACGGTTCGCAGCTACTGCCGCTCGTAAAGCTTATCCCCCTGCGGCACCTTGCGAGTCACATCGAGCACAATCGTGTCGCCTTCCCAGTGCTTCACAAGCTGGTTCTTGCGCAGGTGACCCAGAAAGGTCTCCTCCACCATCTCCACGCACTTGTATTCCATCAGCCGCGCGTTCGCGTCCAGTTGGCGGTAGAGCACCATCGTCATCTTCCACGGCCGGGTGAACACGTTCGGATCTTCCACCGTCACCTCATAGCGCAGCGCGTCAGAACTAATCGGGGTAAAGCGTTCGACGAGATGCAAAGCGTCGCTATGAAAATCCCCGGCACGCGAAAACCAGGTGCGGTCATTGAAGTGGCTTACGTCTACGACCAGCGTGTTGCCTTCCCAATGCCCGGCGGAAAAGCCCATCCAGGTGTCCGCCGGAGGCGGCTCAACGGAATCGAGGTGAATCGTGCGGCTGGCTCCCGCAAATTCGAACGACATCTCGATCTTATTTGTGCCCTGCGTGATTTCGAAGGGATACGGCATGTACATCGCGCGCGGAATCCCGGGCATGTAGCAGCGCACTTCCGGGTCGCGATCCAGCCAATGTTCCGCGTTCTCCTTCTTTTGTGCCGCTGCCTCGGGTTTGTAGGGGATTACGTTGCCCTCGACGACGCCTGGGCCCGGCGGCACGCCGCCCGCCGCGCCCAATGCCAGCACCGGCGCGGCCAGCACGGGATGGTCCGGATAAACGCCCGGCTGAGCCACAGCAGGCCGCATCGTGTGCGCCAGCAGATCCCAATTGGCAGTTGTCGTCGCCTGCCAGATGCCGTTCAGGTTTGGATGTCCGTCGATGCGGGTCGGTCGCGCGTTTGTCTGGCCCGTCGTGCGAATCGCCGCAAAGCAGAGCACCGCGCCAATCACCACTCCCGCCATCCAAAGCAGCGGGCCGTTGAATCGATTTTTCATATCGGAAGCCCCCTGAAACCGCCGAACTGACGAATCGGCGATAACTTAACGAGACCAGGGATGCCGCGTCAACTAGTGGACTGTCGCAAAGTAACCATTACTAGTGGTTATGCTTCTAAGTTGGTATGGCGACAGATAGCGAAGTGCCCCTCACCAGCAACCAACGGTCGGAACTCAGCAGCATCGCTCAATCG
>Ga0187821_10000370_pt1 | contig 11349 bp, 6 predicted proteins | sample NC_wetland_sal_i_20_FD_132442 | JGI IMG/M metagenome (GOLD analysis project Ga0187821, IMG submission 132442) | Wetland sediment microbial communities from Neuse River Estuary, North Carolina, USA - SourceSoil_1 | ecosystem: Environmental > Aquatic > Freshwater > Wetlands > Sediment | place...
TCGAGTTCACGTGGAGGTTCTTGGCCCGCTGGTATGCCTGCCCCACGGTGGAGGTGGAGTCGACCCGCGGCTTGAGCGGAAAGAGCTGATCCACGAACTCGTCGTTGAGCTGCGTGCTCTCGAAGGGAAAGACGATCTCCGTCGAGGCCAGGGATGCCGCGGCGCCGCCCCCCGGCGATTTGAGCAGGAGCTCGCCCAGGCCCTCCTGCCCCAGCGCGTCGAACTTCCCCACCGTGCAGCTGAAGAACCCGAACAGGGCCGGGCGCGTGACGTTGGTGAGCCGCCCGATGTCGGAGGAGCGGAAGACCTGCTCGTCCGCGAGCACGAGATCCGAGCCGTGCCCGATGTAGTCCACGAACCAGTTACCCTGATCGATCCGCGCGATGAAGTCGTCGCGGGCCGCCGGCTTCGCCTGGTGCAGCGTGTCGGAGAAGGCGTAGTCGTTCAGGTAGACCTTGGAGCGCTCCACGGGATAGGGGATGTGGAGATGATCCTTCCGCTCCATCTCCATCACGTGGGCGTTCCCCAGCGGGTCCGGCAGGTCCCGTTTCCAGGAGTCATCCGCGCAGAGGAGCGCGCGGGCGCGCCATGTGTCGAACTCGGTCGACCCCTCGTACGTCTCCGTTTTCCCACGCACCATGGTGGACGCCTCGATCGCGTCCTTCGCCGGGAGGCGCCCGACCGCGATGTCCAGGATCTGATCGCCGGGTCCGTCCAGGAAGCCGTAGAAGTCGTCGGAGACGAACTGGGTGAGCGATGAGACGTCGTAGTAATTCGCATAGGTCGGCACGAGGTCCGGGGTGCCGAACCCCAGGTAGTTCTTGGGATCGAGCGATGCGTCCCCGAAGAGGCAGACATAGGCCGGCGGCGCCCCGGTCCAGTGGAGCCTGGCGTAGGCGAGGAGATTCCGGATCGCGACCGGATCGAGATAGCCCGCGCCGAACTGGGCCGCGACGCGGTCCGTCGTGGCGATCCCGACGCGCGGCGCCGCGAGCCCGGAGAGCCGCCCCGATCGGTAGATCGCCAGCGATTCCGCCGCCGCCAGGAGCGACGGGTGCGCCACGATGACGTAATCCACGCCGACGGCGGGATCGAGGAGGTCGCTGATCGTATGTCCGCTCGAGGCCGGCGCGTACCGCGTGACGGTGGCGGGGCGCGCGGCCCGGGCGGTGGAGACGAGGGCGTAGCGTTTGGGCGGCGCGGGAGCGACGCTGTCCTCGGCGGTCAGGGTGAACGGCGCCGTGGCACCGCCGAACGCGCCGTTCACGTAGCGGACCGGGTTCTCCGGATCGGTGCGGTCCAGGAGCCAGACCGCGGTGGTATCCGTGATCCCGTCCACGACGTAGTGGACGGGGCCGGTCAGGACCGAGTCGGACGCGAACTGGAGCGTGTCCCCGATCGCCGAGAGGCGACGTGGATACGTGACCTCGAACCAGGCCAGCTCGCTCTGATCGAAGCGGTTCGCGTCGGAGGGATCGACCACGCGCGGCACCTCGACCTGGAGGGTGTCGGAGGCGTGGACGGTGAACCCCGAGGCGGTGAGGTCCTGGGGCGTGCTGAAATTCCAGGAGGCGCTCGAGACGAGCGCGCTGTTCCAGTAGAGATTCGTGAAGTGGTCGGCCACGGTCGCCCCCACCGAGATGCCGCGTCCCCACATGCGCAGGGCGAGCGAGCCCGTGCCGCCGCTCTGCGCTCCCGGGAGCGCGAGCGGGAACGCGATGCGGGAGCCCTGGGTGAAGAGACGGTAGAACCAGCGCTCCCACCTCGTGTTCGCCGCGAAGGAGTTGAAGTCGCGGATCCGGTTCTCCTCGTAGTGCACCCGGTGCGTCACCGTGGTGACGGTGGGGGCCGGCGTCACGGGCGCCGCATCGCGCGTCGCCATCCGCTTCGGCGGGGAGGCCGATGGAAACGCGCCCCAGGTCAGCCACAGCGATTCCTCGTCGGTGCGCTGGGCCTCCTGATAATTGACCGACCCGCCCAGGGTCAGGTCGTAGCCGAAGCCGGTCTGGCCGGTGCCGTAGAAGTAGAGCCGGTCCCCGGGGTCGAACGCGCCGTCTCCCTCGCCGGTCACCACGATCGCGCACTCGCGGAGCGAGTCGGGTCCCGTATCCACGGCCACGCTCTCCGGCGGATCCCCGGGCGTGGCGCGAAAGAGGCGGAAGGACGAGGGGTCGATGCCCGCCACCGCGACGCCCGCGGCGGCGAGATCCGCCGCGCTCAGGACGTAGAGGCCGGGGCGCAGAACGCCGAGCCTCACCCAGGGGCGGTTGGGCTCGACCCGGAAGGGGCCCGAGTAGGCGGCCGCGCGGACCGCGGACCGCGGAGCCGGGAGCGCGAACGGTCCCGCTCCCGGCGGGGCGGTGGTCCAGGAAATGTCGAGGGTGATCTGATCCACGGAGCTCCCCCGCCCGGTGCGGGGGTCCCAGCGGACCGGGTGGAGCGTCACGCTCAGGACGCGGTCGTTCCCCGCCGCCGTCGTCACGAAGCTCGCGAGCGGCGCCTCGGCGCCGCCGGGTCCGCGATAGGCCTCCCCGTCGAGGTAGGCCGAGACCTGTGCTGCGCTCACGGCCGACCAGCGGTCCCGGTCCGAGAGAAGATGCGGCAGCGGCTCGGGACGGAGGGTTCCGAGCGCGCGCTCCGCTCCCGCCGTGGCGCTCATGCTGGGCTCCACTCCGGCGGGAACGCGGAGCAGGAGCGTGACGATCGGAAGCTGCGGCGTTCCCGCGGGAGCGTCGAGCGCGCCGCCGGGCAGGGTGATCTCGCTCATGCCCTGGCCGTAGATTTCCCCGGCCAGGATCTCGGGCTCCGGGATGGGGATCACGACGCGATAGCCGGAGGCGGTCGGGGATTCCACGCGCGCGCCGAGGTTGGCCGGCCCGAGAAGCAGCCTCCCGGCGACCGGCGGCGGGGCGGCGCCGCCCGCGTCCGGGAACGGGAACGCCGATAGGGCCGCGGCGGCCAGGAGGAGCGAGAGGGATCTGTGGGAGAGGCTCAAGCCTTGGTGGTCCGCTCGGCTTCCTCGATCAACATGACCGGAATGTCGTCGACGATGGGGTAGGCGAGACAGCAACGGTCGCAGATCAGCCGTTCCGGTTCCTTCTGGTCTCGAAGCTCCCCTTTGCACTGAGGGCACACAAGAATGGCGCGCAGCTCTTCACCGATCGGCATGTCTCTCAACCCCCCAGGGGAGCCGGCTCATGACCGGTCTCCTCCAGATAGACCCCCATCTTGAGAAACTTCTCCAGGCGACGGTCCAAGAGCTCCTGGGTCGGAAGCCCCAAGAGGCCCTTCACGTGCCGGAGCACCGCCGCCTGGATGCGCCGCGCCGTCTCCTCCGGATCGCGGTGGGCGCCTCCCAGCGGCTCCGGAATCACCTCGTCGATGACGTTCAATTCCAGCAGGTCGTGCGCCGTGAGCTTCAGCGCCTCGGCCGCCTGCTCCGCCCTGCCGGCGTCCTTCCAGAGGATCGCGGCGCAGCCCTCGGGCGTGATCACCGAGTAGATCGAGTTCTCCAGCATGAGCACCACGTCCCCCACCGCGATGGCCAGGGCGCCTCCCGAGCCCCCTTCTCCGATCACGATCGAGACGATGGGCACCGGAAGGTGGGCCATCTCGACCAGGTTCCGAGCGATGGCTTCCGACTGCCCGCGCTCCTCCGCCCCCAGGCCGGGGTAGGCGCCCGGCGTATCCACGAAGGTCACCAGCGGGCAGCCGAGCTTCGCGGCGAGCTGCATCAGGCGGAGCGCCTTCCGGTAGCCCTCCGGGTTCGCCATCCCGAAATTGCGGTGGATGTTCTCCTTGGTGTCCCGTCCCTTCTGGTGCCCGATCAGGACGAGAGGCATCTCCTCGAGGGTGGTCAGCCCCGCGATGATCGCGGGATCGTCCCCGAAGCGGCGGTCCCCGTGCAGCTCCATGAAGCCGGGCGCCAGGATCTTGAGGTAGTCGAGCGTGTAGGGGCGGCGCGGGTGCCGCGCCAGCTTCACGCGCTGCCAGCGCGTGAGCTTGGCGTAGACGTCGCGCCGCATCTTCTCCGCCTTTCGCTCGAGGCGCCGGAGCTCCTCTTCGATCTCGGCGTTCTCGGGCGCGGACGCGCGGAGGTCCTCGATGCGCCGCTCCAGATCCACGATCGGCTTCTCGAAATCGAGCCAGGTTCCGTTCATGGCGTCTTTCTCCGGTCGCTCAGAAAGGGACCGCTTCGGTCCCAGCCGCGGCGCTCACGAGGGAGACCGCGCGGTCGCCGAGGCGGGCCCGGAGCTCCGCGATCAGCTCGTCGCTCACGCGCACGAGCACCCGCCGCGCGCGAATCTGCGTCTTCACGGGGCCCGAGGGAGTGCGCGCCAGGAAGTATACCGGGCTCAAGCCCGGGTGGCGACCCAGCAGGTCCCGGATCATCTCGAGCGACGTATCCGCCGGCGCCTCGGTCAGATCGATGGCGAGGGTGTCCGGCGCCCCCTCCGGGGCGGCGCCCTGAGGACTGATCGCGCGGATCGACTGGAAGACCAGCTTCGGGTCCTCCTCCTCGCGCACGCTCACCCGGGCGCGCGTCTCGATGATCGCGCCCTGGACCAGCGCGGCGCGGTTTCGCTCGTAGAGATCCGCGAACGTGACGCCCTCCACGCTCCCGGCGAAATCCTCGAGGGTCACGAACGCCATGGGGCGCCCGTTCCGGTCGGTGATGGTCTTGATCGCCGACACCATCCCGAGAAATCCCAGCTCCACCCCGTCGCGCGACTCGCGGATCCGCGCGGTGTCGGCCAGTCCCCGCGCCTCGATGAGCGGACGGTAGGGCGCGAGCGGATGATCGGAGAAATAGAACCCCAGCACCTCGCGCTCCTTCTTCAGCGTTTCCTGTAACGGCCACGAGGCCACGTTCGGCAGGGGGGGCTCCGGAGCCTCGATGACGTGCTCCGCCCCGAAGAGGGTGACCTGATCCTTGCTCACCGCCCTTGCGGAGTCCTGCGCCCGGCCCAGGGCGCCCGCGACCGTCTCGAAGAGCTGCGCGCGGTCGCCGCCCAGCGAATCGCAGGCCCCGGCCAGCACCAAGGACTCCAGCACCCGCTTGTTGATGGCCTTGAGATCCACGCGGCGGCAGAGGTCCCAGAGCGAGAGGAACGGACCACCCTGCTCGCGCGCCGAGACGATGGCCTCCACGGAGCCCTTGCCCACGTTCTTCACCGCCGTCAGCCCGAACCGGATCTCCACCCCCTCCAGCGTGAACGCCGCGACACTCCGGTTCACGTCGGGCGGGAGCACGGTGAGACCCATGCGGCGCGCCTCCTCGACGAGCGTCACGATGCGGTCGGTGTCCCCCACCTCGCTGGTCAGCGCGGCCGCGAGATAGGCGGCGGGGTAATGGGCCTTGAGATAGGCGCACTGGTAAGAGAGGAGCGCGTACGCCGCGCTGTGGGCGCGCGGGAACCCGTAGCCCGCGAACTTCTCGACCAGATCGAAGATCTCCTCCGCCTTCTTCTTCGTCACCTGGTTCTTCGCGCAGCCCTCCACGAAGGTCTGCTTCATGCGCGCCATCTCTTCCGGCTTCTTCTTCCCCATCGCCCGCCGGAGGAGGTCTCCCTGCGCCAGCGTGAAGCCGGCGAGCCGGTTCGCGATCTGCATCACCTGGTCCTGGTAGGCGATCACGCCGAGCGTGTTCTTCAAGATGGGCTCGAGCGAGGGATGCATGTAGGTCACCTTCTGCTTCCCGTGCTTGCGCTTCGCGAAGTCGTCCAGCATCCCGCTCTGGATGGGGCCGGGGCGGAAGAGCGCGTTGATCGCGATGATGTCCTCGAAGGAATCGGGGAGCACCTTGCGCAGGAGCTCCCGCATGCCCGAGGACTCGAGCTGGAAGACGCCGATCGTCTGGGCCCTGGAGAGGAGCGCGAAGGTCGCCGGATCGTCCAGCGGGATGTCCACAAGGCGGATCGGGCTCCCGTGGATCCGGCCCGCGAGCCGCGAGGCCTCCTCGAGGACCGTCAGCGTGCGCAGCCCCAGAAAGTCCATCTTGAGAAGACCGATCTTCTCGAGCGAGACCATGTCGAACTGCGTGGTCACGTCGCCCCGGCTCGAGCGGTAGACCGGAACGTAGTCGGTCAGCTTTCCCGGCGCGATGAGCACCCCCGCCGCGTGGGTCGAGGCGTGCCGCGCCAGCCCCTCGAGCGCGAGCGAGCAGCGGATCAGCTTGGCGTGCGTGGGATCCAGGGACGCGAGCGCGCGAAGCTCCGGAACGGTCTCGATCGCCTTGGTCAGCGTCATCCCGAGCTCTCCGGGAACCAGCTTGGCGACGCGGTCCTGGTCGGCATAGCTCATCCCCAGCGCACGTCCCACGTCGCGCACCACGGCGCGGGCGGCCATGGTGCCGAACGTGATGATCTGGGTCACGCTCTCGCGTCCGTATTTCTCGAGCACGTATTCGATCACGCGGCCGCGGTTCTCGTAATCGAAGTCGATGTCGATGTCGGGCATGCTGATCCGCTCGGGATTCAGAAACCGCTCGAAGAGAAGGTCGAACTTGAGGGGATCGATGTCCGTGATGCCCAGCACGTAGGAGACGAGGCTCCCCGCGGCCGATCCGCGCCCGGGCCCCACATGGACGCCGTTCGACCGCGCGAAGTCGATGAAGTCCCGGACGATCAGGAAGTACCGCGCGTACCCCACCTGGCAGATGGTGTCCAGCTCGTACTGGAGGCGCCGCTCCATCTCCGCGTCGATCGAGGCGTACCGGCGCGCCAGGCCCCCGCGCGCGACGTCGCGGAGGTAGCTCTCGGCGTCGTGGAACTCGGGCGGGAGCGGAAACTCGGGGAGCTGGACCCGCTCGGTGTCCAGCTTGAGATCGCACTTCTCCGCCACGTCGAGCGTGTTCCGGATCGCGTCGGGCGCGCCCTGGAAGAGCGCCTCCATCTCCTCCACGGACTTCACGTACACCTGATCGGTGGCGAACCGGAAGCGGTCGGGGTCCTGCATCGTCTTCCCGGTCTGGATGCAGAGCAGGACCTCGTGGGCCTCGGCGTCCTCCTGTCGCAGGTAGTGGCAGTCGTTCGTCGCGACCACCGGGATCTCCATCGCGCGTCCCAGCTCGATCAGCCCCTTCGCCACGGTCCGCTCGTCGGGAATGCCGTGGTCCTGGATCTCGAAGTAGTAGAACTCGCGGCCGAAGAGATCCCGGTACCAGGAGGCGGCCTTCCTCGCCTCGTCCACGTTCCCTTCCAGGATCAGCTGCGGCAGCTCGCCGCGCAGGCAGGCGCTCAGACAGAGGAGCCCCTCGGCGTGGGCGGCGAGGAGCTCCTTGTCGATCCGCGGCTTGTAGTGGAATCCCTCCATGTAGCCCGCCGAGGAGAGGCGCATGAGATTCCGGAATCCCTCGCGGTTTCTGGCGAGGAGCACGAGGTGGTTGTAGGCCCCCTTCCCGTCCGCGGCCCGGGTGCGATCGTGCCGCGAGCCGTGGGCCACGTACACCTCGCAGCCGAGGATGGGCTTGACGCCCGCCGCGTTCGCCGTCTCGTAGAATTCGACCGCGCCGAAGAGATTGCCGTGATCGGTGAGCGCCAGGGCCGGCATGCCGAGATTCTTGATGCGGTCGACCAGGCGGTCGAGGCGGCACGCGCCGTCCAGGAGCGAGTAGTCGCTGTGATTATGGAGGTGGACGAATCCGGCGCTCATGCGACGCCTCGCGCGAGATCGAAGGCGGGGAGATTCGGACGGGGAACCACGTGGGCCAGTTTACACGAGGGCCCCTCGGTTCAGAAGTAGAGATGCAGCTGCAGCGACGTGGCGACCGACCCGAACTGGGACTGGCCCTGCTTCGGAGCGTCCGGGGCGGATTCGCTGCGCATCGATTCCCGCCAGCGGATCCCGGTGGCCGCCCCGATGCTGATCGACTCGAGCGGGGTCCAGTCCGCGCCCAGCCCGAACGACAACGTCGCGCTCCGGCTGTAGGACTTCTGGAACGAGCTCTCGGTCCAGCCATAGGAGCCCTGGAGAGCCGCGAACACGTAGGGCGAGACGTCGCGCTGGAGGACCAGGTAACGCTCCAGAGAGGGCTCGATCGAAAAGGTCCAGAACTGATTGACCTCCCCTTGACGGGAGCTGTCCGGGCCGATGGTGTCGGTCTCCCTGGAGTGATCGATGCCCAGGTTCAGGCCCAGGTTGGAGCGCCCCGAGACCATCCTCCAGACTCCGAGCTGGCTGCCGCCTCCGTCCGGCAACGAGAACGCGAGCGACCACCGACCCTTGGCGATGGCGCGCGATTCCGCCTCGTCGGCCGACGCGCCGCCGGCGAGCGCCAGCAAGACCGCGAGCGCGCTTCCGATCCTGATCCACGTCATGGCGACCCCTCCTGGCCCCGTCTCAGATCCCGGGCGGCGCGGTGTTCTTGTCGGCGGGCGCCGGGTTGCCCGGCGCCTGATCGGCCGGCGGGGGAGGAGTCGGAGCGGCGGTGGAATCAACCGGCCCGCCCGACGGCAAGACGCCCGTCGTGTCCCCCTGCTCGGTTCCGAACCAGCTCGATTCGTGCGACACCATGCAGACCTGCCGCGGCTCCGTCGTGGGGATGAACGACTCGCGCATCACGTGAGGGCAATCCGCGCCCGCGCGATATCCCGTGTCCGCGTCGATCCATACGTCGATCACGCCGGGCGGCGCCTGGAAATCGCGCACCGGCTTTCCTCGGTGGGCGAACTCCATGAACTTGGCCCAGATCGGCACCGCCGCCTGCGTGCCCGTGAGGCCGAGCTTCCGGTTGCGGTCGCATCCCACCCAGACCCCCGCCACCAGATCCGGCGTGAAGCCCACGAACCAGGCGTCGTTCTCCTCATCGGTCGTCCCGGTCTTGCCGGCGGCGGGGCGCGTGAAGCCGAACTCGCTCCGGATCGTGGCCGCGGTCCCGTAGATCACCGGCCCTTCGAGCATCGTGGTCGCCATGTAGGCGGTCTCCGGGCGGATCACGCGGCGCGATTCGCGCCGCGGGGTCCAGATGAGATTGCCCCCGCGGTCCAGAACCGCGCGCACCGAGATCGGCTTCACCATGACCCCGCCGTTGGCGATCGTGGCGTAGGAGCTGGTCAGCTCCATCGGCGTCACCTCGTTCGTGCCCAGCGCCAGAGACGCCACCTCGCGCAGGCGACTCTCCACGCCGAGCGCGTGCGCCATCTCGATCACCTTGGGGAGCCCGACCAGGAACTCCATCCGCACCGTCGCCACGTTGAGCGAGCGCGCCAGAGCCCGGGCCGCCGTCACTTTCCCCAGATACGTGTTCTCGTAGTTGTGCGGCGCGTACGTGCCGAGCGGCGTCGGGAAGGAATCCGGGACGTCGTCCAGGAGCGTGGCCGCCGTCAGAGGGGGTCGCCGCCCCGAGAACGGCGTGTCGAGAGCCGCGATGTAGACGAAGGGCTTGAAGGCCGAGCCCGGCTGCCGCCGCGACTCGACGGCGCGGTTGAAGGGGCTGACGCGATAGTCGCGCCCGCCCACCATCGCCCGGATCGCGCCGCTCTGGGGGTCGAGCGCCAGAAGCGCGGCTTGCGCCGGATCGCGCCCCGCGCCCGAGGGCGAGCGCCCGTCGGCCTCGTGCGCGCCGTCCCGGACGCATCGCTCGGCCTGGTCCTCCAGCCTCGGGTCCAGCGTGGTGAAGACACGGAGCCCGCGCGTGCTCAGATCCCCTTCCGAGATGTCCTTGGAGAGGACCTCGCGCACGTAATCCACGAAGTAGGGGGCCCGCGTCAGGGGGGCCGGGTTCGGCGCGAACCGGAGCGGCGTCTTCCGGGCGCGCGCCGCCTCGGCTTTCGAGATGAAGCCGCACTCGACCATGTCTTGCAGCACCTCGTCCCGGCGGGAGATGGCGAAATCGGCGTCGTGGTACGGGGACATGCGGTTGGGCGAGGGGATGATCCCGGCCAGGAGCGCTCCCTCGCCGAGCGTCAGCTCGCTCGCGTGCTTGTTGAAGTAGTAGAGGGCGCCCTCCTCGATGCCGCACACACTCCAGCTGCCGCGCTGCCCCAGGTAGATCTGGTTCAGGTAGAACTCGAGGATCTGCTCCTTCGAGTAGCGGAATTCGATCAGGACCGCAAGGAGCGCCTCGTGGAGCTTTCGCGTGAAGGTCCGCTGCCGCGAGAGAAACACGTTCTTCGCGAGCTGCTGGCTGATGGTGCTGCCCCCCTCCACGAGGGTGCCGGCGCGCATGTTGCGTGCGGTGGCGCGCCCGATGCCGAGCAGGTCGAGCCCCATGTGGCTGAAGAAGCGACGGTCCTCGCTCGCGACCGCCGCGAGCGCCACGTGGCGCGGAATCGTGGCGAGCGGCGTGAAGGATCGGCGCTCACGGTCCTGGTCGGAGAATTCGGCCAGGAGCTGGGGGTCGATGCGCAGGAGACCGCGCGGGGTCGTCTCGGTGAAGCCGTTCCCGATCGTGGCGACCTGCCCGTCCCGGATCTCGACCAGCGTGGGGGAGCCGGGCTCGGTCCGGTCCGGATAGACGAACGGGCGGAGGTAGATCTCGAAGATGGACCCGCGCATGCGGTACTGCCCCGCCGCGTAGGGCTTCCCCGTCGTCGGCCGGTAGCGGGCGGCCACGAGGGCCTGCTTCAAGTCGGAGGCTTCGAGCGGCATTCCGGCGCGCAGCTCCAGCCAGTCCGCGTAGACCTGCGTCGGGAATTTCCAGCCCTGGCCGGAATATCCGTACGAGGAGAGCGAGGAGAGCCGGAACCAGTCGTACCCCAGGAACGCGAATACGAACGCAAGGACGACGAGCGCCCAGCCGAGCCGGCTCTTCGAGAGGGACCCGAATGTTCGCCGGAGCCCCTCGGGAAGCCGAAGTTCCGGCCGCTTCCATGCCGGGATAGGATTCGGATTCACGTGGATTGAGCCTACGGCCCCTCCCGGCGGTCGTCAACTCGTGGGGATCGCGGACCTCTCGCTTCCGGGATCGGAACGGTGGGGCTCAGCGTTCTTCGGAGAGCGCGTCTTCCAGCTGGCGCAGCCGCGACACCGAGCGGCTGTCCGCGCCGCCCGCGGGGGCACCGAGAAGGTAGTCGCGGTAGGCCGCGAGCGTGTCCTTCTGATCGGCGCGCCGTCCGGTCAGGTCCTGGATCGCCCAGAGACAATCGGCGTATTCCCGCTTCGCGCGCGAGCGGTCGGGTCCGACGATCTTCAGAATGAACGACTTCCATGTCGTGCGAAGGCGGCGCAGCGCGTCCAGGTCGCCGTGCTCTTCGGCCGCGACGGTGGCCAGGTGGAGACGCTCGATCGGGGCGTTGACATCCGGTGCGGGCGCGGCGGGCTCGGTCTCCTCGGGCTTCGGAGCCTGGTTCTGCCACATGGAAGAGCCTCGCGCCGTGGTAGCCGGACGCGCCGGCTTCGGAGCCGGCA
>Ga0187821_10000371_pt1 | contig 11341 bp, 6 predicted proteins | sample NC_wetland_sal_i_20_FD_132442 | JGI IMG/M metagenome (GOLD analysis project Ga0187821, IMG submission 132442) | Wetland sediment microbial communities from Neuse River Estuary, North Carolina, USA - SourceSoil_1 | ecosystem: Environmental > Aquatic > Freshwater > Wetlands > Sediment | place...
ACACAGTCGCGAATACCGTCACCAAGAATCCGTATGACAATCAGAATGTATTCGGGTTTGACGTGGGCGGCCCGTTGAAAAAAGACAAGCTCTTCTTTTTCGGCACGGCGCAGTGGGACAGGGAGCGCCAGGCGGCAACCGGCCAATTGTTTGATTTGCCGACCGCGGCTGGAATTGCGACCCTGAAGTCTCTGGAACCAAATGCCAATATCTCGCTTCTCCTGAACTCGATCGGATCGCTGGTTTCTCCCGGCGTGGCGGGCGTGCACAATATCCCGCTTGGGAACGACCCCGTTACGAATAATCCTCGGCCAAGCGTGGAAATCGGATTTTTCCAATTGCAGAACATCAACACGGCTACCAACTTCGTGGATTGGAACTATCGGATGGATTGGCAATTCACGGACCACGACACTCTGACAGGGAGCGTCATTCGCGACACTGGTACCATCTCTCCGGAATCAGCGGCGGCGCTGCCCGCCTTCGAAACGCAATTCAGCGGACCCTCGGAGATTTTCCGCGGCCAGTGGGTACATACGATTTCTTCAAAGCTGGTCAACGAATTACGGTTGTCGTATACCAACATAAATTTCTCATTTCTCCAAACGCCGGCGACGCTTGCGGGACCTCTAGCCAATATTCCATTTATCAGTTTCGGCACCGACATCAATTTCCCTTCCATCGGGGTGGATAGCAACTACCCGCAAGGGCGGACCCACAATGCCTGGCAGGTCCAAGAGGCGCTGAGCTATGCGGCCGGCCGCCACACGATCAAGGGGGGCGTGGACGTAACGGTCCTGAGCCTTAACGACACGAACCCGCTGAATACACGCGGCTCGATTACGTATAATTCTGGTGGGACAGACAATTCCGGCGCGACGTACACTTCACTTGGAAATTTTATTGACGACTTTACCGGCGCAGATCCGGGCACCCTTTCCAAAGGCTTTGGAAATCCAAGCCTCAACACCGCTGCCACGATGTTCGCTCCCTACATTGAAGATACATGGAGAATCAAGAGCAACCTTACGCTGAACATGGGTCTGCGCTATGAATACTGGGGCGCCCTGGCAAATGGCCTGGCCTTCCCGGCATTCAATCTGAACGCGGGGGTGGGTCTCCCGAACGCCACGGACCCGTCGTTCTCCACCAATCAGGCCGCATTCGACAGTTTGTTCTCGTTCAAAGAGATTCCGGACAAGAGGAATTTTGCTCCCCGCCTCGGCCTGGCCTATGCGCCACATTGGGGCCGGTTCCTATTCGGAGACGGCAAGACCGTGCTTCGTGCCGGATACGGAATTTTTTATGACGGTCTGTTTACGAATATCACCGACCAAACGGCAGAATCGCAGCCAAACACCTTTGGCGGCAGCATCCCCTCCCCGACAGGGCGGGGTGCGCAGAATGCGTCCACGTTCCCGGGCATCACCCTATTCAACTCTTCGCTTTTAATCACTACGATGGCCAGCAACCTGCACAATCCTCTGACGCAGCAATGGAACGTAAATGTGCAGCGGGAATTGCCACAGGGGCTCGTCCTGACTCTGGCATATGTGGGAACAAGAGGCGAACATTTGTTCGCGAATCAGGACTTCAATCCTCAAGTGAATTATTCTTTCATGAACCCCAATTTCGGAGAAATCGAAGTTCGCACGAACGCCGGAGACTCCTGGTATAACTCTGGTCAGATCGAAATAGAACGAAGAATTCACTCCTTGGTTTTGCGCGCGGCATATACTTATTCGAAGTTCATGGACGACGCTTCGGACGTAAACTTTACGACCGGTTTTAGTACCTTCTCGCAAATCCTGACTAACCAGCGCTCGGATTGGGGGCCCTCCGCATTCGACCGGCGCCATCGCTTTACCGTGGCCTATGTTTGGCAAGTTCCTCATTTTCATCAGAATGCATTTCTACGAGCCTTGACCGACGCGTGGCAATGGTCGGGCATGGCCACGATTGAGAGTGGAACGCCGAACACCGTGTCACTCGGATTCGACAATATTGGGAACGGCCATCCGAATTCGCGTCCCAACCTGGCCAATCCGTCAGCGCCTATCACTTCCCTCGGGTTCGATGGCGGCGCTTTTGCCAATTTTGGTTTGCCTACGCTTCCCGGAACGTATGATTTGCATTGCCTCTTTTTTACTTTGAATACGTGTCCGGAGGAACCAATCAGCACATTTCATTTTGTCTGGCCGAGTGGAGGTCCCGGAAATGTCGGCCGTAATTCGGTCTTTGGTCCGGGACAGATTTACTTCGACACAGCCATTCAGCGCGATTTCCCGATCCACTTATGGAAGCTCGAAAATCAGACGATTTCCTTCCGGGCAGAAATGTTTAATGCCTTCAACCATCCGAATCTTTTTACACCTACTTACACAATGACTGACCCAAATTTCGGCAACAGCGCACTCACGATTAGCGGTGGACGGGAAATAAGATTCTGGCTGAAATATTCGTTCTAGCAGTCTTCTCCGAACACGAATATGACACCGCGTTGCCGTATCGGGAGTGGAAGACCAGATTGCGCGGACGACGCTACAGGAAAAATTGCGCCGCCGGTCTAGCACCGGCGGCGACGGCGGCTTTATTTACAGAATTACTTGGAAAAGCTGGCGATGGCCGCCGATTCCGTGGGATAGACTTCAAACACGGTGACCAGCTTGGTCACCTGCAGAATTTCCTGAAATTTCGAGCCGAGATGGCACAGCTTCAGAAGCGCGCCTTGCGATCGTGCGCTGCTGTGCGCGGCGACCAGAGCGCCCAGGCCAGAGCTATCGATATAAGTCACGTTGTTCATGTTGAGAACGATCTTTTTTTGGCCGGAAGCCAGCAGCGACTTCACCTTTTCACGAAGCGAGGTGCTCTCTTCCCCGAGCACGATGCGCCCCTCCATCGCCACCACTGCTACTCCATCCACCACACGGTCCGTCATTTTCAGTGCCACGATCTATCCTCCTGACTTGAGCTTATTTGTAAACTTGACCTTTCAGCGCCGGAAAAAGAGGGCCTCAATAATAGTCCGAGCAGGACAGGTAATACCCGCACTTCCTGCAAACCAGCTTGCACCGCTTCGGCTCGAGCCGCTCGGAACAAATCGGGCAGAAACTCATGGGGTGCTCTTCGACACGCTGTTGCTCGCCGGAATCCGTGCCTAGCACGTCACGATCCGCATCTACATGCATAGTTCGCTCCACGGCCCGAAGGTTATAGCACAACCTGGGTGAGGTGGGAAGAAACAAACGGCTGCCCGCCCCTAATGCGGGCGGCCGCGACAAAAGCCGCCAGCAACGAGGGAGAGCGTTCTTGTAGCAGTCTTTCCGTTTTCGTCACGAAGAACATTCTCGGTGAACCGTCCAGCGTTTTCCGGGCCGCAATGGGCTAATTCGTGGCCAATCTAAACCACTCCCTCCGATAAAGCACGTGGGGTCAACAGTGCAGCGGGGTTAGGCGAGCAATCCACACTGTGCGGATAGATATCTGCAACCGCGGCAACCGTAAGGGCATCTGAACTGGTAGAGAAGCGGGGCATGACCTTAAAATTCCACTTACTCGCGGCGGCAGTGGCAGGGCTTTTAGTCAGCTCCGTGGCAGGGGCCCAGATGCGTAACGGGTCAACCTCGACTCGGCAGCCGTCCCTGCACGCGAGGTTTGCCGCAAGGCCAGCGGCAAACACGATGGGCAATGGCGGGGCTCCGGTTCCATCCGGACGGCACGCCAGCGTGATTCAAATTTCACCGAGTGGACGGATCAGTTCGGGATTCGTTCCCTTCCCAAATTCATTCGATTTCGACGACACCTCCGGCGTACCTGGTTTGGGATTTGATTTCCCGCACTTGGCTGCTATCAGCGCAGGGCAGGCCAACAATCATTTTTCGCACTTCGGCCACAACGGCCATCGCGGGCAGGATTCTTTCGTGCCAATTCTATTCGGCGGATATCCCTACTATTATGATGAACAGGGCTACGATCAAGCGGAGCAGCAGGCGGTTCCGCAATCGCAACCTCAGCCGCAAATTATCGTGATTCAGCAACCCGTTCCGGCGCAACCGAACGCGGACTCAGGGAGTGACACGGGGAATCTTCCCGCTTCGGTATCGGCGCCGCAAGCGGACGCGCCAATCCGAGATGTGGGCGATTTCATACTTGTCCGTCGGGATGGGCGCATACTGTTCGCGTCTGTCTTCTCGGTCGACGGTACGCGATTGCAGTACGTCACGCCGGAAGGGATTCGCCACACGATGGCGTTGTCTGACCTCGATGCCGACGCTACCCAACAGATGAATGAAGCCCGCGGAACTACCGTGCAGATTCACAACTAACCCGCCCGGATCGAATTTCAAAAGTAATTTTCGCTTCGCAGTGAAACGAGGCTTTCCGTGGCGCAGGTTTCAGCCTGTGCGGGGCCGGGCCTTGCAGGGACAAACCCCCACAGGCTGAAGCCTGCGCTACCAAACCCAGGATTATTTCGAGGTTTGAACCGGGTGCGGCATGATGTAGCTGGTTTCCTGCGGCAGGCCGGCGCGCTCGAATTGCACGGTGATATGCGTGATGTGGAAATCCTTTTCGAGCTTGGCGCAAACCGCTTGCAGAATTTTTTCGCTTTCGTCCATGTGCATGTCCGGAATGCGCGCGTGGCAGGAAAGCGCCACCATATCTGTCCCAATCGTCCAGACGTGAATGTCATGGACTTCCTGCACGCCCTTGATGGTCAGGATGGAACGCGCCACGGTCTCCAGTTGGATCCCCTTTGGGAAACCCTCGAGGAGGACGTTGCCGGCCTCCTGCAGGAGGCCCTTGGTGGACCAGAGCACCATCGCGGCGATGGCCACGCCGATCAACGGATCGAGCCACTGAGCTCCCGTTGTTCGAATGGCGATGGCTCCCGCCAGAATTCCGATGTTCGAAATCGCGTCGCCGAAGTTGTGAATCAGCAGGCTGCGAAGGTTCAAATCGCGCCGGCTGCGCACGAGCGCGAGCGTAATCCCGCCGTTGATCGCCAGGGCTAAAATCGAAACGCCGATCATCCAGCTTTCATGGACGGCGACGGGATGAAGGAAGCGTTCGAATGCCTCATAGAAAAGACCGAACGAAACCAGGACCAACAGAATTGCATTGGTAAACGCAGCCAGAACTCCGGCGCGCTGATAGCCATAGGTGCGTTCGTGGTCCGCGGGGCGCGCGGCCCAATGCAAGGCAATCCAGGAAATCAGCAGCGTGGGAACGTCCGAAAGATTGTGTAGCGCATCGCTGACCAGGGAAATGGAATGGCCCAGGTATCCCCCCAGCAATTCGGCGATAACCAGCACAAGGGTCGCCACTACCGCGCCGGCAAGCACCCCGCTGGTCATCTGCCGGGAAGGGTGCGGATGGCCGGAAGAATGGTCGTGGCCATGCGCGTGGACGTGCATCGGCCCATTGTAACGGGAGTCGCGCCCGGAGGGACAGTTGAACGTTGGGAGGCGCTATTTAGTCACGCATATAGTTTTCACGCACATGTGCGCCGGAAGGTAATTGACTTACCCTCCAGTGCTCCCTAGTATGAAAAAGATCATCGATTCGAGCCTCCGTGCCTTCTACCCATTCCATCGCAGCCGAACCAGTGGCCAAGCCATCGCGCAAGGTTGCCCCAGACCGCGCCGCCACGCTGCGTTTCTGGGGTGTGCGCGGATCGACTCCCACGGTGGATAAGGCCACGTGGCGCTACGGCGGCAATACGGCTTGCGTCGAGCTGACAACTCCCGTCGGGGCGCGCATCATTCTCGATTGCGGAACCGGGTTGCGCATGCTGGGCCGCCATTTGGAAGCGGCGCAGGAACCTCAGAAGCACGAGCCGCACATTTTTGTGACGCACTATCACTGGGATCACATCCAGGGCATCCCGTTTTTTTCTCCCTTGTACGCGGAACACAACCGCTTCCATTTTTACAGCTTCCGGTCGGAGTATCTGGGCGCGGGCAGCCTGAAGCGAGTGTTTGAAGCGCAGATGGCATATCCGTATTTCCCGGTGGACCTCAACGCGATGTGCGCGAAGCGCGAATTTACCGAAGTGAGCGGTGGGGACCAAATTAGCGTGCCGGGCGCGCAAGTAACGGCGCGCTGGCTGCATCATCCGCAAGGGTGCCTCGGCTTTCGATTTGAGACTTCCGCGGGCACCGTGGTGTATGCCACGGACAACGAGCCGGGCAATCCTAAGCTGGACAAAAGTTTGCTGGAACTTGCCGCGGGCGCGGATATTTTTATCAACGACGCGCAGTTTACTCCCGAGCAGCTGGCCACGACGCGCAAGGGATGGGGCCACTCCTCATGGCTCGAAGGCGTGAAAATCGCCGCGGAAGTGGGAGTCAAAAACCTGGTGCTGTTCCACCACGATCCCGATTCCGCTGATAAGGCCGTGGACAGCATTCTGCGCGAGGCGCGCGGAAAGTTCGCAAATGTGTGGGCCGCGGCCGAAGGCATGGTGATGACGCTCGGCGATGGCGATCTCGAAGTCGTGATCCCGGCTTCGCGCGAAGGACTGCGGCGCGACGCGCATTTCCGCGCGCGCGTCAGCGGACAAACCGACGCGGGCCATGCCTTTGAAGAAGAAACCGTGATCAGCGATTTAACCCTGCACGGCGCGCTCATCTACCTGGACCACAGCCCGAAGCTGCAATCGGAACTGCAAGTTCAGCTCGACAATCCGGGCATTGACGGCTCTTCCAACAGCCCGCTGCGCCTGCGCGGCTACGTCGTGCGCATCGAAGCGCAGGAGGATAAAGAGCGCACCGCAGTGGGCATTGTCTTCACGGAATAGTTTCAACTGTCCCTGAAAAATCTCCTCTCCCTTGGCTCCCGCTTTTTTCAATAAACCGCCTCACGTAAGGAACAAAGATTCGCTTGACACCTTCCCCCGCCCGCCTAATCATGTGGCCAAATTTGTTGGAGTTCAAAGTCGGAGATAACTATCACATTAGAGAAACATCTGCGGGCGGCCCATTCGCATTGCATATCGCAAATGGAATAGGGGGTGCGGTCCAATGAAGTCAAAGAACATCAAGGTGGCGCTCTTCGTGTTGTTTTTCGGATTTTGTCTAGCGAATACACAGTCGCTGCGCGCGCAGGTAGCAGGAGGCACGCTCTCCGGCTCAATTACGGATCCCTCCGGGGCAGTTGTCGCCAATGCCCAGGTGGTGATCAAGAACTCGGCGACAGGCGTTGCCACGACGGTAACCACGAACGCGGACGGCGTTTATTCAGCGGTGAACCTGCTGCCAGGAGAGTACGAGGTCGCGGTTTCCGCCACCGGCTTCAACACGGAGATCAAGAAGGGGATCACGATCAATGTGGGGTCGCAGCCGGTCTTTAACCTGACTTTGCAAGTCGGAACCGTCGCGAACACCGTGGAGGTGAGCACCGAAGCGCCCACCGTCCAGCTTACCAGCTCGGATATCAGCGCCACGGTCAGTGCGAATACGGTCCGTGAATTGCCTCTGAATGGCCGCAGTTGGACGGACTTGGCCGCCCTGCAGCCCGGTGTGGATACTATCCACACCCAGCCAGACTTCTCGACCGGCGCGGATCGAGGCAACCGCGGTTTCGGGCAGCAGTTGACCATCTCCGGCGCGCGCCCGCAGCAAAATAACTACCGCTTAGATGGAATCAGCCTGAACGACTATGCCAATGGGGCGCCCGGCAGCGTGCTCGGGGGAAACCTGGGCGTGGACGCCATCCAAGAGTTTTCTGTCCTCACTAGCAACTATTCGGCTGAATACGGTAAGACCTCTGGAGGCGTGGTCAACGCCATTACGCGCTCGGGGACCAACGCGTTCCATGGCAGCGCCTACGAGTTCCTCCGGAATAGCGCCCTGGACGCGAAGAATTTCTTTGAGCAGGATCCCACTCTTCCGAAAGCACCTTTCAGGAAGAACCAGTTTGGCGGCGGCATTGGCGGGCCAATCATCAAGAATCGAACATTTTTCTTTGCCGACTACGAAGGCATCCGCCAGTCGAAGGGTATTCCTAATTTTAATCATGTGCCGTCGCTGGAAGTGCACAACGACCCCACTGTAAGTCCCGCGGCTAAGCAATACCTCGCACTCTATCCCGCGCCAGCCGCCAGTTGTGGTGCAGATGTCTGCACACTGGTCTTTAACGCGCAACAGGTCGTTACTGAAAATTTCGTAACTACCCGGATCGACCACAAGTTCTCGGATAAGGACAGCTTGTTCGGAACCTATCTTTTTGACAAAACTCCCTACACCTCGCCAGACTCTTTCGGGAACGTGCAACTGGAATCTTTGTCCTCAAGGCAGATTGTCGCTGTGGAGGAGACGCACGGCTTCACTCCGAACTTCGTGAATGCGGTCCGTTTTGGCTATAACCACGAAAATGTAAATAATAACGCCAGCGTGAAAGCTCTTGTTGCAGCGGCAGGAGATACCACCTTGGCCGCTTTTCCCGGACGGGACGCGGCCTACGTGCACGTCGGCGGGGTTTCGGACATGTCGGGAGGAGTAGGCGGGCTCCCGACTTATCTATACGGTTGGAATTCATTCCAGGTGTATGACGATGCTTTCTGGATCCGAGGCACTCACTCCATCAAGTTCGGCTTTGCAGCTGAGCGCATGTTGTTCCAAGCCACAGCCCTCAGCGATCCGAATGGAGTCTGGTTCTTCGCGAATTTGCCGGCTTTTCTAGCAAATTCCCCCAGTAAATTCCAAGGCGGCATTGTGAGTTCCCTCACACCCCGCAATCTTCGCCAGTCCCTTTTTGGCGGCTATGTCCAGGATGACTGGCGCTGGAAGCCCAATTTGACGATCAACCTGGGTCTGCGCTACGAGATGGTCACTGTGCCGACGGAAACGAATGGGAAGCTATCTAATTTGCTGAATCTTTCCGACGCAGTGCCTCATCTTGGAAGCCCTTTTTACGGCAATTCCACAAAAAAGAATTTCGAGCCGCGCATAGGTTTCGCGTGGGATCCGTTCAGCAATGGGAAAATGGCCGTCCGTGGCGGAGCTGGGTTTTTCGACGTTCTGCCATTGCCTTATCAGACGACACTTCTGGCAACGCAGGCAGCTCCCTTTTTTCAATATACGGCGATTAGCGCGTCTTCGACCTGTCAGGACGGTACGCCTCTCACGTTTCCCTTGGTTGCGCCTTGTCTCATCAGTCCGAACAAATCGCGCGCCACCTATATCGAACCCAATTCCAAGCGGAATTACGTCGTGCAATGGAATCTCAATTTACAATATCAGCTGACCCCAAACCTGGCCGCCATGATTGCTTACGTGGGATCGCGAGGCGTGCACCAACCATTTCGCGTGGATGAGGCGGATCTGGTCATCCCCACAAAGACATCGGCTGGATATCTCTGGCCACAAGTAGATCTTCAGGGGAATATTTTTACGCCGCAATGCAATACGACCGATCCCAATGCTGGTCCCGAGCCAAGTCCGCCATGCGCCCCGCCCGATCCGATCAACACGCACTTCGGCTCGGTCCGCGGGATGTTCTATCAAGGACGGTCTTATTTCAATGCCCTCGAATTGCAATTGGCCAAGCGTATGAGCCACGGCTTTCAGGTGCAAAGCACCTTCACTTGGGGCAAGAGCATGGATACCAGCTCGGCGACGGTAGCCGGCGACGCATTCGGCAACTCCATTTCCAGCCTGAATTGGTTCGATATGTCATTGACCCGCGGTCTTTCCGATTACAACGTCGGGCGTACACTCGTTCTGAATGGCACTTGGGATGTCCCGACGCCGAAATCGTTTTCCGGACCTGCACGATGGTTATCGGATGGGTGGGAACTCGGGCTTATCTTCACTGTCAGCGACGGCGTGCCGTTCACCCCTACATGGGGGACTGGTAGCGACCCCGCGAATACGCTCAGCAGCGACGATTTTGCCTACCCGAACCGGCTTGGTGGTCCCGGATGCTCGACGCTCACCAATCCGGGCAACCCTTCCAATTACATCAAGACGCAATGTTTTGCTGTCCCCACAGCGCCCGATTCCACATTTTGGGCCGCCAATTGCGACCCGGCTCCGCCAAGCTTAGGTGCCCCTCTAGACCCCGCGTCGCTTCAATGCTTCAATCTTCGCGGCAATTCGGGCCGCAACATCTTGATCGGACCGGGCATTACAAACCTAGACTTCTCCGTGTTCAAGAACAACCAAATCAAGAGAATCTCGGAGAACTTCAACGTACAATTCCGTGTGGAGATGTTCAATATTCTCAATCATCCCAACTTTGCCCCGCCGGGCCCAGGCGACGGCAATACCGATATTTTCGACGCAACGGGAGCATCACAGGACCCCAGCCTCGGCGGGATTGCGGGCACCCTGGCCAAGACGACCATCCCGGAGCGGCAAATTCAATTTGCGGTGAAGGTCATATTTTAGAATCGGAATTAGAAAAGAATCTGCCCGCCCGGAAAGCGGGCGGCCTCTACAAAATCAACCGCTGCAAAGTGCTGCGTCCTGGCAAAGGCTTCCCCGCTCCGGGCTCTTCCGGCCGGAGCAGGCGCGATTTCGCGAGCACTGGGTCATTCCACGATTTTCAGGAGATTTGCAGGTTGCCAAAGTATCCTTACATGGGCTGCATTGGAATCGATTCTTCCAAGGAGACAATCAGGTGAAAAAATCGCTGGCGGTACTATTTGTTCTATTGTTCGCCTTCGCGCTGAGCGCCAGATCGCAAGAGAAGCTGCCGCTAAAGCTAGTCGCCACGACGCCCTTGCCGGATTTCACGGGCGACTTCGACCATTTCGCTGTGGATCTCGCGGGAAAGCGGTTATTTCTAACGGCTGAGGATCATAAAACCGTCGAAGTGTTTGACCTCGAGGGCAAGCGAATCCACAGCATCACCGGCTTTGGGCAGCCCCATGCCGCCGTCGTGCTGGCCGACTCCAACATTATCGTGACCGACGGCGATGACTTCGGGAGAGTCGCGCTGGTCAATGGAAAAGACTACAAGATCATGAGCACGATCAAACTTCCCAACGGAGTCGATGGCGCCGTGTTCAATCCCGTGAATCAATACTATTATGTGGAGAGCGGCAGCGACGACGCCGGCGCAAAGACCCATGTGATCAACATCATTGACACCAAGGCTTTCAAACTCGTCGGCGAAATCACCCTGCCCGGCAATCATTCCGAGGCCATGGCCATCGACCACGCGGGTAAAAAAATGTACATCAATCTCACGGGAGCGGATCAAGTGGGAGTCGTGGATCTGGAGGCTCGCAAACTGATCGCGCAGTGGCCTATTCCCGACGCGCAAACCGGGAACGCACTGGTTCTCGATGAACCGAATCACCGGTTGTTTATCGCCACCAGAAAACCTGCCAAGT
>Ga0187821_10000372_pt1 | contig 11327 bp, 8 predicted proteins | sample NC_wetland_sal_i_20_FD_132442 | JGI IMG/M metagenome (GOLD analysis project Ga0187821, IMG submission 132442) | Wetland sediment microbial communities from Neuse River Estuary, North Carolina, USA - SourceSoil_1 | ecosystem: Environmental > Aquatic > Freshwater > Wetlands > Sediment | place...
GCTTCATCGCCTTCTCGACAAAGGGCGCGAGCTCCTCTGCCTTCTTTTTCACCCGCGCCGCCTCTTTTTCCTTGAACTCCGGCATGACTTCCTTCGCGAACAGCTCGAGCGCCTCGCAGATGTGTTCGTGCTTGTTTCGTCCGCCTTGCTGGATGAACGAAACCTGGTCGACACCGGAGTCCTGAAATCCGCGCAGGTGCTTTCGCAGTTGATCGGGCGTGCCGATGCCTCCTTCGCCGCCCGCGCCCGGAGCATCGGGACCCGCCGCCTCCTTCGCCTTTTCGAACGCCTTCCAGATGTCGGTGCGTCCCGGCGTGTGCTCACCAAAGCCGTAATGGTGGCCGAGCGCATAGCCGAAGAAGCGAAAACCATCGAGGCCGCGGCGGCGCGCTTCGGCGACATCGCGATGCACCGAAAAACTCGAGACCATGCAGATATTGGGATTGACCGCATGGCCAATCGGCACGCATTCCTCCTTGAAGATGCGGTAGTAGTCGTCGACCCACTGCTTGGCTTCGGCAGGATCGACGAACGCAAACGTCAAGGCGCCGATGCCGAGCCGCGCGGCAAGCTTGATCGTCTCGCGATTGGAGCACGCCACCCAGAGCGGCGGGTGCGGCCGCTGCACCGGCTTGGGCACCACGTTGCGGCACGGCATCGAGAAGTATTGTCCTTCGTAGCCAGGATAAGGATCCATCGCCATCATGTTCGCGCACTGCTCGACGGCTTCCTGCCACTGACTGCGTTTCTCCTCGACTGGCACCCGGTATCCGCCGAGTTCCAACTGGGCCGAGCTTTCGCCGGTGCCCCACTCGACGCGGCCGTTCGAGACCAGATCGAGGGTGGCGATGCGTTCGGCGACGCGCGCGGGATGATTGTAGTTCGGCGGCATGAGCGTGATGCCGTGACCCAGGCGGATGTTCTTGGTGCGTTGGGAACAAGCGGCCAGAAAGACTTCCGGCGCTGAAGAATGGGAATATTCCTCGAGGAAGTGGTGCTCCACTTCCCAGGCATTGTCGATGCCCAGCTTGTCGGCGAGTTCGACCTGGTCGAGCGCATGCTGGAAGAGACGAAGCTCGTCGCCCTCGTGCCAGGGGCGCGGCAACTGATGCTCGTAGAAAATGCCAAATCTCATCTTTCAACTCCGATTCAAGTCTCTGAGTTTTCCCTGATATTGCTGGCTAATATTGAGCCTGACTGATTGTCAGTATGGCGCATGATGCGGTCGAAACAAACCATTATCCGTTGCGCTCGGTGCTTGGCGATGGCGGCGCGGCCGCTCACTCAGCAATCGCGTCGGCCGGATCGGTGTGCTCTGGCGTTCGAACGCCGTCGAATCCGATCGCGTAAGGCGCCTCGATAGCCGACGCAGCCAACGCACGAAGGTTGTCCTCATGCTTGGCGCGGTCGATGCGATAAAAGTTGAGACAGCCAAGCGCGACTGCATAGAGCGCGAAGGTGACCGGGAAGTAGGCGAGTGCCAAGTTCTTCGGAATCTGAGGATCGAGCGTGGCGGGATTGGCGTGCTCGGGAAAATGCACGAATGCTAGTAGCAGTCCGCCGACCAGGATTCCCATGCCCGAGACGGCCTTCAGGATGAAGGCATTGGCGGAAAAGAACAGTCCTTCCGAACGGCGGCCCGTCAACCGCGCGCTGTCCTCGACGACATCGGCAATCATCGACGAAATGGTGATCTGGCAGGCAATGCTGAGCATCGTACCGGTCGTACCGAAGATGAGCAGAAGAGGTATCAGCCAGCGCGTGTCGTTCTCCGGAAATATTCCGAACAGTCTGAACGCCATGGGCAGCCAGTAGGTCAGGGTCGAAGCGACCCACAAGATCATGGCTGCGCGCTTTTTGCCGACACGTGCGGAATAGGGCGTCGTGAAAGCAAGCGCTCCGAACGGGGCTACGATGATCGCAACGTTAAGCCAGGTGATCTGCAGCGCCGACAGACCCCAGAAGAACGTATTGAAGTAGTTGTTGAGCGATGTCAGCGTGCCGGCGGCGATCGAGGAAAAGACTGCCGAAACGATCAGAACGATGAACGAGCGGTGCCGCAGGGTCTCGAACATTTCCTTGAGCACGACCAGGAGCGACAGACGGCGCTTTGGCGGCGTCGCGAAATAGGGAATGAACTTGTGCGTGCCGGCAGACGAAATCCAGATTGCCGCCACCATCAGTATGCAGGCGGTGATGGAGTATTTGACATAACCGTCCGGATTGAGCTGTCCGACCGGGTACTGTTTCGTCACCTTAAAGAACACGCCGAAAGCGAGCAGCGCCATGGCCAGGCCTCCGAGCCAGCCGAACAGAAAGCGATAACTCAGAAACGACGTGCGCTGGTCGTAATCCGGTGTCAGTTCGGCAATCAGCGCCGAGCTGGGGATCTCGTAGGTTGTAATGAATGTGCGCACCAGAACGATGATGCCAATTAGGTAGTAGAACAGCCGGTCATTCGACCAGTGCGGCGGGTTCCACAGCAGGTAGTAGCCGATCGCGACGGGGATTGCCGCAGCGTACATCAGCGGATGCCGCCGCCCCCAACGTGAGCGCAGGTTGTCGGAGATCTGGCCGACAATGGGATCGGCAAAGGCATCGACGATCAGGGCCATCGCGATCGCGCCGCTGACCCAGGCAGACGGCAGCCCCACCACCTGATTGTAGAAGAACAGCAGGAAATAGAGAAAACCGTTGTCCTTGATACCGAAGGCGACGGAACCGAAACCGTAGAACAATTTAGTGCGCAGACTCGAGATGTCGCGCTTCACTGCTGCGGGCATTTCGCCCCGGACTTCGGCCACTGTCATTTCCCCACGACCTCCGCCGAAAGCCCACCGGTGAGCGTTGCTTCCACCGCCACGGGCGCATGCGCCAGTTCTGCGGCTTCTTCGAGCTTGCGCAAATTCTCCAGATGCGACTCGCGCGTAATTCGATAACGCGACATTAGGATCATGGCGGAGGTGAACAGGATCGTGATGACCGGCAGGTAAACGTACGCAAGGTTGCGTATGATGTGCGGATCGAGGGTCGCAGGATTGGCCTTTTGCGGAAAGTCGACGAACGCGAGTATCTGTCCAGCAATGAAGGCGCCGGTGCCCGAAATAGCCTTGGCAATGAAGCTGGAGGCAGCGAAGAAAAGGCCCTCCGAGCGCCGTTTGGTTCTGAGCTCGCTATCCTCGACCACATCCGTCAGCATTGACGAGAACATGATGAGGACGACGATGGCGACCGTGAGCGCCAACAAGCGTTCGGCGAAAAGGAGCGGCAGCAGCCAGGGCGATCCGTTCACTGGAAACAGATCCAGAAGACGCAGACCGATGGGCAAGGTCGTAATCACGATGTATGCGGCGAAGAGAGCAATTCCCAGGCGTCGCTTGCCAAGGCGCTTAGACAGCGGCGTGGCGATGCTGACTCCGCCCAGCGCCGCGAGCAAAGCCCCGATCTGGAAGATCGAGATTTGCGCGGCGGACAATCCCCAGAAGTAGGTAGCGAAGTAAATCAGGAGCGAGGTGGAAACGCCGATCGCCATCGTGCCGCAAAGCGCGGCCCCCATCAAAACGACGAAGGAAGGGTTGGACAGGCTCGAAGCCATCTCGCGCAGCGTCTGCAGGAGCGTAATGGCTCGCTTCGGCGGCACGCGAAAATAGCGGATATTGCGATGCGTCCCGAGCGAGGAGATCAAGATCGAGCTCGCCATCACGGCTGCCGCGAGAAGTCCGTATCGCACATAGCCGGCTGGATTGAGTTGCCCTACCGGATGTGTCGCATCCGGCGCGAGTATTATGCGGAACGTCACAAACGTCATGAGCGCGCCGCCAACCGCGCCGAAGAAGTAGCGATACGAGAGAAAGCTGGTGCGCTGATCGTAATCGCTGGTCACCTCCGCAATCATGGCCGAATTGGGTATTTCGAACATGGTGATGAACGTGCGCACGACGATCGCCATCGCGATCAGATAAAAGAACATGCCGCCTTGCGAGAGGTTAGGCGGAAACCACAGGAAGAAATACGATACCGCGACAGGAATGGCCGACGCGTACATGAAAGGGTGGCGCCGGCCCCAACGCGTTCTGAGATTGTCCGAAATCTGACCGACGATGGGGTCCGCGAAAGCATCGAAGATCAGGGCGATCATGATCGCGGTCCCGACCAAGCGCGCGGGAAGGCCGACGACCTGATTGTAGTAGAGCAGCAAAAGGGCCCCGAAACCGGCGTCCTTCACGCCATAGGCAACCGAACCGAAGCCGTAAAACAGCTTTGTGCGCAACCCGCCCAATTGTTTTCGTTCGGCCTCTGCGCTCACGTCAGGCTCCTCGCGAAACGCGTGTGCTGGCCGCGGAGATGTGCAGTTCCAGCAGCTCTTCGCCCAAGCTTCCGGCGATCTCCATGCCGGCGGGCGTTGCCTCGGCCAACCGAGCGGACTGCGAGAGGCGCTCAAGGTTGTTTTCATGGGTCGCGCGATCGATGCGATAGCCGCCGACCATGAGGATCGAGATGACCCAAAGCGTAATCTGCAGCGGCATGTAGATGAGCACGAGATTGCGCACCGCATGCGGCGCAACGAGGTCAATGGTTGCGGGTGCGGCATGCACCGGAAAATGAACCAACTCGATCAAGGCGCCGGCGATCAGAATTCCGAGTCCGGACGTAGCCTTGTTCACGAAACTCAAAGATGCCGAGAACAAGCCTTCCGACCGACGGCCGGTCCTGATCTCGCTATCCTCCACGACGTCGGCAATCATCGAAGAAACCAGAATGCCGGAGCAAATTGCCAGCGCGAGGCCGATCGTGATCGTGCTGAAGAAGATCATCAGCAGTGCGGCCGATCCGTCAGGCGGCATCAGGCCGAAATATTTCAGTGTCATGGTGATGTTGTTGACGAACAAGGAAGCGAACGCGGTCGCGACATAGCCGCGCCTTTTGTCCAGCCTCGCCGAGACGATCGGCGCCAGCGGTACGGCGATGACCGCCGCGAGGAGAAATCCCGCTCCGAGAACCGACAGCTGTTGCGGCGTGAAGCGCCAGAAGTAGGTACCAAAATAGGTATTGAGGGCGGAGCCAAGGCCAAGGGCCATGCCGCCGAATAGGCTTGCCAATGTCACCATCAGCAAAGAACGATGCGACAGGCTTTCGATCATTTCGCGCGCGAGCGTGACAATTCCTGGTCGGTGCCGAGCCGAGATCTGTTTCATATATTTGATGCGCGAATGCGTTCCGGCCGCAGAGATCAGGATGCTGATCATCATGATGACAGCTGCCATCACGCTATAGGAGAGATAGCCGCCTCGATTGAGTATTCCCGTCGGTTGCGCCGGCGTCGCCACCATGAAAAATGCGAATGTGATCGCAAGCGTTATGCCCGCCGCTAGCGCGCCGAACATCCAACGGTACGCCATCAAGGACGTCCGCTGGTCATAATCCGGGCTGAGCTCCGGGGCGAGCGCCGCACTTGGAATTTCGTAGCAGGCGATCGCCATGCGCACGAGAACGGCCGTCACGAGCAGATAGGCGAACAAGGCGGGCGTCTGCCACTGCGGCGGATTCCACAGCATGAAATAAAGCAGCGCCACGGGCAGGGCCGCCCCATACATGAAGGGATGCCGCCGCCCAATACGCGAGCGCCAATTGTCGGAAATTTCGCCGATGATGGGATCGAAGACGGCATCGGCCACGAGCGCGATCATGATGGCAAGACTGACAAGCGTCGCCGATATGCCGAGTACCTGGTTGTAAAAGATGAGCAGGAAGGTCGAGAAGCCGGCATCCTTCGTGCCGAATGCGACGGAGCCAAGTCCGTACAAAAGCTTGGTCCCCAGCCCAGGATTGACACTGGGGGCAGCCAAGTCCGCCATCGTCTCTCTCCACCTGGGTGCGTGCCACCCATTGTCTTTATCTTTGTCCCGACCGCATTTTAGGGTCGGTCATTCTCGCAAGCAGAGTCCGCCGGTCAAAGCCTGCCTCTTACTGCGAAGTCTGGGAACCAGAGATTATGGCCCGTGCGCGGGATGCAGCTGACGTGTCCACGAATGGAACGGAAATAGCGCCAGTCGCCTGCTGATCCCGGTTGAGCATCGTTCACCGCGCACAATTCAATTTAGAAGGTGTGGTATGGCCCGCAGGGTGTCAACGGCTTTCCGGGCGCGAAGGGCGGCGCCGGCCATCGACGTCCGAAAATGGCCAGTAAGGAAGCGCACTTTAGGCCATACTGTGGACCATGAGCCTGCCTCCGCACGACGTCTGCTATCGCGCGATCGCGACGCGCGATGTGCGCTTCGACGGCCGGCTCTTCATAGGTGTCACCACGACGGGCATTTACTGCCGGCCAATCTGTCCGGCTCGCACGCCCAAGCGCGACAATGTCACCTTCTGGCCGAGTGCCGCTTCGGCCCAGGCCGCAGGCTTTCGCCCCTGTCTGCGTTGCCGGCCCGAAACCTCGCCGGATGCGGCCGCATGGCGCGGCACCTCGAGCACCGTGTCGCGAGCGCTGGCGCTGATCGCGGAGGGCGGCTTGGACGGCGACCAGTCCGGTATGACCGTTCTGTGCGAGCGGCTGGGTGTTGGCGAACGACAACTTCGCCGGCTGTTTGACAAGCATCTTGGCGCTCCGCCGATTGCAGTCGCGCAGACCCGGCGTGTTCTGTTCGCCAAGCAGTTGATTCATGAGACGCGCTTGCCGATGACAGCGATCGCGTTGGCGTCCGGTTTTGGCAGCGTGCGCCGCTTCAATGATGCGTTCCGCAAACTTTATCGGCGCGCGCCCAGCGAACTGCGCCGCCAGACCGCTTCGCCGCCGGCATTGTCCAGCGTCACGATCCGCCTCGGCTACAAGCCGCCTTACGACTGGGATGCCATACTCGCGTTCCTCGCAGCGCGGGCGATCGCCGGCGTCGAGCTCGTGGACAAAAACCGCTATGCGCGCACGATCGAACTCGGCGATGAATTCGGCAGCATCGAGGTCACGCCGGGCAAAAATCATCTCCTCGCCACGATCCGGTTTCCGCGCGTCCAGACATTGCTGTCCGTCGTGGCAAGGCTGCGCCGTCTGTTCGATCTTGACGCCGACGTCGAGACCATTGGACGACATCTTTCGAGCGACAAGGCCTTGGCACCGCTGATCGCGCGGCGTCCGGGGCTTCGCACGCCCGGCGCGTGGGACGGCTTCGAACTCGCGGTGCGCGCGATTTTGGGTCAGCAAATTACCATCGCGGGCGCTCGCGCGCTCGCGGTCAAGATCGTCGAGCGTTTCGGGACCGACATTGGCGCGGAGGCCAGCGGGGACGAGCGGCTCAGCCGTGTATTTCCGTCCGCTTCACGAATGGCAGCAAGCAATCTCACGACTCTTGGCATGCCGCGTGCGCGAATTGCGGCGCTGTCCGCACTGGCGCTGGCCGTTTCGGAAGATCCAAAGCTGCTCGAGCCGGCAGGAAGTTATGACGAGACCATTGCGCGTCTCGTGGCGCTCCCGGGTTTTGGCCCCTGGACCGCGCAATATTGGGCTTTGCGCGCCTTGCGCGACAGCGACGCATTTCCCGCTGCCGATGTCGGACTCCTGCGCAGTCCCACAGTTGCGCGTGCCGGCAAACGGCCCACGCCGAAGGCGCTGTTGGAGCGGGCCGAGTCCTGGCGACCGTGGCGCGCTTATGCAGCGCAACATCTATGGACTGCGGACGCCGAACGTGTCTGAGCAATTCTTTTTCGAAGTCGTTCAATCGCCAGTCGGCCCGCTGCTGATGATTGCCGACATGTCGGGCAAGCTGCGGGTCCTTGAGTTTCACGATACGGCCCAGCGCTGGCGACGTGTCCTGGAGCGGCGCTTCGATGGCGCTGCGATGGTGGAAAGACCCGGCGCATTCGGTCACGCCGAGACTCTTGCTCGCTATTTCGAGGGCGATATCGAGTGCATCGACGCCATCGCGATTGCGGCGCGCGGCAGCGATTTCCAACGGCAGGTCTGGAAGGCACTACGCACCATTCCTGCCGGCGAGACGACGAGCTACGGCTCGCTCGCCCGGAAGATCGGCCAGCCGGACGCTGCCCGCGCCGTCGGCCTTGCAAATGGCGCAAACCCGATCGCCATTGTTGTGCCTTGCCATCGCGTCATCGGCAGCGATGGTTCTCTTACCGGCTATGGCGGCGGGCTCGCGAGAAAGCGTTGGCTTCTGGACCACGAGGCTCGCCATGTCGGTGTTGGACTTTTCAGAAAGGTCAGACGGTCATGAGCTCCATTGCCGAACGCGCCAGAGCCTTCGCGGCACTCCATGCCGGACCGAGCCTGCTCATATTGCCCAATGCCTGGGACGCCGGCAGCGCGCGCATCATCGAGAGCGCAGGCGCAAAAGCGATCGCCACGTCGAGTGCCGCCGTCGCCTGGGCGCACGGCTACCCCGATGGGCAATTCCTGCCCTTCGACACGCTGCTCGCCACGGTGCGCGAGATGACGCGGGTCGTGAGCGTTCCGGTTTCCGCCGACATCGAGGCCGCTTATGCCCATGATGCGGCGACTGCGGCTTTGACCGTGGCCCGCGTGCTCGAAGCCGGTGCCGTCGGCATCAATATCGAGGACGGCAACGGCGCGCCGGACTTGCTCGCGGCAAAGATCGAGAATCTCAAAAATGCAGCCAGCAAGGCGGGTGTCGATCTCTGGGTCAACGCGCGTGTCGACACTTATCTGCGGCGGCTGGTTCCTTCCGAGCGCGCCTATGACGAGACGGTCTCACGCGCGCGTCTCTATCGCGAAGCCGGCGCGAATTCGATCTTCGTACCGGCCGTGAGCGAAGCGGCAACAATCGAAAAGTTGGTCAAGGCTGTGGTTTTGCCGCTCAATCTTTTGGCTTGGCCGGGCCTGCCCGACGGTTCGACGCTGGAACGACTCGGCGTGCGCCGCCTCAGCGCCGGTTCGGGGATCGGAAAGGTCATCCTCAATCGCACGTTGGAAATGGCGAGGTCATTTTTGACGGCCGGCCGGTCGGAGCTCTTCAGCGAAGGCGCACTTGGCAATCCCGAGATCAACGGCCTCATGCGGAAAGCCTAAAGCGTCACGAAATTGCGTATGATGGCGCCGGGTGCACCATTCGGACGGCATGGGCGAAGACTCCGTCATCTGGAACTATCTCCGAAGCGCGGTCTGGCCCGGATTGGCCAGCCTTGTACTCGGCGCAGGGCTGGTCATCTGGCGCGGGCCGAGTCCGACCTGGCTGATCCTGGGTCTCGCGCTTCTCGCCGCCGGGATCGCGGCAATTCTTTCGGCGCGTTCCAGGCCCAGCCTCGTCTCGACCTCGAGTGCGGAAAACGAAGCACGTCGCGGTGACTTACCGGCACTCGCCCGCGAAGTGTTCGAGCGTCTACCCGATCCGCTGATGCTGCTCGCTGCCAACGGCCGCGTCCTCTTCGCCAACAGTGCCATGCGCGCGGTGGTCGGGGTCGATGCCGAGAACAAGCACATCTCATCCTTGCTGCGAACGCCGGCTCTTCTAGAAGCAATCGATCGGAGCACCGCGAGTGGCGAACCGACGTCCATCGAGTTTACGATGCCCGTTCCCGTCGAGCGGCACTATCAAGCATATGTGGCTCGTGCCGCGTCTCAGCCGCCGGTAACGACATTGCTTTTGCACGATATGACAGCCGTCAAGCGCACCGAGCAAATGCGTGCCGACTTCGTCGCAAATGCTAGCCACGAGCTTCGAACTCCGCTCGCCGCCGTGTCCGGCTTCATCGATACGCTCAAGGGCCATGCCCGCGACGACGCCGAGGCGCGCGAGCGGTTCCTTGACATCATGACCGTCGAGGCGGGTCGGATGCGCCGGTTGATCGAGGACCTCCTGTCGCTGACGCGCATCGAGCTCAACGAGCATGTTCGACCCTCCGGCGTCGTCTCGCTCGAGGCGATCGTGCGCGAAGCGGCTACCGCGCTCGGTCCGCTTGCAGAATCCGACGGCATCGCGCTCGAAATTATCGCCGAGCCGAACCTGCCGCCGGTGACCGGCGAGCGCGACGAGCTGATCCAGCTTTTCCAGAACCTGATCCACAATTCGATCAAGTATGGACGCCCGGGTGGGCATGTTTGGATCACGCTGGCGAGCGCTGCGTCCCAGGGTGGGCGCGGAACCGGATCGATGGTCTCGGCCAGCGTGCGCGACGACGGCGAAGGCATTGCCCCCGAGGCGATCCCGCGACTGACGGAACGCTTCTATCGCGTCGATGTGAAGCGCAGCCGCGAGAAAGGCGGCACGGGGCTTGGACTGGCGATCGTCAAGCACATTGTGAACCGCCACCAGGGCAGGTTGACCATCGAGAGCCGCGCCGGTGAGGGCAGCACGTTTACCGTATTGCTCCCGAGCGCGCCCACAGACAGCGGTGTCACGGAACTGTTATAAAACTGTCGCATAGCCATGGCGGTGCGGAGATATTGACGAGTCCATGGCAAGGGATCCCGGATCGGGCATCGAGATGAGCGAACACACGGTCAAGGCATTCAGCGAAAAGCTCGAAGCGCTGTCCGCGGCCATCGCGCAGATGGGCGGCCTTGCCGAGGCCCAGTTCGCCAATGCCGTCGAGGCCATTGCCAGACGCGACACCTCGCTCGCCGAAAATGCCGTCGGCGGCGACAAGCGTATCGACGACATGCAATTAGATATTGAGGATCGTGCCCTCAAACTCTTGGCGTTGCGCCAACCGATGGCGGTGGACCTTCGCGAGACCCTGGCCGCCATCAAAATCGCCAGCGAGTTGGAGCGCATCGGCGACTTGGCCAAGAACATCGCCAAGCGTGCCATCGTCCTCAATCGCGAGCCGCCGATTCGGCTCACCACATCCCTCGCACGCATGGGCAAGCAGGCGCTCGCTCAGCTCAAGCATGTGCTCGACGCCTATTCCGATCGCAATGCCGAGGCTGCCGAGGCGGTGTGGAAGCAGGACGGGGAAATCGACGAGATCTACAACAGCCTGTTTCGCGAGTTGCTGACCTACATGATGGAAGATCCGCGCACGATCGGATTGTGCACGCATCTACTCTTCGTCGCCAAGAACATCGAGCGCAGCGGCGACCATGCCACCAACATCGCCGAAGTCGTCTATCACATGGTGCGCGCCGACCACCTTTCAAACGAGCGGCCAAAGGCCGACACGACCAGCGAAACCAGCGTTCCCTTCGAGAGAAAAGCATGAGCTTGAAGCCGACAGTCCTTGTTGCCGAGGACGAGGGCGCGCTCGTCACCCTGCTGCGCTACAACCTGGAACGCGAGGGCTATCGCGTGCTCGAAGCACAGGATGGCGAGGAAGCGATGCTCGTGGCGGCCGAGGAAAAGCCCGATCTCGTCCTTCTCGAC
>Ga0187821_10000373_pt1 | contig 11311 bp, 8 predicted proteins | sample NC_wetland_sal_i_20_FD_132442 | JGI IMG/M metagenome (GOLD analysis project Ga0187821, IMG submission 132442) | Wetland sediment microbial communities from Neuse River Estuary, North Carolina, USA - SourceSoil_1 | ecosystem: Environmental > Aquatic > Freshwater > Wetlands > Sediment | place...
ACAACCTGGTGCAGTTTCCCCAAGTCATAATCTCGATCGTGCCGGTGGTGCACCTTCCCGGTATGGCCGCAGGCCAACTGGTCCTGAACGGCAGGACGCTCGCGGACATCTACCTCGGCAAGATCACCAAGTGGAACGACCCAGCGATCAAGGCGCTCAATCCGCATGTCCCCCTGCCGAACATGGCGATTCTCGTCGTGCATCGCTCCGACGGTTCGGGCACGACCTTCAACTTCACCGACTATCTCGGAAAAGTGAGCCCAGAATGGAAATCGAACGTCGGTTCGGACACCTCCGTCGAGTGGCCGGTCGGGCTCGGCGGCAAAGGCAATGAAGGTGTTTCCGGCAACGTTCAGCAGACTGTCGGCTCGATCGGCTATGTCGAATACGCCTACGCGATGCAGAACAAGCTGATCTACACCGACATGATCAATGCGGCCGGCCAGCGCGTGAAACCGACGATGCAGGCATTTCAGGCGGCGGCCGCCAACGCGGACTTCAGCAAAGTTCAGGACTTCTATCTGATCCTGACCAACCAGCCCGGCGCGGCGAGTTGGCCGATTACCGCAGCGACGTTCATGCTGATGCGCAAGGACTATCCGGTCGACAAGAACAAAGAAGTGCTGAAATTCCTCGACTGGGCTCTGCACGACGGACAGCAGGACTCGCTCAAGCTGGATTACGTGCCGTTTCCGGATACGGTGGTGAAACAGATCGAGGCGTCCTGGACCAAGGAGTTGAAGGCTTGGCCGTGAGCCGACAACCGGATCTCTGACGCGGCGCTCCGCCGTCAATAGTTCACGTTGAACGACAGCAGATGCAGCGTCACGCTGTAGTAGACAACGACGAGCGCCGCCAGAACGACCAGGCCGTCCGTCACCTTGGTCCACCATGGTCGGCGCGCGTCTTTCAAGCCTGCCCAGAAATTGACGATGGGGAAAATGGTTGCGACGACGCCGATCAATCCCAAAACCTCCAAAGCACGAAGATAGGGGTCGCTCCCGACATCCAGGTAGGAGAGGCTCAGCGAGGAAAGCAGGAAGAACGTCATCCATCCCGCCAGAAACAGGACGTCGATGAGGACAGCGACGCGGGCAAGCCGGTAATAGACGAGTTCGCGTCCGGCAAAATCGAGCGGCCGGCTATAGCGCCAGCGCAGGATCGCCTTGACCGGCCAGAACACGACAGTCAGCAACAGCATGAGCGCACTCGCGCCAAGAAGCGCGCCCACCCAATAGATCGAGCTGAAGAATGGAACGCGATGAAGGACGAAAATTTGCGGAAAGATGTCGCTCGTGACGTACCTGACCCGCTCGCCGTCCTTGACGACGACGAAAACGTTCGGGCCGTTCACTTCGTGCCAGCGATTGGGCGCGATCTCGCGGAACTTCCTCGCAATGCCGTTCTTGTCGACAAGAGCCGGTACCGAAATCGTGCCGTCGGTGTTGGCTCTCACTGGTATCTGCTGCGCGACGCTCGCGACCACAGCGAAATTCGAGTGCGAGCGCCGACTGAGATAGTAGAGACCGGCAATCTTTTCGGCGTCGGCCTTGGCGCTCGGCAGAGCCGGCGCAGTGGTTGATGGAGGCGCGGGGAAATAGCGGTCCATGATCCCGTCGAAGAATTCTCGGCGGACCGACGTCACCAAGCTCTCGTTGCCGGCACTGTTCAGCGAAATGAACAGGCCGACATTTTGATCAAGAATGAGGTGCAGGTCGCTATGGAACCATTGCGTGTCGCCGCCATGACCGATGATGTCGTGACCGTTACGATCCTCGTGATAAAAGCCGAGTGCGATGCCGGGTACTCCCGGGACCAGTTGCAGGGCCGTGCGGTGCATGAGCTTGGCCGTCTCAGGCTTCAAAATCTCCGCGCCGTCATATGAGCCGTTGTTCAAATGGGCCATCATGAATCGCGTCAAATCATCGGCAGTGGCGCTGAGAGCGCCCGCCGCCGACAGGCTGATCAGTTCGAAGGGCTTGGCCTGGCCCGACGCGGTCTGGTAGCCCTTCGACATGTCGGCTTGGAATTTTTCCGGAAGCGGCTGAACGAATGTCGAGTGGTTCATGGCGAGCGGGCTGAAGATGTGCCGCGCGATGTATTGCTCGAACGGTTCACCGGACACGCGTTGAACGATGTAACCGGCGAGCCCGGCGCCGTAATTCGAATAGGACGGCACCTGGCCGGGCGGATACATCCGTTCGGGAATCCAGTCTTTTAGACTCCGCTCAAGCGTACGCTGCATCTTGGGATCGTCCGCCATCAGATTCTTGAGCGTTTCCTCGAAGCCGGTCGTGTGCGTCATCACATTGCGCAGCGTGATGGGTTTGCCAAAGGCTTCCGGAACACGAAAGTCGAGATAGGTGTTGATGTCCTTGTCGAGATCGAGCCTGCCTTGCTCCTGAAGCTGCATCACCGCAGTCCAGGTAAAGAGCTTGGAGATGGATCCCGGACGAAACATCGTCGCCGCCGGATCGACGGGGCGGCGCTGGGCAACGTCGGAATAGCCATAGCCTTTTTCGAGCAGGACGTGGCCGTCCTTGACCACAGCCACGACCGCGCCCGCGATGGAAGCGCGCTCGAGCGCAACGGGGAGCATGCCGTCGAGATAGGCCTCAAGGTCGTCGCGCGTCAGAGCGTGCGCCGGAGGGGTCGTCGCGGTCCCGCCTGCTGCGGGCGCTGCTTCCGCTCGTGCGAAGGCAAAGGCGAAAAGCGAGATTGCAAGCGCAAATTTGCTTCGTCCCACGATGAATCCCCCACTCGAATGCGCCCGACTATCGCCTCGGCTTGCGTTCGCGAATTCTGTCGAAGCCTTGCTTGATATTGGCGAAGCGCGCCTCGATAGCCGGCTCGAACTCGGCGTCGGTGAAGATGTAGGGCCAGTCGTTCTCGATGCCCTCGCGCACCAATTCGCCGACATAGAGCGGATCGATGCCGCCGGCGACTCTGTTGACCACCATTTTCGCGAACTCGGCTTGCGGTCCTTCTGTCGGCCACGTGGAAGGAAGCGCACCCGCCAACCGCGACGGCAAGTTGCGTGCCGACGACATGATGTTGGTGCGGATAAAGCCGGGACAGAGAACCGAAACCCCGATCCCGCGCGGAGCGAGCGACACGCGCAAGCCCTCGGACAGCGCCACGACGCCATATTTGGTGACGTTATAGGCTGAGCCCGAACCCGAGATCAGTCCGGCGATCGATGCCGTCGAGACGATCTGACCGCCTTCGCCGTTCTTCTCGATGAGCGGCCCGAAGATCTCAATGCCCCAGATCACGGCCATGAGATTGACGCCGATCGTCCAGTCCCAACTCTTGTCGGTCCAGGTGTGATAGTCGCCGCCGCCGCCGCCGACGCCGGCATTGTTGACCAGGATGTGAACCTTGCCGTAGCGCGCGATGGTGGCATCGGCCGCGGCCTGCAGTTCGGCTTTCAGCGACACGTCCGCCTTCACGCTGTCCACGTCGGCGTTGGTTTTGCGCAAGCCCTCGAGTGCCTTCTTCAGCGCCGCTTCCTCGATGTCGCAGAGCATGACCTTGACGCCCGCCTGGGCGAGAGCGGTCGCGATGCCAAGCCCGATGCCGGACGCAGCGCCGGTCACGAAAGCGGTTTTTCCTGCCAGGTTTTTCATGCGCTTGCCCCATCGCCTTTTTCATCGTGCACCGAACCGGCCAGGCTCTCAAGTCGAGTTTATCGCCGACAGCATGCCTGTCCGCCCGCTTCTTCCTGGCCTAGCATTGCCTCGTTGAGGCTCACTGTTGGGGAGAACAGCCATGTCCATTTCTCTGGAAGCCATCTCATCAATCGGATCAATGGTGTCCGGCCTCGCTGTGCTCGCGTCCTTGGTCTACCTCAGCCTGCAGATAAAACAGGCCGAAAAGAATCAACAGGCGATCATTCAGCAAGCAAGATCGACGCGGAATGCCGGTTTCAACATCGCGATCGCCGAAAGCAGCCGGCTGACCGACGCATTCTTGAAGGCATACTCAGCCGAGACCCTGACGATGGAAGAGTGGTTCAGGTTCAACAGTGTCCAGGGCTCGTACTTCCAGCACGCCGAAGATTCGTTTTACCAGCACAAGCACGGTCTGCTTCCCGAGGATGCCTACCAGGGATTTGAGAATACACTCAAAGCCGTCATCGCACGACCATGCGCGCGCGTGGCCTGGAAGATCGTGCGGGCAAGATTCGACGTCGATTTTATCGAGTTCATCGACGGCCTCATTGCAAGCACTCCGGTTGCGCCTCCCTTTGACGCTGGTCTCCTGGCGCAGTGGAAAAGCGATATGGCGAGCGAATTGGCCAATATTTCTACGCCCGGCGCTTAGCGACGTTGGTGTTGCAGCGTTTGTCGCTCGCGGTTCGAAAAAAATGATCGTCCGAAGACAAAGGAGGATATAGTCCATGTCGCTTTCTGATCTCGCTTCTGTTGGCAATCTTGTTGGTGGTATCGCTGTCCTCGCGTCTCTGGCCTATTTGAGTCTTCAAGTGCGCCAGAACACCAGACATACGCGCGCGCTGATTGAGCTCGGTCGCGCAACGCGGGTCGCCGAATTCAATCTCAGCATGTGTCAGGCTCCAGACGTCTGTGTGCAGGCGTATTTGGCCGGTGTTGACGCCGATCCGACCTTGACGAGCGAACAGGAATTCAGATTTTACTCATTCAGCCGGGCCTCGTTCTTCGACGCACAAGACAGCTTCCGCCAACACTTCGATGGTCTGCTTGGCAATGACGCTTATCAGGGGCTGATGTCGATCATGAGGATCCGTTTTGCCTCTCCGGGCATGCGTGCCGCATGGAAAGTTCAGCGCGAAACATTCACTCCGCAATTTCGGGCCTTGATGGACGATTTGATGCAATCGACACCCGTTCGAGCGACCAAATACGCGCCCTTGAGACAAGCCTTGACAGAAGAGAGGGCATTGCTCGCGGCGCAATAGACCTGGAACGGTTTGCAATGAAGCCGTGGTTACTTCGCAGTTTGGTTTCGGCTTGCGTGTTGCTCTGTCTTGGCGGCTGCGGCTTCAAGGCAAGCGAGCCTGTGCGCACTCCAGCGCCGGCCGCTCCACCGCCGCCACTCTCGACCATCTCGGCCAAGCTCTCCATCCCGCTGTCCGATATTGCGCGTCTGCTGAACGACAAGACGACTGACAGGATCGCCGAGGTTCACGACCAGCCGGTCAAGTGCGGCATCGGACGCTGCCGCCTCACGTTGCATGCAGAGCGCACCGGCGCGATCGGCGCAACGGCGGCACGAAATGGCGTGACGCTGAACATCCCGTTCGCCGCTGAAGCGGTCCTGGCGCTTCCTGGAATCTTTTCATTTGTCCATGCCAAGGCCAATGCCATGGGCCAGGCGGTCGCCACGACCTCGGCGAGCATCGGCCCAGAATGGCAGATCGTGCCTCGCACGGAGGGCGTCGTCGAACTGCAGAGCAGTCATCTTCGCATCGGACCGGTGGTCACCAATCTCGCCGACATCTGGAACGCCAATGACGAACTTTTATCGCGTCCGCTCTTCAAGCTCCTCGACAAGAAAATCGCCGCGGGTCTGCGCGAGCGTCCCAGGATCGAGAAGTTCTGGGCACGCGCCTTTACGCCGATCAAGGTTGGAAAACGCCCGCTTGCATGGCTCGTCTTGCAGCCCGAGCGCATCCGCGTCGGCCAACCGTCCATCGCCGGCGACAACCTCACGCTATCCTTCGCGCTCGATGTTCGCGCCCGTGTCGTGGTTCAGGATACGCCGCCTCCTGTCCAACCGGCGAAACTTCCGGCGCCGACGCCGTTGGCCAGAGCTTCAGGCGCCTTCCAGTTCGTCGTGCCACTACTCTTTCCCTTCGAGCGCGCGTCGCGCCTTGCGCTGGACTCGCTCGCGAAGACACCGCCGCACATCGCCGGCGCGGCGGTGCGCTTCGAAAGGCTCGAAATACTTCCCTCCGGTCAGGACGTGGTTCTCGCTGCGCAGTTTTGCCTCGATCGCGACTGGGACGTGTTTCGCTGGTTCTCTGCCTGCGGCAGCGGCTATTTGCGGGGTAGCCCGGTCTATGACGCGACAACCAGAACAATCCGCGTCGTCAACGTGCACTATGACGTCGCCACCGAAAATCTGATGTTGGGCGCCATGCGGCTCCTCGCCGGACCGGCACTCGGCCGCGATCTCGAAAGCAGACTCAAATTCAACATCGCAAAGGATCTGGACAAGCTCGAAGGACAGATCGCCAAGGCGATCGCGAAACCTGAGGGCCGCGACGTCACCATCTCCGGGACGGTCAGCTCCTTCGGTCCGCCGTCGCTGACCTGGACCAAGGACGGCTTCCTCGCCATGTTCTCGGCCAGTGGGAGCGTCCGGGCCGTGGCACATATTTGAGCGAAGGTTGCCGAAACCCGCGCTGTCGGTTGAGATGAGGCGGGGGGTAAGCCCATGCGAATACCCATTATCGGCGCGATAGTCCTAGCGACAGGGCTTGGCTTCACGGCGAGCGCGGCAGCGGTGGCGACACAGCCGACGCCGGAATCCGTCCGGCAACAGACCCTGATCGTCCAGGGCCTGCAAAAGCCGGCGCGTATCGTCATCGATCATTGGGGAATCGCCCACATCTTCGCGGCCAACGTGCAAGACGCGTTCTTCTTGCAGGGCTTCAACGCCGCGCGCGATCGTCTGTGGCAAATCGATTTGTGGCGAAAGCGAGGGCTCGGACTCCTGGCGAAGAATTTCGGCGCCTCTTATGTCGATCAGGATCGCGCGGCCCGTCTCTTTCTTTATCGCGGCGACATGACGCGCGAATGGGACGCCTATGCTCCCGGAACGCGCGAAGCGACGGAGGCTTTTGTCCAGGGCATCAACGCCTATGCTCGTGAAGTCCGTGCCGGCAGCAAGCCGCTGCCACCGGAATTCAAGCTCACGGGAACGCTGCCCGACGATTGGCAGGCCGACGACGTCGTTCGGATCCGAAGCCATGCTCTCGTTTCGAACGTGACGTCCGAAGTCGCGCGCGCCTACGTCGCGTGCGCTGCCGGGATCAGCGCCGACCGCTTGCGGCGCAAACTCGAACCGGCGCACACGACCGTCGTGCCGCAGAGCCTTGATCCTTGCGACATCGGCGACGACGTCCTGAAGGATTATCTGCTCGCCACTGAGCCCGTGAGCTTTGCTCCGCCGCCCAATGCAAAAGGCGCCGACAATGCCGGGAGTCTGCGTATTGCAGAAGCGGCGGGCGGTGACATGGATGAAGGTTCCAACAATTGGGTGATCGCGCCCTCGCACTCGGAGACGGGCCGCGCCATCCTCGCCAACGATCCGCACCGCCAGCTCGGCGTGCCCGCCTTGCGCTACATCGTTCAGTTGAATGCGCCGGGTCTGTCGCTCATCGGCGCGGGCGAGCCGGCGCTACCTGGCGTGTCGTTCGGGCATAACGACAGGATCGCCTGGGGACTGACGATCTTCAACATCGATCAGGAAGATCTCTACGTCTACAGGCTGAAACCGGGCGAGCCGAACTTCTACCGTTACGGCAACGGCTATGAAGCGATGCGCATCGTGCACGAGAAGATCGAGGTGAAGGGTGATCAGCCGCGCGACGTCGAATTGCGCTTCACCAGGCACGGACCGGTTCTTGCGCTCGATGCCATCAAGGGCCGTGCCTTCGCGGTTCGTACGGTCTGGAATGAGCCCGGCGTCTCGGGCTATCTCGGCAGTTCCAGAATGTGGCGCGCGAAATCGTGGGACGACTTCAGAGCGGCGCGCGACCGCTGGGGTGCTCCGCCGCTCAACCTCGTTTTCGCCGACACCAAGGGAAATATCGGCTGGGCGCCTGGCGGCATCACGCCAATCCGACCCAATTGGGACGGGCTGATGCCGGTGCCCGGTGACGGACGCTACGAATGGCAGGGATTTCTCAAGGGCGATCTGTTGCCCTCGGCCCTCAATCCGAAAGAAGGCTGGTTCGCGACAGCGAACGAAATGAATCTGCCCGCCGGCTATCCGGCGGATCAGCGCAAGATCGGCTTCGAGTGGGCCGATCCCACGCGCATCGTGCGCATCAAGGACGTGCTCGGTAAAAATCCGAAAGTCAGTCTGGCCGACTCGATGGCGCTGCAGACGGACAGTTACAGCGCTCAGTCGGTTCGCCTGACCACGCTTCTCGCGCCTTTGACGTCCAGCGATCCGGCGTTGAGCCAGGCGCTCTCGCTCCTCAAGCACTGGGATCATGACGAAACGGTCGCAAGTGCCGCAGCCGCCATATATGAAGTGTGGGCGACGAAGCATCTGAGCCCGTCGACCGTGTTTCTGGTCACGCCGGAAGCCGCGCGCCAATTTGTCGGTTCGGGCTCGCTCGATGCCGTCATCACCTATCTGGAACATCCCGACTCCGCGCTCGGCGCCGATCCGGTTGCGGCGCGCGATGCGCTCCTCTTGGCGAGCCTGAAAGAAGCTTTGGACGAGCTCACGTCCGAGATGGGACCGGACATGGCGGGTTGGACATGGGGACGGTTGCATCATGCCACGTTCGAGCCAGCCATCGGCGTGTTGGCCGAGCCGGCACTCAAGGCGCAGATGTCGATGGGGCCGCTCGAGTTGCCGGGTTCGGCGTCATCGCCGCGCGCTGCTACCTATCGCGTCTGGGATTTCGCGGTAACGTCCGGCGCTTCCGTGCGCATGGTCCTCGACGTCGGCCACTGGGACAATTCGGTCGCGATCAATTCGCCCGGCCAATCCGGCGATCCGTTCAGCGCGCACTATCGCGATCTCTTCCCGCTCTGGGCGGCGGGCGACTACGTGCCGTTGCTCTTCAGCCGAAGGGCGGTGGAGCGCGCCGCGGAGACGGTTCTGACCGTTCTTCCGCCGGCCAACGCATCGCGCTAGCTCTAGTGGAGCGGATTTGACATTCGCCACCCTGCCTGGCGCGAACACCGGTAGCGAATGTCAAATCCAAAGCTCCACTAGAATAAACAGTTGCTAGTGGTCCTTGATTCCGGCATTCGCAAAAACGCCTGGCGCAAATGGGCAGCGAATGTCGGAATCGGACACTAGCGCCGGAAGCGGATATCCCAGCCCAGCGCCTTCCAGTTCGCCTCGATTCTGTCGATGTCGTGCAGTCCGGCCGGATTGGCCTTCGACGGCGAGTTGCCGAGGAACGGCGCGCGCTCGCGCCGCCAGATCGTCAGAAGGCGGCGCAGCTCCGCCAACGGCTCGCCCGAATCGTCGACGCGCAGGCTCAAGTCGGGAAAGTCCTCGCTCGTCACCATGACCATCGCTGCCGATTGGCGGCCACGGCGGTCGCCGCCCGCCGCTTCACCACGTTCGAGCGCCGCCATCAATCGTTCCGGCAACGGCGAGCCGGGATCGGCTTTGAATCCGGCGAGCGTCTCGGCTGCGACACGTTCATTGCTCAGCATGTTGCCGGCGACGCTGACACCCATCTCGCCGACGCTGCCACACCATTCGACGCAATGCTTTCCCGTCCATGCCGCGTGACGGCCGTGACGGTCGACGGCGTGGAGTTGGCGAATTTCGCGGCCCTCGTCGCCGGCGACGGCCGCGTCGATCGCAAGCTTCGGCGACAATCCACGCGCAAGTCCGTCCAGCACCACTGGCGCCAGATAGCGGTTGGTCAGCGACTGGGTCCCGACGGCGCCGACGCCGGCGCGCACGAAGGGGACGAAGGAGCCTGACGCGAAGGCCTTGGTGGCGACGGCGGCGCCGAATGCACCGGTTGCGGAATCGAAAGCGACGATGGACCAAGTCATGGGATGCTCATCTAAAAGGCTTCCTTCTCGCAGCGAAGACGTTCACCGTAGTACGAACGACGGCGGACTCTAAGACGTTCTGCGGCTTCCGGAGGGGACATGATCCGACTTTATCATTGCGCGGCGGCGCGCTCGTTTCGCGCTCTTTGGGCTTTGGAGGAATTGGGTCTTCCCTATGAGCTGATCCTGATGCCGTTTCCGCCGAGAGCGCTCTATCCCGATTATCGCTCGCTCAACCCGTTGGGCACGGTTCCCGTCCTGTTCGATGGCAAGCATCGGATGACGGAGAGTGCTGCCATCTGTCATTACCTCGGCGCGAAATATGGTCCTTCGGAACTCATCGTGCGTCCCGAGGAGGAGGCGTTTGCGGACTATCTCAATTTTCTGCACATGGGCGAAGCGACACTGACATTTCCGCAGACGATCGTGCTCCGTTACACGCGACTGGAGCCGCCGGAGCGGCGGCCCGCACAGGCGGCCGAGGATTACCGCATCTGGTTTCTCTCCCGGTTGAAGGCGGCAGCCGGCATGAGCGGCGAGCGCTATGTCTGCGCAGATCGCTTCACGATGGCCGACATTTCTTTTTCGTATGCCCTCTTGCTCGCCACCACGCTTGGCATGCAGAATGAATTTCCAGCGAAGCTCCTTCCCTATTGGGAAGGGTTGCAACAGCGCGAGGGATTCAAACGCGCGTTGCGCGCCGAGCGGCAAGCGCCATAACGCCCGTTACATCAATTCTGGCGAAAGTTGGACCGAATTGTGTCCAACCTATTGTTTTCCCTGAAATAAATTCGTGACACGGACCTTGCTAAAGCGGTTGCGAGTGTCCACCTTCCCACCCGAACGAAGTAAATCCTGGGGGCCTTATGAACAATCTGTCGCGTAACACGTCGATTCTGCTTGCTGGAGCGGCGTTTGTCGCAGTCGGCGCGGGTGCGCTTTATGCAACCCACGTGCTGCCGGTGGAAAACGGGCCGGTCGCCGGCACGATTCTGCCAGCCGAGCGCTACCACTCGAGTCAGGTGTCGGCCAAGGACGTCAAGCTCGGCGACACGAGCGTTGCCCAGCTGATGCAGACCGACGCGTTCGAGTTGATGGTCAAGAATCCCACGTTCCGCGCCCTGGCATCCGATCCCGGTTTCATGGCGCTGGTGCTCAATCCGAAGGTGATGTCTGCGCTGCAGAACAATCCGCAGGCATTTGCCACGTTGGCCCACACGCCTCAAGCCTTTGCGGTGCTCGCGCACAACGCGCAGGCGCTCGCCTCGCTGGCGCGCAACATCAATTTGCTGCAGCAGGCGGCGAGTGCGACAGGCACGGCCGGTAATCTGTCGCGCACAGCCGGCGATCTCTCGCACACCACGGGCAACCTCGCAGGCACGGCCGGCAATCTGTCGCGCACAGCCGGCGATCTCTCGCACACCACAGGCAACCTCGCAGGCACGGCCGGCAATCTGTCGCGCACGGCAGGCGATCTCTCGCACACCACGGGCAACCTCGCAGGCACGGCCGGCAACCTGTCGCGCACTGCCGGCGATCTCTCGCACACCACGGGCAACCTCGCA
>Ga0187821_10000375_pt1 | contig 11298 bp, 9 predicted proteins | sample NC_wetland_sal_i_20_FD_132442 | JGI IMG/M metagenome (GOLD analysis project Ga0187821, IMG submission 132442) | Wetland sediment microbial communities from Neuse River Estuary, North Carolina, USA - SourceSoil_1 | ecosystem: Environmental > Aquatic > Freshwater > Wetlands > Sediment | place...
AGGGTACAAACCGTTGCCAACCCGCGAGGGGGAGCTAATCGGAAAAAACTCTGCTCAGTTCGGATTGCAGTCTGCAACTCGACTGCATGAAGCCGGAATCGCTAGTAATGGCGCATCAGATCGGCGCCGTGAATACGTTCCCGGGCCTTGTACACACCGCCCGTCACATCACGAAAGTGAGTTGTACTAGAAGTCGCCACGCTGACCGCAAGGAGGCAGGCGCCCAAGGTATGACTCATGATTGGGGTGAAGTCGTAACAAGGTAGCCGTAGGAGAACCTGCGGCTGGATCACCTCCTTTCTAAAGATAGAGCCAGCTCAGCCCGCTATGGTGTGCGGGTAATGCTGGCCAACGCAGCAGAAGCTCTCACGGGCTTCAACGCTGCAATCGTTCGATACTCTTCAGCTTCGGCTGAAGAATGTTACTCACTTCCCGCTTTTGGCTTCGGCTGGATGCGCGGCGAACGGATCCTGGCAAATCGTATTAACTGTCTTGAGCGACATTTTCTAAACGACGAAGGGCCCCGATGAAAATCGGGGCCCTTTTTGTTTGGTGCCAGCAGTTCCTCCATCCTTGCTTGCGCCGGCTGCATCCCCGGCGCAGAATGCGCTTACATGCCGGCCCCATTACCTGCCAAGGAGCAAAGCCTGCGCGCGTTCGCCCCGGCTTTGGTCCTGCTGTTTGTGTGCATGCTCATTAACTACGTCGACCGCGGGAACGTCTCCACGGCTGGACCGCTGCTGAAAACAGAGTTTCATCTTTCCGCTTCCCAGCTGGGCATTCTCTTCGCTGCATTCTTTTCCAGCTACACCCTGATGCAGTTCGTGGCCGGCTGGCTGGTCGATCACTTCGACGTCAATTTCATCCTGATGGCCGGCTTCATGCTGTGGTCCGTAGCCACCGCGGCCACGGGGCTGGTCCGCGGTTTCATCCTGTTGCTGGTGATGCGCCTGATCCTCGGAGTCGGAGAGTCAGTCGCCTTGCCGGCGTGCTCCAAAATCCTCGCTCGGCATTTACCGGAGCACCGCCGTGGTTTTGCCAGCGGCGCCTTGATGTGCGCTCTGCGTTGCGGCAACGCCATCGGTACGTTGGCCGCCGGCCTGCTGATGGCCAGGTTTGGCTGGCGGCCGGTGTTTATCTTGGTGGGACTGATCAGCGTTTTATGGCTGCCCGCATGGGCCAAGTGGAAGCCGCGCGACGTCCCGCAACCGTCGTCCGGACCCTCGAGGCCTGGTCCTCGCGGCGCGGAAATTCTCCTCCAGCGCTCTTTCTGGGGAGCTTGCATCGGCCACTTCGCCAGCAACTATCTCTTCTATTTCATGATTACCTGGCTCCCAACATATCTGGTCCTAGAACGCCACCTATCCATGTCGGCTATGGCTGGTTTGGCTGGGCTTTATTACTCGGTGGACGCGCTCTCCGCCATCACCGCTGGCTGGCTCCAGGATCACTTCATTCGTCGGGGCTACACGCCAACGCTGGTGCGCAAGACTGCGATGGCGCTTGGATTTCTCATCGCCGCCGTAGCGCTAGGCGGCTGCGCTCTTGCCAGCGCATCCTGGTTTTCGCTCTGGCTCATGGCTGCGGGAGTAGGCTGCGGCATGACCGCTCCGGGACTGCTGACCTTTCCGCAAACGCTGGCCGGGCCGGAGGGTGTTGGCCGTTGGTACGGCTGGCAAAATGGCTTCGCCAATTTTTCCGGCGTGATCGGACCGGCCCTCACCGGGTTCGTCGTTCAGCAAACCGGCAAGTTCTTCATGCCGTTCGCCATTACCGCAGGCGTGTGCGTCGCCGGGATTCTGGGCTGGGTCTTCGTCGTAGGCCGGGTGGAGCAGGTCGTCTGGCGTTCCCTGTACAAGCCTGCGGCCACGCCCGCCGTCGCCCGTAGCTAAGTGCGTTGTCCTTTCATCACATTACAGCGTTCTGCCGCTTGCCAAGACCCGCCGATAACTCTAGTTTGATTGTTAAATTCTGCGGTCGATTTGCCAGGTCGGTACCGAATTAATCTCGGCACGATGAGACACAAGGAGAAATAAGTGATGAAGCAGAAAAGTTTCTATCTGGCGGTCGCACTTGCGGTTTGTCTGGCTTTCATCGGCGTAACCTTCGCGCAACGCCCGGAAACCGACATTGATCCGGCCAAGCATCCCAATCTGGCCGAGGCTCAGCATCACATTCTGCAGGCGGTACAAAAGATCGACGAGGCGCAAAAAGATAACCATGACCAGTTAGGTGGCCATGCCGAAAAGGCCAAGCAGTTGCTCGACCAGGCTTCCCACGAACTCAAGGAAGCCGCGGAATACGCCAATCACCACCACTAATCGATTCATTCGCTAATGTAAGAGGCCTCTGCGCAATAACCAGGCAGAGGCCTTTTGATTTTCGTTATCTGCTCGCGGTTTTGTCCCGTTATGGTCAGGACGCCGGAACCCGCCCGGCCAGCATTCCGCCGTCCAGCACGATGTAGTGCCCGGTCATGAACGACGCCTTATCCGAGCACATCCACAGCACGGCTTCCGCAATTTCGATGGGTTTGCCAAAACGTCCGAGGGGATGTTGCGACAGCACCCACTTATTTACTTCCGGATCGCCGAACGCGCGTTCCGCCATAGCGGTCTCAATCACAGCGGGGCACACTGCGTTTACCCGGATCCCCGCTTTCGCGCATTCCAGCGCCGCCGTTCGCGTCAACCCGATCACCGCGTGCTTGCTGGCGATATACGCGGAAGCCCCCGCCGCTCCCATCAGTCCTGCTACCGACGACATGTTCACGATGGCGCCCCCGCCGCCCTGTTTCAGCATCTGCGGAATTTCGTATTTCAGGCTGAGCCAGACGCCTTTCACATTGATGTCCATCACCTGGTCGAATTCGTCCTCAGTCCAGTCGAATAGCGGTTGCCACTTGCCTTCGATGCCGGCATTGTTGAACGCCACATCCAGCCGCCCATATTTTTCCACCGTCCTTTGCACAAACGATTGCACATCCGTCGCTTTGGAGACGTCGCCCTTCACAAAGATTCCGTCGCCGCCCGCCGACCGGATCAGGCGGACGGTTTCGTTTCCTTCCGCTTCCCGCCGCCCCGTAATCACCACTTTGGCGCCCTCTTTCGCGAAGAGCACCGCCGTATCACGGCCAATGCCGGTTGTCCCGCCGGTAATCAGCGCCACTTTGCCGCACAGTTCGCCTTGCCGTTCTGTCGCCATCTCTTCTCCGTTTTGCTGCCGCTTTTTGTCACTGGCGCGAGTGCCTTCGTTTCTAATGGGAATCCTCCCGGATGTAAAGCAATCTTTCTGTTACACGCTGTTCAAGCCCGGCGAACCGCCCACCGTGCTGCTATTCTGGTGTCTACAACTCCGGAGACCGCACCATTGCCGCCCATTCTCAGCGCTCAATCGCTTTCCAAACGCTACGGCGTCGCGCCCCTTTTCCAGAACATTTCCTTCACCATCTCCGAAGGCGAACGCATCGGCCTGATCGGCCCCAACGGCTCCGGCAAGTCCACGCTGATCGAGATTCTGGCCGGTCGCGTCAAGCCAGACACCGGCAATGTCGCCCTTCGCAAACGCGCCCGCCTGAGTTCCGTGGTACAGGTCTCCGAGTTTGCTCCCAACGAGACCGTGCGCTCCGTCATCGAAAAAGCCTTTCACGAAGGTCATGTTCCCGGACACGAACGCGCCGGGCGTTTCGCCGAAGTTCTCGGCCGCGCGGGATTCGAGGACCACGAGGCCATCGCCAATTCGCTTTCCGGAGGCTGGCGCAAGCGGCTGGCCATTGCCGCCGCGCTCGTACAGCAGCCGGACATCCTGCTCCTCGACGAACCCACCAATCACCTCGATCTCGAAGGTATCGAGTGGCTCGAATCCGTCTTGCAATACGCGTCATTTGCTTGCGTCGTGGTCAGCCACGACCGCTACTTCCTCGAAAATGTAGCCAATGCCATGGTTGAACTCAGCCGTTCCTATGAAGACGGCTTTCTGCGCGTCGCCGGCAACTACAGCAAATTTCTCGAAGCCAAGGAAAACTATCTCCACGCCCAGCAAAAGCATCAGGACGCGCTCGAAAATCGCGTTCACAACGAACTCGAATGGCTGCGCCGCGGCCCCAAGGCCCGCACCACCAAATCCAAGGCGCGCATAGGCAAAGCCCACGAACTGATCGGCGACCTCGCTGATCTCAATGCCCGCACCCGCGGTACCTCGGCCAACATCAATTTTTCCTCCACCAACCGGCAAACCCGTCAGCTTATTCAACTGGACGATATCGATTTTTCCTTTGGTGGCCGCAAGCTCTTCGAAAAAATTCAGTTCAGCATCACATCCGGTATGCGCGTTGGACTGGTCGGCCCCAATGGCAGCGGCAAGAGCACGTTGCTGCGCCTCCTGCTCGGCGAACTTCAGCCCGCCGCCGGCAGGATTCGCAAGGCCGACAATCTGCGCGTCGTCTATTTCGATCAGAACCGCCGCCTCGATCCCGATATTTTGCTGCGCCGCGCCCTGGCGCCGGACAGCGACTCGGTCATCTACCAGGACCGCGTCATCCACGTCGCGTCGTGGGCCGCGCGCTTCCTCTTTACCGGCGAAGATCTGAACCGTCCCGTTGGGCGTCTCTCCGGCGGTGAACGCGCCCGCGTCCTGATCGCTCAGCTCATGCTTCAGCCAGCCGATGTTCTGCTGCTCGATGAGCCCACCAACGATCTCGACATTCCCACGCTGGAAATCCTGGAAGAAAGCCTGCTCGAATTTTCCGGCGCTCTGGTGCTGGTCACGCACGATCGCTTCCTGCTCGATCGCGTTTCCACCATCGTCTTTGGACTCGACGGCCTCGGCGGCGCAGCCCGCTTCGCCGATTACTTCCAGTGGGAAGAATGGAAGTCGCAAAACGAGCGCTCCCGCGCCAAAAGTTCCGCCGCCGTTGCCAGCAATGGCAGTTCACCTTCGCGTGCCGCCGCAGTGGCTCCTGTCGTGGGCACAACTCAGACCATTCCGAGAAAGAAACTTTCGTTCAAAGAAACGCGCGAATTTGAATTGATGGAGAAAACGATCCACGAAGCCGAAGCAAAACTGGAGCAAAAATTGGCCGCGCTGCACGATCCCGAAGTTTCCAGCGATGTCGCCAAACTCCACGTCGCGAGCCTCGAACTGGAACAAGCCCAAAAGACCGTGGATACCCTATACGCCCGCTGGGCCGAACTCGAATCCAAGTTAGCCTGAATCGTTTCCCAAATCTTGTGGCGGCCGTTAGCCCGGCTCCGTTCTGAATGTACCAGCGACTTTATGCTGCCGTTATGCAGCCCGCCCGCAAACTCTATGAGCTCTCTTTTCTTACGGACTAACTGAAAACTGAAAACCGCACTCACACCGCCCGCCCCGCCGCCGCTCCCGACGCCCAAGCCCACTGAAAATTAAACCCGCCCAGGTGTCCCGTTACGTCCACCACCTCTCCGATAAAAAACAGGCCCGGCACTTTCCGGCTCTCCATCGTCTTGCTGGAAAGCTCGTCCGTATCCACTCCACCCGCGGTCACTTCGGCTTTCTCGTATCCCTCCGTATCCGCCGGAACTACACGCCACGAATGCACCAACCGTTCAAATTTCTCCAGCGAAGCGTCCGACATCGATTCCGGCTCATGCAAATCTACCCAGCGTTCCGCAAACCGCCTCGGCAAACTGCCCTGAAATGCCGCCACCACCTCCGGCAAATTTCTGTACTTGGCATCCCGCACGGCGCGAGTGATGACGCGTTCCGGCGCCAGATCCAACACCACCGGCTTCCCCGGCTCCCAATAAGACGACACCTGCAAAATCGCCGGACCGCTCAGGCCCCGATGCGTGATCAGCATCTTTTCCCGGAACGCCGCTCCATCCGCTCTGGCCACTACCTCCGCCGACACCCCCGCCAGGTCGCAATACTCCTTCTGCCCCTGCCGCCCCAGCACCAGCGGCACCAGCGCCGGCCGCGTCGGCACGATCCTCAATCCAAACTGCCGCGCCAGCTCATATCCAAACCCGGTCGCACCCATCTTCGCAATCGACAACCCTCCCGTCGCCACCACCACCGCCTTCGCAACAAAATCTTGCCCCTCCGTCCGCACCACAAATTCAGTCCCCTTCGTGACCTCCGTCACCTGCTGGCTCGTAAAAACCTGCACTCCGCCCGCCCGGCACTCGGCCTCCAGCATGCCCAAAATCTCCTGCGCCGACCCGTTGCAAAACAGCTGCCCCAGCGTCTTTTCGTGATACGGAATCCGGTGCTTTTCCACCAGTGCGATGAAGTCCGCAGGCGTAAACCGCGCCAGCGCCGACTTGGCAAAATGCGGATTCGCCGATAGGAAATTCTCCGGCGTACAATAAATGTTGGTGAAATTACAGCGCCCGCCGCCCGAAATGAGGATCTTCTTACCGGGGCGTTCCGACCGCTCCAGCACCGCCACCCGCCGGCCTCGTTTCCCCGCCTCAATGGCGCAAAATAGCCCCGCCGCGCCCGCTCCCAATACAATAACGTCAAATCGCCGGCTCATATCGAGTCGGCATTGTCTCAGGTTCAGAGGAAAAGGCGTTCTTTAAGTTCGCTGGCTGGAGTGTTTCGGAAAACGGGCGGCAAAAGGGCGGGAATTCGGACGCGACAATCGAAGAAACGTGACCTTACAGCTCAGGTGTTTCAGGCGCAGAGGGTCCGCGCCCTTCGACCCGGCTGATTAATGCGTGCACTTGGGAAACAGCGTCACCAGCACCATCAGATCCGACAACGTGAACAACCACTGATCCGCCTGCGCCCCCGCCGCTTCTGCGGCGCGCGCGATAAACCCCAAATGGCGGCTCTTGGCGAAGTTGTGGATATGATCGACGCAAATCCCTGTCAGGCTTGCGACTTCCGAGTCGGTGAAGATTTTCTGGCTCGACTTGACGGTTACCATGGCCTTGCTCCTGGACCGCGCTCGCTGCCTCTTGCCTCTCACTCGGTCTAACACCAGAGTCAGATGCTAGTTGCAGACTAAGCGCTGCCACTTTCTAGAGCAATAGTCGTTCCGTTCTCTTCGCCGCAAAACCGCCGCTCTAGTACTTTTACCGCTCGGTCTTCGAACAGGCTCTGTTTTAGAGGGGATACTGGCCCTTCGGACAGGTACTAGCGCTCGTAAACTACCATGCAAATCTCCGCTATCAGCACGCCTAAACGCTCTGCTTCTGCGCAGTTGCTACACCTTTTGGAAGATTTTTCGCAATTTCTAACATTTGTTTGGTATGCCGCGCCTGATGTGCCGCCACAAATGTAAACCACTCGTAAAAATTCAGATTCCCCAGGAACGGATGCCGCCAGCAATAGCTCGTCAGATCGCGCTGATGTGTCTCCTCCAGGAACGCCAGTGTCCTTTCGCGGACACCCCGCAGGTCGGCAATCATGGTTTCTTTTGCGCTAACTTCTGTCGGTTGCACCGAGCTCGGCGCTTGCCGTTTTACGATTCGCGACTCCACCAGCGCAATCGGCAGATGCCACCGTCTGAAAAAAACTACCGGAAGAGGCGCTTTGCGGATCACACGATCAGCATAACTCAGTACCCCGCGTTCCACCTGGCATAGATGCCCCACAAGTTCCGCCGCTGACCATCCGTCGCATGTCGGCGGCTGCTGCCAATGTGCTGTAGAAATGCCGTCAGCCGCGCGCAGGAAAGCTTCCTGTGCAGCGCCAAGCTTCTGCAGTGTGGGCTGGAGTCTGCTCACGCGATTTACGAGAGTTTACCACGATCGTTTTTGGCGGTTTTTGTCGCCTTATAAGGGCGCAGCTGCGCCCGGCGAGATGGGAAGATGAACTGGGCTTGGAACGCGAGGAACTCTTCACGCCCGCGGAGAAACTCTACAACTCTGCCCCGCCCGCCTGCTCAAACGCATGCGCCAGCCGCAAGATAGCGGATTCTCCGAAGGCCGGCCCAAACAGTTGCAATCCCACCGGTAGCGTCCCGCAGACCTTCCCGCACGGCACCGAAATCCCCGGCACTCCCGCCAGCGATCCCGTAACCGTATATATATCAGCAAGATACATCTGCAACGGATCATCCGTCTTTTCGCCCAGCTTAAACGCCGGTATCGGCGAAGTCGGCGTCACAATCGCGTCCACCCTCTGGAACGCTTCTCGGAAGTCCCGCGCAATCAGCGCCCGCACCTTTTGCCCCTTCAGGTAGTACGCATCGTAATATCCCGCCGACAAAACGTACGTCCCCAGCACGATGCGCCGCTTCACTTCCGCGCCAAATCCCGCGCCACGCGTCTTTCTGTACATTCCGATCAGCGAATCACCTTCTACCCGCAACCCAAACCGCACGCCGTCATAGCGCGCCAGGTTCGAGCTCGCCTCCGCCGTAGCGATAATGTAATAGGCGGCGATCGCGTAGTCGGTGTGCGGCATGCGGATGTCCACCGGCTGACACCCCAGCTTTTTCAGCAGCTCGATTCCTTTCTCCACTTTGTCGCGCACGCCGGAATCCATGCCCTCTGCAAAATAATCCCGCGGGATGCCGATCCGCATCCCTTTCACCGGTTTAGTGATTTCCTCCGTGTACACCGGCACCGGCGCAGTCGTCGAGGTCGAATCGTTCGAGTCGCGCCCGGCAATGGTTTGCAGCACCGCGGCCACATCTTTCACGCTGTTCGCCAGCGGCCCGATTCGGTCCAGCGAAGAAGCAAACGCAATCAGTCCATACCGCGACACACGTCCGTAGCTTCCCATCATCGCCGGAATTCCGCATAGCGCTCCCGGCTGGCGAATCGATCCGCCGGTATCCGTTCCCAGCGAAGCCACTGCCAGTCCCGCGGCTACCACCGCCGCCGATCCGCCGCTCGACCCGCCCGGCACGCGGTCCAGGGCTATTGGATTCTTCACCGGGCCGTACGCGGAATTCTCGTTCGAGCTGCCCATGGCAAACTCGTCGCAATTGGTTTTGCCCAGGATAATCGCTCCGGCTTCTTCCAGCCGCGCCACCGCCGTGGCGTCATAAGGCGGCACATAGTTCTGCAGAATTTTCGACCCGCAGGTGCTAACCGTTCCGCGCGTGCTGATTACATCCTTAATAGCCACGGGGACGCCGCCCAGGGCAGGCAGAGGCTTGCCCGCCGCGAGGAGCGCATCAATCTTGTCCGCCTGGGCGTACGCCCTCTCCGGCGCCAGCGCCAGATACGCATTCAGCTCCGCATTTCGGGCCTCAATCCGCTCATAAAAATCCGCAACCAGCTCCCGCGCCGAAATCTTCTTCGCCGTCAGCCCCTCTTTTACGTTCTCAATGGTCCAGGTCATCTTCGGGTCTTACTTGCCACTCGTCACTCGCCACTTCTTTCAATCACCTTAGGCACCCGAAAAAACGGCGGTTCCGGGTCCGGCGCCTGCTTCAAAACCTCGGTCGCAATTCCGCAAGGCACCACCGTATCCTCCCGAAGTGTCGCGTCCGCTGTCTGGTCGTCCGTCAACACCTGCGCCATCGGCTCCACATGAGCCGTATCCAGCTCGTTTAGCTTCCCGATGTATTCCAGGATTTCGTCAATCTGCGCGCGGTACGTCTCCAGCTCGGTCTCGCTCAACTCGAGATACGCCAGCTCCGCCACCCGCACCACTTCTTCCCGCGAAATCTTCATGCCGCGATTTTAGCACACGACCATTTGCTTCCCGCGAAGTCTCGATGCGTGTATCTCACACTTACTTTTTTGAAAGTTTGGCTTTGAAATGAACTACGACGGTTCTTTCCGGATATAACTCTGTGTTGCTCGGGGGAATATCAACTACGATAAACGCAGTTCCCAACGTTTCCGAAAAATTCAGGCCGGTCCCTTCCTCACCTTCCACGCGATCAACCTGATTCTTATTCGACATCTTGAGGATGTATTCTTTTCCGGCTTGTCCTGAAACGGCCAGGGTTAGCAGATCTTTGGATGCCGACCATGTTTCGGACATGATTCTGAGGCCCTCACTTGCACTTCCCAACGGTGGAAGCACGGAGTCATCGCCGATGCTGAAATCATCAGCAAGAAAAAGTCTTAGAACATTCTTGGGGCCGCGTAGTGGGATGCGAACTACTACATGCTGATCCGTTCCATGTTGTTCAACGCGAAACGGAACGGACTTCCCGTTCCAGTCTGCCTTTTGAACTCGTGCCCGAGAACTGATTGCCGGACGAAATTCAACGATGCAATCGTCTTTGCCTTCCGTTCGACCTGCTTCGAGAACTATCCCCTGTTCCTCGCGCTTGTAATTGACGAGCAGGCGGTTCTCGCCAACGCGAATGTTTCCGATAGAGAACCGAGACCAGCCCGTGGGCAAATGCGGAGACAAGGTTAGGGTGTGATCGATTGCATTGACTTCGAGGCCGAAGAGGCCGCGGAGGAGTGGGCTGATTACCATGGCGGCGGACCAGATCTGGTGGGGGGAGCTGGTGGAGAGCGGCTGGTAGTAATCGCCGGAGAGAACTTCGGTGACGTGGCCGGGTGAGCCATCGAGAGCGAGCAGCGCATTGGCGCGAAGATTGTCGTAGGCGGGTTGGGATTGGTGATAGCGGTATTCAGCGACGGAGGCCCAGCCGGTGAAGAGCGGCCAGACGGAACCGTAGTGGTAGCCGCCGCCGCTGTATTTTTCTGTGCGATTGGAAATGATGCGCATGCCCCAGTCGGTTTGGTGTTCGGGCTTGGCCAGTTCAGCGATCATTTGCTGGGACTTGTCTTCGTCGGTGAGGCCGAACCACATGGGAACGGTGGCTAGGACACTGGGTACGTCGACGCGTTTGTTGTCGTTGCTCTGTGCAAAGGCGAAAATCTTTTTTTCGGAGGACCAGAACCCCTCGTTCAAGTGGGCGCGTTCTTTGTCGAATTGCGTGGAGAGTGTTCTGGCGTCGTCGTCTTTTCCGGTGAGCTGCGACAGGTGCGCTAGTGCGCGGACGGCGGCGGCGGCCAGGCCGCTCTGATAAAACTCAGACTCGATGGGAAGAAGCGGGCCGCCTTCGACCCAGCCGTGGCCGATGCCGAAATTACGCGGGAAGCCGTTGGCGTTGTAGGTGGAGCGGAGAAATTCATAGGCTTTGACGACGTGGGGCCAGTTGACTTTCGCGAATTCGATGTCGCCGCTGGAAGTGACGTAGTCATCCATGCCGATGATGAAGAGTGGAGTGGCGTCGGCGGAAGCAAACGCGTAGGGATAAGCCTTGAACCAATCCACGAAGCTGGCGCCTTGCGCGATTTCGTGGGGGATTTTGCCGTCCTCGCGCTGGAATTTGGCGATGAAGGAGAGCGCGGTTTTGGTGGTGGCGAAATCGCCTTCGCTGTTGAG
>Ga0187821_10000376_pt1 | contig 11287 bp, 10 predicted proteins | sample NC_wetland_sal_i_20_FD_132442 | JGI IMG/M metagenome (GOLD analysis project Ga0187821, IMG submission 132442) | Wetland sediment microbial communities from Neuse River Estuary, North Carolina, USA - SourceSoil_1 | ecosystem: Environmental > Aquatic > Freshwater > Wetlands > Sediment | place...
CGAAGGGATCGCTCCCCCATCCCTCCGGCGTCATCGAGGCCCGCGCCCCGCCGTGATCCGCGAGCCGCGCCGGCGTGGGCGCCGCCGGCGCCGCCGCGACCGCCACCACGGGCATGGCGGCGCGCAGGGCCTTGCGCTTCTGGTCGAGCGAGTGGATCCAGATCAGCATGGCCACCAGGAATCCCAGGAGGGCGTACGTCCGGACATTCAGCCCCTTCTTCATCTGATCTCGAAACCAGTTCATCCGTTCCTCACGGGGTTCCGTACAGCCAGATGGTCACGTCGGCGCCCAGCTGCGGGTACTCGGTCCCGCTCGCGAGCGACACGGAGCGCACCACCACCAGCTGGTCCATCGCCTCGACGTCGCTCAGGTATTCCCCGAGGTCCTGGTATTTCGCGTCGAGGTGGAAGCGAAGCTCCGCGCGCAGGTACGTCATGGGATTGCCCGCGGCGTCCGAGACCGTCTCCTGCATCAGCGCCCCCGCCGGCTGGATCAGCTCCGTCTTGACGTGATGCCGGTCGGCGAGGGGCACGATCGAGCGCAGGAATCCGGCCACCATGTCCTGGGACGGAAGCGCCTTCCGCGCGTGGTACGACCCGAGGTCCTGCCCCGGATGCGCGGTGGCCCACCCGTCCATCTCACGGATTCCGTTCTGCAGATCCACGAGCTCCGTGTTCAGCCGCTCCTCCGTGGCATGCATCGCCTTCACCTCACGCGCGCGGGGCTCGATGTAGACCGCCCGCACCACGCCGACCGACAGCACGAAGCCGGCCACGATCATCGCGTGGCCGACCATCGGATGACGGAAGGAAAAGGTCACGGGCCCTCGGCGATGTCAGCCGTGACGACGAAGCTGCATACGGAGGCGGTCACCGCCTGGCAGCCCTCGAGACGGACCTGGTCGAACACCGGCGAACGTTCCAGCGATTGCATGAGCTCCCCCACCACGTCCTCCGGTCTCCGGTTCTGCGTGCTCAGGAGCCCCGTGAGCCGCACGAGCCTGGACGGCCGCTCCGCCACGGTCCCCGGCGAGGGCGTGGCCGGCTGCGGCTCGAGCACCTCGAGCTGCGTGAGCCTCACGTCCGGCCCGATCCGATGGCTCAGGTCCCGGAGCGCGTACGACCAGAGCACCTGGCCCCCGGTCAGGTGCGCCAGCAGGTCGTGGAGCCGCGTCTCTTCCTCCCGCGCGGCCCGGAACCGTCTCACCGCTTCCGCCTTCGGCGTGAGCCCCGCCAGGCTCTCTTTCAGTCCGTCGATTCGATGGCGCTCGCTCATCATGCCGATGTGCGCGGGAAGCGCGACCGAGACCAGGAGCACCGCGGCCGCCGCGGCCGCGATACGTTGCGGGATCGCCTCGGCCAGCCGGTACGGGACCCCGGCCCCCGCGGGCGTGGCGAAATTGATCGCCCCGCGCTCGGTCAGCGCGAGCCCGAGCGCGAGCTCGGACGGACGGACGGAACCGGCCGGCGCCGGCCGGACCGACCGCCGCGCCACCTCCGTCATGCTTTCTGCAAGATCGGCCCGTACGACCGGGATCTTGAGAACGCCGGTCAGATACTCGGCGAGGTTGGGGATGCCCGAGCCCTCGCCGAGCAGGGCCACGCGGGTGACCGCCTCCCCCTGGAACTGTTCGTTGCAGTAATCGAAGGAGTTCCAGAGCTCCCGGGCGAGGCGCTCGAGGATGGGGCGGAGCATGATCGAGACGGCCGAGAGGGGGATCCGGCCGGCCTGGCCCGCCTCCTCCGCTCCGAACGGGATGCCGTGCGCCCGCTTCAGGGCCTCCGCCTCCTCGTAGGAGAGCTCGACGGTGCCCTGCCCGGGGACGACGATCGCCCGGAGGGCGTCAGTCAGGGTGTCTCCGCCCACCCCGAACTCGCGCGAGAAGCGGATGTCGTTGCCCTTGAGCACGGTGATGTGGGTGTTGGCCCCACCCATGTCCAGATACGCGACCACTTCGTCCGTCGGAACGGCACCGGTGGCCCGCACCAGGGCGCGGAGCGCATCCGGGCGCGTGGTCAGGAGCGAGGGCTTGAGCCCCGACTCCTCGATCGCCTCGCGAATCTCGGCCAGCCTCCTCCGGTGCGCGACGCAGACGCTCAGCAGGAGCTCGGGATTCCCGCCGTGCTCCGAGCGCCCCACGACCTCATAGCGGATCTCGGAGTCCTCGATCGCGAAATTGACGTGCTTCCGGCACTCGAGCGCGAGCGCGGCCAGCAGATCCGACCGGCTCATTTCCGGGAGCGCCATCCGGCGGATGACCACCTCGTTCCCGGTGACCGCCGCGGCGGCGTGCTTGCCGCGGACGCCCAGCTCCCGGACCAGATCCCGGAGCGCGGTCTTCAGGGCGGACCGGCGGTTCTCGGGCTTGAACTCGGTGTTGGGAAGCTGACGCTCGGCGCACTCGATCCGCGCGACCCGGGAGCCGCGCCGCACCACGTGCACCACGCGCACGGCGCGGTCGCTCAGATCCACGCCCACCAGGTCGGGCCAGGGGGAGGCGAGGAGGGAGCGGATGCGATGGGACCCGGGCGATCCGCCGCTCCGGGGCGACCTCGTTCGGAGCGCGGACCAGCCGCCCCACCATGCTTTCTTCGCTTCGTCGCTCACGTGCGTCTCCTCCTACGTCCGCGTCTCGACCCAGGCCACGACGGCGAGGCTGCCGCTGACCTTGCGGATCTTGTTGTTGCTCGAATCCGAGATGTAATAGACCCCCGCGGAGGCAACCGCGATCCCCCCGGGCGCGTTGAGCTGCGCCGAGGTCGGCGACCCCCCGTCTCCCGCCGATCCTGCCGTACCCGTGCCGGCGGCGGTGGTGATGACCCCGGCCGCGGTCACGAGCCGGATCTTGTTGTTCGCGGTGTCGGCGATGTAGAGGGCCCCGGAGGAATCCAGGCGCACGGCCTTGGGGCCGTTGAGACGGGCCGACGTCGCCGCGCCTCCGTCCCCGGTCGAACCGGCCGTGCCGGTCCCCGCGTAGGTGGTGATGATCCCCGTGGCCGCCGTCACCTTGCGGACCACGTTGTTGCCTGTGTCCGCGACGTACAGATCTCCGTTCGAGGCGAGATCGATTCCCTGAGGCGCGTTCAACTTCGCGAGCGTGGCGGCCGCCCCGTCTCCGGAGTACCCGGCCGTTCCCGTGCCCGCGTAGGCCGTGATGATCCCGGTCGCGGCCGTCACCTTGCGCACCCGGTTGTTCCCCCGATCGTCGATGTAGAAATCGCCGTTCGAGGCGACCACGACTCCGTCCGGGGTGGTCAGACGGGCCGATGTGGCGGCGCCGCCGTCCCCGCTCGAGCCGGGGCTTCCGCTTCCCGCCACGGTCGAGATGATCCCGGTCGCGGCGGTCACCTTGCGAATTCTGTTGTGTCCGGTGTCCGCGATGTATAGATCCCCGTTCGACGCCACGGCGACGTCCTCGGGCGTCTTGATCCCGGCGGCGGTCGCCTGCCCTCCGTCGCCGGAGAACCCCGCGCTCCCGTTGCCCGCCACGGTGGTGATGATCCCGGTCGCAGCCGCCACCTTGCGGATGGAGTTGTTGCCCGTGTCCGCAAAGTAGATGTCGCCGTTCGACGCGATCGCCACGCCCCCGGGGCCGCTCAGCGTGGCCGACGTCGCGGCGCCTCCATCCCCGCTGGAGCCGGAGGAGCCCGTTCCCGCGTAGGTGGTGATGCCGCCCTGCGTCAGCTGGACCTGGATCTGCCTCAGCGTGTTCCCCACGACGCCGTTCGAGATGATCCGCTTCCGTCCCGCGGGAAGCGCGTTTCCGTTCTCGTCCACCGCGTCGGGCGGCGCGATCCAGAAATACCCGGCGCCCACGTTCTTCCCGGGCGACGCCAGCCCGCCCCAGGCCCAGTTGGTGGAGAGCTTCACGATGGCGTACTCGATCCCGGCATGCGCGGCGTAGAAGGCCTGGTTTTCTCGGACGTGCACCACCGAGAGGTCCGAGTCCTCGACGACCATAGAGACCATCGCGATCCCCAGGGTCAGGAGGATCAGGATGGAGAAGACCGCGAGCACGACCGAGAAGCCGGCATCGGGCGGGCGGCGGATCACAGAGACCTCACGAACACGGAACCGAACGAGGCCACCGTCTGGGAGCCCTTGATGAGCCTCATGTAGACGGTGACCCTCCAGATATCGGTCGCGGACGGGGCCACCACCGGAACGGCGGCGGTGCCGTCCTGCTTCCAGTACTGGAACGCCAGCGAGTCCACGCCCCGGGCGAGGGTCTGGGAGGATCCACTCTTGGTGTAGAGAAGGTCCGCGCCGGAGACGCCGCTCCACGAGAAGCTCACCGTGGCGTTCCCGCGGTCCACGAACGTCAGCGTGGTCGCGTTCGCGGCCGAGATGCTGGTGTTGTCCTTCACCCGTTTCAGCTCGCGCGCCACCCGCTCCTCCGCGTACCGCGCGTCCTCGAGCATGCCCTTCTCCGCGTCCATGAACTGGTAGGTCTTGACCGCCTCGATGAACATGGCCGAGAACGCGACCGCCACGACGGAGGCGACCACGATCACGATCAGGAGCTCGGGCAGGGTGAAACCCCGGGCGCGGCTTCGCCGCGGCGTCAGTAGTTCGTGAACCATGTGGTCAATGTGACCGCCGGGATGTTGGCGCACGTCACGGTCACGTTGACCGTGCGGAACGTGACGGAGTCGTACGTCGAGTCCGGGCCGAAGGAGACCGAGCGGCTGTATCCCGGAAATGCGGCCACCGGGCTCTCGGCCGGATAGTTCGCCGTCACGAGGTAGGAGAATCCCCGCGCGGGAGAATTCTTGTCGGCGGTGAGCTCCTCCATCTTGGCCTCGGCCAATTCTGCGGCGAGGGTGGCGTTCCGCGCGTCGCTGGAATGGATCGAGGAATTCGCGAACAGCATGCTGAGCGGAAGGACGGCGATCGCCGCGATCACGATGATCAGGACGATCTCGATCAGGGTGAACCCGGCCTCCGCCGCCCCGCCGCTCCGGCGCCGCGCGCTCATCGGACCGTCACCACGCCGGTCTGCGGCGCCACGAAGACGGTGTCGGTCTGGCCCTGGTAGCTCAGCACGACCGTTCCGGTCGAGGTCAGGTCCACGCCCGCGGTGTCGCGGGGAACTCCGAAATAATCGAACGTCACGCCGGGCGTGGTGCCGAATGCGGCGGACTGGACCAGGACGCCCCTGAATTCGGTCCTCGACGTGTAGTCCACGATCATGGTCCTCGCCCGGTCGGCGGGGTCGGTGATCGGGGTCGCCGCGTTGGGCGCGAACACGGTGTATTTCTCGAGCGCCGGATTGAACAGGATCCCGTGGATGACCCGCCGGCTCATGGCGAGGCTCTGGGCGTATCGGAGGTCCCCGGCGAGGCGCCGCGCGGCCGCGTCGAGCTTGATTTCGTCCATCGCCGACATCTTGGGATAGGCGATCCAGCTCAGGATGCCCAGGATCGAGATGATCACGATCAGCTCGGTCATGCTGAATCCGCGCGAGGTCATCCCCTCGCCTCCCAGTACTGGGCGCGCTTGCGCTCGCCGGCGAGAGACCAGGCGCGGGCCGCGTTCCCGGCGAGCTGGGCCGAGGGCTGGATGCGGTAGGCCCGCTCGAAGTAGTAGGCCGCGTCCCGGTAGCGTCCTGCGACGGCGAAGAGAACGGCCAGCCGCGCGGAGGGCTCGGGATCGTAGGGGGCGAGCTTCAGGGCCGCGAGAAGCTCCGCGAGGGTCATCTCGGCCTTTCCCGCCGCCGCGGCGGCCACGGAGAGGTTCATCCGCGCGGCCGGAAAGTCGAACCCCACGCGCGCCGCGTCCTGAAACCACGGCAGGGCCTCGGCGTAGCGGGCCTTCTCCCAGAGATCCTGCGCGCGCGTGCTGGAGTAGCCGATCGCCAGCTTGCGGGTCACGTAGTCGTAGCGCTCCGGTCCGCCGGGAAGAAGATCCGAGCTCTTGGGCCAGGGCTCCTGATCCGGAGAAGCTTGCGCCGCCTTCGGCCCCAGCGACGCCCGGTACACCAGACCCCGATTGGCGAACTGCACGCCGGCGTCGACCATGTCCGGGGGAGGCGTGACGTAGTAGACGGGCGCCTGCGCCGTCTTCAACCGCTCCATGTCCACGCGATGCTGGATCGGGCCCCAGCTCGGGCGCGGAACGCCGCGCAGCCCGTACGGGTCGCCGAAGACGTAGCCACGGCGGTTGATCAACGTGACGTCGTGCCGGAGCCCCTCGACGCGCGAGAGGTACGCGGTCAGGAAGGTCTCGTTGTCCCCGTCCACGACGAGGATCGCGCCCGGCGGGAGCCCGGAGAGGAGATCCCGGCCGTAGCGCTCGGGGAGGCGGAACCCGGCGCGATCGCACAGCCGGAACTGGAGCCCGAGCGTGACGAGAAGCGCCGCCGCGCACACGGCCGCGAGGGGGGCGCGCGCGACCCGCGGCGCAAGACGAAGCCCGTTCCCGACGCAGGCGCCGGCCCACAGCGCCGCCGCCGCCGCCACCGGGATCAGGAACGGGGCGATCTGGGCCAGGTGCTCGGCGTCCGGGATGAAGGCGAGGAGGGCCACGAGGGCCGCCGGAATGGTGAGCGCCGCCCACGTGAGCGGAAGCAGTGCGGCCCGCGCCCGGCCCGCGATGACGACGCCGATCGCGGCGAGCGATGCGCCGATCCAGCCGCAGGATACCGCCAGGAGGCCGCCGATGGCCGTGACCTCGTCCACGACGAGGCCCACGCGGAACGGGTTCTGGCGCAGCCCGCCGTAGTTCCGCCGGAGCAGGTTGTCCCAGAGGAGGCCCAGATTGCGGTCATGGCCCCAATCCAGCCACGGGTGGGCGCCGCTCCTCACGGGCAGGACGAGCACCAGGGAGCATCCGACGGCCGCCCAGAGGAACGCCCGCGCGGCCCGCCCCGCCGAGGGGCGGCTCAGCAGCACCCACGCCGCCAGCGCCAGCGCCGGGAAGAGGAGCGTCTGGTGCGCCAGGAGGGCCAGGCCCGCCAGAAAGAAGAAGACCGCGTCGGAGCGGTGGCTCGCGGTGCGCCTGGATCGCGCCCGGATCGCGGCGAGCGCGAGCGCCAGGAAGACGACCGTGGCCAGCGCGTACACTTCCGTCTGCACCGCCGATTCCCAGAGCAGGGTCGACCCGCCGAAGACGAGCGTGGCCGCGATCCGCCCCGCACGATTCAGGCCGCAGCGGGCGGCGAGGCGATAGAAGAGTCCGACCGCGACGGCCGAGAAGAGCGCCGAGAGGGCATTCACGCGGAGCGCGACGGTTCCCCAGGGAAGGAGGTCGGCGCATCGCGCGAAGAGAAGCCAGAGCGGGTAGCCCGGCGGGTGTGGAATTCCCAGGGAGTGCGCGGCGAGGATGAGCTCCCCGCTGTCGCCGGCGCCCACCGAGGGCGAGAGCGTCACGCCGTACGCGATGGCCGCGATCGCCGCTGCGACGAGGCTTCCTGCCCCGGCGCGGGTCCATCTCATCGACTCCCCCGTTCCCCGGGAGCTACACCCCCGAATGGCGTACGAGGTGGGAGCATGTCGCTCCCACCCCGGCCGCCTGCCTGACCACTGGAACCGAAAGCGTGTTCTAGTAGGACGAGTACGCGTTCATGTTGGCTTTGACGATGCCCGTCGCGGCCGTGTACTGCCATCCCCCCGTGTTGTCCACGCCGGCCGTGGTCTTCACCGCGTTCGAATTGTTGACCGGCTCCTTCGGAACGTTGCCGTCCGCGAAGATGCTTCCATTCAGCGTCGGGAACGAGGCCGCGCCGTTCAGGGCGTTGCGCGCGTACTGGATCGCGATCGCCGAGCGAATCGCGCCGAGCTGCCCCTTGAGCGTTGCCGTACGGGCCTGCTCCCGCATGTCCTCGTACTTCGGAATCGCGACCGCGGCCAGGATGCCGAGGATCACGATCACGATGACGAGCTCGATCAGCGTGAAACCGCTTTCCGCATTTCTGCGAACCATACGCACAACCTCCTCGTTGGTTGCTCCGTTCACCCCGTCCCCGGGGTCGTACTGCTGCGTCCACCAATTGCAATCGGCAACGCGGGATCCGATCTTTACGATCAGTGCCGGAAGACGTTCATGAGGTTCCAGAGGGGCAGGAACACGGCCAGGGCCGTGAAGAGGACGGCCGCGCCCAGGATGATGAGGAGGACCGGCTCGATGGCGGTGGAGAGGTTCTTGACCGCGTAATCGACGTCTTGGTCGTAGTATCGGGAGACTCGAAGGAGCATCTTGTCGACGGCCCCCGTCTCCTCCCCGACCGACAGCATCTTGACCACCAGCGGCGGAAAGACCGAGCTCTCCTTGAGCGGCTCGGCCAGCCCCATGCCCGCCACCACCCCGTCGCGCATCTTGTCCACCTCGGCCTCCACCACCCGATTCCCCACGACCCCGCGGACGATGTCGAGCGCCTGGACGATCGGAATACCGCTGGCCAGGAGCGCGGAGAGCACGCGTGAGAAGCGCGACATGATCGTCATCAGGAAGATGGGACCGAAGATCGGGACGGAGATCACCGTCCGGTCGATCTTCCACCGGCCCCGATCGGACCGGCTCCAGACGATGCCCACCACCAGGGCGCAGCCTAGGAAGAAGAGGAACGGAATCCACTGCTTCTCGAAGAAGTCGCTCAACCCGATCAGAACGCGGGTGGGGAGCGGGAGCGTCGTATCGAACTTCCGGAACAGGGACGCGAACCGGGGCAGCACGAACTTGATCAGGACGAGGAACGCGAGACAGAGCTCGGTGATGATGAGGGTCGGATAGAACGTGGCGGAGCGGATCCGCTGCTCGGTCTCGGCCTCGTATTCCAGCAGCGTGGCCACGCGGTCCAGCATCTGGGCCAGGAGGCCGCCTTCCTCCCCCGCATAGACGAGATTGACGTAGATGCGCGGGAAGCAGTCGGGCTGTCGCCGGAGCGCCTCGGTCAGCGTGGACCCCTGCTCGACGTCCGAGCGCACACGGTCGATCGCCGGCTTGAGCCTGGGGTGCGTCGTCTGCGCGTGGAGGCTCTCCAGCGAGGAGAGGATGGGGAGGCCCGAGTCGAGCATCGTCTCGAGCTGACGGGTGAAGAGGATCAGGTCGCGCGGAGCGACCTTCTTCCGGAGAAACGGAAGCAGGTCCGCGCCCCGCCGGGCGGCGCCCTGAGGTTCGAGGCGGACGGGGACGAGCCCCATGTTGTGGAGGCGATCCACCGCCTGATCCAGATCGGAGGCATCGAGGAGCCCCTGCTGCGCCTCGCCCGCGGGGCTCAGGGCGCGATAGCGGAATGCGGGCATCGTCTACTTCCGGACCGGCAGGACGTCCTGGTCCAGGTCCTGGGTCGTGAGGTTCTTCCGCGTCACGCGGATCACCTCGGAGAGGGTCGTGATCCCCTGGGTCGCCTTGCGGACGGCGTCATCGCGCAGCGTCGCCATCCGCGCGCGGCGCGCGGCGCGCGCGATGTCCTCCGTCGAGGCGCGGGAGACGATCAGATCCCGGATCTCGTCCGTCACGACCAGCACTTCGAAGATTCCGAGCCGGCCCCGGTATCCGGTCTGGCCGCATGCCATGCATCCGGCGCCGACTACGAAGGTTCCGTGCGACGCCGTGGTCCCCAGCTCGGCGAGGGCCTCGGCCGGAGGGTCGCTGGGCTTCTTGCACTTCTCGCATACCCGGCGGACGAGGCGCTGCGCCACCACCCCCAGCATCGCCGAGGAGAGCAGGAAGGGCTCGATCTTCATGTCGAGGAGCCGCGGAAGGGCCCCGGCCGCGTCGTTGGTGTGCAACGTCGAGAGCACGAGATGGCCGGTCAGAGCGGAGCGCACCGCGATCTCGGCGGTCTCCGCGTCGCGGATCTCGCCGACCATGATCACGTCCGGATCCTGACGCAGGAGCGCGCGCAGTCCGCGGGCGAAGGTCAGGCCCACGTCGGGATCCACCTGCGTCTGGCGGATCGAGGGGATGTGGTATTCGACCGGGTCCTCGAGCGTCACGATGTTCCGCTCGACCGTGTTGATCTTGCCGATGCAGGAGTAGAGCGTCGTGGTCTTTCCGCTTCCGGTCGGGCCCGTGACGAGAACGATCCCGTTCGGACGCTCGATCATCCGCGAGAGCGCCTCGAGGGGCTCGGGCGCCAAGCCCAGCTCGGAGGTGCCGAGAAGGGCGCTCGTCTTGTCCAGAAGGCGCAGCACCACGTTCTCGCCGTGAATCGTGGGGAACGTCGAGACGCGGAGGTCGTAGTCCTTCCCCGAGATCTCGATCCGCGCGCGGCCATCCTGGGGCAGCCGCCGCTCGGCGATATCCAGCGAGGCCATGATCTTCACCCGCGACACCACGGAGGCGTGGATCGACTTCGACTGGACCGAGGCCTCGCGGAGGATTCCGTCCACGCGATAGCGGATCCTGAGATTCGATTCGTCCGGCTCGAAGTGAAGGTCCGAGGCCCCCTCGCGGACCGCCTGGTGCACGACCGCGTTCACGAATCGGATGACCGGCCCGTCTTCCTCGGCCCGGACCGAGGTCTCCTCGCCGGCCGCGCCCCTCTTCTGCTCGCGCACGAGGGCCTCGAGCCCGCCCCCCAGCGGATGGTAGCGGTCGATCGCCTCGCGGATGTGCGGCTCCGGGGACACCACCACGTCGACCTCGAGCCCCGTCGCGAGCTTCACCTCGTCCAGGGCCACGATGTCGAGCGGATCCACCATCGCGATGGTGATCGTGTTCCCGATCTTGAACAGCGGGACCAGCTTGAATTGCCGCTCGATCCGTTCGGGCACCAACCGCACGATCTCCGGCTCCAGCACGTAGGTCGTGAGATCCATGCGCGGGATGCCCAGCTGCTCCTCGTAGTAGTCGAGGATCGCCTCCTCGGAGACCAGCTCGAGCCGGAGCAGCACCTCGCGGAGCGCCTGCCCCGTGCGGCGCTGTTCCTCCAGCGCGCGCGAGAGCGCCTCGCGCGAGAGGTGCCCCTGCTCGACCAGGCTTTGTCCGAGCGGCTTTCGCCCTCCGGCGGCCATGAACGCTCCTCAGTCGGGATCGAATGGAAGTCGTGAGCGCCGGGTTGGAGCTCCGGCCCCCTTCGACGCACTTATCGGCCCTGGAGGAGCTCATCTGGAGGGATTTGGGGCGGTACGGCCGGGCGAGGGGCGGCGCTGCTACTTGACGATGCGGGGCCTCGGGGTGGATTCCTGCGGGGCGGGCTCGGCGGCCTGGGTGACCTCGGGTACGGCATCCTGCCCCATGTCCACCACCATGGCCTCGGCCCGATAGAAGCCGACCGGACCCGCCTGCTGCGGGGGGGAAGACGGGCGTCCGGCGCGCGCGGTGTCGGGCGGGGCGGCCGCG
>Ga0187821_10000377_pt1 | contig 11271 bp, 9 predicted proteins | sample NC_wetland_sal_i_20_FD_132442 | JGI IMG/M metagenome (GOLD analysis project Ga0187821, IMG submission 132442) | Wetland sediment microbial communities from Neuse River Estuary, North Carolina, USA - SourceSoil_1 | ecosystem: Environmental > Aquatic > Freshwater > Wetlands > Sediment | place...
GGTTCCCAGCAGCAGGTTTCGCAGGAGGGGATACTCACTGTGAATGGCATATACAATTATACGCCGATGCGGGTAATACCCGGAACTACAGGAATCATCCCGGGCGTCGACACGCCTAACCGGCAGCTTATTTTGGACCATCATCAGGAGACACGGACAGTCACTCAGACGGCAACTTTAGATCTCAATTATGGCATCACGGAACGGTGGGGGCTGGAAATTACGATTCCCTATTTGATGCGGACGCATCATCACATCGATGGGCTCGGGGAAGACGGTCCGAATGGCGAAGGACAGTCCACCACGTTCTCATCCGACGGACTCGGGGATATACGGGTAGGCCTGAAATATAATGTCCTGCCCACCCTCAGGAGCATGGTTGTGGTCGGATTTGGAGTGTATTTGCCGACCGGCGTCACCAACGCGGTTGACAGCACTGGCACATTGATGGAACCGACCACCCAGCTCGGACGAAAACAGTTCGGTTTGAATCCCACGCTCTATCAAACATACGAATTGATCCCTCATCGGTTGAACCAGTTTGCCTTTGCCAGCTATCGGCACACGTTCGAAAACAGTGAAGGGTATCAGTTTGGGGATATGTGGGAATTTAATGGCGGGTTCAATCTCGTGACGATGCCGTGGTTGGTACTGTCCACACAGTTCAATTACCGATATATCGTCCATGATACGTTCAAAAGTTCGCTGTATCGCTCAGCAACCCCTGCAGATGCACCAGATTTCCCTGGTGAACCGGTTCTGATTGACCCAAACGTGAGAAACCGGCGGGTACCCACTACTGGTTCCTCATTCACCGCATTCACACCGGGTTTTCAGCTCAGCCTGGCTGAGCTGATTGACTCACCTTTAACGAAAGCGACCTCAGTGTATTTCTACTCGTCTATTCCAATCGCGCGAGATTCCAACAACAGTTTGGCGCAGGGAACCAGTTTCGTGGCTGGGATTTCACGCTCGTTCCGATTGTCGAACCCATAGTAACGAAGGGCTGGTCTTGAGGAGGCTGATATGAAATCGAAAAGCAACATAACTGTGCAAGTGGTGATCGTGCTGCTTGTCGTCATGGTGGGATGGCCCACCTTCGATGGCTGGAGCATGGGCTCGCGCGTTCCCGCCGTTGGAATGGAGGTGGAGGATTTCCAGCTGACGGACCTAGACGACAAACCGCACAGCCTCAGTCAGTACCGTGGCAAGGTTGTCCTGTTGAACTTCTGGGCGACCTGGTGCAAACCCTGCACAACGGAAATGCCGGCGATGCAAGCCAGCTTCGATAAGCTCCGGGACAAAGGATTTGTCGTGCTCGCCATCAACGAATTAGAAGACGATCTCAAAGTGCGCGAACACATCAAGACCTATGGCCATACGTTCACAATACTAATGGATCGGGACAACAAAGTGGCCAATCAGTTCGGCGTGTTCGGTCTTCCGGTGAGCGTGTTCATCGATCAGCAGGGGCGTGTCCAGGAATACATCAAGGGGGGACTGCTGACTGAGCAGATCATCAACGACGTCGTCGCGAGAATTCAGAAGCAAGAGCCGGTGAAAGCGGCCTCTCTTCGATAGCAAATGATGGCCGGTGTGATTCGACAATTCTGAACGGAGAGGAGTGATCGGATTCGCCATCGATTCGTTCGCGCGTGCGATTGGCGATCACCGTCGGATGATGTCCCCCAGTGCAGTTCAGCATGCGCTCATTATTGATTTCGCCGTCTCCAGCCGTTTATAGTCCGGTCGGGCGGTTTCATTGTGAGGGTAAGTATGGGGGGAACGACAGAACACCGATCTGTCAGGCATGTCATCCTGGTCTTTTCCGTCCTGTTCCTCGCGTTCTTTCCCATCTCTATTTCTCTCCCCGCGTCTCCCATCCAACAGGATCCGGCTCAACGGCAGATCGAGCGGGGTCTATTGCTTTTGCACCAGGGAGAGTTAAGAGGTGCGACCGAAGCTGCCAAGAAGGCCATCGAGTTGAACGCCTCGTCTGCTGAGGCGTATCACCTGCTGGGCCTCATCTACTTCAAAGAGCGAAAACCCGCTGAAGCGGCCGAGGCGTTTTCGCGCGCCGTGAAACTGAAGCCGGCGTATCCCGAGGCGTTGAACGATCTCGCCGATGTGTACCTGGCACAGGGGAAAGCGGCCGAGGCGGAGCGAACGCTGACCCGCGCGATCGAAGTTGATCCCCAGCATGTGGACTCCTATCTCGACCTGGCCAAGTTGTATGAGCAACGGCATGACGTGGTCGCTGCGACGAAAACCTATCAATCCCTTCTGTCTGTACAGCCGAATCAGACCAAAGCGCTGTTCAGCCTGGCCAGCCTCTACGACACGCAAGGCGACAGCAAGTCCGCGAAAGACACGTTAAGCCGGTTGGTGAAGGTTGATCCGACCCATGCCGATGCATGGTACTTGAACGGACGGATCGCCGAGAGGCGCAATGATCTGGTCGAGGCCGCCTATTCCTACAAGCAGGCGATTGTAGCGAAGCCGGATTTCGTGGACGCACATTACAACCTGGCCTTTATCTACCAGAGTCAGGGTCAGCCGCGGGAGGCCGAACGGGAATTTCTGGAAGTGATCCGGTACCGTCCCGAATATGCGGAAGCTCATATGAACCTCGGTGTGATTTATACGAGCCTCAATCGATTGGATGAGGCGGAGCAGGCCTATGAACGGGCCGTGGCACTCAAGCCGAATTATGCGGAAGGGCATTACAATCTTGGGGTGTTTTACGAATTGCACCGCAAAGATCTTCCCCGCGCGTTGGCGCAATACCATAAATATCGCGACTTGGGTGGGCGAGACGATCGAGTGGAGCGGATTATCGGTTCAGGGGGACGATAATAGGATACGACGGCCCTGTGTTCCGTGGTTAAAGAACACGGGGCTTTATCTTTCCTCATTCCCTGGTAGTGAGTGCGTTTCACCAGTAGGGCCAGGGGCGCCAGTAGGGGCCCCAATAGGGTCCCCAATAAGGCCAAGGACCATAATAGTAGGGCCGTATACGAGGGGTGACATCGTCAATATCCGACCATACCCGTAGCGTCTTGATGTCAATCACCGGATAGGTATAGTCCGTTTCATCCAACGGCATGGTGAGCGATCCGGTCACGTCGCCTGTAACGGTGACTCTGGTGCCGTAAGGCAGCGTCGCGGGATCGAGAAAGTCACGGTGGATGGCTAAAAAACGTCCCTGTGATTGGGTCAGGTTCATTCCGGGACGGGACGATTGATCAAGCGGCAGTTGGAGAATTTCGACCCTGGTTCCCTCTTTCAACCTCTTGGCTGTGAGGACTTCTCCTCCAAAGACGACGGATTGGCCTTTGAAGGAATCCGGCGCTGCCTTGAGTTGCACAAAAGTGATCTGAGGCGCGCCTCCTGTGGTGTCCTGGCTCGCGTCGTATGCGGTGGCACATGCACCGTTTGTGAGGCAGGAGGCCGCGAGCATGATCCGCCATGGTCCGGACATGGCTGGCATTATACCAAACAGCACGCGCGTGATTTCTTTCGATATAATGAAACGGGTTTGATCACCGAGGAAAGGAGTGCCGCATGGGGAAGAGTCATCATGTCCGACGTATGGCTGCCGCAATCGTCCTATCTGTGATCGGTTTGGTGGGAATGGGGCCCTCACAGGTTGCGGCTACAGAAGATCTTAAAGGTAAGTTCGAGCTGTTGAAGGGTGAGCCCTCGATGCATGAGCGAGGCAAGGTCAAGCTGTTCGAGTTCGCAGATTTTTATTGTCCACACTGCCATCACTTCGAAGAGGCCGGTCTCCCCATGCTTCAAAAGGAATTCGGAAACAAACTGGATGCGACGATGGTTGGGTTTCCCGTATTTCAGAACAAACTCCCGACTCCTTTCGACATGTATGAGCAGGCGAAGATGATGGGGAAAGGGAAGGAAATGAAGCAGGTTCTCTTCCGCACGATCCACACAGACAAGATGACTGGTGTGTTGGACCGTTCGATACGGGAAGTCCTGATCAAAGAAGTCGGGCTGGATCCGAAGGCATTTGAAGAGGGACTTGCCAGTGGAAAACCGGCAAAGGTGTTTGAGGAAGGACGGCGCTGGGGCGAGCGAATCAAGGTGCAATCCACGCCGACGTTGCTGTTGGACGGGAATATCAAAATTGAGGGGAACAATATGTCGACGGAGAACATCATCACCGTGATCCGGAGCATTCTGGATGCGGATGCAAAAAAGTGAAAAGTGAGAAGTAAGAAGTAAAAAGGGCGGTCTTGGAGGATGGTCAAAATGGCTGTCCAGCAAGGCCGTAGCGAGCGAGAGGTCGAAGCGTACTTTGTTTGTTACGTTGAGGCCTTGAGTGATGCCAGAACGACGTCGGGAAACGGCGCGTCTTGGCGCGCCGGGGTCTGGGCGGGTATAAACAGAGCCATTTCCCCCATCCTCCTATGGCGATCGATCCCATTTGCGGCATGACAGTCAACCCGGCCACGGCTGCGGGGAGCCATGAATACAAGGGCCAGCGGTACTACTTCTGCTCCTTGTCCTGTCTCGAACGATTCAAGGCCGACCCGGAACGAGCATTGGATCGTGCTCCTCTGAGCCCCGTCACGATTCCCTCGTCGAAAAAGCTGCTTCCCATGATGATGCCGTCGAATGAGACCGTACGCGACGGCGTGATCGATCCGGTGTGCGGCATGACCGTGCAGCCTGCCACGGCTGCCGGGTCATATGAGTATCAGGGCACGACGTACTATTTCTGTTCGAAGGGCTGCCTTGAAAAGTTTCGATCGAATCCTCAGCCTTACCTGACTCCCCCGGACCAGCGGGCCTCTGATATCATCTCGGCTTCGTCCGGTGGAGCTGTCCAGTATATCTGCCCGATGGATCCTGAGGTTGTGGAGTCAAAGCCCGGAGCCTGTCGGATATGTGGGATGGCGCTGGAGCCGAAGATGATTGCGCTCGACGGCGCGCGCAATCCCGAACTCGACGATATGACCAGACGGTTCTGGCTCTGTCTCGGTCCCGCGATCATCGTGATGATCATTGCGATGTCCGACATGGTCCCGATCCCGCCGGTTCTGCACTCAGTTTCTCGGTCGACGTTGAATTGGGTTCAGTGGATGTTGGCCACTCCAGTCGTGCTCTGGGGAGGATGGCCTTTCTTCCAGCGGGGGTGGACGTCGATCGTAAATACGTCGCCCAATATGTTCACGCTCATCGCGATCGGGACGGGGACGGCCTATCTCTACAGCACCGTCGCGACGATTGCTCCTTCCGTGTTCCCGGCTTCCGTCCGACAGCCCGATGGCTCTGTGGCGGTGTATTTTGAAGCAGCAGCGGTGATTACTGTGTTGGTTCTATTAGGGCAGGTATTGGAACTGAGGGCTCGCAGTCAAACGACCTCAGCCCTTCGATCGCTCTTGCAGCTGGCGCCCAATACGGCGAGGCGCCTCTCGCTGGATGGTCAAGAGATCGAGGTGCCGCTCGACCACGTCCAGGTTGGAGATCGCCTTCGCGTGCGTCCGGGCGAGCGCATCCCGGTCGACGGAAGTGTGGTCGAAGGGATGACGGTCGTTGATGAGTCGATGATGACAGGTGAATCGATTCCCGTGGAGAAATCAATCGGGTCTCGAGTGATCGGCGGGACCATCAATGGGACGGGTACGGTGCTGATGCAGGCGGAGCGCGTCGGACGAGAGACGTTGCTGGCGAGAATTGTGCAAATGGTGAGCGAGGCGCAGCGAACCCGGGCACCGATTCAGCGAGTGGCCGATATGGCAGCAGGGTATTTTGTGCCGGCCGTTGTGGGGGTGGCGCTGGTCACGGCGGTTGTGTGGACCTTGTGGGGCCCTGAGCCAAGACTTGCCCATGCCGTCGTGAGTGCTGTCGCGGTGCTCATTATCGCCTGTCCCTGTGCCTTGGGGTTAGCAACACCCATGTCGATCATGGTGGGAACAGGACGCGGAGCAACTGCCGGCGTGCTGGTCAGACACGCAGAGGCGTTGGAAGTCTTCGGGAGGGTCGATACGTTGGTTGTGGACAAGACCGGCACACTGACCGAAGGAAAGCCCACACTCGTGGCGGTGCGCTTCGTGCCGCCTTGGACCGATGTCGACCTGTTGCGTCTGGCCGCCAGCTTGGAACGCACCAGTGAACATCCGCTCGCCGCGGCAGTGGTGGAGGGAGCTGCCTCGCGAGGGATCGGGCTGACGACGGCCCAGCAGTTCCAATCCGTGACGGGCAGAGGTGTGAAGGGAACCGTCGAGAGTAAACAGCTTGCGATCGGTACCGTCGCATTCTTGCAGGAGGACGCTGGGGTCTCCAACCAGAGCGTGGCTGCGTTAAACAATGAGGCTGAACCGCTGCGTCGTGAGGGGCAAACCATCTTGTTTGTAGCAGTGGATGGGCAAGCAGCGGGGCTGCTCGGCGTCGCAGATCGCATCAAACCCTCGACACCGGACGCAATTGCATACTTCAAGGATGAAGGCGTTCGCCTTGTCATGGTGACAGGCGACCATCGCGAGACTGCAGAAGCAGTGGCGCGACGGCTCGGCATCGGCGACGTCATGGCTGGGGTGTTGCCGGACCAAAAAGGACAGATTGTTCAACAGCTCAAGTCGCAAGGCCGCGTCGTGGCGATGGCGGGTGATGGCATCAATGATGCCCCAGCCCTGGCGTTGGCCGATGTCGGGATCGCAATGGGAACTGGAACAGACACCGCAATAGAAAGTGCAGGGATGACATTGGTGAAAGGGGATTTGCGGGCACTGGTGCGGGCACGACGGCTCAGCCAGGCCACAATGCGGAACATTCGTCAAAATCTGTTCTTTGCGTTCCTCTACAATGTCCTCGGGGTGCCGATTGCTGCAGGAGTGCTCTATCCGGTACTGGGAACACTGCTCAGCCCCATGATCGCCAGCGCGGCCATGACGTTGAGTTCGGTCTCCGTCATCTTCAATGCCCTCCGCCTACGCCATGTGGAATTATAAGTGCACCTCTTCCCCACGCATGCTAGGCTACAGCAGCCATTCAATGGTCACTGTCGTACCGTGAGACACTCACGATGAATATGCGCGTTTTGCAGATCGCTTTCCTCCCATTGGTCATGGCCGCATGGTGTGTCTGGAATATTTGGATTCCGGCCGTCGCACCGGCTGGCACGCGGTTGCTTCCCGTATCCGGGGCAAGTGATCTTCAAGGACAGGTGAAATCCACTGCCGCGAAAGTCATCCCGGCGGTGGTCAGTATCGCCTCGACCGTGATGGTCCGCGACCAAGCATTCAGTGATGAGGCCTTGCCGTTCGGGATGTTCAAAGAGCCGCCCGCTCGACGCCAATATGGACAGGGATCTGGGGTCATCGTGTCGCCGGACGGCTATATCATTACCAACAACCACGTGGTCGCCGAAGCCGTCGATGTGGAAGTGATCCTTGCCGATCGGCGGCAGTATAAGGGGCGTGTCGTCGCGACGGATCCGAAAACCGACGTCGCGGTCGTGAAGATCAACGCCACCAATTTGCCCACGGTCGTCTGGGGAGATTCGAGCAATCTGACAGTGGGCGATTTCGTCTTAGCCATCGGGAATCCGCTCGGTCTCAGTCGAACCGTGACGTTTGGGATTGTGAGTGCAGTCGGCCGCGCCGATGTTGGCGTCGCAGACTTTGAGGATTTCATCCAGACCGACGCGCCGATCAATCCCGGCAACTCAGGCGGGGCGCTCGTTAACATCAAGGGAGAACTCGTCGGCATTAACACCGCCATCGCGAGCCCCACTGGCGGGAGCGTCGGCGTCGGGTTTGCCATTCCTAGCAACATGGCACGGGCCGCCATGCAGAGTCTGATCAAAACGGGACGGGTCGTCCGTGGATTCCTTGGTGCCTCGACGCAAGATGTGACCCCACTCCTGGGGAAGATCTTTCGTCTTCCCGATGTGAAGGGCGCCATCGTGACCGATCTCCAAACGAAAGGGTCGGCGGAAAAAGCTGGCCTCAGACGAGGCGATGTTGTGGTCCGGTTCGATGCGCGCGATGTAATGGATAGCGGTCACCTGCGTAATTTGGTGGCAGCGTCGGCGATCGGAAGCCGGCATCGACTCGATATTGTGCGTGATGGCAAACCGATGCAGGTCGAGTTGGTCGTGCAAGAAGCGCCTCGGGAACGTGCAAAAAAGAGTCAAGCTGACTCTAGTTCCGCTTCGACAGCTCATCCTCTGGCGGGGGTCGTCTTCGATGATGTGACCCCACCGCTGGCGCGCCAGATGGACCTGTCAGTCAACAGCGGTGTCGTCGTGACGGACATCGAAGAAGGCAGCCTTGCCGAATCCTCCGGACTTCAACCTGGAGACGTGGTCCTTGAAATCAACCGCCAACCGGTGAAAGACTTCGGAGCTTTTCAGCGGATTGCCGATCCGTTGAAACCCAATGATTTGGCTCTTCTCCTGGTCCTACGCCAGGGCAGCGCGCTCTACATTCCCATCCAAGGCGAGTAGCTCAAGCCCCTGTTCCGGTCGTCTCCCTATTCATCGAAGCAGTATGCCTATGGCCGGTGGTTGACGCGTCGAAGGACAGCGTGCTACTAATCTCAGAATCGTGCTATTTGAAAGCGGGGGGGGGAATATGAAACAGCTCGTGCGATTCGGCGTGTCGCTGGATCATCATCTATTGGACGATTTTGACCGGCACATTCAACGCCGGAAGTACACCAACCGGTCGGAGGCCCTGCGAGACCTCATTCGTGACAACCTCGTCGGCCAGGAATGGAATGAGGACAAGGAAACGGTCGGAACGATCACGTTCATTTACGACCATCATGTCCGCGATCTCACCAGAAAACTGACCCACATTCAGCACGATTTCCAGGGCCATATCATGGCGGGGATGCACGTGCATCTCGACCATGACCACTGTCTTGAAGTATTGGTGGCAAAGGGAAAGGGGTCTGAAATCAGAAAAGTGGCCGATGCTCTCGTGAGCGTGAAGGGCGTGAAGCATGGCAAGCTCACGATGACGACGACCGGCAAGGGGTTGGTCTAGGCCATGCGCGTGTGCGTCATCGATGGGCGAGGCGGAGGTCTAGGCTCCCGGCTGGTGGCTGGCCTTCAGACTGAGCTCGGCAAGACTCATAACATTGTGGCGTTAGGTACCAATACTGTCGCAGCGGCAGCGATGAAACGGGCCGGTGCTGGTCAGGTAGGCGTCGGATTACGCGCAATTGCCGAAACAGTGTCCGCAGTGGATGTCATCCTTACCTCTTTGAATTTTTTATTACCGGGCGCAATGCTCGGCGAAGTCACACCTGAGATTGTCCGGGCAATTCTGGGCGCACGAGCCAAGAAGGTTCTGCTGCCGGTCAATCGGGCTCATGTGGAAATTGTGGGAGCAGGCGCCTACAACCTCGACGCCTTGATCACACAGTCTCTATTGCGAGTTCGTTTCTTAGTCAACTCAGTCCAGCACGTCTAGCCGGGCCATTCCATTCATAGATATCGCCAGGCCACGAAGGTCTGCGCCAGTCGATGAGTCGGCTGTCGAACGATCACCGTGGGCGCCTCATCCGTCCACACTCTTTTGAGAGTAGAGATCTCGGCGGATGCGACGTCTCTTGCGGATTCTGACCTTTCTGACTGCCGCACTGACTGCCGCACTGACTGCTTTCGAGTCTGCGCGGGCACACGATCCAGACGCGGACATCATCGAAGTCCCAGAAGTGTCCGTTGTGGGTGACCGCCCTGTCGCCGCCTCGTCGCAACAATTCATTCCGGACAAAGAAATCTTACTCCAACCCCAAGGTCGGCCGGCTCAGGCCCTACGGTTGATCCCTGGTTTCATCGCTGTTGAACATTCAGGCGGTGCCGGGAAGGCGGATCAGTATTTCTTGAGGGGGTTTGATGCCGATCACGGCACGGACGTGGCATTTTTTATCGATAACATGCCGATCAATCTGCGCACGCACGGACATGGTCAGGGCTACACCGACCTCAATTTCATCATTCCGGAAACAATTGAGGGCATTGACGTCGTCAAGGGGACCTATCACGCGGAATTTGGCGATTTCGACACGGCGGGAGCGGTCCGGTTCAAAACCCGTGAGGTGTTGAAGGAAAATGTCGCGCAGGGAACCGGTGGGCAATTCGATACGCAGCGCTATCTCTTGATGTTCTCACCAACCAAGGACAAGGTACGGACGCTGATTGCCACAGAAGGCTATTACACTAATGGACCGTTTGAGAATGACAATCGCTATTTTCGTTTCAATGTTATGGGCAAGGCGACCGTCAACCCAACCGTCCGATCAGAACTCAGTATCACGGGAAGCTATAACAAATCACACTGGAACGCCTCAGGAGAAATTCCCCTTCGTGCAGTGCAGGACGGCACGCTCGATCGTTTCGGAGCAATTGATCCTTCGGAGGGAGGCAGGACCCAGCGTGCGACCGGCCGGATGCTGTACCACTATGATACCCCGTCAGGCGGGCAGTTCTTTGCCGATGCGTATGTGCAATATTACAAACTTGACCTCTTCACTAATTTCACGTTTTTTCTGAATGATCCGGTGAATGGTGACGGCATTAACCAGCATGACCAGCGGTACATGTACGGAGGAGATCTGGGGTATCGACAGGCCGGAGATGTCTTCGGCATTCGCACCGTTGGGAGCGTAGGATTCCAGGTGCGCGACGATACCATTTCCAACATCCGACTCGGGACGCAGACGAAGCGGGTTCCAACGGGGACCATCGTGGAGAGCGCGGTACAGGAAGCCTCCTACTCGCCCTATGTGAAGCTGGAAGTGCAGCCGACGCCGTGGATGAGGCTGTCCGGCGGCCTGCGCGCCGACTACTTCACGTTCGACGTTCGCAATCTTTGCGACACTTGCCCACAACAGCCCGATGGCAGGAAAGATTCGGGTCAGGTTAGTCCGAAGGCCAACCTGATTCTTGGGCCGTGGTTCAATACGGAATTTTTCATCAACTATGGCACCGGTTTCCACAGTAATGATGCGCGATCGACAGTTACGGGAGGGAGTTCGCCTCTGGCAAGGGCGCAGGGCACGGAAGTCGGTCTTCGTTCGAAACCATGGGGCCCGGACCGAATGGAATTGTTCACGACGTTCTGGTGGTTGGATTTGAAATCTGAACTCGTATTTGTGGGAGACGATGGAACCACCGAAGCACGAGGCCCCACCAGACGCTATGGTGTCGAAGTGGGCGCACGTGGACAGGTCTATGGGCCGCTCTATTTTAACGGCAGCTTCACCTGGACCCATGCGGAATTCAAAGATACAGGCTTA
>Ga0187821_10000378_pt1 | contig 11269 bp, 8 predicted proteins | sample NC_wetland_sal_i_20_FD_132442 | JGI IMG/M metagenome (GOLD analysis project Ga0187821, IMG submission 132442) | Wetland sediment microbial communities from Neuse River Estuary, North Carolina, USA - SourceSoil_1 | ecosystem: Environmental > Aquatic > Freshwater > Wetlands > Sediment | place...
AAATGAGCAAACTCACGCGGCGGCAGTGGATTGCGGCGGGCGCGGTGACGGCGGCAGGCGCCGGGGGACTGGCGGTTGCGGCAAGGCTGGCCCGCCGGTATGGACTGTTGCCTCCGGATGGTGGCGGAATTTACGGACCGGGCGAAACGCTGACGTATGCGGCGCAACGTTTATTGACGCGGCATTCGATGGCGCGGGAGTTTTCGCGGAGCCAGATATCCGCGAAGCCGCTGCAGAACGAAGTCGATCCTTTGGGCGAGGAGTTCGCGCGGCTGCAGAAAGCCGGTTTTGCCGACTGGCGGCTGACCGTGGATGGACTGGTGGAGCGTCCGGGGACGTTTTCGCTGGCAGAGTTGCGGAGTTCTCCGCGGCGCAGCCACATTACGATGATTCAGTGCGAGGAAGGGTGGTCGTACATCGCGGAATGGACGGGCGTGCCGCTGGCCCACGTGCTGCAGGTGGTTGGAGTGGCGCCGCAGGCGACGCATGTGGTGTATCGATCGTTTCAGAAAGACTGGTGGGAGAGCATGGATATGGCGGATGCGCTGCATCCACAGACGCTGCTGGCGCATGAAATGAATGGCGGCGAGCTGCCGGTTGGATTTGGCGGGCCGCTGCGGATGCGGGTGACGCGGCAGCTGGGGTACAAGAGCGTGAAATACATTACCCGGATCACCGTTACGGATAACGTGAAGCAATTTGGCAAGGGCCTGGGGTCGGCTGCTCCTGAGGCTGGGTATGCGTGGTTCGCGGGGATTTGAGATGCGGTAGACGGGTGACGCAGCAAGTCGTAAGAAAGATTTGACACAGAGTCACAGAGCGCACAGAGCGCACAGAGAAAAACCACACTTAGAAGGCAAGAGTCGGACACTTCGTCTAAAGCTGAAGAGGGCGCAGCAGTGCTGCGCCCCTACCGTCGGAGGAGGAGAACAGAGATTGCTCCGGAGGAAGAGAAGAGAGAGTCCTCGCTGCGCTCGTAATGACGGGGGAAGGTCAGATTGTTGAGTTTACGGCACGGCTGAAGCCGTGCCCTGACGGACGCCGAAAAGACGAGTGGTCCTTCGCCAGACGATGAGCAGAACGATTCCGATCAAAATTAGGGCGAGGGAGAGGCCGATCCACAAGCCGAGGGCTCCCCAGTTGCGGCGGAAGCAGAGCCAGGCGCCGAGGGGCAGGCCGATAATCCAGTAAGCGGCGAAGTGGCAGAGCATGGGTGTACGGGTGTCGCCGGCTCCGCGCAAGGCGCCGGTAGCTACGGACTGGATACCGTCGAAAAGCTGGAAGGCAGCGCCAGCGGCGAGCAACATGCCGGCGTTGCGGATGACGGTTTCGTCGGTAGTGTAGATGCGGGCGATCCAACGCGGGACGACCAGCAGCACGATTCCCATCAGGGTCATGAAGGACGCGCCGATGAAGATGGCGGTGCCGCCGGCGACGGCTGCTCCGCGGGGATCTTTGCGGCCAAGGGCCTGGCCGACGCGGACGGCCGCGGCGGAGGAGATGCCCAGCGGAACCATGTAGGTGAAAGCGACGGTGTTGAGCGCGATCTGGTGGGTGGCGAGCGGCACAGCGCCGAGGCGGGCGATCAGGGCAGTGACAGTGGCGAAGACGCCCGATTCGAGCGTGAACTGAACGGCGGCGGGAATGCCCAGCGCGATCAACTGGCGGATGCGGCGAAGGTCGAGATCCACGGGAGTCTTGAGAAGTTCGGTGTGGTGTTTGCGATCGTACCAGAGAAGATAGCCGACCAGGACGGCGGCCATGTACACGCGAGCGATGGCGGTGGACCATCCGGAGCCAACGGTGCCCATAGCGGGGAAGCCCCACTTGCCGTAGATGAGCAGCCAGTTGAAGACGGCATTGACGATGTTGGCGGTGACCAGAGCGAAGGCAACGGGACGGACCATGTTCATCGCCTGCAGGCAGCGGCGCACGGCGAAATAGAGAAGGAGGGGGAAGAGGCCCCAGGTGAGCGCGTTGGTGTAGGGAATGGTTTCGAGTGTGACACCAGCGTCCACATGAATGGCGCGGAGAAGCTGGGGGAGAAACCAGATGGGAGCGGCGAGGAACGGCGTCAGGGCTACGCTGAGATAAACACCGTTGATGAGGGAACGGTGGCAGTCTTCGCGACGGCCAGCGCCGAAGGCCTGCGAGACCAGCGTGTCCAAGCCGAGGAGGAGGCCTTCGCCAAAGAGCGCAAGGACGATGAAGAGGGCGGAGCCGAGACTAACGGCGCCCATGGCAATGGCGGAGTTAGGCAGCCGGCCGACCATCATGGTGTCCACTATGGCCATGCTCATCCAGCCCAGTTCGGCAAGGACGAGCGGGAGCGCGAGGCGCAGGGTGGGGCGCACTTCGGCCAAGTAGGGTTGCATGCGAGCGGACATAGGTGAAAGAAGTTTAAGGTTCAAAGTGAAAAGTGCAAAGTTGGAGGGACAGAAAAAAACAAGGCTCACCACGGAGTCACGGAGACGCGAAGAGCGAAAAAGGCGGCGGATGAGGTATGCTCCGCTCTCTGGAGGTACCTTTAAATTGGGTGCAGAAGGTTTTGCGTGGAGAACAGCGGTTAATTTGTTGGGCATTGTGCTGCTCGGGGCCTCGACAGGTGCGCAGCAGGCTGCCGTGCCGGCTGAGCAGAAAACAGTGGCGACGCCGGGGATTCCATCGACCGGGTTTGCGGGGCTGGATCAGTACCGGGCGTCGCGGATTGCGATGTTTACGGACGATTATGGACAGTTGGCGCGCTACCGCGCGGCGGATGTGGAGCTTCGAGGGGCGGGCAAGGTAAAGGACCGCGTGGTGTTTTTTGGCGATTCGATCACGGACAGCTGGAAGCTGGAGCAATACTTTCCGGGGAAGCCGTACGTGAACCGGGGGATTGGCGGGCAGACGACTCCGCAAATGCTGGTGCGGTTCCGGCAGGACGTGATTGAACTGCATCCGAGGGTGGTGGTCATCCTTGCGGGGACAAACGACATCGCGGGGAATTCCGGGCCGATGCGCAGGGAGGATATCGAGGCGGACCTGGCCAGCATGGCGGAACTGGCGAAGGCGCACGATATCGCCGTGGTTTTTTCTTCAATCCTGCCGGTGCACAATTACACGCCGAAGTCGCTGGACTTTTTCGCGCAGCGGCCGATGGCGAGGATCCTGGAGATCAACGCATGGCTGCGAGAGTATTGCGAGAAGAATAGCGTAGTGTACGTGGATTATTTTGCGGCGCTGGTGGATGACAAAGGATTGCTAAGGAAAGAGCTGGCGGAGGATGGACTGCATCCCAATGACGCGGGGTTCAAGATTATGGCTCCGCTGGCGGAGGCGGCGATCGGGAAGGCTGCGGGAGAACGATAGTAGCAGGAAGGGTTAATGCAGGAGATTGGCGAAGGCGGCGGAAGCGATCAAGGCGGAAATGGCATTGATGTCCGGCGCTAGCGGGCGATCAGCGGTGACTTTGGGGGATTGGGCGCGGACGGCGTCATAGGCTTGTGTGGCGAGGGTGCCGGTTTTTAGCGGGGCGAGGAAATCGATGCCCTGGCAGGCGCAGAGCAGTTCGATGGCGAGAATGTACTGCAGATTGCGCAGCATGCGATCGAGGCGACGGGCGCCACTCATGCCCATGGAGACGTAGTCCTCCTGGTTGCCGCTGGTGGAGATGGAATCCACAGAATGCGGAGTGGCCAACGCTTTGTTTTCGCTGACCAGGGCGGCGGCCGTGACTTGGGCGATCATAAAGCCGGAATTGAAGCCGGCTTCGGGCGTGAGAAAGGGCGGCAACAGGCTGGTGAGCGGATTGGTCATCTGCTCGATGCGGCGTTCGGCGATGCCGCCGAGAGTGGCAATGGCGATGGCGATCTGGTCGGCGGCCATGGCGAGAGGTTGGCCGTGAAAATTGCCGCCGCTGATGATGTCACCGTCGCCGTGTTCATTCGCGAAAACCAGTGGGTTGTCGGTGGCGCTGTTGAGTTCGACCTGCGTAGTGGCGCGAGCCTGGGAAAAGGAGTCGCGGACGGCGCCGTGGACTTGCGGAGTGCAGCGCAGGCTGTAAGCGTCCTGCACGCGTGTATCTTTGTCGGCAGAGCGGTGGGATTCGCGGATTTCGCTGCCTTCGTTGAGGTGTGCCAGGTTGCGCGCGGTACGCCCGGCTCCGGCGTAGGGGCGGGCGTGCATGATGCGCGAATCGAAGGCGCCGGGGCTGCCGCGGAGGGCGTCGAGAGAAAGCGCGGCGGCGACGTCGGCAGTGTCGGTGAGGGCGTCGGCCTGGCGGAGCGCGAGACTGAGCAGGGCGAGCATGCCTTGTGTGCCATTAAGAAGGGAGAGACCTTCTTTGGCCTCGAGCGTGACTGGCGCGATGTTGGCGCGGCGCAGAGCTTCGCCGCCAGAGAGAATTTCGGCGTTGAGCTCGGCGGTGCCTTCGCCGATGACGACTTGCGCGAGATGGGCCAGCGGCGCGAGATCGCCCGACGCGCCGACCGAACCTTGCGATGGAATTACCGGATGGACGCCCGCATTGAGCATCGCGCAGAGCGTTTCGACGGTGCCGGGTCGCACGCCGCTGAGTCCCTTCGCCAGAGCATTGGCGCGCAGGAGGATCAGGGCGCGCGTCTCCGGTTTACTGAGCGGTTCGCCGACGCCGCAGGCATGCGAACGCACGAGATTCACCTGGAGCTGGCGGACTTGTTCGCTGGAAATGCGCACGCTTGCGAGTTTGCCGAAGCCGGTGTTGATGCCGTAGGCGGTTTTGCCGGAGGCGACGAGGCGGTCCACGACGGCTCGGGAGGCGTTCATGCGCTCGGCCGCAACGGGAGAAAGCGAAACTTCTTCCTGTTCGACGGCGATGCGGTAGAGCTGTTCGAAGGTTAGATCGTTTCCGGTGAGTTGTACGCTCATGCGGGGAAAAAGAATAGCACAGAGAAGTAGTCCGTTCTCGGTTGTCCGTTATCCGCAAGAGAAGAAGACGTGTTGGATGGTCCGGAATTCTTCTGGACGCCTCGCGATGCCTTTTATTGCGCGTTTGATCCGCTAGGGGATGCGGCCGCCAAGGCGCGGAATTTATTGCGATATTTTTCGGGAAGCTGCTTGGGTTTGCCATCGCGGCCGCAGATGACGTGGGTGGTGGCTCCGGTGGCCAGGAGATGATCATCGGAGTCGCGGAGGAGTTCGTAGGAGTATTTGACGATCCGATTGCCCGCCTGGGAAATGCGCGTGCGCACGCGCAGTAATTCATCGTAACGCGCGGGATGAAGATAACGGCAGCTCACTTCGGCCACCACGATGTAGCAGTCGTCCTCGCTTTCCATAGTTTTGTATTCAAAGCCCAGCGCGCGCATCAGCTCCACGCGGCCGATCTCGAACCAGATCAGATAGTTGGCGTGATACACCACGCCCATCTGATCAGTTTCGGCGTAGCGGACGCGGACAGGCGCATCGTGGAATTCGGTTGGCTCAGGTTGCATTATTTGTGGTTACTCGTCCTTCCAGATGGGCTTGCGCTTCTCGAGGAAAGAGGCGATGCCTTCCTTGAAGTCGGGGGTGCAGCGGATACGGGCATTTTCAAGGACGGCGCGTTCGAGGTCGGCATCCACAGCAGCAGCTTCGGCGGTGACTAGCAGGCGTTTGGCGCGGCTCAGGCTACCAGGACTGACTTCGACCAGATAGTCCGTCAAGTCCTGCGCACGCGACATTAGCTTGTCAGGCTCAACGATTTCCGAGACCAAGCCCAGCTGTTGCGCTTCTTTGGCTTCCACCAGACGGCCGGTGAGCAGCAGGTCGCGGGCGCGCTTGTCACCGATCTGACGGGTGAGGAAAACGGAGACGATGGCGGGAAGAAAACCGATGCGTACTTCGGTGTAGCCGAATTTGGCTTCGGGAACGGCCAGCGTGAAGTCGCAAAGCGTGGCAATGCCGCAACCGCCGGCGAGCGCATGGCCGTTCACAGCAGCGATGATTGGGCGAGGGAAGCTCCAGATGCGGCGGAATAGTTTGGCAATGCGGCGGGAGTCGTCCTGATTCTCCTGCGGCGATTGTTTGGAAATGGTCTGGAGCATGTCCAGATCCATGCCGGCGCAAAAGGCGGAGCCGGCACCGGTCATAATCACGACGCGGACTTTTTTCCTTTCGATTTCGTCAAAAGCGGTTTGCAGCTCCGCGATCATCTGGGGGTTGATGGCGTTGCGCTTGTCGGGGCGGTTCAGGGTGATGGTGGCGCGTTCGCTACCGTAATCGAGAAGAAGTGTGGAGTACATGGCGTGCCTCCGTACATTCCAGTGTTTACACCGCGCGAGGGCTAGTTCGCAATCGGGGCATGGGCGTACTTGGTGCGAATCTCGTTGGTCATGGACAGAACTTTTGTAAGACGGGATTCGTCAATGCCTGTGTCGCCGCCGGCCTTCTTGATGGCGGCGAGGATGTCTTCGGTGCGGATATTGCCAACCAGTTCGTCTCCGGCGAATGGGCAGCCTCCGAGTCCAGTGAGTGCGCCATCAAAACGACGGCAGCCGGCGCGATAGGCGGCGAGGATTTTTGCCTCAGCGTTTTCCGGGCGGCTGTGAAGGTGCACGCCAAGCTCGATGCCGGCGACGGCTTGGGTGGCACGCTGGAAAAGGTCCGCGACGCCTTCAGGGGTGGCACTGCCGGAGGTGTCGGCGAGAGAAACGGTTTTGACGCGGATGTCTTTCAGCCATTCCAGCGTTTCCTCCACGAGTTCGGGGCCCCAAGGCTCGTCATACGGATTGCCAAAAGCCATGGAAATGTAGATCACCAGACCTTTGTTGGCGGCTTTGGTGGCTTTGTTCAGGGTCTCCACGAGGACGCGGGATTCGCCGCGGGTCATGTTGGCATTGGCGCGGCGGAAATAGGCGGAGATGGAGTAAGGATAGCCGATGGTGGAGACGCCTGGAGTGGCGAGGGCGCGTTCGAGACCTTTTTCGTTGACGACGATGCCGATGATTTCGGGCGGAGTGGTGCCTGGTGGAAGGGAAGCGAAGAACTTCTGCATGACATCTTCGCTGTCGGCCATCTGTTTGACGTGCTTGGGGGAGACGAAGCTGACCGCGTCGATGTGCTTGAATCCGCTAAGCGCGAGTTCGCGTAGATACGCAGCCTTGTAGTCCGCAGGAATAATTTCTTGAAGACCTTGCCACGCATCGCGCGGACACTCAATAACTTTTGCTGAATCGCCCACTAAATGGCCTTCTTCTGAGAGTAGAAATTGTCAAAACTGCGAGAAGCCCTAATCCCGTCGTGAGCGAAATCACGCCCGCCCAGTTCGCGCACTCTGCATGATCGGAACGCTCATCATTGAAGTGCCCCACCCTCCAGTAACTTCCACGGGCGTCCGAGCCTTCGGCATCTCTTACCGGTAGCGGCCCGTGTTCAAAGGTCTGGGAAGCTAACAGGAGAAGCATTCCCGCCGTGAGAAAAACCAGTCCGAATATGAGTCTGGGGCGGGTCATTACGTTTGCAAGACGCCCGTTTTGAATTCGGATAGATGGGAATTTAAGGAAGCGGATTCGAGGGCCCAGATCAAAGAGTCGCGGGTTTTGGCTGGGTCGATGATGGCATCCACCCAGAGGCGGGCGGCGGCGTAGCGTGGATCGGCTTGCTGTTCGTACGTCGCGCGGACAGATTCGTAGAGTTGCTTCTTCGCTTTTTCGTCCACCTTTTTGCCTTCGCGTTCGAGTTGTTTGAGCTTGATTTCGGCGAGCGTGCTGGCGGCGGCGTCCCCGCTCATCACGGCGTAACGCGCGGTCGGCCAAGCAAAAATGAAACGAGGATCGTAGGCTTTGCCGCACATGGCGTAGTGGCCTGCGCCAAAACTGCCCCCGCATATAACAGAAATTTTGGGCACCACGCTATTGGACACCGCATTAACCATTTTTGCTCCGGCGCGAATGATGCCGGACCATTCGGCATCCTTGCCCACCATGAAGCCGTTGACGTCGTGCAGAAATACCAAGGGAATGCGATTCTGGTTGCAATCGAGGATGAAGCGCGCGGCTTTTTCCGCGGATTCGGTGTAGATGACGCCGCCGAACTCGATCCGCTTCTGATCCGAACCGGGCGCGGTGGTTTGCACGTGTTTTTTTTGATTGGCGACGATGCCAACGGCCCACCCGCCAATCCGTGCGTAGCCGCACAGAAGAGTCTCACCGTACTCGGCGCGGTATTCCTCGAATTCGCTGGCGTCCACGATGCGGGCGATGATTTCTCGCATGTCGTACTGTTTGGCGGCATCGCCGGAAAAGATGCCGTAGACTTGTTCGGCCGGGAACAGCGGCTCGCGCGACTTGACGTGGCTGAAGACGGGCGGATCGGGCGCGCCCATTTTGTCCACCAGGGCGCGGATGCGGGCGATGCAGGATTCGTCGTCAGGTTCGCGGAAGTCCACGGTGCCGCTGATTTGCGAATGCATTTTGGCGCCGCCGAGTTCTTCTGCGGAATATTTTTGGCCGATGGCGGCCTGTACCAGCGCTGGGCCAGCGAGAAAAAGACCCGAACCCTCGGTCATCAAAATGTGATCGCACATTACGGGCAGATACGCGCCACCGGCCACGCACATGCCCATGATGGCGGTGAGCTGCGGAATGCCCACGGCGGACATGACCGCGTTGTTGCGGAAGACACGGCCGAAGTCGTCGGTGTCGGGGAAAACGTCTTCCTGCAGGGGAAGGAAAACGCCAGCCGAGTCCACTAGATAAATTGTGGGGACGTGATTTTCGATCGCGATGTTTTGCGCGCGAATGACTTTTTTCGCGGTCATCGGGAAGAATGCGCCGGCCTTTACAGTTGCGTCGTTGACGATGAGCATGAACTGGCGTCCGCAGATGCGGGCCAAGCCGGTGATGACCCCGGCGGAGGGCGCGCCGCCCCATTCTTCGTACATCTCATAAGCAGCAAAAGCACCAAGCTCGAAGAAGTAGGATCCGGGATCAATCAGTTTGGCGATGCGCTCGCGGGCGGTGAGGCGGCCTTTCTTGTGCTGAGCTTCGATGGCTTTGGCGCCGCCGCCCTGGCGGATGAGTTCGTCCTGATTCTTGATTTGCGTGAGCAGGTCAACGATACGGCGAGAATTCTTCTGGAAGTCAGGGGAGTCGGGGTTGATCGAAGACTTCAGAGTCGAAGCAGGCACGCAGCTCCCTCGCGGACAGATGTGTTGAGTATAAGGCGGCTGGTTGCCATGAAGCAAAAAGGTCGCGGCTTAGAGCGCGGATGCTGGGCCGCAGGATCAAGTCTTAGCGTGCTTTTGCTGGATGAAGTCCACGATGGCTTGTGTGGAGGTGCCCGGGAGAAAGATTTCAGCGATGCCGGATTGTTTCAGGGCGGGGATGTCGGCTTCGGGGATGATTCCGCCAACCAGGACGGTGACATCATCCATACCTTTCTCGTGAAGCAGCTTCATAAGTTGCGGGCAGATGGTATTGTGCGCTCCGGAGAGGATGGAGAGTCCGATGACGTCCACGTCTTCCTGGACAGCGGCGGAAGCGATCATCTCAGGGGTCTGGCGAAGTCCGGTGTAGATGACCTCCATGCCGGCGTCGCGCAGGGCGCGGGCAATGACTTTAGCGCCGCGGTCGTGGCCATCGAGGCCGGGCTTGGCAATCAGCACACGAATTCGTTTTTCGGGCATTCCGGTCATCCTCGCAAATCGTATCAGTTCTAGGTGATGGCGGTTTCTTCGTAGATGCCGAAGACGGTGCGGAGAGAATCGCAGATTTCGCCGAGAGTGGCGTAGGCTTTTACGGCGTTATAGATGTGAGGCATCAGATTTTCGTGATGCAGTGCGCCGTTAGCGGAGGATGGTTTGGCGGAAGCGGAGGGCTTGTTGTGGGTTTCAGCAGCTTTTTTCAAGGCCAGCAGAGTGCGGTCCACTTCGGACTGCGAACGATCGGCGCGAAGCTTTTTTAAGCGTGCGGCCTGGCGGTGAGCCACGGTTTCATCAATCTGCAAGATCTCCAGCGGCTTCTCTTGCGAGACGAAGTCATTCACGCCGACCATGATCTTTTCTTTCTTGTCCAGCGCCTGCTGGTAGCGATAGGAGGCTTCGGCGATCTCGCGCTGCGGGTAGCTGCGTTCAATAGCGGCAACCATGCCGCCCATGGCGTCAATCTTGCGGATGTAGTCCCAGGCGCCAGCTTCGACTTCGTTGGTGAGCGTTTCGACGAAATACGATCCGCCAAGAGGATCGACGGTATTGGTGACGCCGGTTTCGTGGGCGATGATTTGCTGCGTGCGCAGTGCGATGGTGGCGGCGAATTCCGTGGGCAAGGCCCAGGCCTCATCGAGCGAATTGGTGTGCAGAGACTGCGTGCCGCCCAGCACGGCCGACAGCGCCTGCAGGGCAGTGCGAACCACGTTGTTGAAAGGCTGCTGGGCGGTAAGCGAACAGCCGGCGGTTTGGGTGTGGAAGCGTAGCGCCCAGGTGCGCGGGTTTTTTGCGCCGTAGCGTTCCGTAACAGCTTTGTACCAGATGCGCCGGGCGGCGCGGTACTTGGCGATTTCTTCAAAAAAGTCGCTATGCGCGTTGAAGAAGAAAGAAAGCTGGGGTGCGAAGCCGTCGATGTTCATGCCACGGCGCAGCGCCCATTCCACATATTCCATCCCGTCCCGCAGCGTGAAGGCGAGTTCCTGAATGGCGGTCGAGCCCGCTTCGCGAATGTGATAGCCGCTAATGGAGATGGGGTTGAACTTCGGCGTGTGTTTGACGGCAAACTCGAAAGTATCAATAAGCAGCCGCATCGATGCTTCGGGCGGGTAGATGTATTCCTTCTGCGCGATGTATTCCTTGAGGATGTCGTTCTGCAGAGTGCCGGAGATTGTTTTCCAGTCAGCGCCCTGCTTTTCCGCGACGGCAAGGTACATGGCCCAGATGACCGGAGCGGGCGAGTTAATGGTCATGGAGGTGGTGACGTCGGCGAGGGGAATCTGATTAAAGAGCACTTCCATGTCTGCCAGGGAACTGATGGCGACGCCGCATTTGCCGACTTCACCCTCAGAAAGGGGATGGTCGGAGTCGTAGCCCATCAGGGTAGGGAGATCGAAAGCAGTAGAGAGTCCAGTCTGCCCGTGGGCGAGGAGGTAACGGAAACGTTCGTTGGTGTCCTCGGCCGTGCCAAAGCCAGCGAACTGGCGCATGGTCCACAGGCGGCCGCGATGCATGGTGGCGTGGATGCCGCGTGTGTAGGGAGGTTCGCCGGAATGAGCGAGCTGCGTTTTGCGATCCCAACCTTCGAGGTCGGCTTCAGTGTAAAGCCGGCGAATGGGGTGGCCGGAG
>Ga0187821_10000382_pt1 | contig 11227 bp, 10 predicted proteins | sample NC_wetland_sal_i_20_FD_132442 | JGI IMG/M metagenome (GOLD analysis project Ga0187821, IMG submission 132442) | Wetland sediment microbial communities from Neuse River Estuary, North Carolina, USA - SourceSoil_1 | ecosystem: Environmental > Aquatic > Freshwater > Wetlands > Sediment | place...
CGCCAGGGGATTCGTAGCCGAGGCCGGGTTCGTTTGCTGTCCGGGCAGGCCCGGGCCGGGCGCCCCACTCATGCCGGGTGCCGCGCCCGGAGCTGTGCCAGGCGCCGTGCCCGGCGGCGCTAGAGGCTGCAATCCCCCGCCGAGGGATAACGCACCGCCAAGCCCCGGTGTGGAAAGCGTGGACTGCAGCAAGTTGGTCTGGCGAAGGCTTCCGATCAATTGCCCGTTCGGCCCGACGTAAATGAAGCGCCAGGAGCCGTCATCTTTGTTCATGGGATCGGTGTAGGCCTGGCGAAGGAAACGCACGCCGTTTGTCTGCTTGGTGAGATCTTCTACTTTGGTCGGATACTTCCCGAATTTGCGATAGTAGAGGCCGATCGCGCGCGAGTATTGCTCCCCGCGCCAAACCATTTCCGCTTCCTTTTCACGGCGGCCTTGTGTGAGCAGGTTTGGAGTGACGGCGGCGGCGGCTATGATCATGGCCGCAACCATGAAAACCACCATCAGCAGGGTGTATCCTGCCTGCTTGCGCCGTGGGATTTTTGGCATCTCGGATTTCATCGAGCCTACCCGTTTGGAGGAGGTTCTTCCAGAGTCAGCGTGGCTCGGCGTCCCGAAGAAACCTCTTCCACGTCGGCGGTCGTGTTCGTGAGGCGAACAATGCGGAATCGCCCCATCAAAGTGTCCCCTTCGCCCGCGATGATGACGTCCTCGTTGTTGGACGTAGCAAAAAACGCCCGCCGGTGATTCCCGGTAAAATCGCTGACGTAGCCGAAGTATTTGGCGTCAACGGTGAGAGGCGGCGGTCCCGGAGGAGGCGCGGGCGGTGCGGCAACAACCTGTTTTGAAGGAGGAGGCGCCGGGGGCGGAGGCAGCGTCGCGCTGAAAATGCTGCGATGGACGCCTTTGTATTCGAGCGCCAGAAAACGCTTTAGAATATCCAGGCGCAACGCGGGATTGTCCACATTGAGAGGCGTAAACCGGGCATCCAAAGAAACGGGCGGCGGAGCGGCCTCGTCGGAAGATAATCTCGTCCGGTAAAAATTATATGCAGTGCCGGCGAGGACCACCAGCAACACTGCAAGAACGATCGTTTTGGTCCGCGTGGTCATGTCACGTCGTCCGGAAATACGTTCTCAGCTGCACGTTCAGGCGAAGCTTCCCCAAGCTGCTGGAGGCCAGCGCGAGACTGTCGAGAACGTAAAAATTGTCGGAATGCTCCAGTTTGTTCAGAAATTGAACCAGGCTGTCGTAGTCTCCCTCGACAGCCGTTGTAATATCCACCTGCATCAGCCCGCGCGCGTCCGGAGTATGCTGGTGAAAAGCGATCGCCTCCGACCGCAGTCCGGCGGAACGCGATAAATCACCCAGATCTTCACTGATCGCGGAATACCCCGCTCCCGCCGGATGAAAATGCGTGGTGAAAAATTCATCCCACTGCTTTTCATCGGCGGGCAATTCGGCCTTGAATCGATCCAGACGCGTGTTATCCGCCCGATACTGCTTCACCATCATGTCCAGCCGGTTCAATTCACCGACTTGAACGTGGGGAGAACTGTTCAGCTTCCATTGCACGCCGATCAGGACAACGTCCGCGAGCAAAATGACGGCCAGCACCCCGCGGATCATGTTGTTGCGATGTAGTGTGGCCGGTTTCATCTCAAATCACCGAATACTGCGCCTGAAGCATGAGCATGACGCGATCGGTCTGCTCCGCCTTGAGGGGGCGCGTTTCACTCAGCAGTTCGATGTGCGAAAATTCAGGCGCATTTTCGAGAGCCTTCAGGAATTTCAATTTGCCTTCGTCGGTCATGGCGCCTACCAGGACGGTCAACTGCACGTTATCGCCCGCCAGCTTGGGCTCGATGCTGACCACACGCACGCCCTCGGGAAGAATCCGTTCGAGGTCCATGAAAATCTTGATCCAGGGGAACGCCCTTTGCTGGATCAGCGAGTTCAGATAAGCCGCGCGCTGCCGGCGCTGCACGGTTTGTGAATTTTCAAAAAAATCGGACAGCCCCTGGCGCTGCTGCTGCAGCTTCGCGATTTGAAGTACGAGGGCATCCTGCCGCGCGCGAAGCGCATTGTCGCTTCGCCAGACCGAGAAGGTGCGGTAGGAAAGGACGAGTAGAGCCACGATGGCAATCGTGCCGATCACACTGGCGCCCGCCGTGAAGCGCCGGTTGCTCTCCAGCGGTGACGTTGAAAGATTGAGCCGAACTTTCATTCCGTGCGGATGCGCCTTTCCCTTCCCTGGCCGGTCACGCGCCGCGATTCAGCGTCCACCCGATCAGGGCTTCCAGTCCGCGGTCCACGAGCGGCTGCTCATCGGAGCGAATTCGACCTTCGTCGCCGGCAGCCGAAAGCAGAGATCGTACCGGACACTTCAGTTCACGTTCAAACGAATCCTGAAATTCCGGCATGCGGTCATACAGTCCCGCGAGGCGGACTTGGGCGATGCCCTCGCTCCAGGAGTCCTGATAGTAGGCGGCCAGCGGATAAATTTCATCCAGCAGCGCCTGCGGCGTCACCTGCCGCGCGTCGGCGGGAAGCGTGGTGCAGCGGTATCCACAGAGCATGCCTTCGCGAACGATGGCGGTCGTCAGGGTCGAGCCGGCCACGCGCGCCAGAAGAGAAGGCCTCCCATCCGGAAGCAAAGGGATGGCGGCCAGCGTCGAACTCATCACCACGCCCGGCGTCATCCCCACCGACTCTACCAAAGATTCGTACTCGCGAACAATGCGAAGACGCGCCAGACCCGTGACGATATCCACTCCATCATCGCGGGGAGATTGGCGCATGTAGGAAATCAGCGTTTCTTCGGCCTCAAAGGGGACGCTCTTTTTCAGACGCCACCGCAAGATCGGAATGGCCTCTTCCGCTTTCCGGGGGAATACGTCGAAGTGCAACACAAAGACGCGGATCACGGAGTCGGGAAGCAGCAGGGCGACATCTTCGTTCTTCGCCTGCAGCCGCGAGAAGACGCGGCCCACCGCGGAGCGCACTTCCGCGCCTTCGATGATGTTCGCCTCCACGGGCGTGGGGAAAACCGCTCCCGGCGACAACGCTTCGATGGCAAAACCGTCCAGCCCCATTCCTCCGCGCGTCCATCGCGCGGCCGCCACGTAGTCCGCGGCAATCTCGCAGGCGATGAGAGGATGAGGAATGGAGTCGAGCCAGCGCGCCAAGCGGCGCACGAACCGGTTCTGGTAAATTCCCTGCCGTATGCTGTCGCCACTACTCAATAAAAGTCACCTTGTTGATTTCCTTGAGCGTCGTGACGCCTTCCCGCACTTTTTCCAGCGCGGAGTCCCGCAGAAACGTCATGCCTTCTTCGCCTGCGGCCCGCTTGATTTCCGACGTGGGACGGCGGTCGATGATCATCTCGCGAATATGGTCCGACAAATCCAAGAGTTCGGAAATGGCGCTGCGTCCGCGAAATCCCGTGCCGGAGCATTCCAGGCAGCCCGCGCCCTCGACAAATTGGATGGAACCCCATTCCACCGGATCGAGACCGGAAGCGCGCAGTACTTCCGGCGAATAGCGTACGACCTTCTTGCAATGCACGCAAACCACGCGCACCAGGCGTTGCGCCAGAATGCAGTTGAGAGCGGAGACGAAATTGTACGGCTCCACGCCCATGTTGATGAACCGGCCGATGACATCGGTGACGTTATTCGCGTGCACGGTGGTGAACACCAGGTGTCCGGTGAGCGCCGACTGGATGGCGATTTGCGCGGTTTCGTTATCGCGAATTTCTCCGACCATGATCTTGTCCGGGTCGTGCCGCAGGATCGATCGCAAACCGCGGGCGAACGTCAGCCCCTTCTTTTCGTTCACGGGAATCTGGGTGATGCCGCGGACCTGGTATTCGACCGGATCTTCAATCGTGATGATTTTGTCTTCGTCGGTTTTAATTTCGTTGATGGCCGCGTACAGCGTCGTCGTTTTTCCCGAACCGGTCGGACCGGTGACGAGCACCATGCCGTACGGTTCGCGGATATAACGGCGAAACTTCCGCATTTCCTCGCCGGAGAAACCGACCACATCCAGGCTGAGGGTTTGAAATTTTTCGGAGAGCGTTTCTTTATCAAGGACGCGGAGGACCGCATCTTCACCGTGGATGGACGGCATGATGGAAACGCGAAAATCGACGAAGCGGCCCTTATAGCGGACCCGGAAACGCCCGTCCTGCGGCACGCGCCGCTCGGCGATGTCCAGTTCGCTCATGACCTTGATGCGCGAAATAATCGTGGAGAGCCAGTCCTTGGAAATCGGCGTCATCGCATGAACCAGGACGCCGTCAATCCGGTACTTGACGGCAACCTCGATGTCCCGGGCCTCGATATGAATGTCGGAGGCGCGCCGTTCGAGAGCGGTAAAGATTACCGTGTCCACCAGGCGGACGACCGGGCTGACCGCGGAATCCTGTTGCGACAAGCTGTCGGCGGAAATGTTCGAATCGGATTCTTCATCCTCTTCGACCACCGTCAGCGTGAAGGCTTCGGTCGCCTGATCCAGAACCCGCTGGGATTGCTCGGTGCGCTTCAAGAGATCGCTGATCTGGGTGGGAGTGGCGACTTTCAGGATCAGCTTCTTGCCCAGCAAGAGCGGCAGCTCGTCGCTGAGCAGGACTTGGCTAGGATCGGCCACTGCGATCACCAGGGAGGCGCCCTGAGCCTCCATCGGCACAAAGTTGAATCGGAACATCAACTCGGCGGGAATGCTGCGAAACAGCTCCGGATCGATCCTCTGTTCGAACAAATCGACGAATCCGCAGCGGTATCGTTCCGCCAGGCGCCGCGAGCGTTCGCGCTCGCCTTGCGGATCGGATGCAGTCGCTAGTGATTGGTCCGTTGTGCTCATGGCTATCTATCCTACCCCTGGCCGCCGGCGGATAAGGAGAACATCGGCAAATACAGCGCCACCAGGATAAAAGCAATCAATATCGCCATAAAAATTAGGATCGCCGGCTCGATCAAGGCCACCATATTTGCCAGGTGCGTGTTCACATCGTCCTCATAGAATTCGGCGACGCTGGCGAGCATGGCCGAAAGTGACCCGCTGGCTTCCCCCACTTCGATCATCTCTAAAGCTAAATCAGGCACAAGCCCCGTGGTCGAGAGGCTGCTATGGAGAGACTGCCCTTCCCGGACGAGTTGCGCGCCTTGCGTGATGGTGTTCGAAATCAGGCGGCTTTTAATCGCTCCGCCAGCGGTCTCCATGGCCTGCACGAGAGGCGTGCCGCCGGCGAGCAGCGTCGAAAGGGTGCGGCAAAATTGCGCGAACTGGAATTTCGTGATCGTTTCGCCGAGAAGCGGCAGGCGCATTCTGATCCGTTCCAACGACAATCCTCCCTGCTCGGTTTGGGACCATGCAAACACAGCCACGGCGAGAAACGCCATCAGCGCGATCGCCGCCAACAAGTACGGCCGGTAAGTAACTGTAAGGGCGATCAGGATGCGTGTCGCCTGGGGCAAGTTAATGTTCAGGTCGGAGTAAAGGCCTGCAAATTTCGGGATTACCGAGCTTACCAGGTAGGTCACGATGCCCGTAGCGGCGGAAATAAGAATAACGGGATAGATCAGCGTGGCAATGAGCTTCTTCCGGAACCCGGTCGTGACTCTCTGGTAGGAAATGTAATACTCCAGGACTCCGGACAGGTTGCCGCTCTTCTCTCCCGCCAGAACGGATACTGTGTAAACCTTCGGGAATACGCCCTGTTGTTCCAACGCCTCCGACAGAGTGGTGCCTTCACGCACCAGGCGGCGCACCTCGCCGAGAACGGGCCGTAGCCGCTCGGCGGCCGCGCGCTCGGTCAGCAGGTCGAGCGCCTTCAGGATGGGGATTCCCGCCTTGATCAGAGTGTTGAACTGCTGATTGAAGACAAGGAAGTCGTTTCCGTCGACCGACTTCTGGCGCTTGCGGCCGAACAACTGACCCAGCACTCCAGCTCGCGGGCGGACGTTGTATACAAAAAGGCCGCGGTCGGCGAGCTTCTGGCGAGCCTCCGTCATCGACTCCGCGGGCTCTACCTGCAGGAAGACTTTCCCGCTGCCGTCGGCTACCTTACAGAGGAACTCAGCCATGTCGAGAGTGTACCTCAACCCCTATAGATGCAGAAAGCTGGCCCCACGGCTGCGTGCACTGGGCGACAACTGCACCTTCAAGCCAGCCAGACTAATTTTAGCGTCCTCTGATAGGAAAAACATTTTTCATTTGTGAGCGCTGTGTGAATTCCCAGTCAATAGAACTCAGCCGTTGCCTTTGAAACGCCGTTTCATTTTTTTTTCAACGCACCGAGGGGCCTCCAAGATCAGCGAACACATTGGCCCCTATTGATTCTGCGTGAGCACTCGGTTTCGGTTCAGGTAGCGCCCGCCTTCGGGCGGGCACCTGCTTGATTCCACGGTGCCCGCTTGAAGGCGTGCGCTAAAAAAACGTGTCAATTTTCAGTTCTCATGCAGACTTTATTGGGGAGAATCGGACAGGGATGCGCCATCCACAATGGCAACTCCGGGCGGGACTTGAAAACGGAATAAGTCGCCTGCCAAAGGAATGTCCGTCTGCCAGTTTCCGAAGCGATATTCCAGGCCAATTCCGCCAGGCTGACGAACGTTAATGCGGGCGAGCTCTCCCGAGGAGGTGTCCACTTCCAGAAGGACTTCCGTATACTCGCTCGCTTCGGAAGGAATTTTTGCTTGCTTGGGAAGACAGCGCAGGACCGCGTGGCCGCTTGGAATTCCACTTTGATTGATCAGATTGATCTGACTACACAGGCGGGAAAGGTCCGCCTTCCCCGTCAAAAGCGCGAGAGGGGTGCGCCAATCGGAGCTCTCCTTGACCGGAGCCTTGGTCACCGTATGGTCATAGGGAACGTAAAACCACGTTGTCTTCCCATCCACGAGAAAGAGTTTCTTTTCCGGGGAGTCATATTCCCAGCGCATTTGGCCGGGACGCCGGAAATACACGGTGCCGGATTCGACCCTGGCCTGCTTTTCCCCTTCGCTGTAGCGTTCCAGGAAAACAGCCTGAAGCGTGCGCGGCTGGCGGTAATGCTCTTCCAAGAGATGCGCCAATGATTTCGCGGAGTCGGAATTCTGTTTTGAAGGCGATTGCGACGCGCCCGGCAAGACAAAAACGGCGCCCGCCAAAACCAACGCGACAATACTTGTTTTCGCTGGTCGAATCACGATGAAATTATAGCAGGAAGATGCGGCGACGATTGGGATCCGGCGATTGGCAATGCAGAAAGATCGAAACTTTAACTAAATCGGGAGATCGGTCGGTCCGGCGGGAACGGCAATGTTCGATCGAATCACGCAGGTCTGGTCGGAATAAAAATGGCGCTGTCCCGTAGTGGACGCTATCGGGTCCGCATTCAGTGAATAAGTAGCCGGATGCCCCGCCGCGTCAAACGTAAGCGGGAGATAAGTGATGACATATCCGCTTTTGATGCCACTCGCAAGGACTTCGTCAATCAATCCGGCGTTATTCTGATCGGGGCTGATTCCGTTACCGGAGAGCTGCGTGAGGCCCGGGCCGGCACTGAAATTGATACCGTAGGTCGAGGAGTAGAGGAGTTCGGCGGTCGTAATGTTGCGCAAGTTTTGCACCGCCGAGGCTTCGTTTGCGCGCATTTTGGATTGAATATAATTTGGGATTGCGATGGCCGCGATGATCAAAATCACGGCTACGACGACCAGCAATTCGATGAGGGAGAACCCCGCTTCCGGGCGGTTGTTGCGCTTGGTTCCCTTTGTCGATTTGAGCCGTCGCATTGCCATTCTCTCCTGTGTGTATTTCTCGTGTAGTGCTTAGTTCCAATTCGGGCCCACGATCCGGGTATTTAGTAAAATGGGGGAGAAAGGCGCTTGCCTTTCTCCCCCAGGTGGACAGCTTTCAGGAACTAGCCACCGATCGGAGTGTCGGTCGGGCCAGCGGCGGTGCCATCGGTTCTCTGGCGAATCACACCACTCTGGTCCGTGAAGAAGGTCCGCTGACCGGTCACGTTCTGAGTGGTCGGGTTGGCAACAATCGAGTACGTCGAGACGCTGCCATTCGAAGCTGCCGCGCCAGGCGCATACGTGAAGGCATATCCGCTCTTAATCGGAGCGGCGACGCCGAGTAGGTTGTCAACCAGGTCCGCTGCAGTGGAAGACGGCGTGGTCGCTGGACCCAATTCGGAAAGATTCGTGGTCGGGTCCGTGGCGTAGGTCGTCTGATAAGCTACGATGGAAGTATTATACGTGCGCAGCGAGGCAACGGCAGAGGCCTCGTTGGCCGCCATCTTCGAACGCAGCAGGTTCGGGATGGCGATTGCCGCGATAATCAAAATGATCGCGACAACGATCAGCAATTCGATAAGTGAAAAACCCTTCTGTTTATTCCGCATCAATTTCGCTCCTTAGAGAGGTGGGTCTTAGTTTTAATTTCGTGTCCCGCATTGGGGATCGCCCTACTAAGTGCAACCCCAGTGCCAATCGTCCGGATCGAGATATCGAGTGAGTCCAAACAGTCTAAATCGCTGATAATAATACTGTTACTGTTTCCAAACCCGGCTTTTGCGCCCGGTTTGGCGTCCCCTTTTGATTGACCGTGGCCCAAATGCGTCAAAATTTGTCAATCTAGCCTGCCGCAAGTTGGCATTCTGAGTCGTACTCCATTCACTGCATTTGATTGATTCAGAAGGCTTACGCACGTCCGAGGATGGCTTTCGGATTCGGGAAAATACAGGTGCGGCTCGGTCCTCTGGTAACTAGAACAACAAGCGAGTGGCTCGGAAGCGTTAGGAGACAATTGCTAGTTTCGCCCGCAAAACCTAAACTGGCTCATGGATAGTAAGCGATCTTGAATTTTTGAAATAATCGAATCAATTTCCCGACCCTCATGGTCCAGCGATCCAAACGGCTGCTGAGTTATCCCGCGTTCATCGTTTTGGTCGCGTATACCGCGCGCATGGCAGTCTTCTTTTACATGTCCTACATGTGGCACGGGACGCCCAACCCTGTGAGAACCTTCCTGCCTTACGGGTATGAACTAGGACTGGTGGCGAGATCCATCGCGGCCGGGCACGGGTTCTCTTCCCCACTGCGCTTCGGCGAGACTGGGCCGACGGCCTGGTTTACTCCCATTTACCCTTACCTGGTGGCCGGGGTCTTCAAACTGTGGGGAATTTTCAGTGACGAGTCCAGGTTCATCCTCGAAACTTTGAATTGCGCGTTTGGCGCACTAACTGTGATTCCCATCTATGGCATCGCGAGCAGGGTCTTCGGAAAAAACGTCGCGGCGGGCGCTGCCTGGGCCTGGGTTTTTCTGCCGGCCTCGTTCTTCTTCGCCATTAGCTGGATCTGGGACACGGCTCTCGCAGCCCTTTTCCTGGCTTTAATTTTCTGGGCGACCTTGGCCATGCGGGAAGCGAAGTCCATCTGGCCGTGGGCGGGTTACGGAGCGCTTTGGGTGACTGGAGTCTTGATCAATCCGTCGTTATTGTCGCTCTTCCCGTTTCTGGCCGGATGGGCCTTATGGCAATCGCACTACAGTTCTTCTTCCCGGATCAAATTTTCCGCGGCGATGCTTCTGGTTTTTGCCATTGGCCTCGCTCCATGGACGATTCGCAATTACCGCGTGTTCGGCAAGTTCATCCCGCTGCGCTCGAATTTCGGGCTGGAATTGTGGCTCGGCAACAATCCGAATGTGCCGGATACATGGTCGCCGTGGCTGCATCCCAATGACGATCCGGCCGAGTGGGCAAAATACAAGCGCATGGGGGAAATCGCGTTTATGGCGGCGAAAGAACACGATGCGTTCCAGTTCATGTGGGCACATCCGGGCGACACATTGAATTTCATGTCTCGGAGATTTATGGAGACGTGGCTTGCCGCGACGGAGAGTCCCGCGGACATCTGGGGAAGATCGTCACTCAACATCAAAGCCATCTTCCTCATGAACATCCTGCTATCGTTATTCGCGTGGCTTGGGGCGATGTTCGTCAATCGCAACCGGCATCCGGAGGCGGCCCCTTTCGCCATGGTTCTTCTAATCTTCCCGCTTGTTTTTTACTTGACCCACTCGACCCTGCGGTATCGCTTTCCCATGGAACCCATCATGATTATTCTCGCGGCGTACGCCGTGGCGCACCTGGTTTCCTTGTTGCGCGGGCGCCCTGCGCGCGTGCAACAGAGCGTCACACCCGCAGGGTCGCTTCCGGCGATCTGAATCCGTTTCGAGGCGGGCTAACGAATGTTGTACTTTTTGGAGTAATGCCGGAAGGACCGGTAGCTCATCTTGAGCAGTTCCGCCGCGCGAGTTCCCACGCCGTCGCACGTCTCAAGAGCCGTCAAAATATACGCCTTCTCTAAATCTTGAATGTGTTTTTCGAGATCGATTCCCGCCTCCGGAATTTGCGCATGGCCATTGCCGGACCCGGAAATTGCCGGAACATCTTGCGTCCCCTTGTTGCGAATCTTTTCGGGAAGCACGGCGACGGAAATCGTGCTTCCCGTTTCCAGAGCAACGGAACGCTCCATCGTATTCTCAAGCTCGCGCACGTTTCCGGGCCAGTCGTAGGACTCCAGCAGGCCCATGGCGTCCGGCGTGATTCCCTCGATTGGCTTTTCCATGGTCTTGCGGAAGCGCTCCAGAAAGGACCTGGCCATGAGCGGAATATCTTCCCTTCGTTCCCGAAGAGGCGGCAAATGAAAAGGAATAACGCTCAATCGATAGAACAGGTCTTCGCGGAATTCTCCCGCGGCGATGGCTTTGTCCAGGTCTTTATTCGTGGCGGCGATTACGCGCACATCGATTTCGGTTTCTTCATTGGAGCCGACCGGCCGGACTTTGCCCTCCTGAAGCACGCGGAACAATTTCACCTGCATCGGCAGGCTCATGTTTCCTATTTCATCCAGGAACAGCGTTCCGCCGTGCGCCCCTCGAAAGAGCCCTTGCCGGTTCTCATTCGCTCCCGTGAAGGCGCCCTTGACGTAGCCGAACAGCTCGGATTCCAAGAGGGTTTCCGGAAAGGCGCCGCAATTGATGGTGATGAAAGGCTCCTTGCTGCGTGCGCTGTTCTCATGAATCGCGCGGGCGACGAGTTCCTTGCCCGTACCGGTCTCTCCTGTGATCAAGACGCGGCTGGTTTGAGGAGCGACGGTCACAATCATGTCGAAGATCGCGCGCATTTTCGGGCTGTGGCCGATGATGTTGTCCTGGCCCGTCAGGCGGCGCA
>Ga0187821_10000383_pt1 | contig 11213 bp, 11 predicted proteins | sample NC_wetland_sal_i_20_FD_132442 | JGI IMG/M metagenome (GOLD analysis project Ga0187821, IMG submission 132442) | Wetland sediment microbial communities from Neuse River Estuary, North Carolina, USA - SourceSoil_1 | ecosystem: Environmental > Aquatic > Freshwater > Wetlands > Sediment | place...
GACCTCGTTCTCAAATCGGAAGTCAGCGCGATCGATCCCAGTACGGCGGTCACGACCAGCGACATCAGCGTTCCCGGTTTGGAAGTGCGCCGCGCGACGACGACGGTCGAATTGCGCAACGGCCAAAGCTTCGCCATCGCCGGCCTCATTCAGGACGACTTCAATGACTCGTTGAAGGCACTGCCAGGCGTCGGCAGCATTCCGATCATCGGCGCGCTCCTGCGCTCGACCAACTATCAACGCAACCAAACAGAACTCGTCGTCTTCATTACCGTGCATCTGGTCGGTCCGGGTCCAGCGACCAACATCGCTCTTCCGACGGACCGTGTAATTCCGCCGACGCCGGCTGAAGCCATCGGACTTGGTCACACCGAAGAAACGCGTCCGCCGCCGCCGGTGCCTGGCGCCCGCTCGATGAACGAGACGCCTGCCGAACCGCCGGTCGCATCTGCGACGCCCGCGCCGACCAGCGCATACACGCCGGCGCCCAGCGCCGCACCGAGTACGCCCGTCGTCGTGGTTCCGGAGAAACCTGTCGCAACGACGCCAAGTGCGACAAGCGCGCCGCCGTCAGGAGTCGCGCCGGACAAGCAATCCTCGGTGATCGTCGCGCCAGTGCAACCTGTCGCGGCTCTTGCTCCGCCGCCGGTGGCGAAGCCGATGCTGACTGCTGCGATGGATCCCGTTCCAATCCCCAAAGCAAAGCCACTTTTTGCCGCGACACCGGTTGTCAAACCGGCATTGAAGTCGGCTGACGCAGCGTCTGTGCCGCGCAAGGTCGCGCTCGCAGCGGTCAAGCCGCGGACGCCGAAGGCGGTAGCGCTGCCGGCGGCAGACGAAGAACTGCCCGTAACGGCGCCGGAAAGCATCAGGGCCTTCCGTGCCGAGCAAGCCGCAGCCGCCGCGGCACAATCAGACTCCAGTGGGACACCTGCGCCATGAACGTAAGACACGCACTGACCGCGCTCGGCGCGGCGCTTTTGCTCTCAGCTTGCTCGGGACATGGCGGCGGCCTCGATCCGCAACGCTTCAACAGTCCCGACTTCGGCGCCAGCGTGCGCAATAATATCGCGGCTCAGAGCGTGCCGGCCGACCCTGATGTTGTGAATGGACCTGTAGAGGCCGATGGTGCGCGACAGTCGCTTGCCCAGCAGCGTTACCGCACCGACAAGGTCAAACAGCCGCCCGATCCGGCCACCTCGTCAGTGGGTGTCTTCTCGGGGTCGTCCGGAACGAGCTCAGGCACAAGCGGCGGCGGAACGACCGGCGGCACGCAATACTAGGGCTTCTGTCCAGACTTCATGCGAGAGTTGCGGAGGGTCGCTAGAACACGACCTCGGTCAACCTTTTTCGCGATCGTCAATGCGGTCGTCGCGGTCTGCAGGTAGCTCGATCCAAACCCTTAGGCAGCATCAGGTTTGCCGCCCCTCACTCAACCAACCGCGAAATCGGAGCAAGAGCTGTTGGTTGGTTATTGCACCCTCCCTGCGCGAGAAAGTCACCGGTGCCCTTTAGAACGATCTCGTTCGCAACGATAATGATACAAGCCAAGCCATTGTTGCCACTGTTCGGTGAGCCTCTGAACTCGAGATGGGCGTTTGGCAAATAGATGATTCCGCCTATGTCCCACGTCGGGCTGCCACCTCCTCCGCCCCTGTACGTAATGTCGATACCGGAGCTATTGGTAAGTATTGGATCTTGATAGATGGCTACGTTTGGGAAGGTGCCTGTACTAGGCGCGCCCGCAATATTGAGAGTTCCACTTCCTGTCGGCGCATGTGTGGCGCCGCTCGCGACAGTGCCCGAAAACACGATTGTAAGGCCCGAACCGATTGCAGTGCTGAACGTGTGACCATTCAGATTGAGCTGACCGTTTTCAATAGTGAGAACTGAGCCGTTGGGTGGAGTTGTGACGGTTACGTCGCCGGTCAAGGTTATGTCGCCACAAATGGGGCTGATCATGTCGGCTGCGCCCTTTGCACCCGTCCAGCTGACTCCTGGATAGGACGAACACGGATTTGCCGGAATATTGCTCTTCAACGCGTTGTACGGATCTGCGATGGGTTGCGACAGCTGTTGCTGTGAGGTTCCGCAAGCACCTTTCTTCTTACCGATATAGTACGCAATGCCCGCGCCAAGATTGCCGCCGTTGCAAGTCAAATCGCCATTCGATGCCATATTGCAACCTTGTATATTCGTATTTGGCGCACCGTCCGATGTCCAACTACTGAGAGCCAGAACACATATGGGTTTCGGTACTCCATTCATTGCAATTGCTGTGGCGGCGATGTCCCAGCTCGATTTTCCGATCAGCGCCAGAAAGGTCGTAGGATAGGCATTGCTGTTCGCGGCAGCTGTCCTGACCGTCACTTCGATCGCGTTTTCAGCAGTCCCATTCGGCGCGGGTGACGTGAACGTGTTTCCGTTCCAGTTGCCGAACTGGATGTCGCCGTTGGTCGTCGCATTGAGATTGAGCACGTTGCCGAAGCCCGCGACCGACATGTTTGCCTGCGAATAGGTGCGCGTCGACGCAGCGGCGGCGGCTTCCTGTGCAGCAGTGGCTGCGCCGCCGGTAGGTAGCTGCAGCGCGCCGGCGAGCGCGGAAGCATCAGCGGTGCTCTGCAACATGTCGCGGGTTCGAAATGCCGCCGTGCCGTCCATGCCGAGACCTGCGAGCACCAGGAACAAGGGCAAGAGACACAGCATCCAGATCGATCCGACACCGTTGTCGTCGGACAAAAGGCGCTGCACCGATTTGAACAACCTCATGGCCGGCTCCTAATACTCCGAAGCCATCGTGACGCGCGCCGTCAGAGTGAAACTGCCGTAGCAGCCGACGACACCGAACAGACTTGCATCGCAGAGGCCAACACTGATGGTGACGACCTTATCGACGCCGCTATTCGCGGCTCCTCCGCCAGTCGCCGAAGCACTTATCGAAGCCGCGTTTTGCAGAGACGTGAACAGGTTACTTTCGATTTGGGCAGCGGTCGGATTGTACGCTGACGAAACAGACATGCGCCGCGAAACATCGCGCGCGACGCTCCACATGTCGGCCTGTTTCAAGTAGATCAGCGCGACATCAACCGTGAACAGGATGATCGTGAAGATCAGCGGCAGCCAGAGCATGAACTCGACTGTCACCGTCCCTTCGTCGCGTGCGAACGGCCGCATTCGCCGCATCGCGTTGCGCAGCAGGAAAAGACTCTCCGACGCGCGCCGCCGCTCCATCATCGAACCATGCCGTGCTTCAACGGATCCCGGTACAAGTTACTTTCATTATCTTAAATTTGATTTACGGAACACACGTTGATTTCCGTCACAAACCCAGACGCCGACGTGCCGTAGCGTGAATTAAGCGCTGGCAAGTTAACCAAATAGTTTGAGAGTTCGGTTTACGCTGGACGTCTCAGAGGGCGAATCCAAATGAGCATTTTGTCTCATCAGTGGCGTGAATTGGCACCAAATCTAGGCAAATGTTCACAGCAGCTTGTGTTTCTTAATATAAAATGGCCGGACTATTGCCATGACGTTGACAAGACATTGGATAGCCCTTCGCGGTTGCATCAGAGCAGCCTCAAAAAAGACGTTTACGGTGTTATATTAGGGTTGGCCAGCCGCGATGGTCGAAAAACTGTGCGGGTCGAGGGGGCGGCGAAAACTCACGTGCATCCAAGGGCTTGTCGTACCGAATCGGGCGATGACGCCGCGACCGATCTCTGTGTGCCGTCATGAACGCACAAAGACCGCAGGATTTTGATGCAATGCAAGGCAAAAGTTTGATGGACGAGGAAGAGCGGTCGACGCAGAGCATCCTTGCAGTACCCCCCGCTGCCCATGGCCAACGGGTGCTTGTCCTGCTTCGCCCGGAAACCGACTCCGTCCAGATTCTGGCGGCGCTGAAGCCTCTGTACAACATGGACATCCAGACCTTTCGGCGGCCGAAGGTTCTGAATTCGAGCGCAATCACGGACGGCAGGGCTCCCAACATTCTCGTTCTCGACGCTGATCTTGCGGACGAGACCGATTTGAAGCTGATCCAGGAGCTCAAGTCCGGACCTTGTGCACGCATTCCTGTTGTCGTGCTGGCCGAGCGAGGCGCCGATCTGGCGGCGATCAAGGCCATCCGTGCCGGTGCCGACGACGTCGTTCTCAGACCGATCGACGTCAACGAAGCGCGTGAAGTGTTCACCCGGCTCGCGGCGACTGCAGTCCCTGATATCCCCTCCAATCTCGGCAAGGTCATCGCCTTCATGCATCTCGCCGGCGGCGCGGGGGCAACGACCCTTGCGGTCAACTCCGCGGTTCTTCTCGCCGGCAAGACGAACCTCGACGACACCTGTCTTCTGGACCTCGACATCCAGTTCGGCAACGCCGCAAATCTTCTCGACCTGCCGTCGCGTTCGCCGATCCAGGAAATTCTCGCCGATCCCTCGCGCCTCGATCGCCAGATGCTGGAAAGCATGATGTTGAAGCACCAGAGCGGCATCCGCGTTTTGTCGGCGCCTGCCGTGCCGCTCCCTTTGACCGCGTTCCAGACAAAGACCGTCGAGGCTCTGATCCAGATCGCGCGGCTGCGTTTCAAATACGTGATCGTCGATCTTCCCGTAGCGTTGGTGCCATGGAGCGATGCGGTCTTCGGGGTAGCTAGCGCGATCTACGTCGTCTGCCCGCCAACGGTTGCCGCAATTCACCGCTTCAGCCATCTGACGCGGCTCCTGCAGCGCGAAGAGATGACGAGTCTGCCTATTCAGATCGTACTCAATCGCTTCGCCTCGAACCGCTTCGGCGACATTTCCGTCGCGCAATTCGAGAAGAGCATAGGCCGCGACGTTCACCACAAAATACCCAACGACTATGCCCTCATTTCCGCTTCGCAGAATCAAGGCAAGGCTGCGGTTCTGATGGAACCCAAGAGCAAGTTCACGGTGGCGCTCGCCGAGATGCTGCGTTCCGACTTGGGCGAAGAGAGTGCGCGCGGCGTACCTAAAAGACGTTCCTTCCTTGGGATCGGATTTTGATCATGTTCCAAAAAGTCTTTGGCGAAGCCAACGAAACCGATGGCACGAAAAAGGCGCCGCCGGTTTCGGCCGAACTGCCGATGCAGTCGGCGCTCAGACCCGAAGGCATCGTGGCGCGCAACACGGAGCTCAAGGTTTTCCTGCACGAGAAGCTTCTCGGCATGCTCAACCTCGGCGTCCTCGACAAGGTCACGCGCGACGATCTCGGACGTCAGCTGGCGCCGCTCATTCGCGATTTGTTGGCGAGCGAAAACATCGCGCTGAACAATTCGGAATATAATCAGATCGTCACCGAAGTGCTCGACGAGGTTTTGGGTTTGGGTCCGCTCGAACCGTTCCTCAAGGATCCCACGGTGTCGGATATTCTCGTCAACACCTATCGTCAGGTCTATGTAGAACGCGCCGGCCAGTTGGAGCCGACGCCCGCGCACTTCAAGGACGAGCGCCACTTGATGCGCATCATCCAGAAGATCGTCGGCGCGGTCGGTCGGCGGGTCGACGAATCCCAGCCATGGGTCGATGCCCGCCTGGCCGACGGCAGCCGCGTGAACGTGCTCGTTCCACCTTGCGCTGTCGACGGACCACTCGTCTCCATCCGCAAATTCTCCAAAACGCCGCTTACCATTGCCAAGCTGGTCGAACTCGGCACCATCGATCGTCGCATCGTGCTCGTGCTCGAAATCATCGTGCGCGCCCGGCTGAATGTATTGATCTCTGGTGGTACCGGTTCAGGCAAGACGACGCTCCTGAACGCGATGTCGAGTTTCATCAGCAATCGCGAGCGCATCATCACGATCGAGGATACCGCCGAACTCCAGCTGCAGCAGACCCATGTCGGGCGCATGGAATCGCGTCCGCCCAACCTCGAGAACGCAGGCGAGGTCAGTCAGCGCGATCTGTTGCGCAATGCGCTCCGCATGCGTCCGGACCGAATCATCGTCGGCGAGGTGCGCGGCGCCGAAGTGCTCGACATGCTGCAGGCGATGAACACCGGTCACGACGGTTCGATGACGACCATCCACGCCAACTCGCCACGCGACGCGTTGACCCGTCTCGAACATATGGTCGGCATGACTGGCATCGACATTCCGGTCCGCTCGCTCAGGAGCCAGATGGCATCGGCGCTCAATCTGGTCATCCAGATCCAACGCATGAGCGATGGGCGGCGCCGTATCGTCAGCGTGCAGGAAATCACGGGAACCGAAGGCGATACGATGACGATGCAGGAGCTGTTCCGCTTCGAGCGGCATGGAATTGACGCCGCCGGCAACGTTGTCGGTCATCACGTGCCGACGGGAATTCGTCCGAAGTTCGTGCAGAAGGCCGAAGAGAACGGAGTGCAGATTCCATCCGATCTCTTCCGCACAGATGGAAAGGTCTAGATGGGCAGCACGGTATTGCTCATTCTTCTCTACGTGAGCCTTGGTGCCGCGGCCCTGTTTGTCGCTGATGCTCTCGTCGGCTTCTCGCGCCAGGCGCGCGGCATCGACGACGATGCCGTCAGCCGCCGGCTGGCACGCACCAGCATCGCGCCGGTGAGGGTCGAAAGTCAGGTCGAACTCATCCGGCGCCGGGTGGAAGTGCCTGGCTGGGTCGGACAGTTGCCGCTGACTTCGACGCTCGCAGAACTGATCATGCAGTCGGGGCTCAATCTGAAACTTGAGCGCGTGCTCATGCTCATGGCCGCCATCTTCGTGCTGACCTCGGCAATCGCCGGCTACTTTCTGCCGGTCAGATATCTGGCCGGCGGCATCTTGGTCGCGGCGTTCATCGCAGTCGTACCCGTCATGGTCGTGTTGCTGAGCGCACGAGCGTCGAAGAGCGCAGCCTTCGAAGAACAATTGCCCGACGCGATCGATCTGATCGTGCGCAGCCTGCGTGTCGGCCACCCGCTGAGCGGCGCCATGCAAGTGATCGCCAAGGAAATGCCCGCCCCGATCGGCAGCGAATTCGCGATCGCGGTCGATGGCGTGACCTACGGCAAACCGATCCCGATGGTTTTCGCCGAGATGCGCAAGCGTGTAAACGTGCCCGATCTCGCGTATCTCGCGATGGCCGTCCAGATCCAGCAGGAGTCCGGCGGCAACCTCGCGGAGTCCTTGTCGAAACTTTCGGCCGTCATCCGTGACCGTGCTCGCATGTTCCGCAAGGTGAAGGCGCTGACTGCCGAAGGACGCTTCTCCGCCTGGGCGCTGTCGTTCTTCCCGCTCGGCATCGCCGGCATGATCCAACTCATCCAACCGAACTACTTCACGCGCGTTGCAGACTTCGCGTATTTTCCCCACCTCGTCGTCGCCGCGGTGATCATGCTGGTATTGAATGTCGTTATGATGCAGATCCTTACGACGCTGAAGGTTTAGGCCATGGATCCGTTTCTGATCATTGCCGGCGTCGTCTTGTGGTTGGCGATTTTCGCGATCATCTATGGCGTGCGCTCCTTTGCGGAGGAGCGCAGCACTTTGGCGCGCCGACTTGAATCGTCGCACGGCGACGGCAGCGTCAATGTTCTGCGGCCTGAGGCGATAAGGGTCTCGCTCGAAGACGGCTTTCTGAAGCGCTTCGAGAAATTCGTCACACCGCAAAATCCCAACGAGCGATCGCAGACCGAGCAGCGCCTGATTCTTGCAGGCTATCGCCGGCCTTCGGCGATGCGCCTGTTCTATTTCGCGCGAGCTGCCCTGACCATTGCCACGACCATCATCGCGGCGATCATCGTTCCCTCTCTGGGCGAGGCTTTTCCCTTGCCGCTGAAGCTGGCCATGATCATGGTCCCGGGCATCTTCGGCTATCTCGCTCCGGCATTCTGGCTCGACCACATGACGCGGGTGCGAAAGCAGGAAGCCGAACAGGCATTCCCCGACGTGCTCGACATGCTCTTGATCTGTCTCGAAGCCGGGCAATCGATCGACCAGGCGTGCCGCAGGGTCGCCAACGAAATCGGCGCCAAAAGCATGGTGTTGGCCACGGAGATGAAGACGATCAACGACGAACTCTGGGCGGGCAAGGAACGGGCACGCGTCTTCCGCGACTTTGCGGATCGCTTGGGCGTTAGCGACATCCAGGCGTTCGCGACGGTGCTCAAGCAGTCCGACGAATTCGGCGTGAGTGTGGCGGATACGCTGCGCGTCTATGCCAGCGAGATGCGCAACAAGCGCATGATGAAGGCTGAGGAAATCGCCAATCTGATGCCAGTGAAAGTGGCGATGGGATCGATCTTTTTCACCGTGCCGCCGACGATGATCATTATCGGGGGGCCGGCGCTTATCATGATCGTGCGCACGTTCGCGCATCTATAAGCGTTGATAAGAGCCTTGCCATAGTCATGCTTGTCGCCGAGGCAGCGTTTGTCCTGATTGTTCTGGCCGCCGCGGTGAGCGACCTCGTCAGCTATCGTATCCCGAACCTCCTGGTTCTCGCGCTGATTGGCGCCTTCGTCGCTTGGGGTGCACTCCACTACAAAGAGACTGCGTGGCTCAGCCATTTCGGGGCAGCTCTTCTCTGCCTTGCCGTAGGCTACGTGCTCTATTTGTTTCGCCATATTGGCGCGGGCGACGTCAAACTCCTGACAGCCGTCGCACTGTGGACCGGACTGAACGGCCTGATCGCGCTCCTTCTTTTCATGAGCTTGAGCGGGCTCTTCGCTTTGCCGCTTATTCTTCTGGCGCGGGCACTCGTCGCGAAAGCGCAGGCGCGAAACCTGTGGAAGCCACAGTGGCCAGTGCCACGTGTGCTGATGAAGAAACAGGGCGTACCCTACGGAGTCGCGATCGCGTTGGGCGCCATTGTGACGATCGTGATTCGCCCGTTAACATTTGGATGATTGCGGCATAAATATGTTCGCCGCCGAGTTCGGACCATGGTCCGTCAAAAGACTCTCGCCGGCCGATGTTTTATGATTGGACTATGGGATGGGACAATAGCGCCGTAATGAAGCCGCTGCCTGTCACAGTGTTGGCGCGCGCTTTTATATGGGCGTTGTTTGCTGTCGTTGCCGCGGCCGCCGCCGCGTTCTGCTTTCAGTGTCTTTATTGGTTGCGCTTCGGTTCGTGGTTCGACTGGACCGATCCCGACGGCCCGGCGTTTCCAGGTCGTTCCTGGTCGGGCGGCGCATGGAAAGGCGCCAACATCATCTTCGATTTCTTTCTCTCGGCACCGGTTCAGTTGTCGGTCTCAATCGCCGGTCTCGTTTTGGTCGCGATCTATGTCTGGGTGCGAATGGCTTCGCGCTAAGGCGCTGAAGCGAAGACCTGGCTGGGGGACTAGGATTCGAACCTAGACAGGCAGAGTCAGAGTCTGCAGTCCTACCATTAGACGATCCCCCAACAGGATCATGAGTTTCGCGCGGCCGCCTGGGCCGAGTGAGTTGTTTGACTAATGCAATGTCCTGTCGGCTTCAAGGACTTGCGACTGACGAGGCGCGCGCTGCGCCACATAAAGCGCACCCCCTGCGATAAGACATCCCGCGATCAAGTCAACCAAGTAATGGTATCCAATGGGAACCGTTGCAATTAGCATCAGGGAATTGACGATTGACGACGCGACAAAGGCCAAACGATTGCTTCGCGTCACCGCGGTTAGAATCACCGCCATGCTCGCGTGATATGAGGGAAAGCTGACAATGCCGGTATAGGGAAGTGGACCCTGCGTACCAGCTCTCAAATGAGTCAGCACAGTGTGCCAGCCGCTTGGGATTCCATAAGCTTCATTTGGCCCGAACGTTGGGAGGAGGCCCGCAACGACAATAGTCGCGATTGACGCGATCGCCATCGCGCTCAGAAATTCGCGGTTGCGTCCTCGAGGGCCAAGGATCGAAAAGACCAACACAAGTCCCATGGGCTGGTAGAGATTGCTTTGGTAACACCAAATCAGCACCTTGATGAAGGTCGGATGCTGCCACGCAATACTCGCCCACGTGCGCCAGTCAAAGCCGAGAACCGCATCGGCTTTGGTGAAGAGCGGGTCTTGCAGAGGAAAATCGAGAGTAGCTGCCAGATAGCTTAGTTGAATACCGAAGATCGGAAAGACAGCCCATAAAGCAAAGTACAGCGCGATCTCCGCAAATGTGCGATTTGGCAAGACCGTTGAAAAAATCGCGGACATGACAAGAAAAAGACAGGGAATAACAATCACTCCCGCAACAGCAATCGGTGTCTGCCACGTCAGACCGGCAACGCTATTCCATAGCGCCGTCGTAATCCCCATCGCAGCCACCAGCGCGATCGGCAGCGCGTCGAAGAAACGCGCCCGCGATTTCAGATATTGAAGCGCCGCCCGCAATTGCGTTGACATTCGTAAGCCTTGATCCCCTGTTCACCAAACGCCGATTCTATGGGGTCCCGCCCCCCAACGGATCGCTGGCATTCCTTTAACGAACGGGCCCCCACCAAGCAAAAAGGGCTCTTTCGGGCGCGTGCGGCGGCACGTGCCGCCGCCGCCCTGAGATCATGATAGCGTCATAAGTTGAAGGAAGGGGAGAGGCGCTTGCTTGAAAGGGCTGTCAAAACGCGACGCAGGCGTCGGCGAAGACCGCGCCCGCCGCCGCGCGTCGCGGCTCTCGATCTCGGCACCAACAATTGCCGCCTTCTGATTGCCACCGAGAGGCGAGGCGGCGGCCTGCATATCATCGATTCGTTTTCGCGCATTGTTCGCCTGGGCGAGGGCGTGGCGCAGACCGGCGAGCTTTCGCCTGCCGCCATCGAGCGCACGCTTGCGGCGCTGAAAGTGTGCGCCGAACACATCCGCGCCAAAGGTGCCAGTCGTGTGCGCGCCATCGCGACCGAGGCGTGCCGGCGCGCGGCCAATACTTCCGTGCTGATCGAGCGCGCGCGCAGCGAGGCCGGCATCGAACTTTCGGTGGTCACGACCGAGGAAGAGGCAAGACTCGCGGCGCTGGGTTGTGCGCCGTTGATCGATGCCAAGGCCGAAGGCGGCCTGATCTTCGACATCGGCGGCGGCTCGACCGAGGTCATCTGGATGCGCCGCGATCCTCAAGGTGTGGCGCGGGTCATTGCGTCGGCATCGGAACCGGTTGGCGTCGTCACGCTGACGGAGTTATGGCAGGGGCGGTCCGGGGGCAGGGAAGGTTATGCCGCCATGCGCAGCGCGATGATCGAACGCTTCCGCCCACTCCGCGCCAAGATGGATCAAGTCGGGACTTTCGATCCTTCGACGCACCATCTCCTCGGCACGTCC
>Ga0187821_10000384_pt1 | contig 11211 bp, 12 predicted proteins | sample NC_wetland_sal_i_20_FD_132442 | JGI IMG/M metagenome (GOLD analysis project Ga0187821, IMG submission 132442) | Wetland sediment microbial communities from Neuse River Estuary, North Carolina, USA - SourceSoil_1 | ecosystem: Environmental > Aquatic > Freshwater > Wetlands > Sediment | place...
CCAAGAAGAACATCGCCATGCCGATCGAGCTCGCTATTCCCCGCGTGCACCGCTTCCTCACGAGCGAGGGGATCCGGGACGAGATCGTGCTCATGGCCTCGGGGGGAATCCGCACGGCTCACGACATCGCGAAAGCCATCGCCCTGGGCGCGGACGGCTGCATCCTGGGCACGACCGAGCTGGTGGCGCTGGGCTGCACCCGATGCAGCAACTGCGAGCGCGGGCGAGGGTGCCCCTTCGGATTGACCACGACCGATCCCGAGCTCTCGCAGCTGGTGGATCCGGAATGGGGCCAGGGCCGGATCAGCCGCCTCTACGAGTCCTTCCAATGGCAGCTCGCCGATCTTCTCCGCGGGCTCGGCATGCGAAGCGTGCGCGAGCTGCGCGGGCGGACCGACGTCCTCGTCTACCGCCGCCCCGGGGGAGCCCGTGACGATCGCGCGAGCTGACGCGATCCTTGCCTCGCGCCGGTCGCTTCCCGCGCCGCCGGTCCGGTCCGCGCGCGCCCTCGAGGCCGAGGGAGGCTGCGGCGTGATCGGCATCGCGGCCAGCGAGCCGGTGGCCGGGCGCCATCTCCTCCGGGCGCTCCTCCAGATGCGGAATCGCGGAAACGGCAAGGGCGGCGGCATCGCGGCCGTCGGGCTGGATCCGTCCTTCTTCGGCGTGCCCGCGCGCACGCTGGCCGAGGACTATCTCCTCGCCATCGCCTACCTGGACCCCTCGGCGCGGGCGCACGTGGAGCGGACGTACATCACGCCGACGTTCGAGGTGGACCACACCGCGGAGATCCCGCTCCTCGACGACGCGCGGGCGAAGCTCGCGCTGGACGTCGATCCCCCGGAGGCGGTCTGCTACTTCGTCCGGGTGCGCGGCGAGCTCACCGAGTCCTTCCAGCGCGAGCACGGCGTGGCCGACGCGGATGCCGCCCGGGACGAGATCGTCTACCAGAACACCTACCGGTTGAACCGCGAGACCTACGCCTCCGCCGGCGAGAAGCGCGCGTTCGTCCTCTCCCACGGGAAGGACATGCTGGTCTTGAAGATGGTCGGCTACGGCGAGGACGTGATCCGGGCGTACGGGCTCGAGGATCTCCGCGCGTCGATCTGGATCGGCCACCACCGGTATCCCACCAAGGGGCGGGTCTGGCACCCGGGCGGGGCGCACCCCTTCCTCGGCATGCACGAGGCGCTGGTCCACAACGGCGACTTCGCGAACTACGCGTCGATCTCGAGCTACCTCGCCCAGCGGAACATCTATCCCCTCTTCCTCACCGACACCGAGGTGGCGGTGCTCGCGTTCGATCTCCTGAACCGGGTCTACGGCTATCCCCTGGAATACGTGATCGAGGCGATGGCGCCGACCACCGAGCGCGACTTCGCCCTCCTGCCCGAGGAGAAGCGCGCGTTGTATCGCAAGCTCTCCGCCGTGCACGTCCACGGCTCGCCCGACGGCCCCTGGTTCTTCCTCGTCGCGCAATCCGATCCCAAGCTGGGGACGAAGCGGCTGATCGGGATCACGGACACATCGATGCTCCGGCCCCAGGTGTTCGCGATGCAGCGCGGATCGCAGTCGATCGGGTTCGCCGCCTCCGAGAAGCAGGCCATCGATGCCGCCCTGGAGAGCCTCGCGAGCGAGGATCCCAAGTACTGGTCGCGCGCCGACCTGTTCTGGAACGCGCGGGGCGGAAGCCACACCGACGGCGGCGCGTTCACGTTCACCGTGGCGCCCGGCGGGACCCTCACCTGCGAGGACAAGTTCGGGAAGCGCATCGAGCCGAGCCTCGCCAAGCGCGCCTTCACGGGGCCGCCGGTCCCGTCGTCCCCGCGCGGCCCGAATCCCGCCGACATCGTCGAGAAGATCGGAGATCCGGCCTCATCCTTCGAGATGATCCGCGGCCGGATCCCGGGCTGGGGCTACACCGACGTGGCGACCCTGCTCGAGGAGCTGGAGGAGGCCGCGCGCGAGGGGGCCGATCGCATGAGGCTCGTGGCGCTCCTCACGCTCCTCATGGACCGCCGCTACGCGACCGGCGCCATGAAGCGAAGCTGCATCCTCTCCATGGTGGACCGCGCGACGCTCCGAATCCTGGAAGGCGCGCGGGACGGCGGGCCCGCGTGGTTCGCGTTCGGCGAAGAGTCGAGGGGGAGGGATCCTGGGCCCGATGCGGTCGCGATCGTGGACGCCCGCGGCTATCCCCCCGAGGGCCCGGAGTCGCTCGCGCGCGCGATCGTCGGGATGGCCGCGCGCGGCTACCGGCGAATCCTGATCTTCGGCGTCCGCGGGCAGCGCTTCGTGGGATGCGGGCTCGGACCGGAGGCGCGCGGGATCCGGATCGACGTGTACGGATCCTCGGGAGACTATCTCGCCTCGGGCATGGACGGCCCCGAGATCCACGTGCACGGATCGGCGCAGGACCAGCTGGCGCAGATCATGAAGGACGGGACGCTGGTCGTTCATGGCGACATCGGCCAGACCTTCATGTACGCGGCGAAGGGCGGCTCTGCCTACATCCTCGGAAACGCGGCGGGCCGGCCCATGATCAATGCCGTGGGCCGCCCTCGCGTGGTGATCAACGGCACCTGTCTCGACTACCTCGCGGAGTCCTTCATGGCCGGCGATCCGCTGCAGGGAGGCGGGTTCGTGATCCTGAACGGAATCGGATTCGACGAGGACGGCGTGATGGCGGATCTCGAGACGCCCTACCCCGGCGGGAACCTCTTCTCGCTCGCCTCGGGGGGCGCGATCTACGTCCGAGATCCGGACCGGAAACTCACCGAGGACCAGCTGAACGGGGGCGAATACGCGGAGCTCCGTCCCGAGGATTGGGAGGCAGCCCGCCCTCACCTCGAGGAAAACGAGCGCCACTTCGGGATTCCCCTGCGGGCGCTCCTCACCGTGCGCGGCCGCGAGCTCGCGCCCTCCCAGGTGTATCGGAAGATCCGGCCCTCGGGGCACAAGGCGCTCCTGCCCGAGGAAGGTTGGGTGCGGCCGGAGGGATAGCCGGGCGGGACGCGCGCTAGACCGCTTCCTTCACCTGCTCCCACGCAAGAAGCAGCTCCCGCTCGCGCTCGGGCGATAGCCCCACGTCGCGCCGCCCGTGGAGGACATCCCACGCCAGGGTATCCCGGATCGTCTCGCCCACCGGGCGGAAGGTGAGCCCATTCGCGACGGCCTTGTCGCTCCTGGTCCGCGCGAGGCCGTCCGCTCCGTGGAAGCGCATCGGAAGCTCGCCGGGGCGCATGCCGCAGGCATCGAGGAACTTCTCGGGCACCCACGTGACACGCGTCTTGGCGCCCGTCACGCGGCCGCATTCCTGCAACAGTCCTCCCCACGTCCATGGCTCGCGCGGACCGACCGCATGGTAGGTGCCGCGCGCTCCCGTCTCCACGGCGTGGATCGCGAACGCGGCTAGGTCCCGGGCGTCGATGAACTGGACCGGCGCCTCGGGGACCCCGGGCACGAGCATCGTCCCCCCTTCGCCCGCGCGGCGGAGCCAGTAGTTGAACCGCCCGGTGTGATCCCACGGACCCACGATGAAGCCGGGGCGAAGGATGGCCCACCCCGCCGCCTCCTTCTCCACGACCGCCTCGCAGGCCGCCTTGAGCGGGCCGTAGGTCTCGCCGGTGATCTCCTCGGTAGCCACGTTCTCGAACGAGACGCGCGGCGAGCTCTCGTCCTGGCCGCTGATGGAGTGGTCGGCCATCACGGAGAGCGTGGAGATGTAGAGGTACCCTGGAGACGCGCCGGAAAGCGCGCGGACGGAATCGCGCACCAGGCGGGGCACATATCCGTTCACGTCGAGGACTTGGTCCCAGGCCCCTCCTCGAAGCGCGCCGAGACCCCCGTCCCGGTCGCCCAGAACCTCCTCGGCGCCGGGGAAAAGGCCCGGGTTCGTCTTGCCGCGGTGGAAGAGCGTCACGGCGTGTCCGCGGGCCAGGGCCGCCTCGACGATGTGCCGGCCCACGAATTGTGTCCCGCCCAGAACGAGGAGTTTCATCGCGCCGAGACTACACCCGCTGCATGCCGGACGAAGGGAAGTTTTTCCGCGTAGACGAAGGCGTCGGAGTGCTCCGGGTTGTGGCACTCGAGGCACGTCGACTCCGGCGGGATCCTTTCCATGCGCGCGAGCGCCGGGCGCGCGACGTGGTCGCCTCCGGGGCCGTGGCAGATCTCGCATTGAACGTTCGCCAGCGGCTCCTCGGGATCTCCCAGCTTGTACCCATTCCGCGTCCGGAACCCCACGACGTGGCAGACGACGCATCTCGGCTGGTAGTGGCGGTGCGCGTCGAGGAGCGTCTTGTAGGCGGCGGCGTGCGGGGTCGCCTTCCACTGGGCGTACTCCATGGAATGGCACCGGGCGCACCGGGCCGCGCCGACGTAGACGCCGCTCATCCGCGCCGGGGAATCCGCGAAGAGCGGCTTCACGCTCGCTTGCGCCGAGTCCATCGTCCCCACCCGGTCGTAGAAGCGGTTCAGCATGGCCCGAATCCGGGGCTGGTCGGGCACGTCCTCGAAAAGCCAGTAGTGGGTCGTTCCCGCGGACGCCACGCGATTTCCGGCGTCCAGGAGGAGGCGCACCGACTCGAGACCGTAGTTCCGGCTGTCCTCGTACAACACCAGCGTCGTTCCCAGGAATCCCTCATCGCCGATCGTCTCCGGAGTCCCCGCGGCCCGGATGAGCGCGGACGTTCCGCCGGCGTTGGAGAGAATCACGTCGATGCCCGGCACCGCGCGCACGATCCGCCGGATCGTGCCGGGCTCGAGCCTCCCGATCACGATCACCAGATTCGCGTGATCGCGGACCTCCGCCACGGCGCGGGCGAGGGACGATACGGGGTCGAAGATCGAGAGCCCCGCGGTGTTCGCCTCGAACTGCGGCAGCGCCTCCGGACCGTGCGGCGGCTCGAAGGCCGAGACCATGGCGACCCGAAGGCCGCCTTCCGATCGCACGATTCGCGAAGCGGGAGCGAACAGGCCACCACCCTCGGCCACGTTGGAAGAGACGTACGGAATCCCCAGCCCCTTCGTGGCCTCCCGGAACCAGCCGCTTCCGAAGAGGAGCTCGTTCGTGCCTATCGCGCACGCGTCGTAGCGCATGGCGGCCATCGTCTCGAGATAGAGGCGCTGCTCCGCGCGGGCGAGGTAGTCGAGCTGCGTCTGATTCTCCGGTCGGGTGAAGGCGTTTCCGAGATCGACGACGGGCGAGCCGGGGTGTTCGCGCCGCAGCCGCTCAAGGACCGTCGCGCGGCGCGCCACGCCGCCCGACTGGTTCACCTTGCAGCCGCAGTGCTCGAGGAATCCGTTCGTGTCTCCGGTGAAGATGACGGTGAGATCGCGGACAGGCTTCCCCGCCGGCGGCGAGGGCGTGGGCCGGGCCGGAGCGAGACCGAAGAGCCGTTCCACGGGAATGGCTTCCTTGCCTCGAACGTAGCGGGCCCGGAACTCGTTCCAGTCGCGCGTCCTGGTTCCGGAAATCGAGCTCCAGAGCGAGGCGGCCGGGCGGCTCCGGAACATGGTCCGTACGACCCGGTCGAGCGTCTCATGGCCTTTCGATCGCTCGCGCACCAGACGATCGAGGTACGCGAGGAGAAAGGGCGCCACCACGCGGCGGGCGAGCTCCGTGTCCTGCTTCGTCTCGTAGAGGCGCTCCAGATCGGTTTCGACGCCCTGAACGCGCCTGGCCCCGGCGTAGGACGACGCCAGATCGCGCTCGACCTCCTCTTCGTCCACGAACCCCGCGGACGCGACGGCGCGCCAGGCGTAGAGATTGGTGATCCCGTCCAGGACCCAGTACTCCTCGGGTCGTGAGATCTCGTCGCGGTACGGCGAGAACTTCAAGTACGCCTCGAGCAGGCTCTGGGAGTAGCGCTTGAGGCGGCTGGGCGTCATGGGGGAGAGGGTCCCTGCCTGGCCCGTGGCCCAGGCTTCGCCGTGGATCTCGCCACCGTCCGGAGTGACCGGCAGGATGATGGTGACGTACTCACGGCCGAGATCGCGGCCCAAGAGGTTTCGCACGGTCTGCGTCGCCCGCTGGAGCGAGCGAATCACGGAGTCGTCGACCGCGCCCCCGCGGGCGGGATAGGCGAAACGATATCGCGTTCGTCCCACCGTGATCGACCGCTCCGAGAACCGCCCGAACGCCAGCGTCGAAGCGATCAGGTGCTCGTCGGCAAATCGCCCGTCGATTCCGGGACGGAAGTCGTCCCCGTCCTTCCGCCAGGGTGTGGCCGCGAGCCAGCCGGCGGGCAAGGCAAAGCGGACCCGGATGTCGCGAGGGGGCGGGCCGGGTTCCGTGGGAAGAAGGAAGAGATTGCGGCCGGTGACCACACCAAATTCCGGACCGAGATAACCGTAACGGACCCCGCTGAATCCGACATGGGCATCACCCTCCCGGACATCGGGATCGACACGATACCTGATCCGGAGGCGTGACGGGAGCGGTCCTCGGATGACGTACCTCGGGACGGAGATCTTCGCTCCTCCCTCCGCCAGGAGGGTGCCGGTCCCGCTCAGGACGGATCGGGCGGCCCCGGAGGCATCCAGCGCCTCCAGGCCGGAGATCTTGAGAACGTCCACGCTCTCGAATCCGCGGAGCACGAGCGAGTCCCGGGGCACCCCGACCCACTCGGCGTCGACGCGGACGCTCCCCAGACTCGAGGGAGAGATCGTGACGAGGTACCGGACGGAGGGGGCTGGGCCGCAGCCCGGGAGCGCGGCGAGGAGGAGAAGCAACGGGCAGAGGAAGCGGGCGGACATGGATGCCGGAAGCAACGCGGTGGATCGGCGGTGCCACCGACCCACCGCTGGATATTCGATCAGTGACTGTTGCAGGAGACCGTCGTGCAGCCTCCCGAGAACACGCACTTCGTGCCGCTTCCCTCGGTGCAGACATAGCCCGGCGAGGCGAATTCGCACATCCGGTTGGCGCACTTTGCGGCTTCGGCGGTGGCAACTCCGACGCTCGAGAGGGCCGATTGATAGGGACCTCTCGCGGTCGCCTTCGACCCGCTCGAAACGAACATTCCAACGAGCGTCATGGCGAATGCGAGGACGAGAACGAATGCCGTGAGTCTTATGCGTGAGGTCATGTCTCCATCCTTACCCGACCGGAGTACGATGGGCCCGCCCCGTGGTCGGAGACTTGGGCGGGCACGCCGGCGGCACCACCGACTTCGAACCGCGGCCGCCTCAGACCTCGGCGGTCGTGGGATCGATCATGGACTTCACCGCGGAGACCCGGTTGGCGGGGAACCCGCCGAGCTTCGCATGCTCGCGAAGAATCCCCTCGTTCGGAGCGATATAGACACAGTAGATCCTGTCGCCCGTGACGTAACTGTGGACCCACTGGATCTGGGGACCGAGCTTCTCGAGCACACCGCACGACTTCAGGGATATGGCCTGCAGCTCCTGCTTCGTCAGTTTCCCCGCTCCGGGGAGATCCCGCTCGATCACGTACTTCGGCATGGCTTGCCTCCCTTCCATTCGGGTGGAATGAGGCGGAATTATAGCAGATGGGGGTGGCGGAACGGCTGCTGTGCTAGGCTTGATGCTCGCCTCTACTGCTACGTGTCACTTCAACCGAGGGGGCCTCCCATGCGAGCACACATCAAGCTGGCGATCCCGTTCCTCCTGATCCTGGCCGCGGGCGGATGCGCCCGCCAGAATCCCATGACGCCGATCGCGTCCGCGCCCTCTTCGACATCGAATGCGTTCGTGGCCGCGACGCCGGAAGACCAGGCGGACTTCGCACGTCTCGCGGGCCGCTCCTCGCAGCAGCCGCAGACCGCGAGTCCGAACGCGGTGGTCGTCTGGAACCGTCTCACGCGGGAGCTGGGTATCGGCGCGAAGCTGCCCCCGCCGCTCATGGCGCGCGCGTACGCGTTGGTTCAGGTCGGGATCTACGAGGCCCTGGCGTCCTCCGGGGACCGGCCTCGCGGGAATCTTCCCCAGCACTCCCTCGCGGCCGGCGCCGCCACGCGCGTGCTGGGCTATCTCTTTCCCGGAAGCCTGGCGCGGATCGAGGAGGTGGCTTCGGGGGAGATCGCGCTCGACCCGGCTTCCGGAGGCTCCGCGCTGGGGGCGTGGAACGTGGGCAGCACGGTGGGACGCGCGGTCGTCGCGCGAGGAAGAACCGACGGTTCGGACGCGGTCTACACGGGGACGCCACCTTCGGGTGACGGGATCTGGACCGGAACGAACCCCGTTCTCCCGATGTGCGGGACCTGGAAGACCTGGGTGCTGAAATCCGGCTACGAGATTCAACCCGAGCCCCCGTATGCGTTCGGCTCGGCGAACGATTTGCAAGATGTCCAGGAGGTGCTGGACGTCTCGCGGCACCGGACCCCGGAGCAGATCGCGATCGTCCACAAATGGGCCGACGTCACTCCCCCGGCGATCTGGAACGACCTCCTCGATGACCGGATCGTGGCGCAGAATCTGGACCCTGTCGCGTCCGCCCGGATCAGCGCCTACCTCAACATGGCCATGGCGGACGCCTTCATCGAGTGCTGGGCCTGCAAGTACGACTACTGGATCGCGCGTCCGTTCCAGCGCATCCCGGGACTGGTCACGGTCATCCCCACTCCAAACTTTCCCAGCTATACGTCGGGGCATTCCACGATCTCGGCCGCCGCGGCCGCGGTGCTGGCCGAGGCGTTCCCGGCGGAGGCCGATTTCTTCATCCAGCAGTCGGAGGAGGCCGCCCTGTCGCGGCTCTTGGGCGGAATCCACTTCCGCCACGACAACGAAGCGGGCACGCGCATGGGCACCGAGATCGGGGCGCGCGTGGTGGAGCAGATGCGGGCCAAGGGCGGCGGGACGCTCCTCGCGGGGAACTAGCCCGGCCCGCCCCGCGGTTTCATGTTGTAACCGGGCCGCCCAAGGGCGAAACTCACCCTCCAGGCTGTTTTGCTTCAAACCGACCATGGAGGGCCACGATGGCGGGCAGAGGAAATCCGTCGTTCCTCAAGAACCAGAAGGCCAAGAAGCGCATGGAGAAGGCGACCGAGAAGCGCGCGGCTCGCCAGGCGCGGAATGCGGAGAAGGCTGCCGCGCGCGCCGCCGCGAAAGCCGGGGGCGAGAAGGAACCCGAGCTCCTGACCCCGGATACGGACGCCGCGCCCACGCAAGAGTCCGAGGCCTAGGGCGGCATCCGATGGCGGATGCGTCGAAGCGCCTCAGGAAGTCCAGGAACCGGATGATCGCCGGCGTGTGCGGCGGCATCGCGGAATGGCTGGGCTGGGATCCCACCCTGGTCCGCGTGCTCTACGTCCTGGTCTCGATCTTCAGCGCCGGGTTCCCGGGAATCCTGGTCTACATCATTCTGTGGATCGTGATGCCCAACCCGGAGCCCGCGAACCCGTGATTCGCAAGCTGAAGACCGGCGAGTACCGGCTGTACTCGAGAACGCGGAACCCCAAGACCGGCAAGCGCAGAAATCTCGGCACGTTCAAGACGCGCCAGGCCGCGCTCCGGCATGAGCGGGCCGTGCAGTACTTCAAGCGGCACTGAGCGCGGCGGCCTAGGAGGGGAGCCAGCTCCGTCCGCGCGTCACGAAGACGACCGCGGCGGTCCAGGTGGGAAAGACGTCCACCACCGGGACAAGCTCCGTGAGGAACGTGGGCAGGAACGCGACGTGCCACCCGAGCAGGAGCACGAGCGCCGCTCCCGCCACGAGGTCGAGCGCGTCGTTCAGGGGCGAGGCCGCCCCCTCTCCGAAGGCGGGAAAGGCGAAGATCTGGATCCCGTCGACCACCACGGCCAACCCGCGCGCGGCCCACACTCGAGCCTGGGACGGAACCGCGCGCGGCGCCGTCACGCTCACTTCACTTTCACATCGTCCCCGCGCAGCCCCTTGAGCTTCTCCTCCGCGTCATGGTTGCGAGGCTCGAGCTGGATCGCCTTCTCATAGTTCTGGATGGCCAGATCCTTCTGCCCCGCCGCGGCGTATGCGTCGGCAAGGCTCGAGTAAGCGAACGATGAGTTGGGATTCTGCTGGACGTTGAGCTGGAAGATGCGGACGGCGTCGTCGTTCTTGCCTTTGGCCATCAGGGAGGCGCCGAACTCGTTCAGGCTGCGCTCGGTGAAGTCGTAGGAGCCCGCTCCGTAGAAGCGGTCGTGAAGCATCGTGTACCGCGCCACCGTGCTGTCGATCCCCGCCGCGCCGTACACGCCGGCCAGCTCATCGCTCAACGTCAGGGGGCGCGGCCGGCCGCGATGGCACGTGATGCACTGGACCTGGACTCGGTCCGTGCCCGGGATCTTCATCTTCGACAGGTCCTTGCTCACGTCGCGCACCATCCTCATCATGCCCCGCGCGACTTCCTTCTCGGGCTTCTTGTCCGACACGAAGTCGAATGTGGTCAACGGCTGGCCTTCCTGGCCCACGTGACAGAACGGGCAGCGAACGCCCAGCGACCGCGTGAATCCGACCATCGTGGCCTGGAGCTTTTCCTTCGGAGTGTCCTTGGGAAGGACTTTGAGGTTCCTCGCCCGTTCCGGCCATTCGAACCGGGCCTGGGCGTGCGCCGCGCGGACGGCGGCGGTCGAAGCCAGAGCGATCAGGGCGAGGACGACGGACGCGGCACGAACTCGAGATACCAGGGTCATCGGGGCTCCTTCCCGGCAAAGGTTCGCGAGAGTATAGCCAGGGCCGGCGCCCCGGCTCCAGGCGTTTTCTCGCCGCGATCGGCCCTTGACCCCCGCCCCGCGATTTGGTACCTTGGTACCAATGAAGCCGCCGCGGCCCGTCACATGCCTCCACCTGGCGCTGGCCCTGGTCATCGGCCAGGCCTCGCTCCTGCTCCTCCTTCGCGCCCATCGGGGCAGCGCCTCCGGCGGCGCGCACCTGGCCCTGGCCGCGGTGGAGCTCCTGGCCGTGGTCCTCTTCCTGGTGCCGAGGACCCTGGTGCTCGGCGCGCGCGCTCTCTGGGTGGTGCTGGTCGTGGCGGCCCTCCTCCACCTTCACACCGGCGAGCCTCCACCGCCGGTCTTTCTCGTCTACGCCGCCGGGATCTGGGTGGTGGCGGAGGACGCGGCCCGCGCCCGGGGCCAGGCGCCGTGACCGCCCGCCGCGTGGTCACGCGGGTGCAGACGGGCGTGCGCGTGGAGAAGCGCATCCTCCTCGTGCTCAAGGCGCTCGCGGCCACGCTGGATCTCACGCTGGGGGATCTCCTCGAGGGCGTGGTGCTCCACGCGTTCGAGGGAAAGGCG